>CAACVE010000254.1_pt1 | contig 10289 bp, 12 predicted proteins | sample 2381751 | NCBI WGS metagenome assembly CAACVE01 (sample SAMEA5211968, study PRJEB30684) | marine metagenome | biome: Marine; feature: Epipelagic; material: Water | collected 2015-10-15 | depth 2000 m | reverse complement strand
CTTGTTAACCGTTCAAGTGTCGTTGTTAACCTGTTCAACTTCAGGTGTCGTTGTTTACTTGTTCAACTTCAAGCGGCCTTGAATAGTGCCGAACTATGCTAGCGACTTGGGCTAGGCTTGTGGGTTATACCCTACTCGCACCGGCGAGCTTCCTCCATCGTGGCACACTCGTAACGTCGAACAACTTCGCCGTTACGGATAATTTCGACAGTGAAACCGAATTCAGCTTTGGTGATTTTCTTAGTCATTTTCAATTTTCCTTATTTCCTTGTTATCTGTATATATATAGTGCATATGCCATGCCATTCAGCCTATTTAGTAACGAGACAAAAGTTTTGTTTTATTGAAATTTTTAAGTCGTTGCCTTGTAAGCACTTAGGTAAACGAAAAGTTTTCAGATGCTTTATTTTGTTTTGGCACACCCTTATTGAGACAAGTAGATGATGTCATAATGATAACACACTGTCATCACATTGATTCTCGCTCTGCTTAAGTCGTTATGCACCAATAAGTTACGGATTGCACCAAAAAGCGAATGTGTAGTCAAAATGACTCGATTTTCCTTCGTCTCAATAGGTTGTAAGCCTATATGCAGTAGGCAGTTACGGTTTTGGCACGCTTTTTGCAGCAGAGAGTCGCCGCAAGTCGTTTCCACAAACGGAGTTACGGCTTTTTTGGCGGGGGAAGAATCCATTTGGCACAGAAAGCGACCGAGACAAGAGCATTGTCTCCCCATTTAGGCGAAGGGGTTTTTATAAATCGAACCCGCCCCGCGTAGGGTTGACCGAAAAACCGTATGGGGTGCAAACGAAGTAAGGAGACCCCAGATTGAAATGACCACTTTTATGAGGGGAAAGCCCCTTTAGCTTGTCTTCTTCCAGCCCTCTATAAGAAGCCTCTTAGCGTTCCCGCCCAGTATCTTTTCCATCGCCCCGTCAGAGTAATGGTTTGTGGCGCACATATACTTAGTGAAACGAGGCAACTCACCTATGTTTGTAATTTCTTCTGGTGGATCTGTGAACCCATCAAAGTCCGTTCCAATGGCCGGTACGTCTTCTCCGCCCACGTTTATAATGTGACTAATTGTCTGATCCAGATACTTCAATCCCATTTTTGAATCAACTGGCGAAAGCCAATAGTTCATGAAGATAACCCCCAGAACGCAACCGTGATCGGCCATCCACTTAATTTCCCAGTCTTCCAAATTGTACATGTCAGGGTTTACGGAAAAAGCGCCCGAATGAGTAGCCGCAAGACAGCTATTCTTGTTATGATGGTCTGCCAAGTCGTAAATTTGCTTTCTGGCCGTTGGCGTGCAATGAGAAATATCAATCAACATTCCTAATTCCAACATCTTTTCAACTACCTTAAAACCTACTTCTGTCAAACCCTCATTCATGTCCCACCGGCCCAATACTTCCTTCCACTTCAAATGCTTTAGGCCGTACTCTGGATATGGAAACACGGGGCTGACAATCTGATTGGGATAAAAGTGTGCCAACGTGATATAGGCAACGCCCCTGTTAAAGAAGTGTTCCAGATTATTGAGAAGCTCCACCTCAATTGCTTCAGGGTCTGACATAATTGCATCGTCGAGCGTCTTACCGGCCTCCGTGTGTTGCAGACTGTGAGCCCCTTCGATAGAATGCACAATAGATATATCGCCCATTTCTATGTTTGTTAAAAGTTCTTCCACTGAGCATGCCATTGACACTCTCCGCGAGCCTTCTGCCAAGGTTTTACCATAATCCTCTACTTGCTGCTCCATTTCATCCAACATTGCATTAGTAGCATCAAAGTATGTGGGATCAACAACCGCCTTGCGAACACTAGAAAACACCCAGAACAGAAACTTAATTAACTTAATATCATCTATCCACCCCTGTTCAAGTATATAAGCCGTAGATAGCATTACATCCACACCGCCCTTTTCTAGCTTTGGAAACGTAATCCTCTCGCTAAAAGGCCAAAACGCCCCCTCATATAGCGTAGACAGGAACCTTTGCTTTTCGCCCCCTAGCTTCCTGTGGAACAACATGCTCTTCAACGAAGGATGAGTATGCAAGTCCACTATCAGCGATTCATTATGTATGTTTTCCCAACTCATCTTAAAACCCCTTTTCTTTTTTCTCATATAGGCCACTTCTTACGCTTAGGACAGCACCTACCGGTTAATCTTAATAATTCTTTTTTTAACTCTGTTACCTTCCGAGCATATTCTAATATATCCACCCTCTTCTGTCTCTCGCCCCCCTGATGCTCATGGTAATTCTCTCTAAGCAACACCCCTATCGCCCTCTGGTATCTACGAATCATATACTCACATTTATCAGCGATACTCTGCATTTGCTATTCTTTATGTATGTTCTTGCCTCTTTACCCTACAAATCCCTCTTCCTGGCATCTTAGTAATACCCATTTTCTGTCTTTGTTTTCTCCAAGCATGGATCGTTATTCTTCTACCAACGATATTTGATAGTTGATCCGCACCCTCTTTATCAGTGAGTATACTCGAATTTTCCCTAATAAACAACTTTTCTTGCTCCGTCCACACTTGATTCATTGACAAATCCTCCGTTTTCAGTGTATTATATAATAGAAGTTCCTTTTATTACTTAAGGCAATTCAATTATGAAAAATTACAATCAGATTACTTCTAAATTATACACTACTGAAGCCTCAAAAAGCAAGGAAAAAGTTGTCGAGGAGCTAAAAGTTCCCGACCCAGATCTATCTACAGCAAAACAGGTACTCGATGGAGAAGAGGAAGAAGATGCAGATACCGAAGGGAATGACGGAACAGGAAGTCCTTGACACTATAGAGAACGTTGTCAATAGTCTTGCCCGAAACTTTAGATTTGGCTATTTCGACGTAGACGACATGAAGCAGGAAGGGAGGCTTTTTGCTTTAGAGGGACTCCCCAGGTATAATTCAAAAATAGGGCCGCTTGAAAACTTTCTGCGAAGCCACGTCAGAAACCGCTTTCTTAATCTCAAGCGAAACAAGCTCTCTCGCCATCAACCCCCCTGTATCCAGTGCCCTTTCTATGATCCTGAATGTCACGTTAGTACAAACCAATGCGCAGAGTTCGCAGACAAGCGGGAGTGCGATAAGTGGGCGGGTTGGGAAGATCGAAACTCCGCAAAGAAAAACCTCGTTCAACCACTAGATATCTCCAGCATAAGGGACGAGCGGGAAAACAACATGCGCACCATTGAAGACCTTGGGATGGATTTTGATCTTTCGGAACTAAGGCTGCTTATTGATCGCTCGCTCCCTGTTTTTTATAGGGCGGATTACAATAGAATGTGCAATGACGTTCATGTCCCCAAGCAGCAACGATTAAAAGTTATAGAAGAAATAAAGAGCATAATATCGGAGCATTACAATGGCGAAGCGTGGGAGAATGTCTGATCAGGAAAAGAAGTTTCTTGATGAGTTTATGGGCAGTATGAGTGACCAAGACCTTGCCGGTCGATTGGATCGCACGGTTAAGTTTGTTGCGGATTATCGCAAGTCTAGCCCCCATACAGTGAAAACAGAAGAAGAAGACGAGATACTGATTAGTCTTCATAATTTGTACTTTTGGCCGGAGCTTAAAACACAACTTCACAATGACGAGCTAAGGAGTTTTGAGTTTCGATGGGTGGCGCTTAATCAGCAGTTTCAGGACGTACTACCTACAGATCAAATGCAGATTAAGGATCTCATTACGTTGGAGCTTTTGATTAACAGGGTGTTGACCGAAAAGATGCAGGCGTTAAAAATGATTGAGAGCCTGGAGAAACAAATAGATACAGAAGAGGAGTTGTCCATAGAAGACCGGGATGTGAATCTTTTGATGTCATTGGAAACACAGCTTAATGCGGCAATGGCGTCACAAAACGCTCGAACAAATGAACATATGAAGTTGCAGGAGAAGAAAGACGCGAAGTTTAAAGATTTGAAAGCTACAAGAGATCAGCGTTTTAAGCAACTGGAAGATTCTAAGAAGAACTTTTTTGATTTAATAAAGACACTTGATGAACGACATATGAGGGAAAAAGAAGGGCGGCAGATGGAGCTTATGCGATTGGCTGCTGATAAGGTCGCCAAAGACTTGGGGGAATATACGGAATACGACGATGGAACAGTGGATCAGCCTTTTTTAAATAGCGAGACTTTACCAGAGGATGAAAAGAACAAATGAAAAAAGCAATAATTTTCGGAATTACTGGTCAGGACGGCTCTTATTTGGCAGATTTGTTACTAAGCAAAGAATATGAAATAGTTGGGATTATTCGTCGTAGTAGTGTTAATAATACATACAGAATAAAGCACTTGCTGGATGACCCCCGCTTGGCTTTAATCGAGGGTGATGTAACAGACTATGTTTCGATATCGTCCGCCATCAATCAACACCGTCCCGACGAAGTTTATAACTTGGCGGCTCAAAGCCATGTTAAAACTTCTTTCGATCAGCCGATTTATACATGGCAAGCGAACGCCGAGGGCCCATTAAACATTCTCGAAGCCATCAGAAACTGTTCTCCCAAGACGAAGTTTTATCAAGCCTCCACTTCTGAGATGTTCGGGAAAAATTATAGCATCGAAGCTGATCGAAAATTTCAATCCGAAAACACTCCGTTCCTTCCTCAGTCGCCCTATGCGATAGCCAAGCTATCTGCCCACCATACAGTTCGTATTTATAGGGAAGCTTATGACGTTTTTGCTTGCTCTGGAATTTTATTTAATCATGAAAGCGAAAGAAGAGGAGAGCTTTTTGTAACTAGAAAGATTACAAAGTGGATTGCAGATTTTTTTCACTGGTGCAAAAATATTCACGTCAAACCATCTGAAATAAATATTGCAGACCTTATATTCACTGAAGAAGACATTAGAGTTCCAAGAGATAGGTTTATAGACGCGATAGCTCCGATAATATTGCCTAAGCTTAGATTAGGAAATCTAGACGCAAAAAGAGACTGGGGGCATGCTAAAGATTATGTTCGGGGTATGTGGCTGATGCTTCAACAAGATAAGTCCGACGATTATGTATTGGCAACTGGACATTCGTATAGCGTTAGAGAGTTCCTAGACCGCGCCTTTTCTCACATAGGAGTATCGGACTGGTCTAAGCTTGTTTACATTGATCCGGCCTTTTATAGACCCGCTGAGGTAGACTATCTATGTGGGGTTGCCGACAAAGCAAAAGCTGCTATGGGGTGGGAAACAGAAATAGGATTCGAGACTTTAGTTGAGGGAATGGTAGATCACGATCTTGGCTTAGAAGCAAAGTCTCTGGACTGGCAAGATGTTTGAACGCCGAAATTATTCTGATCCACTATATAAGAGATGGAGAAGCGAAGTATACAAAAGAGATAGACGACAATGCCAGCTATGCAAAAGCAAGAAAAAGCTGGAGGCCCACCATATAAGAACGTGGTCAAAATTTCCTCAGCTAAGATTTGATATTAATAACGGTGTAACATTGTGTAGAGCATGTCATAAAAAAGTTACAAAAAATGAAGAGCACTGGGAATCTCTATTTATAAAAATAGTAGCGAGGAATAATGGCAAGAAAAAAAAAGATAAATAGCATTACGCCCCCCAAGGTGGAAGTGCATACCCGGAAACGAGTCTCCGCAAGAACACCTAATCAAAAACAAATTCTCAGAGCTATAAAAAACAACGATATTACGATATGCAGCGGCCCAGCCGGTAGTGGTAAAACCCACCTGTCTGTTGGCGCTGCAATTGAATATCTATCCAGAGGAGAAGTAGAAAAAATAGTCGTAACACGACCGATAGTACAGGCGGGTGAAAGGATTGGTTTCCTGCCTGGTACAGCAGAGCAAAAATTAGACCCGTATTTATATCCAGTGTTTGATGAATTCGCTCATTTTTTATCTTATTCTGATATAGCCACACTAAAGAACGCAAGAAAGATAGAGATAGTTCCGCTTGCCTTAATGAGAGGAAGAAATTTTCACAACGCCTTTATTATTGGCGATGAAATGCAAAACGCAACGTTTGAGCAATTGAAAATGTTTATTACCAGAATGGGGATAGACTCTAGGCTTGTTATTTCTGGAGACATAACTCAATCAGATTTGCCAAAAAGAGACCAAGGAGCATTTGACTTTTGCTTTAAGAAACTTCATGACATTAAGGGCGTGAAATGCTGTCAACTAGAGGGAAAAGATATAGTAAGAAATCCTATAATACCACTGATACTGGAAAGACTAGATGACAGATAGCCCTAACAAATATACGGTTATAAAAGACACCAGAGAGCAAAAGGGGTGGAATTTTGATGGCTCTGTCGCTTGCAGCGGAACTGTTTCCGACAAGCTAGACACTGGCGACTATAGTCTTAGAGGCTACGAAGACAAGCTTTGTATAGAGCGCAAGGGAAAAATATCAGAGTTTGCCAGGAATGTAACAGAAAAGAGATTTGAAAATGAATTAGAAAGAATGCAAGATTATAAATATAGATTTGTTATCTTAGAATTTTCCGTTAAAGACATTTTAGAGTTCCCAGCAAATAGCAAAATCCCTTACAATAAAAGAAAGTATCTAAAAGTAAGAGGGCCGTTCATCCTAAAGAGACTACTAGAGCTTGCCATGACGTATAATGTTCAGATTTTATTTTGTGATGATTACGGTAGGGAAGTTGCATCCAGCATTTTTAAAAGGGTAGTAGAAATTGAATCAAGTTCATGATAAATTACTGGAGGAAGCCTATCTTAATTTAGGCGACACTTCTAAGCTAAATCTTGGCAATCCACTGCTGGAAAGCACAGACTGGGAGAACCCCGCCTTAGAAATACTAGACACGATGCGCAACCCCGATTATTTCCACTGGACATGTAAGTGGTTATTCAACATAGACCTTCTCCCATTTCAAGCTGTGATATTAAAAGAGTTGTGGACTAGAACCTTTCCGATGGTTGTCGCTAGCCGTGGTGGAGGTAAGACCTTTATATTATCCCTCTATGCTCTGCTTAGGGGTCTCTTTTGCCCAGGTTCTAAAATAGTTATTGTGGGAGCAGCCTTTCGTCAATCCAAGCTGCTTTTTGAATACATGGAAACCTTTTGGAGAAACTCTAAAATCTTGCAAAGTATTGTTGGCAGCGGTAAGCACCAGGGGCCAAAGAGAGACGTGGACAGATGCACGTTCTATATTGGTGATTCAGTGGTTATGTCTATTCCTCTTGGTGATGGAACCAAAATAAGGGGCTTGCGGGCTAACTATATTATTGCCGATGAATTTGCGTCTATTCCGATGGAGATATACGAGACTGTTGTCCAAGGCTTTGCTTCAGTTAGCTCAACACCAGTAGAAGGCGTAAAAAATCAGGCTAGAATTAAAGTTCTCAAATCATTGGGACTGTGGGGGGAAGAAGACACAAAAGAGGAACTAGAAGCCATAGGGAATCAATCGGTTTTATCGGGGACGGCGTATTATTCTTTTAATCATTTTGCTGATTATTGGAAAAGATACAAGGCAATAATTGAGAGCAAAGGCAAGGAATCCATACTTCAAGAGATATTCCAGGGAGAGGTTCCAGAAAATTTTGATTGGAAAAAGTACAGCATCATAAGAATACCCTACCATAAACTTCCTCGTGGATTCATGGATGAAACACAGGTAGCAAGGGCAAAGGCTACGATTCATAGTTCGATCTACCAAATGGAATACGGGGCTTGTTTTTGTACAGATTCAGACGGGTTCTTCAAAAGATCCCTGATCGAATCGTGTGTATGTAAAGACCCAATTCAATTTCCGAGCGGTGAAGTTCAGTTCAAGGCGACCACTAGAGGTGAGCCAAACGGTTCTTATATTTTTGGAGTAGACCCTGCTTCAGAAAGGGACAATTTTTCCATAGTGATAATTGAGGCCCATGAAGACCATCGTCGCATTGTGTATTCGTGGACAACCACAAGGCAGCAGCACAAAGACAAGCTGTCTAGCAAGGTTATTGATGAGCATGATTTTTATGGCTATTGCGCAAGAAAGATTAGAGAGTTAATGAAGCTATTTCCTACCGAACATATTGGGATTGACTCTCAGGGTGGGGGAATTGCTATTATGGAGGCTCTCCAAGATCCAGACAAGATTGAGGCTGGTGGCAATAAAATTTGGCCATATCTAAAAAGAGGCAATAATGACCCATTTTGGTGGGAAAAAGAAGACAAGCCAACAGACAAAGAGCCGGGGCTACATATCCTGCATATGATAAATTTTGCCAAGGCTGATTGGATTTCTGAATCTAACCACGGTATGAGAAAAGACTTTGAGGATAAAATACTTCTATTTCCCCACTTTGATTCTTGGAGTTTGGGGGAGGCAGCCGTGTCAGATTCTTCATCTGGGAGAATATATGACACGCTTGAAGACTGCGTAATGGAGCTTGAGGAGCTAAAGGATGAGCTTGCCACCATTGAACATTCGCAAACGGGTGTCTCTGGTAGGGACAAGTGGGATACGCCAGAAGTAAAGCTGCCAGGAAACAAGAAAGGGAGGCTTCGAAAAGATAGATATAGCGCGCTCTTGATAGCAAATATGATTGCAAGAACAGCAGGAAAGGCCCCACCCACGAATTTCTATGAGCCAGTAGGAGGTTTTGCCGGAAAAGACAGCGGTGATGGCTCAAGTAAGGGCAAACTATATAAAGGCCCAAGCCATTTGGTAGATAAAATGACGGGAATTTATGGTAGAGGTGTACAAAAGCGGTAGTTGGTGTACTATAATAAGAATGACAATGTAATTGCAATTCAAATGGAGCCAAGATAATGTCTACATCAAAGAAAACGGGTATTCAGGACAAAGTAAAACAGGAGAAGCCCGCTTTTGTTAAGCTTGATGGGGCCGACAAGTCGAGCTTAGAAGGGGTAAACAAGGCGTATGATGAATATGTGGTTATCCCTCATCGCGCACAGGCCAATCGTTTAAGATATGAAAATATTGATACGAACACGTCTGTTCGCAATCAATTCACGCGCGAGGACTATGAGTATTTTCGCCCTGATGAGGTAGTACCAAAAAAACAAAAGGAAATTATTTCGTATTGCATGCAGGCGTACAAAAAAGTTGGCCTGATTCGCAACGTCATTGACTTGATGGCAGACTTTGGTTCACAGGGTGTCAAAATAGTTCATCCTAACCCCAGAATACAAAAGTTTTTCAGAGGCTGGTTTAAAAGGGTGGGCGGGCAGGAAGTCTCTGAAAGATTTTTAAATCTTCTATATAGGGCTGGAAATGTAATCGCCAAGAGATCTACGATAAAGATCACCCTATCTGATGTCAAGGAAATGCAAAACACTACGGGTGATAATGTTCTTGTTCCAGACATGGAAAAGGTGGCCCCTCTCAAGCCACTAAAAAAGGTGATTCCTGGTAGATATGTTTTTCTTAGCCCCCTGTCGCTGGAGGTTATTGGCGGGGAACTTAGCCAGTTTGTGGGAACTCCAGAGTACGCAATTAAAATATCCGCTAAGCTGAGAAGAGCAATTACTAGCCCAAAAACAGAAGCAGAAAAAGAATTAATAGATAAGATTCCAGAGGAGATAGTAAAAGCCGTAAAAAACAACCAAAAGACCGTTCCTTTGGATTCTAAAAAGCTTCGTGTCTATCACTACAAGAAGGATGATTGGCAAGTATGGGCTGACCCTATGGTATATGCTATACTTGACGACCTTATGCTTCTAGAAAAAATGAAGCTTGCTGATCTTGCTGCTCTCGATGGCGCAATATCTCAAGTCCGTCTTTGGCGATTAGGCAGCCTAGAGCATGAGATATTTCCCACCGACGCGGCGGTCTCTAAGCTTTCAGATATTCTTATGAGCAATCCCGGTGGTGGGGCTTTTGACTTGATCTGGGGGCCCGAGCTTGATTTTAAAGAGTCTGGAACCAATGTTCATCAATTTCTTGGGTCTGGTAAATATGACCCTGTTTTAAATGGAATATATGCTGGTCTTGGAGTTCCGCCCACCCTCACAGGTGCCGCGACTGCAAGCGGCTTTACCAATAACTATATATCACTAAAGACCCTCGTTCAGCGACTTGAATACGGTCGTCAGATTTTGAGGGATTTTTGGGAAAAAGAACTTGCTCTTGTTCAGAAGGCAATGGGCTTTCGGTTTCCAGCGCAGGTTGTATTTGACAGAATGGTACTATCGGACGAGGCTTCGGAAAAAGCCCTTCTTATTCAATTGGCTGATAGAAACATAATTAGCCATGAGACTTTACTTGAACGATATGGAGAATTGGCAGAGTTGGAAAAATTAAGAAATACCAAGGAAG
>CAACVE010000251.1_pt1 | contig 10325 bp, 18 predicted proteins | sample 2381751 | NCBI WGS metagenome assembly CAACVE01 (sample SAMEA5211968, study PRJEB30684) | marine metagenome | biome: Marine; feature: Epipelagic; material: Water | collected 2015-10-15 | depth 2000 m | reverse complement strand
TACTCAAAAATAGAAACAAGGAAAATGAGCGATGCCAGCATTAGATATTTTCAAAGGTGAAGTCGAAGCGTTCCTTGCCAAAACCGGCATGGCCCCGACTACATTCGGGACCAAGGCTATCGGGGACGCCATGTTCATCCAAAAATTGAGGGGCGGAAGGGAACCAAGAATCAACACCGCTGAGAAAATCCGTAATTTTATGAAGTCGTTTAAACGCAAACGGTAAGAACACCTTCCTAATTTCAAAAGGGCGCGGATTCATCTTTTTTCAAAAAAGTGGCCGCGCTCACCTTCGGTTCGACTCTCGGAAACGCCCGGAATCCGGGGTTCGGCAGACATTCCTATTAGCATCTGTGCTATACTTAGTGCAAGATCGGAAATGAACCGACTTGCTCTTTGACATTGTGAATACGTTTAAACGCGGCTGGCAATCGTGCTGGACGCGGAACCCTTTGCGGGAGAACTGCTATGGCGGAAGCCATAAAATTAGGCCGCTATCACGTTTGGAAGGCGGTTGACGATGCTTGGCCCGATGACATGCCGGTGCCGACAGGCCCGGAAGCCATCAAGGGGGCCAAGCGGCTCTACAAACGGGCTATGGGCCGTCCTTGGAAGGGGCCGGTTAAGCTAACATCAGGGCGAAACCACACTTGGATTCGCCGTGGCGTGTTGGTGGTCAACCCCAACGAAACAAATGATTGGGGTTGGAAGGGCATTGTACATTCCATATCCCATTACGCTCACATGAGGCTTAACCCTAACCTTCGGCCCCATGACGCCAAACAAGCCTATCTGGAAAGGGACTTGGCAGAATACGCCGTAAAGTCCGGGTTTCTGGGGGGCAAGTTGAAGTCCAGGGCCAAACCAAAGGTCAAGGAATCCGTTGTCGTTACACGGGCAATGAAGGCAGAAAAAATGCTTGCCCTTCACCAAAAGAAACTGAAACGAGAACAGAAGCTAGTGGCGAAGTGGCAAGCCAAGTGTCGATACTACGAGAAAAAGACTCTCACCGTTTAAACAACTCCCCCCCTGCCTTCTGGTGGGGGGTTTTCTTTTATCTTTGCGCCAGCGGGACGACGTTAATCGGCTCCCCCGCAACATCCATAAGAACATCCTCTGGATTAACAGCGGATATCGGCTTGCCGCGCTCAAGGTTTTCTATCGCCTCGACCAAAGCCGACATCGGGGCAATGTCCTTAACTAACCGGACAGTCCAGTATTCCCTTTGAGCGGTAGCGGAAAGGTACGAATAAAATCGGTTATCTTTTTCATTTGTCGGTTTTGACATTCCTTGATTCCTTTAGACGCTTGGCGCAGGACCAACCCGGCCATTCTTGATCCAGTTTAACATTTTTTGTTCCGCGTTAGTCAATGGTTTTGTTCCGGGGCCACGATTATCGAATTGGCCCTCTAGTATTTTTTCACAGTTAGAGGGTTTCAGAACCCAGTTGAAAGTTGGACTCCAGTTCCGGTGTTCGCCGGATTTTTCGGTGCGGCCCATAAGAAAATCCGACCGCTTTATCCTTTCAAGATATTCACGCCAATTTTCCGGATCGTGTTTAAACGTATCATTCATCCGGGCCATTAAGCTTTTCTCCCGGCCCGAAGACATTTTTCCGTTTATCATATGCAAAGAGTCTCCAAGGACTGTGTTCCAAATCTTGGTACAAGCTTTTAAAACTGGAGTCTCTTTTAAATCCAATTCCGCTCCTTCTCTTCTTTGTCTTGTCTTGTCCTGTCCTGTATCGGTGCTATTGCTCTTCACTTGCTTTGCAATTGCCCCCTTCCTTTTGGTTTTATTACGTTTTTCATGGGCCGCTTTTGCGACTTGAGAACGCTTACGAGAAAGGGAATCCTGACGATTTAACTCAATGTCACACCTTTTGTTATGCAATTCTCCATCATTTTCATTGAACTTGGACAGCACTTGCTTTGCAATTGCCCGGAAGTCATTGATAGACATACCAACAATCCTTGATAGTGCGACTTCATTGTTCGGTAAAGGCAATCTGGTTTCCATGTAGTGATCAATTAAGCGACGATACGCGCCATCCTGTTCAACGGTTAAATCAAGGGTATCGGCTCTATAAAGTGCCGGATACCAGGGGAACCATTCCATCCTTAAACCCTTCCATCAATCCCTCGCCAGCGTTTCAAAGCGGGTCTTAGCCGGGTCAAACCGCAGATCGACATTCCCGGTTGGGCCGTGGCGCTGTTTGGCGATGATCAGTTCTGCCTTGTTTTCGACTAACTGTTTTTTCGTTTCCCACCGCGCTTGGCGGATATTAAAATCAAATTCGTCTTCATTGTCCTTGATTTCCGGCTTCACCCGGTCAACGTAAAGTTCCTTGCGGTACAAAAACATGACCACATCTGCGTCTTGTTCGATGGAACCGGAATCCCGTAAATCCTGTAATTGTGGCCGTGGCGGCTCCCGGTCTTCACACTTGCGGGAAAGTTGGCTCAAGGCGAGGACAGGAATCTTCAATTCTTTGGCAAGAATCTTGAGTCCCCTAGAAATCTGGGAAATTTCCTGTACCCGGTTGCCGCCGTCGCCGGACATTAATTGAAGGTAATCAATGACGATCAGGCCGATTTTTGCTTTGCGTTTAAACCGCCTTGAAACGGCGCGTATGGTCTGGATTTTCAAATCGGGCCGGTCATCAATGAATATCGGCAATCTGCCTATTTCAGCCCCGGCAGTCTTGACATTATCATAATCCGTAATGTCCATTTTGCCCTGCCGGATACGATATGCCGAAATACCGCTTGCCGCGCCGACTTCCCGCATTATCAACTGTTCGGCGGACATTTCGATGGAAAAGACCAGTGACGAGACACCTTCTTTGGCGGTGTTGATTGCAATGTTGGAAGCCAACGCCGTCTTTCCCATGCCGGGCCGTCCGGCGAGAATCAATAAATCCGTATCAAATAAACCGCCGATTGCGGTGTCGATGTCTAGGAACCCGGTAGAGAGGCCGTTGACCCCACCCGTGGTCCTGGCTACCTCTGCCGTAGCCAACACCTCTCCAGCAACCTCTGAGGCCGTCCTGGGGCCTAAATAATAAGTGTCTACCGGGGGCAGGGATGTAAGCGCAGAGTCTTGGGCGTCGAGAATTTCGTCAATGTCGAGGGTATCTGAATCTTTGGCGGCTTGGATGAATTTCTCCCCTTGATAAATCATTTCGCGGAGCCGCCACACATCATAGATCACCCGGGCGTATTCCTTGGCGCTAATCGGCGTTACGGCGGCGACGGCAAGTTCGCTTAAATAAGCGCGGTTTTCGACGAACGGGCCTAAAGTCACCGGGTCCACGGGCTTGCCTTTTTCGTGCAAATCCAGAATCGCCCGGTAAATTTCGCCGTGTCTTTCAGTTGAAAAATGTTCGGGTTTTAGATACGGCGTGTCGTCCAAAATCGTTGTGCTTGTGTCGATAAAAATCCCCCCCAAAAACCCCATTTCCGCCTCTAAATTATGAGGGAGATCAGAAAAAATATTGTGAATTTGGGCCACCGATAAAACCTCGTAACAGGCTCCAAGAAGGAGAGGGTGTGGCCGGGATTTTCACGCTGTTACTCGCTCCAACCCCGGCCACAGGGGATGTCGGGCCTTGGAAGGGACCAACACATCGAAAATTTAACTAATCCAATATTAAAACACAATCCCTATTCTATAGACGGCGAAGGCGGCTTCGGGTCTTTGGTCGGGTACTCACTGGCCCGGATGAACCCAGAGGAAACCCCTTTTGCCGTTGCCCTGACAAGGCCAATGAGGAAGGCGATGATGGCGTCTTTGTCATTTCCTACTTCATCCTTTGCCAGCTTCAATATCGGGTCTTCGGGCATAACTTGTTTCCAAATAATACGTCAAAAGGGCAATGGCGTCGGCCACGTTATGATCCTGGGGATTGAACCCCATCTGGCGGACCATGAAAATCATTTGTTCCTTGTCGGCCCTGCCTTTGCCGGTAATGAATTTTTTAAGTCTCTGGTTATGCACCCCGAAAGTAGGAATCTTGTGCAGGGCGCACCAAGAAAGCAGATTGCCCTCGAACGAAAACGCGACTCTGGCGTTCTGAAGGCTTGTTCGATTGTATGTCTTCTCTTCGTAGACCACTTGGTCAATGCCGCCCGCTGACTTATTAATCCTTGTCAGCGCGAGGCGAAAAAGGTTGTAGCTTTGCCCGGGATGGACAGTCTTCGGGAATTTCAGTAAATCATGTCCTACAGTGCCGTCCCGGTGTAACAAGGCCATGCCGGTGTCCCGGCCCATGTCGAGGCAAAGAATGGCTTTTCCTTCGCCACCCTTCGCAAATTTATCATACTCGACAAGGGCCAGCGGATGGTGAACAAAGGCCCATATGTCGTTGATGCGGCCAAGAGGCATTAAGCGACTCTGGGCGGGTCTTGGGGTCCGGGGCCTTCAATTTGGATTCCGGCCTCTTCTTCTTCCTCTACCACCGCTTCGGCTTCCGCTTCGGCTTGTGCCTTCGCGTCCGTAATCATCTTGGGTTCATGCTCCGTTTCCATAACGTCGAGAAAGTCGAGCATTCCGCCCGCCGCCAGAGCGGCGAATGCAGTGCGGAGATTGTCGGCCACGCGGGCGCGGTCGGTTTCATCGTCCATATGCTTGGCGTCTTGCTGACGTTTATAGACTTTGAACAGAAGTTTCAGTTCGGTCAGGTCCATGTCGGTGGCGGCTTTGAGGTTCCCCCATTGTTCCTTGATGTCCTTTTTGACCGGCGCGATGTATTCGGTTGTCAGTTCGGTCACAAAAGCCTCGTTCGCCAGGACTTCCTTAAAGGTCTTCGTAATTTCATCATTGATCGCCATGATATTGTGGAGCGGCGTCACCTTTTCCTCTTCAGCCATCTGCTTCTCCTCTTTTCATTTTGTTGAAAGCTTCCCGTGCTTGCAGGCTTTCCTCAAGCATCGTTTCAATCTGCATGGTGATGGACCGGCGCTCATTGGTAGCTAAGACTTGCACCCTGTCGCGCAGGGTGGCCGGTAACCGGATGGAAATCGGAATTTTGCTCTGATCTGTAATGGTCATGTAGGAACGATAATTTATTTTCATTGCAAAGTAAATACAGTTATGGTTTGATTAACAAATGAACGAAGGCGAAACCACCGACTTGTTCGGCGCTTTAATATCCCGTGGCCTTGCCCGGCGGACTGACCCTGAAACCAGCCATGAAGCGGCGCGGAAAGTTGACGCCACAAAACAAGAGCGCGTGGTTCTCGACGCCCTGAAGGATTACGGCGACATGACCAGCGAAGAGGTTGCCGCCGTCACCGGCCCAGAAATTTCAGCAACATTGCAATCAATTACACCACGATTCCGTCCGCTGGCAACCAAGGGCCTGATCATTGAGAAGCGGGACTCGAAAGGGGAAATCGTGAAACGAAAAGGGAAAAGCACCCGGCGGCGTATCGTCTGGACACTGACAGAAGCCGGGCGGCGTTTTTGTGATTAAGGCGGCATTCAACCGCCGGGGAATGATGGACGAAATGCTGGCGAAGGGAGAAAATCTACCATTTTTTTTCAAGATGCGGATGGTGAACAAAGGCCCATACGTCGCGGCCAAGGTGACAAGGGCCTGTCAATGCACCGTCAATGGCGAAGAGGGCCACGAATGGCTCAAATCATGCGACCGTTACCCAGAAATCATTTCAGAAATTAACGGCGAACAATACGATTTGGAAAGGCTATTAAACGGGGGCAAGCTTACCCTGATAGATAGAAGAGAATACAAGCTACTCTTGGGAAAGGCAGATTGGGACCAGAAATATGACCCGGACGCGCCCTTGGCCTCTCCAACGAAGCCAATTGACGTATCAAAAATGAAACCACCTTTTTGAAAGGAATGACATGGCAGAGGAAGTCCCCAACGCCGGGATAGGCCACAACGTACCGCCCGCCGACGCCGACGTTATCGCTGATCGTTTAAACGAAAAATACAAGCCGCAAGTTCTCAGGAAAAACGAACTGATTGACGCCCTCGAACGTGCGCCGGAAGAAATTGCCGATGATGATGTTGCCGGGTCGATGGCGCTGTTCATCAAGCAATTCCACGAAGCTACCAAAGAGGCCAAGGAAATCCACAAGGCTGAAAAGGCCCCGTACCTTGAGAACGGGCGCAGGGTGGACACTTGGTTCAAGGCTATTTGGGAGCCGCTTGAAACCGCCAAGGTCAAGGTCGAGGAGCGGCTTGCCGCCTATCAGAAGGAAAAGGCCGACCGGGAGAGATTGGTCAGGGAAGAAGAGGAAAGGATCGCCCGTGCAGAGGCAGAGAAGGCCGAACAGAAGGCCCTTGAGACAAAAGAGGCCCTAAAGACCGATGGGGGCTTAACTGCCGCCATAGAGGCCGAAGAAGCCAAGCAAGAGGCCGTCAAGAAGGCCGTCAAGGCGGAAGCCGCCGCCGCCAAGCCCGAAGCCGATATGGGAGCCATCCATACTGAATCCGGGGTAAGCGCAAAGCACAAGATGAAATGGGTAGGCGAGATCGTTGACTTACAAAACCTCGACCTCACAACGCTAAGACCTTACCTAAAGTTCAGCGAACTTGAGCGGGCAGTCAACGAGTATGCGAAGAAGACCAATGGTTCCCCGCTGGAAGGTGCCAAAATGTCAGAGAAGATAACCGTGAGGGTCAGATGAACGAACAGCCAAAATCAGTGATGGTTCCGGCGGTAAAAAAGGAAACCACCGATGCCTTGACCATCAAGCAAGCCCTGGGGTCCATGAAGCTGTCCCCTGAGAATATGAGCCAGGCAATGGAAGTCGCCAAGATGATGTCCGTGTCTGGTGTCGCCATCCCTATAGGACTCCGTAACAACGCCGGGGCTTGTTTGGGCGTGGCAATGAAAGCCTGGAACTGGGGCATGGAACCATACTCCGTGGCATCCAAGGTCTACGTCGTCAAAAACAAACACGGCAACGAGACACTCGCTTTCGAGGGCCAGTTGGTTCATGCCGTGGTCAACGCCCGCGCACCGCTGACCAAGCGGCTCCGCGTAACCTATGATGGTGAAGGGTCGGCAATGACTTGTAAGGTCACCGGCTACCTGAAGGGGGAAAAAGAACCATTCGAGTATGAGACTCCCCCGATGGCGAACATCCCGGTCCAGAATTCCCCTCTCTGGAAGGCGGACCCCAAGCAACAACTTAATTACTACGCCGTTCGTGCCTGGGCGCGGCGGCATGTCCCGGAGATTATAATGGGCGTCTACACTCCCGAAGAAATCGACTCAACCATCAATACGACCCCGGCGACGGCCAAGGACATCACCCCGCCGCCGCGTCCGGAGGAAGGGGAGTTCGAGGACGTAATCGAAGCTGAAGCCCCGGCGGGAATGGAAATGATTTCCCAGTTTGGCGAATCCATCGGAACCTATAATAAAGAAGATTTTGCCAAGGCAATATGCGAGGAAGCCATTCGGTTGCAAATGATCAATGTGGACAAGGAAACCTTCGCAACATTCATGGACAATAATTACCCGGTGATCTCATTGCTTCCCGCCGACAAGCACAGAGAGGTGCGGGAATTGTTGACTTCAATGTATAAAGAAATGGAAGACCCGCCGCCAAAACCGGAACCCGCACCAGAGCCAGTGTCGGAGCAACCGGCGGATGCTCCCGAAGACCCCGACCTTGAACCAGAAGCACCGGAGTCTAAGTCTACGGGGGACCAGTTTATACAATGGACAACTCCATCCGGAAATTGGGATTTCCGCTCCCTGAAGGAACTAAAATCTTACATAGTTTCGATGTTGAGCGCCAAGCCTTTGACTGTCGAGGCATATGCTACCATCCTAGAATCCAACGCCGCCACTCTTGACGACATGGCATCTTTCCCGGGTTGGTCGGATGACGTTAAGGAAATCAGGGGGATGATCCAGGCCAGGATTGATGAAGCCCAAGCGAATGTATGAGTTGAAAGTCCCCGTTGGAACATATAAAGCAGATAACTTGTTCTGGTTATTGATCTTAGTGCTTAGACACAGATTTCAACATTTAATCAAAGACGGAAAATTTATAGATTGATTGATGAAATCATCCAAGCGAAGGACTCTCCCTAAACGGACATACCTCAACATTCTTCGCAAGCAGAAAATGATCTGCGCTTGCGGATGCGAAGAACGGTTGATGAGGGGGGAAATTGAATTCGACCATACCCTACCATTGCATTTAGGGGGCATTGACTCGCTGGAAAATCTGCGGGCCATTAGGTCGGAGTGCCACAAGGCCAAGACCAAGAAGGAATCCAAGTCGAGGGCCAAGATACGTCGAATCCAGGCGACGGGGGGGATGAAGAAAAAGCGTTTAAACAAGAAAGAAAAATTGATGGAAAGGCTTCACAAATACAAACGGATGCCGTAAGCGATGTGTGGTTAAGGAAAAAATATGATAGATGCATTTATAACCTGTCTGGCTCTGAATATCTACTACGAAGCCCGTAACCAGCCAATAAGCGGTCAAGTAGCGGTGGCTCATGTAGTTTTAACCAGAGTAGCAGACCCCCGTTTCCCGAATGATCCTTGCAAAGTCATTAAAGAGGGGCCGGTGCGTGATGGACTGCCGGTGAAAAACAAGTGTCAATTTTCGTGGTACTGCGATGGGCTGTCAGATGTACCTAGTGACACCGATGCTTACAGGTGGGCGGTTTATCTTGCGACAGTCGTGGCTGAAGGAAAATATGATGACCCTACAGGGGGAGCTACCCACTATCATGCAGATCATATCAGTCCGGGTTGGTCGTTTACTGGAAACCCGGTAGCCATAATCGGTAACCACATTTTCTATCAATGGATAACGAAGGAATGACTATCAGAGCATTAAGAACAAGCCAGCAACTTAACATAGTATCCAACAATAAATCCTACACCTAGTAAGATTCCAGCTATAACTGGCTTGTTGTTGAGTACAAACTTGAGATTCGATCTAACTGTTTTCCAAGTCATAATAATCTCCTATCATTTCCGCCGAAGAGCCCTGTCGCCAAACCACCATAAAACGGCTGACGAGAAAATATAAATTACAGAAGCCTCAATCGTCGCCCTACCCTCTGGGATGGCCTGGGAATACAGGATTCCCACTAAAACAATGAGAGAGAAAGTAAGAACAGGACGCACAAGGCGAAGCAAGTCAGTGACCCAGATAGAACCTGTACCAGCCATGCTGTCGTGGCTGTAGGACGCCATGCGGGAATCAGCATCAATCTTAGATTGCGCGATTGCCATTTCTCTCTCACTCTCCTCTGCACCGAACTTATTTTGTAATTCAAGGAGCGCAACTGTTCGTTCATGTTCATTGGTCGCTTTCTTCTCTGCTTGCCACGCATCAAGAAAAGAAAACGCCTTTCCGATAACAGACCCGACAACTCCAGTTACACCGCCCGTTAGCGCGGTTGTGATTAATTCAAACATCCCATTTCTCCTTGCCCCATTCGCGTTTTCTACCTAAGTCAACGTGCAGAAATGTCCTGTAGTACCCAAAACCATTAAACCCCAGGTCTTTAGCAAGCTGTAGAATCAAGTTCTTGTCTTTGCCAATGATCTGAATATCCGCCGCAAGCCCGAATAGATGCATTGACCTGGGCGCACCACCCACTTTAGCATTATGGTAGGGACTGCGAAAAACGCTTGATAGACTAAGAGGGAAACCAAGACGACTGCGAAGAAGATCAAGCTTACCAATAAGTCTATCACTGATCGACAGTTTGCCCGTACCCTTACATGCACATTCCTCCGGAGAAAAGAACTGCCAGGGCCAAGCAGACCATGTTCTGGGTACTTCGGACCAATGGTCATAACTAATTATCATCACTGTCTACTCAAGACCAGCACACACATAATGGCGGCTACAGCAAGCATCAAAGCGTTCACCGTCATTTCATTCTACCTTGTGGACACACACTTCTCTGTCGTCCAAAGCGTTCACAATATTGCAATCCAGTCCCGTCGCCTTGCTTAAAGCGACATCCGTTATTGTTGGATCATCATTGATGATTTGATGGGTATCGTAGGCCGTCAGCCCATAGCGCAGATACGTCAACGGCAGACCGCATCCACCGACCATTAAAACAATAAGTCCGATTAAGATTATTTTCAACTTTCTTGTCCCGCTACTGACCAGTGTTTACCCCATAGAATCATGCAACTTCTACCATTCTTGCCGTCGATCATCACCGTCCAGTCCTTATCTCCTGACCGACTGGCATAGAAAGAAACTATAACTGTCTCTATCGGCGTAATCTGCATAAGGGCAGACGCTTGTAATCTCTCACCTAGACGCTCCAATTCTATTTTTGCGGATGGCGTCG
>CAACVE010000250.1_pt1 | contig 10367 bp, 7 predicted proteins | sample 2381751 | NCBI WGS metagenome assembly CAACVE01 (sample SAMEA5211968, study PRJEB30684) | marine metagenome | biome: Marine; feature: Epipelagic; material: Water | collected 2015-10-15 | depth 2000 m | reverse complement strand
TATTCTCCTTCCTACTTCCCATACATACAACAACTTCTCCTTTACCAATCCTTCCTCTACTATTCTTCATACCCACATTAAAATAACCAATACTTTTTGTCCTAACCCTAATCAACTTTCCTTCTATCTCCTCTCCCCAATTATCAATACTTTCATCTCTCTTCTCATTCAACACAACTTCTTCATCTCTCAATTCATTTAACTTTATTCTCTCTTCCTTCACATCTTCTTCTAACATCATCTCATAATAATCTCTCTTATTATTAATAACATCCAACACATTACTAATCTCATTCCTCAACCTTCTCTTCTCATTTACATAATCAAACATTTTATCTCCTTATACATTCAATCATTTCTTTTCAGCCAATCAAATCATTCAATCAACCTATTACTATAATAACCAACTATAACATTTTGTTTAATCTTTTTTTACATTTATTAAAAATAATCCCCTCAATAAATTAATACTGAGGGGACACTATAACTTCTATCTAATTTATTTCTAAACTATCTTTCCACTACTACATTCATTCCATTCCTTCACATACTTCTCATCTCTTCCTAATACCTTACCTCTATAATAATCCTTATCTAATACTTCCATAATCTCTACTTCCCAACACTTCTTATTCCATCCATAATTCCTATCCAACTTATCTTCAATAACTACATCTTCCATTACATCAATCAAACAACCAACATAACTTCCATCAATCATCTCAACATCATCTTCAATTCCACTATACATAAAATCTACTACATCATTCTTCTTCCAATTTATCTTATTCATTTTTTTCTCCTTATCAAATAAATAATCTATAAAAATTAATCATCATTAATTAATCCTTACATCTATAACTATACTACATACTTTACAAAAGTATAATCTTTATTTACTATTTATTAAAATAAATTCTATCAATCAAATTAATTCTAACTTTCAAATTCTAATTTCTAACTTCAACCTTCAGATTAATTCTGGCAGTATCAAGATCCAACAATCCCTCAGTCCCTTCGGTCTTGTTGGATCCCTTCAGCCCTACGATCTGTACCGGCAGTATCAAAGTCTTTATACTTCCAGTATTTTATTCTTTCAGAAATCCAATCTCCTATGGTCGTCTGCTTACCAATTCCGTACCTACATTTATACTAACTGCTTTAGCCAGAAAATTGTAAAGACTTTTTTTAATTTATTTTATTTGTCATTCCTCTTGACAATCTGCATTTTACAATGTATAATATATTAGAGGTCGTCCATATGGATTGAGCCATTCTCCTTTGGCTCTGGACTTTTGATCTCGTCCCTATCCCTTTTCGTAGTAGTTTCGGGGTAGGGATTTTTTTTATTTTATTTCTAAATAATCTGGTCTTTTCCTTTGTACAAACCTATTTACTATAGTACAATAAATAATAACAATAATAAAAAAAATACTTTACAATCTACTAATAATATGGTATACTATATATAGGATAACAAATAGGAGAACTACTACAATGCAACCTAAACTACTACCTGACGATAAGATCCATTTCTTATTAACTGACCGCAACGGCATCGCCTCATACTTTCACGCTCTTCTCTGTATGACACATCAAGTCAAGAAGGCTGAATACTTTAGAGATACCTGTCGTGTCTGGAATCCATCAGATAAATTAGAACGATCTATTCTTTCTACATCAGCAGCATTTTATTCTGAGGAACAACGAGCATTATTAAAATTTATAGACCTACCTTTGAACGAATTCAAACCACTATCAATCAAGATATTTCGGGACTGGTATTCCTACAAACTTAGGAAACAATCCAAAAGGTATAAGAGAACATTACAATATAAACTAAAAGATTTTACAAATAGTCTAACTTATAGTACAATAGATAATATGGAGGAACTAATGACAAACAAATCTATCTATCAACTAATCTCTGACTTCTGCGAATTCCACGCAACGGAACGAGAACGCTTTATCTTTCGGTCAATGACTGGACTGGACGATATCGTATACGACGAACATTACAAGTATGTTCTGAATTATCCCGGCAAGGTTGTCACACGACAAACTTTCCACAGTCATAAAAGGAAACTAATCCATAAATTCAAGGGACTTACCTTGAAGGCATCACCACCTACACCTGTAGTATCTGATGCAGCATAACAGTAATAACAATAAGGAGAAAACTACTATGCAAAATTTCAACACAGACCTAATCAAAGCAGAATGGGTAGAGCAAGCAGTACGCTTAGCATTTGAGGAACATAACCATCCTTGTCAAAAGATGGACTATCGTATCTTTCCCTACGACCTAACAGCAATGCTAAAGTCCGGCGCTACTATGAATATAGAAGTCAAGGCTTTAGACTGGAACCAAGTAGGCTATCAAGATTTCGTATTTGAAATCTGGCAAGACGATCAGAAAACTAAACGACCACAATGGTATACTAACATTGACCTAATAGATCTAATCTGCTTTGTCAATATGAAAAACTATACTGCTCATTTCTATCACGCCAAAACATTATACGATCGCTTCAATAAGATGGAAGCCAACAATGTTCGTATGGGTGTAGCACATCAGAATATGGACAATCGTAATGACTGTCCCGGCTTCATCTATAAAGTACCACACGGCGATATGCCTACTGCAAGGGAATACGGATTCAGATCTAAGATTCCTCTTACTGATCCTCTATACTGGACAGGACATATCATCCCATCAATTAAGAATGTACCACAATGCAAACGCATCTGGTCACAACTTAATAAAGCACACTGGGCTAACTTAAAAAATAATCAGCCTGAAGATTTTGAAACGATTCATAGCGAACGCAAAGATAAAGTAATTAAAATCATTACAGGATCTAACGCCGCTTAGTCGTCATCTTTATCAAGTGCTTTCTCAAGTACTTCAAATGCAAGAGCCAGCAGGTCTTCTCCGAGATCTCTGGCTTCTTCTTTTGTATAGCCACCTTTGCCATACTTGAATACTTTCCAGAGCAATCTCAATAGATCGTCCGCTACACTAACACTTACTTCTTCTGCCTTACCCATACTATCCCTCTTATTAATAATCTTTTTAACTACAAGTTTTTGCTTACGCCGAATCCTATCGCTCTCATAGAATCCCATCTTATTTTTCACACTGTCTCTCAACCAACTTCTCAAGATACTGTAAGCGGATATCAATCTTGCTAAGAGCCTGCCTAAAGATTTCTCTATCTTCGTCCGCACTATCCAATACTTTCTGTATAGTATCTTTTTGAAATGATATAAAAGACCTGAGAAAATAAACAGCAACAACTAATCCTCCACACGGACCAGCAATCAACGCAGCCAATGCTTCAAATTCCATAACCTATTCTTCCCAAGTAATTGCAGACAATGTCATATTAGCAGTACCAGCATTTATCTTAGCGTGTAGATAAAGTGTATTGTCAGTACATCCCATCTCACCTAACACATAATCTACATCTACTAATGCTGAACCTAATCCCAATGTCGCTGTAGTAATACCCGTTGTAATTGTACACGCAGTATCTGGTACAATGATAACATCACCAGCCGGATCAGCACTAAGATTAAATGTTACTGTAGCAGCACCGCCTCCTAAGTTATTCAATTGAATATGTACACCTGACATATACAACCTTTGATTCTGCTGTGATGCTATCTGTACACCACTATTTAATTTAATAGTATGTCTCAATGCTGGATTATATGCAGCCGCCAAAGCAATTGCACCTGTCGTAGCATCCTTACTACAATGTATAAACTTTCCTGTTGCGCCCATTTCTTCTTCCTCCTACGGTAGATCTGACAACTTAATTAATTTGTATCTCATATTGATCAACATCTTTTTTCCGCCCACATAGGTGTCACCATTCTGACGACAACCTACCTGAACACATAACTTTATATTTGGATTTCCGGTCCAATTGTAATTCGCATTCCTTGATCCCTTACCCTGTGTAGCACCAGCCGCTGTGTATGTATGGAATGTTCCAGCACCCACTGAACCCTTACTAAAACTAAAAACATTATACACCCGTTCCATCGCTACATTCTGATTAGAAGTCTGCGATCCACGACACTGTGTACCACCTGCAAACTGAACTGTAGCCGCTGAAGTCTCGTATAACATCGTACCAAAAAATGCTCTATTATTTACTACAGTACTGGTAGCGTCTCCACATACACCAAAAGTCAAAGCAATATCTTCTTTGTCCGCACCCGGATCATATATGTGCGCTTCCATTAATAGTATGAAGTTATCATTACCAGTCATCTGATAATTGTCTGGCATCTTTAGATCTTTAGTCCAAGTATCTCCAGTAAAATTACCACCAGTTATCGGACACAGATCAGCATTAGCATTACCAATAGCCGTCATAGTAAATGTATGCTTCTTACTTCCATCAACCGCTAATGTAGTTACAGTAACATTAGTACCGGTTCTTGTCCAACTATTGTCAGCCAGATCTATATTGTTCCAAGCCGAATCATTAGCGCCATTGCCAATAGCCTGTGACCAAGTAGCCGGTGCTGATGGGGCTGTAATAGCAAATGTTCTTGCAATAGGCATTCTTCTTCTCCTCCTACCTTATATAAAGATAATATGTTAAATCATTCACGATAACGGGGTTGCTCCTGTTCTCGCTGTCTTTGTCTTTCTCTAACCTTTCTAATTCTTTCATTCTCTACTGGCGTCAGTCCCGGTGTAATCTGTTGTTCACCTCTTATTATACCAGCATCTTCTTCCATCTGTTTTAATCTCTTCTCTAATTCTTTGAGAAGCATAGTTCGCTGAGCAGTAATAGGAATTGTACCAACCTTACGAACAAGTCCTAATGTTCCAAGTACATCACCTTCACCTTCTTCTCCGAACTGTTTACCAAACATTCCTGTTCCACCACCCGTAACCATATGTGTCAACGGTATAGTATCAGTTCCCATAACGCTGGGTAGCGTCAGGAATGGTCCTAAGGTATTCTTAAAGTACAAATACCTTTCCATACCTTCGTCACTTAAAGTGTATCTGAAGCCACCGTAGTGTTCTTCTCCTGCCACTGCCGGTGTCCTTGTCGGTTGTTCTTTAATCATAGTATTCCAGAACCAATCACCCCATTGTGATTCTTCAAACAAATAGATATCCTTTGGATCTACATACTTTTTCTTCCACTGAATTCTTGATCTCTGTCCAAGTATTAATTTCAAATCAGGATTCACATAATCTCTAAATGGCTGAATAGCAGCATCCCAATTAGGAGCCATCATAATCTCTGCCGCTGTAACCGCTGCATCCAATATCGGAACTGGAGGCATAAAGGTATAATGACTTTGTTTATCCGCACCTTCAAAATAACTAAGCATCGGTCTTGTCAGTAGAAAATGATGAGAATAGAAATCTAATTCAGCAGTATCATAACCACCAAACGATCCACCAAATCTATATTGTGTACCCGGTACCCTACCTTCTTTCTCTCTTAACTTTGTTGGAGCCTGTACAGTTCTATAGATGTTTGCAAACCTCTTAGGCTTACTTAACAATACCCCCATTGTATTAAGCATATTCAATCTGAAGAAAGCCCAGAACATCATAAACCTTTGTACTGCAAACTTCTCTGTAGAAGTCAATGAACCATAATCAAACAACGCTCTACGACCAGCACCTACTGCTACTAACGGATCATCACCTCTTTTCAAAGCGTGTATAACCTGTGTCAATCTAAAGTATTGATCTTCGTATTCAGTCATATTAGCCAAGAACCTTGCATAAGGATTCTGCTTTAATCCAATTACCTTGCCACCAATTGTCTGAGGAATAGGAGCCACAGCACCACCCATATGTGCTGCACCTAATGTCAATGGAGATCCTACCTTTGCTCCCATTATTCCTGCACCAGCAATTGGTCCATACAATCTTTCCAATCCTTTAGTTACAAAGTTTCTATATCCTTGACTAAATCTTGCATCATCAAGAATATGTTTGAATTCTCCAGCACCAAGAATTAATCTTGTCTGTGATCTCAACCCACCAGTTCCTAATGCCATCTCCCAGATATCACCATAGGTATACTTCCTTCCCATAGCATCAGTCAAAGCAATCCTTGCACTATCAGGTGCACCTATTCTTCCTACCTCTCTCCATCCTTTACCCGGATTACCTACCTGCCAAATCCTATGAGCCAATCCTAATTTAGACGGAGACATAGAAGCCACAGCCGCTCTTCCACCTAATGTACCCCATATAATCTGAGGAGCAGTAAACATATTAACTGCGTGAAATGCTGCTCTTGCTCCAAGCAATGCTGAATATCTAAATGTCTGTAGCCACTGTATCGCTTCACCCAAAGCCTTACCAGCCATATATGCACCAGTCTTATCAGTCTTGAACAATGCTAACAGTGCCTGTCTAATCTCACCAATTGGTTTAATCCTTGCACCAATCTTATCAACTTCACCTTTAACAGTTCTTCCCATAATATGTCGTTCAAGTGTCTGCACAAATTCACGATAAAGTAATTCATCGTATTCTGTCATTTGTCTTGCACTTGCTGTAACTGACATAGGACCTTCATCAAGATCATCAAGTACCCTACGAGCACTTCTTACTTCAGCCGATGCATTATCCAATATCCTTTGTAGTTCATCAAGTCTATCAATATCTGGTACCTCAGTCATCCTTTGTCTTGTTAGATCAATATCATCTAAAATTCTATTTACATCTGACCTTGCTGTTCTGAACTGATCATCTGTTCCTTGAAATCTTTTTAATCCTTTCCTACTTGCATCAAGTTCTCTCTGTAAATCTTCCAACCGTTCCGGTCGTACTTGTCCTGATTCAAACGCTCTCAATTGAGACTGAGCATCTGCTTCTCTACCAAGTGCTTCATCAAGGTGTGTCTCTGCATCTACCCTTGACACACCACCAATTTCTTCGTGTACCCTCATTAATTCTGGAGATGGAGCATCACCACCGTGTCTCTTAGTCCAACGCCTTGCAAGACTTTCTTCCATCCCTCTTAGTTGCGTTGTAATATATTCTTGCTTATGAGAAACCTTAGCACCCTTTCTCTTAGGAGCCGGTTTCGTACTTAAATCTATCCTACGACTTGGACGAGGAAATGTCCTACCTCTTCCTGTAGGCTTCAAGTAATTCCACATAGAACTAAGAGCATCCATTATCTCATTAGTATTTCCTCTATTCAACCCATTAATACGAATAATCTGTACTGCCATTTCATCTAATGAATCTTTAATTCCCATCAATAACATACGAGGTTCAGTCGCAGTCTCATCCATTAGTGATATAACAATCCTACTAACCTGTTCATCATTAAGTCTCGGAAAGATATCACTAACTATCTGTGACCAATCATCTTCATTGGACCTCGGCAACTGAGCAGATAGATTAGGTCTTGCCCTAACATTAACCATAGTCTCAATTCTTGCAGCCAATGCATCACCGATCTGTGCTCTACCTGTCTCACCAGCAATGTCTTCTTGTCTGAGGATAGTACTAATCTCTGGATCATCTGCCCATCTAATTGAACTTGCTTCTTGTAGTAACCTATTCAGGTTCTTATTACTTGCAAGGATAGCATCATAACCTTCCCAACTTCTATAGATATTTCCCATTGCTTCATCAGATAGTCTTCCCATCTGTTGCATATAATAGAAACCAGCCGAGATAGAATTAAAATCAGGCTCTGCTAACTGAACTACTTTAGGACTATTAAAGTTCTCTGGATTTCTAATGAACCTACCTAAGTCATCGTGAAACCTACCCATCATTCCCATCCAGTCTTCATAACCATTAACAGTCATAAATGAGGATAGCGGTCCTTCCTGCACCAGTTCATCATCTACCCTTGCCTCAACAGGTATTGCATCATCAGCCCATCTTTCAGCAAGAAATACTTCATCATCAGGTGTGATAGACTTTCCTGTCCCACCCATATAACCTGATCTACCTGACGCATCACTTAATAATTCTTGTAGCCTTGCCTTACCTGTCTCACTTAAAGTATCTACAATAGACGAAGCCATAATACTATCTTGCTTAAATACACTGGTTATATCAAGCACCAAGTCTTCTGTCCTTGCCATCATTAACTTAGATAGATTACTTGTTGAAGTATGAATTGCTGATGTAGATCTTGAGGACTTTGGTCCCAATGATAATGCTACTAAGCAATCATCTCTTGTTGGATTAGGATTAGCCATCAACCAATCATCATCAAAGTATCGTGCTTGTAGTTCTTTACTTCTTAATAGTTCTGCCAGATCTCTACGCAGACCAACATCCATAGCCGCTAACTTACCCTGTAGTTTCTTTAGTTCTACTACTGCGTGTAACGGCATACCTTCAGGAAATTCAGCAGCCCACTTCTTCGTGTCCTTAAATAAATTCCATCCTCTACCTAAGAACCTTCTTAACCAATTCTGATTAAGATGCCTTGCACCAATTGGTTCTAACAATGCTGCCTTAGTTGCAGTCGTTGCTTCATCCAATGCCTTACTACCAACACCAATTCTATTAGCCGCAGCAACATCTTCTATGTGTGCATTCATTAACCTTCTTAATGAATCTGTACTAATAAATGATTGTCCCTTCCAGAACGGAAGTCCTTGTTCTTCTATTACACCTCTACCAAATTTCCTTGCAAACATATCAGGATATAACTGAGACAATACTTCCATACGCTCACGCTGTGTAAGCAATCCTCTCTTGTATAGATCATCAAGATACTTTCTCATAGCATTTCTTTGATCTACACTTAGTTCTATATACGAACCAACCTTTGGTCTGAACGATGCTCTACCAGTTCCTGTTACCCTCGGATCCCAAGATGGATGTAACCCGTGCTTAATTGCTTTAATCTTCTGAGCATCATCCATTAGCCTAACCATATACTGGACTTGCTCTGCTTCTCCTACTAACTTACCAAGTCTGGCTAAGTCTTCACCTTGAACAAACAATGACGGTGTAACCATTGATAGTTTAGTAAACGATCTCTTCCACAATGGAGAACTTTCTAATGCTGATACAGTCCAATGCTGTGCCATCTTATAGTTCAAAGGCTGTAACAAAGTATTCATCATCTTAGGATTACTTTGTCTTGATGAACGAACTATCTCTTCTAATGCTTCATCAGTCCAGCCCTTAGTTCCTCTTGCTTGTATTCCTCCACGCTCCACTAAATTGTCTACAAACTTTCTGAATTCTGGATTAGCATCATAAGCCTCATCAACTAATCTATTAACAGTTCTCTTATTCGGCATTGCGTGAGGTGATCCTGACGGTGTTCTTGCAAAGTCATCTACCTCATCAACGAAACTATTATATAGCCTACCATAACCTGAACTTTCATTCATTAGGTTCTCAATATTCTTAGCCGCCCATTCTTCTCCACCTCTCTCAGCATCAGCAAGAAATCTATTCTTTCTACCCAATTGAGACTGAGCAACAGTTAATGCTTCATCGTGTCCTACACCACTTTTCATTGCGTGACGATAAGCCTGTTGTCCATCAAGATAATGAGCCGACTGTCTTGATGCAAATGTAATTGGATCCTGTAATCCACCACCCCATCTACGAAGTCCTGCATTCATAACCATTGAGGTATCACCTAATCCTTCAGCCGCTCCTCTGAAGAATGATTCAGTACCAGCCCCTGCTCTACCAGCAAACGGTCTACCCAAAGCACCTGCTGTTTTATATCCTCTTACACCAGCCACACCACCTTTAGTCAAAGCACTTAGACCCGGATCAAACGGTGCAACAAATATATCTCCACCTAATCCTGCTGCACCAGCCATCCAAGCATATTCTTCTAAGCCCGGTGTATATGCATAGAGGTCATACATATCAGACATTAGTCCTCTATTCTGTGCAATGTTTCTTAGATACGGATGACCCTTATATAATTCTGGATAGTTAGGATCTTCTTCTTGTCTACGCTCTGCTGCTTCACTATAACCAGTCCAATCACCGATACCTGTTGCTACATCATAGACACCTCTGGATGCTATGTTCGGCAATACTAATATAGATCTAAGTCCCCATTGTGCCGGTCCCTCTACGGCTGCACCAGATGGATAGGATCTATTCCACCAATAACCACTACCATACTTTTCAGGATCATCCCAGAAATCAATAGCCCAGAAATCTGTTAGTCCTCTCTTCTCCAGCCATCCTCTATATTCTCTTAGTGTCTGTTCCTCTGTTACAGCAAATGCTTCTATTGGTTGTTCCCAAACATTCTCCCAAGTAATTGCACCTTCCTCTCCTTCTATCTCAGGAACCTCAGTACCAACAGCACCATAATCAAACATACCTGATTCAATATCTTCTGGATCTCCAC
>CAACVE010000248.1_pt1 | contig 10394 bp, 5 predicted proteins | sample 2381751 | NCBI WGS metagenome assembly CAACVE01 (sample SAMEA5211968, study PRJEB30684) | marine metagenome | biome: Marine; feature: Epipelagic; material: Water | collected 2015-10-15 | depth 2000 m | reverse complement strand
ACGAGATTACAAGGTGACTGGAGTTCAGACGTGTGCTCTTCCGATCTAAGTATGGGTAATCATGTGTTTGCATCCCCTTAATCCTCCAACGTATTCGACGCTTCGAAAGTAAGTGCAATAACTTCCGCTGTCTTGGACGGTTGTATGAATATCTTACCACGTATAGTGTTATTCTCGACATCCGCTTGAGTTGTTGTTGTTGTGTCTATCTGTACCCTATACCGCTCCACACCCTGTTCTTCCTGTATCCTAGAAAGGATTGGATTTACGAGTGAACTAAATCGCGTGAGGGTTTCCGCCCGGTTTGGTTCGAAAAGTAAAACGTTGGCAACCTCTTTAACAGATCTTCTCAGTTCAATTAACAATCGTCTTACCGATACTCGATCAAGCGCTGATTGTGCAGCCTGCAGAGTAGATTGACCGAAAATGTATGCGCTGGGCGTCCCGGCAAGCTTGACCAGCGGATTAATATCAGCACCAAATAGGTTGTCCCTATTAACAATACCTAAATCCCTGTTCAAACCGGTAACCTCATCCAGCAGCCCACGGGTGGTGCCTGCAGGTGCGTACCATGGAAACTTTAACGAATCGTTTAAAGCATACGCTCCTAAAACCGCCACGGAAGCTGGTACATTCTCGTAATTTTTTACGGTCCCGTCGCTAAGTGTAACGGACATATTCACATCCGGAAAATACGCTGCTGCAAAATTACTATCCAAGCCACGATTCTTAAACGCAATAGCCGTGTTCTTGATATTCGGAAACTTACCGGCGCTACCGGTTATAACAGAGTTATTTTTGTCACGTTCCGTGATATCCATGATATACATTGCATCGAATCTATCTTCCACTGTCGCTATCGCTTCATTCGTTACAGCTTCGTGGCGGATTCCAGGTATTGCGAGTAATTTTACATCGACATCGGATGTATTTGCCATCACATCGAGTGCCTTTAGGTATGCCCTGGTTGTCGGACCAGACTTTCCTCCACGTTTCGTTGGATATTCCATCTCACGAACGATTACTTCATTGCGGAAGAGACCCGCGGCTTGGTTAAACATGTTTGATCCGTTAAATCCACCCTGGAATATCGTTGTAAACTTAGCAAGGTTTGTGTTTGATGCGAGATCAAGGTCATTAAGGTCTAGCGATTTGCTACCGACCGGGATCACTCCATCGCGCATGTAGTTCCATAGTTGTGATTTTTCAGAATCTGCCTTTCCATCGCTGCCCGTGGGACAAGAAATGGCTGACATGTTAAACATGTTTCTATTAAATGAATCCGCTATTGTTTGCGCTGTGTCTACCGCGCCAAAGGGTTTGTTAGATGTTGCGTAGTTCGGGAAGTACTTTGTATACGATATCACAGTGTTATCGATGCGGGCAGTGCCCTTTGTTCCGGCCGCTTTGGCTTTTGTAGAGATCTTATTTGGCGTGTTTTTATCCACCTTTAGGTAGAACTGAACTCCCCACGTTAGATCGCCGTCGGTTGTAACTACATTGGAATCTGCAGCATTGGTTCGCAGGTTATCCCTAAACGGTAACGGCGGAATGATCGCGCTCTTCATACCGTATTCATTTGAGAAGTCTGAGAAGTATGCAGTACCCTTTGAAGGATTTGTGTCGGCTCGATTTGATGCATTCGAACCGGTTCGTGCATAATATGAGCGTGCGCCGTTGGTTGCCCACGTCATTGATCCGCTTGTGAATACATGATCTGGACTGTGGAAACCAAACGGAACTGCATCCGATGGAACCTTTCCGTCCAAGAGGTCCTCACTTAACTCAACGCGGATGAATCGACTTGTGTTGGGGTAGTTACCCTCGATAACGAGGCGTTGTGAGCGTTCATCCTGGTTGAAGTCAAAGAACGTATTTGTGTCGCCGATGACCTTTCCGATGAAATTGGAATCATTTGGATTCAGGGTCAGACCGTTATACGACGATATCGGATCACCTTCACCATCTTTTTGATCGAAATCACGCAGTTGCAACGTAAATTGCTTACCAGTCTTTTCAATCGCCCTGACGGTTACCTTATACCTCTGGTTAACATAGTCACCATCGTCTGTGGCCACGACCCTAAATAACTTATGGAATCTTCCACCGTACGGTTGCGATATGATCCAGGGGGTCTGGGGAGCTTGAAACCTGTCGCTAAAGCCTTCGAAGTTTGGAATGGTTGTTGATCCCTCATTCCTTGAAAGTGACGATGACAAAATAAACGCAACACCGGGTTCCTCGCCGACTTTAGTTCTATTGAAGAGGCTTGGATCAGGGGAGGTGAATGTGGCACCTGCACCGCCCGTTCCATTTTTATTGGTGGCGGAGGCGCCGCTGTGCGCGTTTACAACCCCAGAGCCTGTTACCACAGCAAGGGCGTCCGTTAAATCGTAGGACGCAAACAGATAGTGTCCCTTCTTTTCGAACTGCATCGGATCGGTATTTAGGACGTTTTCAAAGTACTCTGTGGTACCCGGAACAAAGGAACACGTTAGTATTCTATCTTTTGTTTCGGACACGTCGTCACCACGGAATCCATTTAGGATCAGCTCGAAAGTGGAGCCGCCGTTTTGGAGATCCACGGTGCCTGTCATACCGCCGCCGACGGCGGCAAAGGCGCCGTATCCGATCGTAGCATCTGCTGTCTGGTTACCGATACCGGTGTATGAAATGGTCCTGTTCCTGTTTACGTCATTTGAGAAGGGACCTGCGTCACCTGCATCCCCAGTTCCGCACGATTGGGATAGCCTTGGAATCACACCGGACGCAGTCATGAGGACACCACGGATAATTGGCACAGAACCTGTCGTGTGCTGGGTATTGCCTGGAGGAACCTGACTTGTCCAAAACTCCGACACCAGACCTGTCTTATTAAAGTAATCGTGACCGAGGGTGCTTCCTGCCGTACCGGACATGAAACAACCTAGAAAATAGGTCCGGCCGAGCTGACTTCCGGCGATAGCGCGTGTATTGGCTCCAAGACCACCGTCGCCCTGTGGTTGTTGCTCACCAACGATGAATCCGGCGTCCTTCACACCGCCAGCCTCAACAGTCTGACCATTGAGATTCGACGTGTCAGTGCCAACGTTCTTTAGACCATCACCGATACCGAGCACCTTAAGATATGTTAGGGCACTTGCCTTCTTAAGCCATTGTCTTGCGGCAAGAGCACCATGGTGGGGTTGGGCCGTGGTCGGATCAGTAATCGTTCCGAAGAAATCCCGCCACTCAGAGAAGGTTCCAACCGTGATTGGAACGAAGGCCTGGCCTTGATTTGCCGTGCCGATAACACCCGCCGGAATACCACTAACAGTAGACACTGCTTTTTTTACTGTCTTATCTAATTCTAGCGTAAAAACCCCAGGGGACTTATAAACTTTTTCTGCCATGTTCTTATTCGCTCCTAATTCCTCAATAAATATGCGTTATACGAAATTAACTCCATCATTAGTGAGGATAAAATCGACAGCTATAAACTCAACAGCCCTCGTGGGGACAAGAATGACGCGTCCATTTAGTCTGTAGTTATCAGCATCTTCCTGCGTATTGTTGGTGGAGTCAATAACGACCTTAAACTGTTCAACACCAGCAGCCGCCTGCACTATCGCAAGACGAGCGATTATCTGGTTACTTAATTTCTGTCGAGTCAATTGAGTATTTGGCTCGAATAGGAAATTACGGGCTATATTACTAACGCTACGTTTTACCTCTATTAATAGGCGCCTTACGTTTACACGATCCAGGGAGGATTTTGCATCTTGCAGCGTCTTTTGACCGAATATTACAAATCCCTGACGTGGGAATGTTGCGATGGGATTGATACGAGCTTCATAAAGATCATCCCGATCGCGTGAATTCAGTCTAGTTGCGACGTTAACGACAAAATCAAGGCTTGCCCTATTAAATCCAGCTGGGGCAAACCACGGGAAACCCCTATCATCGTTAAAGGATAACGCAGCAAGTGCTGCGATGGACGATGGAGCCTTAACGTTACGGGCATTGTCGGTATCAGGAATTATAACATCCGGAAAATACGTTGCACCGTAGTTATTGTCGATGTTTCGTTCCTCGAATTTATCAACAGTCTTTACTGTATCCGGTCTATTCTTATCAGACATAAACAGGCGGTTGCTATTATTATCATAGCTCCTACCATCGAGAACGTACAGTGCCAAAGAATATTTCTTAACAAGTTCAAGGGCATCATCAGTAACAAGATCATCCCTAATTCCCGGAATGGCCAACACATTTATAGTAACAAACGTTGGATCTGTCATGATCCTTGTTGCCTGTCGATACGAATTGATTGAATTATTTATCGTCTTTGTTCCCTCGACATTCGATGACAGAGAATTATCCGAGTAAGATGCGGCGGCGTGGCCGCCGGTATCAGTGGACGTGGCCCTATCGGTTAAGTATTTGGCATCGGTATTTAGAATATTCACTCCGTCAAATCCACCGTAGAATATGCTAGTAAACCTCATAAAGTCACTAAACCTATTAAATGTCGGAGCGGAAGAAGAATTCAACAACGATGCGAATGTCAACCGCGAGTAATTTCCGTCGGAAGCACCTCCGGTCGGTGTAATCTTATATGAAGTCGTATTATTTTTACCGTTACGTACATAGTACGCACCCTTCATGTGATCCCTCACGGAGGCAGTCAACTCAGAGATTGCACCGTTTGCAAGGCAGACCCGAGAGAGCGAGAACTTGTTGTTGTTGAACTCGTCCGTCGATGTACCAGAATACACTGTATCAAGACCCACCAGTCCGTGAAGACGTGTGTATGCATTTACCAGCTTATTCTTTTCACTTCCTTCATTCACGAAAAGCATTGCATCCTGTAACAGTGTGTTATCTGAGGTTGCACTTGTACCAGAAAGTGGTGGATGCTCTGTCTTCACTCCCCAGTAAAGGTTTGCGTTTAACCTTGCCAGTGGTCCCCAATCGCCCTTGAACCTAAAAGCTAGGGCGGAAGCCATCGATGATGTTAGGGGACCGGCCGCCAGGTGGGTTCGGAGCGGCAGTGGTGGGATAATAGAACCGGTTAACGACTGTGGTACGCCACCGCCGCCGCCTGCAACCAAGCTAGGAACGTAGGTTGTGTTTGGACCGCCGAGGGGGCCTTTCAACGCACCAAGCCGTTGGTTATCACCGTTTTCCGCAGAACAGAGTATTCCGTTCACCGTCTTTAGTGCGGGAACGCCTCGGAATCCAAACGGAAGGGCAGCTTTTGGTACCTTATTGAGTTTTAACGTATCAGATTCAACTACGCGGACAAATCGTGAGGCATTAGGATACCTTCCACTCTTCTTATATCCACGCTCAGCGACGAGGGCCTCGTCGAAATTGTATATCGTCTTATTGTCACCGATGACTTTAGCTATGTAACGATCGGATTCTGGATTTAAATTAACATTTCCAAACTGTTCCAATACCTGTTCAGCCCCATCCGTATCGTTAAAACTTCGAATCATAACAGTAAACGTTCCATACGGATCGAGGGGATCGATAGAGGCCCGTAGGTTTGTAATTGAAACCTTTATACGCTCATTCGCCCACTCACCATCGTCCAGCGACTCTAGGTAAAATAGGTCATATTCCAGCCGACCAAAGGGCTGGGACATGAAATACGTCGTTCTTGCGGGGCGATACCTTGTATCGTATCGACCGAATAGCTCGAGAAAGGTCGTGGAACCCAGGGCGGATACACCGCTTGTACTCGCGCTTCCACTTACAACTGCTACATTCGCCGCCACAACCTCACTCGGAAACGAGGCACCGAGACTTGAACTTGCGATCTCAGAAGCTACCTGAAAATCCAGATAGAGATAGTGTTGCTCTTGTGCGAATCGTTCGGGATTTGTGTTTAGTACCTTTCCAAAATAGTTATTCGACCCGGGATCCAACGATGCAGTAAATATCCTTATCTGGTCGACCTTGTCCGTTGTCCACTTAGCGCCGGAGGCACCACCGAAGGTGGGTCCACCGTCTGTAGAATCAGCGGATGCAGACAGTATAAGCTTGAATTCGCCGCTGGCATCTGTGGCGGCTGCAATTAGGGGATTGGATCCGTCCAGAATCGTTGAGGTCACCAGGACATTGGAGCTGGTGCACATGAGTCTGGTGCCGGTTGCTAGAAAGACGACACCGCGGACGAGATTGATACCCCCTATTGAACCCACAAGGTCACCATCAGCGGTGACGTTACGGTTGGCGGGGTGGGAGTCGTTATCTGCAAACTGACCATCTAGATTCTGAACGCCCAGCGATGCTGAGTGCCGGCCAACAATGAACTGAACGGCTCCGGCATGGGGGCCGATCTGAAATGGCATGTTATTTTTTGAACCTGCGACTTGGAACCCTGCACTCTTGACTATACCGGCCGTCTCGGTGAGATTGAAATCGGTTATTGTGGCATTTGCACCTGCGCCCAATACGCGTAGGAACGTTACGGCTCCCCTACCGGTTGACTTAGCCTTAAAAATCCGATCAACGGCGTATGGAGCGAAACGTTTGGAATCCAGTCCGCCGAATATCTCTCTATAATCGTCCATGTCGCCGACAGTAATGGGAACAAACGCTGGTCCCCTTTCAGCGGTTCCAATCACACCATACGGCGTTCCAACTGGACCCAAAGGGTTCTTTCTTGTTGCATCTATTTCTCGATCAAAAAACCCTGGTGATTTAAATGTCTGTTCTTTTGCCATTGATAACTCCTATAACACTACAAATTAAATATGTTCTTTTTGTCCAAAAATTCATGTTACGTTATAAACCGTTCCAACTCTTCCAAGCTTTTTGCATCAAGTACGGTTTCGCCTTTTCTTTGATTCCTATCCTTTATGCGTACAAGTCGAGTTATTTTCTTGCCAGTTATCTTGTCTGTACCGGTTATTCTAGTAAATTCTGGTTCGAACCTATCAGCCAATTCCTTGTTGCCATCTTTATCCAATAACTCAACATCTTGAAGTATAAATTTATCGACATCACCGCTGGCCACGCCGCTACTTTTAAAGTTTCCGTTACCTGGAGGTTGGACCGGAATGGCACCATCGTAGATGGAAAAATTTATGGTTGGGGCTGATAAATATTTTCGTAAAAAAATCATCGTACCTGGATCGCGTGTTTCAAAAAGCCATGCTGGTACCGTAAGATTAATTGAGTACTTTAATACACGCTCACCATCACTAAAATCAGTTACATTATCCTGTGCATCGAAATTACCCTCCTGATATGCGACGAGATAGTATCCGCTATCAAACTGTAGAATAAACTGATCACCTTGGCCGCGGAGGGAATTCATATACTGTTGCAACAGTGTATTCATGTGTTGTGTATACTGTGTCCAGTACACGATCTCATACTTTAAAGTATAAAAATTTGGAAACGGTATCTCTATTATTTCGAATATATTTTTTCCTAATTTTGTATCTAACAGTCCACCCGTTTGAACTTTTACGTTACCCTGCCCGGGACGGCGGGTGGCAACCTGACCAGCAATGGATCCTGTTCGGTTTTGTAGATCAGCGAAGTGGGTATTTGTAGAAAGGTTATCCTGATTTTGTAATCCCAGTTTATTAATGAGATTTTGATAATCTCTATCCTTTGGAGACAATCGCTTCTTGATCTTAAGTCCGCCGATGTCTTGGGCAACGCCCCTTCCGATGCTGGTGTCCTGTTCCATTCCAGTTCGTCGAATTGAAATTAACGGTAGGATTACATGACCGTTTTTATCCCTTAGGGGTTTTCGACGTTTAACAAGGGCAAAACGCTCACCCGTTGCAAATATCACAGGAATTTGCTGCGTTGATCCTGGACCTTCATTAATTACGGGAGGACTGTCATTCTGTATAAAGTGACCGATATCCTTGTCAAACAATTTGAATATTGCTCGATCAACCTCCTCTATGCCCAGCTTGGCCAGTTTAAAGTCCGCAGGTATATTCTGTCCGGTGGCTTCGCGAGTTACGCTGTCGTCTGTAGCGCTCCTATACTTTGCGTCCCTTGCATTTCGTTCTCTAGTCATGTTTAACTCTCATCATAAAAATTATTTCCAGCGTTTGAAGAATCGCCGCGATCAGAAATCTCTGCTGGACCAGAAATGGGATCCTCAAGAACGCCTCTGGATATTAACTCGCGTTTATCTCCAGTAGGACCCTCGCGATTTTCCGTAAAACCACGTTGTTGAACAAACGTATCCTGAACGGCGTCATCGTCGCTATATGCTTCGTTTGTGGGACCGAAAGGAACAGACGTAAACTGACCACGTCTTGCCTCTCTTCCCTCTAGTCGAAAGCCCACCTTATGTTCTATCTGTCCATATACATTGCTAATAGTTGTTAACTGTACAATCTCAAAAAATTTCTCCCCGAAACTAAAGAAATCACCCTCAAATAGCCGTACTTCTTTATCTAATAAGTCTCTAGCGTGAACAAAGGCTGCAACTTTGGACTTTTGTTCAATACCGAATTGTGTAGTTGTCACTTCCTCAGGATTCCATTCGACCATCGCTTCGAGTTCTATGGGATCGTTGTATACCTTCTGCGTAGCCTCGTCATATGTTTCATTAATGTTAGATTTTGTCTCAGAAATAGCATAATAGTATATCTTGTGTCCAACAACATCCTTCATGAATTCTTTTGTTAGATCACTAATAAAATTAATTTCCCTAGGGGTTATGAATAAACGAGACATTTTCTACTTCCTAGTGCATTTCTATTGCTCTACCGTTTGGAATCGGTATAAATTTTAACTGTCGTTGCATGTTATCAGCTTTATCAGCATCCATTTCTACAAGCTTGTCATACGTCATTGTATCCAAGAATTCACGTAGTTCTGTCCTGAGACTTGCCTGATCTTCACGACCATCGGAGACTAAATCCGCACCGTTCATGGTAAGTTCGGCACCAGGGGCGGGGATAGATGAAAACTTTGATCGGACAAGACCCAAAAGTTCCTTACAGAGCGCAAGCGCAAAATTTCGTATCCAGTTTCTAGCTATACTGTTGATCTGACTATACACCAGGTTACCGTATGGAACATTTGAAAGATCTGTGATGCCGTAAATTGATTTATCGGTATACGCAGGAGAAAATGGGTCTGGTGAAAGAAGGATTCGGACCCAGAGTTTCTTGGGCGGTACAAACAAAGCGTTTGAATTAGGTGTTGGGAATATCCTTATCTTTGTCCCTATAACCTTGTATGAATAATTAGATCGTCTTACACGAGATGATGTATCCATTTGAGCAGCTCTTAAGATATCCTCGAATACAGGTAAGACGTAAAAAATTGTCTCTGGCGTAAATGATTCAAAGTTAAATTCATTTGCTAAATAACTTATACCAGATGTCGAACCGTAATAACGATACGCTGCCTGCGGGGAGAAATGAAAGACTTCACTAATCTTCATCTTTGTTTTTCTTGCGGCGGCCTGTGTATCGAATAATACGTTTTCGGCGTCGTCCTTTAAGTCGGTATACAAATCATAATCTTGCTGACCGTCGGTGAGCGATATCGCTCCAGAAACCATATTATATGAACCACCGATTCCTGCCTCCATAGCATATGGTTCTGCTAATCGTTCAATGAACTCTAGGTTGTATCTTGGTAACCTTGCTTCAAATCCAGTTGGTCCAGTCTTAAATGTACCTGAAACGATAGCCACACTTCCCGTTGGAAACCCGAGTAAAGTGGTAAGATTACTTCGTGCCTGATACTGGTTTGTTATCGCACCGAACTCAAGAAATGCACGTTCAAGATTCATCCAAATCTGCTTTTTTGTAAGTTCGACAGACAAAATATCATCGCCGAGTGATCTCTTTACAAATGTCACCACTGAATCAGCATCTGATTGAAAATGTGAATCACTATCAAAAAACCCAAACGGAGTGGGACTTGTCGTATTTGCAAACGTTGCCATCTTTACACCTTACTATATACTAAATATTGCAAGATTAGACTAGGGGTGGAGATCAACACAACATTCTTGAAATAAATTAACTTTTTATTCTATATGGATAAAATAATTTAACTAAATAAAGGATCATAACATGGAAGAATTAAGACCCTTCGGACCTTCGGTTTGTAAATTCACAATGCCAGATGTTATTATTGATATCCTAAATACATTTGCAGAGCAAGTCATTAGTGATCAACAACAGCTTGAACAATTTGATATATCAAACACTCTGGCAGGTAAAGTGACACATGAATATGGAGTTCCTCCCGCTGTATTGAATGAACACTTAGAGTTCTTTATTTCTTGTGCACAACAGTACTATGGTAGCGTGAAGGAACGAAGGCCAGACGCTCTTCCGAATGATAGGTTATTGGTTGGTGTTAGCCAAGCATGGATAAACAGCATGTTCCCAGGGGACTTAGATCGG
>CAACVE010000247.1_pt1 | contig 10413 bp, 25 predicted proteins | sample 2381751 | NCBI WGS metagenome assembly CAACVE01 (sample SAMEA5211968, study PRJEB30684) | marine metagenome | biome: Marine; feature: Epipelagic; material: Water | collected 2015-10-15 | depth 2000 m | reverse complement strand
GAGATTACAAGGTGACTGGAGTTCAGACGTGTGCTCTTCCGATCTCATGAATCAACTAACGTTAGACGGGTTACTGTTCTATGCTGTATGGGGGAGTTTGCTGTTTGCTTTGGCAGCGGTGGTAGTGGGGGTGTGGGATCGGTGGGCGAGGCGTCGCCGTTGGCGGTCGTTGTGGGCCGAGTTGGAGGCGCGCCGGTTGCATCGTGACCCGCAATGGAGGGACCGGAAGGGGTTAGACAATGGCCGCAGTTGACGTTGAGGATGATGGGGTGACGGTCATCTGCTTGACGCCGAGGGAGGCCGACGAGTTGGCCGACGTGCTGATAGGTGGGAGGCCGTTCGTGACGTACGGATCGCCCGACAAGGGCTGGAACTTGGGCCAGCAGATCCTTTATGAGCGTGACCGGGGGGATAGACGCGGCGATTACATCGAAGGGTGCGTTGCGTGCAGAGGTCGGAAGGGTCGGGCGCGCAAGCGGGATAAAACCCAGCCGTACTACAAGGGGGGCGACCGGTGAAACAGTGTACGAAATGCGGCGAGCCTGCTAAGGGGAAGAACTCATGGGCCTGACGCTGAAAGAAAAGGAGGCTATCGCTGGCCTAACCGCAGAAGAACGAAAGCAACGGAGCAAAGAACTTAGGCGTAAGTGGCAGGTAGATAACCGGGAGAAAATCTACGAGAAGAAGCGTCAATGGGTGGAAGCGAACCGGGAAAGTCACAACGCTAAGAAGCGCGAGTGGTACCACGCCAACAAGGAAAAGATCAACGCAGAGAAGCGGAAGCGTTGGGCGGAAGATCCTGCTTACCGGGAGGATCTGCTGGAACGTAACCAGATCGCTGTCGAATCGCTTACTGCTACGCAAAAGGAAGCGAGAGCCGAGTACAAACGCCAGTATTATCTGAAGAACAAGGAAAGGCTACAGGCGAGGAACAAACTCTACCGTGAGGTCAACCGAGAGCAGATACGACAACAGTACCGGGAGGCTTACGCTGCGAACCCTAAGGTTTTCAATGAGCGGGCGACCAAGTATCGGCACGCTAACTTAGACAAAGTGCGGGCTATTGAGGCAGCGAAGAACTCGCGGCGTAGAGCCAGCGAGTCTGACTATCACACGATTGCTGAACTGCACGTTTACTGGATAGCGAACGGGTTAGATCCTAAGGTTTGCACATACTGTGATGACAAGATTCCCCATTGGAAACGGTCGGAAGGTGACCATGTGTTCCCGCTTTCCAAGGGTGGGAGGGATGCGTTGGAGAATCTTACGCCATGCTGTCAGTCTTGTAACTGCTCCAAGAGGGACAGTTTGTTGCATGTGGAGTGGACACCGCCGAACATGAGAGAGGAAGCAGCCTAGGCTGAGAGGATGGTGTGACACATGTCACATTGACAAACGATTTGGGATGTGCTATGATGTGTGTGTCGTCCGAGGGGGCGGCGAGATACAACAAAAGGAAACAACAACATGAACAGCGAGAACTATCCGTTCACGCCATGTCCCAAATGCGGTTGGATGTCCGGGCGAGCAGGCCACGACAGCGGGATTATGCCACACAAGAAACTTAGGACCGCCGACGGCGACTTTGACTACTCACGCGAGGCGTTCAGGTTTATCTGTCCGAAGTGTAGAACCGTATGGAAGGACATTTACCAACTGGTCTTTGAGCGGCAGGAGTTTGCGCCGTACGACTCGTTGCCGACGAGAGAACGATGAATGATCTCCGGGTAGAGCAAGCACGCAACAGTTCGGCTGGCGGAGCAGGGCTGGTCCAGCGAAAGCGTGGGAGTGGGTTCGATCCCCACCTATCCGACTACTACTGTGACGAAGGTCACACCCCGGCGAACACCACCCGCCTTGTGGCCGTCACAGCCTTCCCCTATGATGGGGGGCACAACCAATGAAAGGAACCAGAGGGTGAAGCACATCAGTGAAACGTTTGAGGGTGACACCGTGGAGGAACAAGTCCACAACCTGTTCCCTCCCCACTATCTGAACTTCAGCGAGGTTTGCCGCCTGTTCTACGGCGACAACATGCCGGTGGAACCAGACCCGGACGATTGGCGAGAAGCCGACGGGCAGGACGCCGCCGATGATGAATGACTTGGACGCCTGCGTGTGGTGCGGCGACCCGATCAACTGTGACGAAACGTGCGACCGGGACCGCATCAGGCAGGAGGAAGCCACCGCCGCAATCATGCGGATAAGGGAACGCGCCCGGATGCGCCAGTTCGTGGTACCAGAGGCACCGTTGCCGCAACCACAAAACTTTGGAGTTACCGGTGGGTAACATACGGGACGATATGATAGATCAGGCGTACACGATAGAGAACCTGTTGGCGTTGCGTGCAGCGGACGCCGCCAAGGTGCGCCGACGGTGGGCCAACGAAACAGAGCAAGGGGAGGCCGACGATGTCGAAGATTGTTAAGGTCGAAATGCTAGTAGCGTTACCCGATCATGGCGTCGGGGGACTTTGCGCCCGCGACTACTGGCCCGACCTGTCCGACCACGGATGGCGCGAGGTCACGATCCTTGACTGGGGCGAGACAGACATGAAGGTGGTAGCCGACGATGGGTGACTTCCACATGCCCGACTCGTGGTACGACCCACCCGACGACCCGTGCGAAAACTGTGAGGGTGCGGGCTGCCACCTGTGCGACCGGCTGATGGCCGAAGACTACCGTTGGTCCACCGACCCACGGGTGTAACCAAAGTCTGCGGGGGTTCTCCCCGACAGAACCCCTCCGGGGGTTTACAAAAAAGGAAACAGATGATTACAGAAACAGAAATCCTAGATGATTGGCCTAGCCGGTCCCGCACCGAGCGTTACCCGTGGGACGCATGGTTCGACGGTCAGCGCCGGGTGCTGGTTCACGGCACCCACTTCGGCATCGCCCCAGCGTCGATGAGGTCAACAATCTACCAAGCGGCGAAGCGCCGCAAGCCCGAAGAAAAGATCCGGGTTTGCTCCCTGTCCGCCGACGACCTCGCCAAGTACGGCGACGACTGCAAGCGTGTAGCGTTGCAGGTGACCGTCAATGGCGAGTGGAAGCGTTCGGAGCGCCTGACGGGCGCTGTCGCTTAACGGGGCACCGGGTCATGGGGCGGCCCCGGGTGGGGGTTCGGGGTCGCCCCGCCTCGGTGACACACACGAAAGGAACAGCATGATCCCTTACAAGGTTCATTTGGACGACTGGACGGTCGCCCTGTACGCCACCGACGGCGGTCTGACGTTGACGGTGAGCAACAACAACGAACCGGAGAACTACCTGACGAAAGTGGTGGGCGATGTCCGGTTGCGCCGCTACTACATCGGGCGCATGTGCGCTGGACAGTTGGAACCGTCACCGTTTCCCACCTACCGGGAAGGAACCGTTCTGCCTGCCGATGGGGCCAAGATCACACCTTCCATGTTGGATTCCAAGGCGGATCTTAAGGCCCTCATTGACGACAGCAAACGGTGGTCGAAGGAAGCGCACCTCGCAGCGGAAGGGGCGGGCTGATGAAAACGTCGTTGGATATTCGACGGCATGTCATTCCGCTGGGCGCCGGTCATTATGTGAAACGGTGGGTGCTGATACAGGACGGTGCGATCCGTGAAACGTTTTACGACCGGGCTGATGCTGAACGGATGCTGGCGGCGTTGCGTGAGGATTGGGAATCGAAAGACGAATAGGTCCTTGCGCCCCCCGTCGCCCTTCGCTATGATTGCCCCCGGCAGGCTATCCCCTCTCGCCTGCCCGGGGGCGGCGGCGCGGTATTTACTTCCTTTCTACCGCGTCGTCGCCTCCACTTAACCACGAAAGGAACAGATTGCTGGTGGAAAGTATGGAAGAAACAGACGTTGAAACCCGGTTAACAAACATCGAAAAGATCCTGTTCGACGGGGGATCTAACATCGGTGAAGCCCTCAACATAACGTACGTTACGTTGCAGGAAACTTTGATAGCGGTAGGGGACTTTGCCCACGATTTGTCCGCCCTGTCGGGCGGCCTTATGACCGCTTTAGGAGGCTTGGTTCCCGACGAATACACCAGTGCCAGAGCGGCAGCGACCGCCCCGCTCGACCTGAAACTTGTCGAAGACGAGGACGCGCCAGCCTAGGTACTAGGTACTAGGAGGGGATGTATCCCCCTAGTGCTAGCCTAGCCTAGCGGCATCCCCCAGCCTGTCACACCTCCGAGGTACAGTGATCCCCCATGAAAGCACCCACCCCTGTCGCACTCAAATCCAAACCGGCGATCCCGGTGACCGCAGACAAAATAGTTTTGCGGCAGTCATGGTTGGGGGATTTGGCAATGTGCCCGGAACGTGCCCGACAATCGATGCTGGGGTTGTCGGAAAATACTTCCTCCACTTCGACCGCCATCGGTACCGCAGTTCACGCCGGGATAGAAGATTGTTTACAAAACGTTATCGACGGCGGGGAACCTTTGTCTCGGGACGCGACCATTGCCGCATCCATGACGAACTGGGAAGCGAACCGTGGCGACATCGCCCGCTGGAACCACAAGGTTGACGACTGTGTGGAGATTATCGACCTGAACTCTGCCGTGTGGTGGGACGAGGTGCGACCGGGGTTGCGCCCTGTCGCCGTGGAGCGCACCTTTGAGATCCCGATAGACACCGACTCGCAACCCGAGGTGTGGTTGCAGGGCACCATCGACTTGGTTGAAGCAACCCGGCTGATAGATTGGAAGAACCCCGGTCGTAAACCCTCCGCAGAGTGGGAGAAGAAACGCTGGTCGGTGCAGGCCGCAGCGTACACTTACGCCCACACACAACTAGAGGGCGGCCAGTGGGACAGTTACCCGTTTGAGTTCGTACATCTCGTAAAAGGCAAGGTGCATCGTACCTTTGTTGAAGTCGGAGCAGCAGAGTGGGCGAGTCTGGTTGCGCTTGCCCGCTCCGCTGCTACACTCGTGGCCGCAGACCTGCCGGTGTGGCCTTTGAACATGACAGGCTGGCACTGTTCACCCAAGTGGTGCGGTGCGTGGTCAACATGCAGGGGGCAGCACGCTGGCCCCGACCCTTGGGATCAACTATAAGAGAGGTAGTGCAATGACAGAACCAACCAACTCGTTTACGGTGTTCCGCAGGCAGGTTATTCAGACGGGAAGTTACGAACCGTCCGAAGCGTCCTGCTCTGTGACCATCACCGTGGACCCCACGCTAACCAAAGAAGAACTGGGTGTGGAGATAGCCGAGTGGGGTGCCACCTGCGACATCGCCAACTATGAAGCACTCGGCCTCGGCTACGAGGTAACCGAGCAAGGGGTACGGATGCTTCAAAAAAGTGTTCCCCGGAGTGACACGCCTGATCCCGTGGCAGCACCAGCCTCGGCGCCTGCTGCCGCCAGTGCTGCCGGTGCGCTGTCTGGCCCCAAGGCTGAACTGTGGACCGACCTGATGAACAACAACACGGACTGGTGGCCTCCGAACTGGGAGAAGAAACTGGACGGGTCGTTCACGAAACTTACCGGCCCCGACTACAAGCATAAGAAGAACGACAAGTCGGCCCTCTGGTTGACGACCCCTATGGGTGACAACCTTGTCCCCGCCGGGTTTGTGTGCCCGTTCACGCAGAAAACCGCCGACGATCTCTCCAAGGTCGGGAAGCAAATCCGCGCACGAATGTAGGCAGCGATGGTTGAACTCCGCTCGCCGGAGGAAGTTGCCCGCCGGTTGACCGCTGGTGCTGTTGAGGATGCGGTCCCGGCGCCAACCCCCGACGACCCGCCCCCCGGCGACAAGTCGCCGTCCCAACCAACCAAGTTTGTTACCACCTCCACGGTGGTGGACAACCTGATCGGTTTCATAGCGAACCCCACCGAACGATGGTACCTTGGGTTACCCGAGTTGGACCTTGCCACCCGTGGTGTTGGACGCGGCGAAGTCCTCATGGTGGTGGGCAAGTCGCACACTGGCAAATCGCAACTGCTGTTGAACGGTGTCGTTTGGAACCTCGTCAACCACACTGACGCCCACATTGTGATCTTCTCAATGGACGAACCCCGCGAGTTGGTCACCATGAAACTGTACTGTCTGCTCCGGGGCCGGTCCTCCACCGACGTGGAAGAAGCAATCAAGCGGCGCGACACCACCGTGCTGGCCGACTTGGAACTAGCCGCCGCGCAAGAACTGTCCCGGGTCGCCATCGTGGACGACTCCATGACATTGGACGGTATGGCTATCGCAATGGACGAAGCGCGCGCATGGTGGGGGTGTGAACCAAACTTTTGCATGATCGACTACTTGGAACTGCTACCCGGTGGCGATGCCGATGCCACAGGTGTAACCACCAAAGCGCAGAACGTGAAACGGTGGGCGAAAAACCAGAGAGTCCCCGTCGCCCTCGTCCACCAGTCGGGGCGCGGTTCCGGCGAACCGGGCAAAGCGGCAGGCATGTACGCTGGCCGTTACGGTGGCGAACAAGAAGCAATCTTCGTCATGGAAGTGTACCGCAAACGCGACAAGCACAGTCTCAGCGATTGGGAAACCAGATACCACGAAAACAGTATCAACGTAAACCTGTGTAAGAACAAGAGGACAGCGCGTGTCGTGGACATGTGCTACTACTTGGACCCCACCGCAGGACACATCCACACCTACTACGAAGAACTCGTACCGGACAATGGCTGACCTTGAAACCATCACCGGTTTTACCGAACTGTTCCGTGGCGGACGCATAGCCCGAGACACCCCCGGCGACCCGACAGGTTTCCGCCCGTGGGCCAACCCCGGCGCAGAGGGCTACCGTGAAGCAACCGGGGCGACGTTCAGAGCCGCCGTAAAGGACCACCTAGGGGACCGCAGCGCACCCATAGGGGTGTATCCCCTCATGGAGTTCCACAGGCCGTCAGAAGGGCTACAAACGGCTCTCAGGACATGGGGTGTCTACTGGGGGTGCATCGACTGGGATGTGGGAGAAAACGACTCCCTCATCCACGCCCGCAACGTACAAGAAACACTACGCCAACTCACCGTGGCCTCATGGATAGAACGCTCCCGGTCCAAAGGCTACCACCTGTGGGTTTTCTACACCGAACCAGTACCAGCACGCGCCGTCCGAGAAGGACTGATAGGGGCGTGTAAAATCGTGGACGCCCCCATTACCGAGGTCAACCCGAAACAAATAGAACTAACCGGCAAAGGGTGGGGCAATGGGGTGCGCCTCCCCTATCCGAAAGGGGCAGCCGAAGGCCGCAACACGGTGGTTACATTCCCGCCTCTGGTACCCGCCGGGGACCTGACAGTAGCCGAGTTTGTGGACCGGGCCGTACGGTCCCGTGTCACCCCGGAAGAATGGCAACCCGTTCACGACCTGTACCAGCCGCCACCTCCGCCCCCGCCTCGGCGCACCTACGCGACCCGCGATTCGGGGCACCTCGCCGGGTTGGCTGGTGCCATCAGACGCAACGGTCCGCGTGTCACCCCGGACAAACCGCACGGTGACCGGTCCAGCACCCTGTTCAGTTTGGCGTGTGCTATGGTCAAACAGGGCTACCCTAAAGGTGACATAGAGATGGAACTTGTAGAAGCAGACCACGACTGGGGTGGCAAGTTTGAGAAGCGCCCCGACGGCAGAGAACGCCTGTGCAAAATGGTGGCCGATGCCGAGCGGGTTGCTGCCGGATGAAACCGTACACGATTGTTGTGGACCGGCGACCCAAGGTTAAGGCCCGCCCCCGTCACAACAAGAAGGGGCAGGTGTTCACCCCCAAGTCCACGTTGCAGGAAGAAGACCATGTGGCAGCGTCGTGGATGGAACAGGGCGCGAAGATCACCGACGAACCAGTAGAAGTAATACTAGCGTACAGCCCCACACACACCATCATAACAGTCATGCCGTCCCCACACAATGCCAAAACATTACGGGGTGATCTTGACAACTATGTCAAACTTACATTAGATGCTTTGAATGGTGTAGCGTGGGTGGATGACAGGCAAGTGGTTCGTATTGTCGCAGCCAAAATGGATTCCCCCGAATGATCGAAGTTCCCATCACCGCCGACATGGTAGACGAAGCCGAACGCCTAGCCGACGACATGGGAGAAATCAACAACTCCATTCGCAAAGGCGAAGGAAACATATACGGCTTCCTAGGAGAACTCGTATTCATAGACATAGTGGGCGGCTTCCACTACAACACCTACGACTGGGATGTCGTATTCCCCGACGGGTCCACCGTCGATGTCAAAACCAAATGCGTAACATCCCCACCAAAACCATACTACGACTGCTCCGTAGCGTCCATCGGAACGCAACAGAACTGCGACTACTATGCGTTCACCAGAGTCCTAGAAGACCTCACAGTCGGCTGGTACCTCGGCGCAATGCTAAAAGAAGACTTCCTTAACGACGCCCGGTTCCTGAAAGCAGGAGAACCAGACGGCGACAACGGTTGGTCCCCCACAATCGACTGCTACAATGTTACAATATCCGACCTCGGATACGCAGACGGCGTGTTCCCGGCAGATCACTACATGCGCGGGTAACCTCGCAACACACCGCAACCAAACGGTAACATCCAATCCAATGTTTGGTTCGGTACAACGTGGCGAAAGAACAAGAATGGTCGGAAGACACTTCCGCCTCATGGTGGGAAAACGCCCGCCACGGCCAAACCCTCAACATCACCCGCGCCCTCACCGAGTTAGAAGCCCTCGTTGACCTAGCCCCCGGTCAACAACCACGGGCACAATCACTCGCTGAAACGCACCGGCTCCGCGAAGCAGTAGCCAACGCCGTCGCCGCGCTCCCCGAAGAAGACGAATGGGTCTTCAACGTACTAACCGTCGCAGGGCTATCCCTCCGGTTCGTCGGCTCCATCCTTGGCGTACCCAAAACGACCCTCGCGCGCCGCCGCGACTCCATATACCGGAAACTTATGAACGACCTAGAAACACACCCCGAGGTACAGAAATGGCTAGCGAACCGCACGCGCCCGACCGCGCCCTAATAGACCGACGCACCATGCGGGAACGCATGGGCGCACCCGGACCGTACACTTGGCAAAGCGCCGCACTACGCGCCGCCGTAGTAATCGACGGCTGCTACCAGCCGCGCGACCCGTCGCCCCGCACCGCCATCCAAGACCTACGCACCTACCTAGACCGCATGGTCAACCGGGAAGACGGCACATGGCTGGCATGGGCCGGGTTAGCGGAACGCAACATCCACGCCGCCATAGACCACGGGGCCAAATCGTGGACCACCGGCAAAGGACGCCCCCGAGCGAAACAACTCATCGGGTTTCTCGCAGAAAAACAGAACGCCTACGGGTACCAGAACATCCTACGGTTCGGCCTAACCGGCCTGCTGGTGCGCTGCCACGACAAGGTGGCCCGCATGGAAAACCTGACCGGACGGTACAACCCCGAGTGGGAACCGCTAGACGACACGTTCAAAGACCTAGTGGGATACGCCATCATCGGCATCATGTTGGACTTCGGAACGTTTACGTTACCCCTCGGGGGGCGCCTCAGTAATGCAGGAATCCAACAACCCCATGACACCTGACACCCACGACCCGAACGCCATCTGAGCGCCCTCATGTCCGTCCATGCCGTCGAAATAAGTCGTCAACAGCATGTCGATCTCGTCGCTGTCGAACACCAACAGCACCCCCACATGGCCGTCAGCGGCCAGTTTCGCATGAGTACCGTCAGCGGTATCGAACAGGTTTAACGTTGACTCCAAGTTGGCGTAGATTTCCTGCGAAATAATCCAACCCTCGTTGGCTAAAAAACTTTGCCACTTCTGGTCAACGTCAAACCCTTCATCCACAACTACCCCGATACACGATCCCGGGCGTAAGTCTTAATAACACTGAGGGCCGCAGCGACCGCAGCCACCAAAGCCATCTTAGCCGAAGCCAAATCGCTGATAACGAACACCGCCAAAAATGCTTGCGTGAAAGTCCACGCCGCACGCTCCAACATGTTGCTCACTTCTTCTTCCCCTTGTTAGATTTTCGCGCAAGATCATGCGCTATCGCAGCAGCCTGATCGCGAGGATAACCCTCCGCTATCAGAGTGCCAATATTGCTAGAAATAGTTTTCTGATCCCGACCCTTTTTGAGAGGCACGGCTAGTACCTCGGGCGTGGCCGTTTCTTCTTAGGGGCCATGCTCAATCGTTCTCATCAAACTTGGCGCGCATCCCGTTACCCATCCGCGCAATCGCACCATCGGTCAACGTACCAAGGTTAGCCGTGGGACGTATCACCGTATCGACAAGAACCTGACCGGTGTTAACCTTCTTCGGAGTTGAACCATCCTTCATAGTGTCCTACTTCCCAAACGGCCTACCGCCGCTGTTAGCGTTGCCCAACTTGGTGTTCCGCAAATACGCGGCAGCCTTCTTAGCCTTCTTCGACATGTCCCACATGTTGAACGAAGACGTAGAGT
>CAACVE010000245.1_pt1 | contig 10449 bp, 3 predicted proteins | sample 2381751 | NCBI WGS metagenome assembly CAACVE01 (sample SAMEA5211968, study PRJEB30684) | marine metagenome | biome: Marine; feature: Epipelagic; material: Water | collected 2015-10-15 | depth 2000 m | reverse complement strand
TCTTATCAACGCCATGAAGGCCAAGGTGGCGAGTGCTACGCAGGGTGACCTGATCGACACGGCGATGCAGCGTATCGAGAAGAAGGCCAGCGGGCCATTCAAGAAGAAGGACACGGTGCACTGGCAGGCGGTAATCGTGGACAAAGGTGTGGCAGCAGGTAAACCGGTAACACGTGTAGACGAAGACGACGAGATACCAGCTTACTACAGCGACGAGCGCGGCACGCCCGAAGACGCTCAGATCTGGAGCCGTGAAGAGGCAGAGGCAGTGCGAAAGAAGCCAGGCCGCACGGCCGAAGAGAACTGGGCCGAGGCGGTCGAGGCAGAGGCAGAGGCAGCGCGAAAAGAACGTAAGAAAAAGAGTAAGAAGGAAGTGAGAAGTTCTGTGCAGAAGAAGGCTTTCGGCGCGCCTACTGGTCCGTTCGGCCATGCGACACAAACACAAAACGCTTCCAGGCCTTCCCCGCCTCGGCCGCAGCCGCAGCCGCAGACTCAGCCGCTGCCGCAGCCGCTCCCGATGCACAAGAACACCGGAGATCCATCAGTCGGGAAGAATCATCCCCAGCTACCAGAGCGCCAGATGGGTCAATATCCGGGTGGATTCTTCCCGAACATTGGCAGTTTTATGCGCCGCACATTTACACCTAAATCGTATTGGAACAACGAGCGCGCGCAGCAAAAAGCTGGATTACCTAATACCGAGGGTTCAATACAAGCATATCGTCGGGGGTTGAGTCCGAACGCTCAGAAGATTATCGCAGAACAGAAAGCACTATCCACACAACGCACTCAGGCTGCTGCTGCGCGACAGCAACCGCTTAATCTCGACGAATCACCACCACCGGCGACCAAGGTGCAGGAAGCGGCGATTAATCCGCTTCCCCCTTCGCCACCACCGGTGAAAGTGAAACCGTACGAGTCGCAACGCTCACTGAACGACCTCAATGTCCCGCCCGAGTCACTTCGTGATGACGACGGAACTACACAGAGGGCAATTGAAAGGGCTGAACAGACTCAGCGCCAGCTTAGGGACCTACGTAGACGTCGTGCGCAGGGCGGCGGGAGACCTGGAACAGCTGATTATCGGCCTGGAACTGGACAATCCGCGGCTGCTCGCGGGAGAACTGGCCGGGCTTCGGCGGCCGGTGGTACTCAGGGTGACCTGATCGACACGGCGATGCAGCGTATCGAGAAGCAGGCTATCTGGGAGGGGTGGACGAAAAAAGAAAGAGAAGAAATTGAACAATATGAAAAGGATGAGCTTGCACGTGTAACAGCATTTGAGCAAGCGAACCCCTCCGGGTACGACGCGGCGGGGTATGACGTGGATGATATGGACGAAAGCGGTAGCTCCCGGTCGTTCCTTGAGCCTTACAAGGAGTTGTCCGCGCATCCCAGTTGGGCTGCGGACACTGCCAGGATTTCCTATCCAGGCACCGAACGTGTTATTGAAGATCGCCAGCAACGAGAGGTGTACGAGGCTTACCTGGCAGAGAAGGCTCGGGGGGATGATCCTGCTCGCCTGGCGGCACTGGCAAAGTTGATCACGCACTCTGGTGAAGATATGAATCCAGACGGGATCGACTGGGGGAGTATGAGTGATGAGGATATCGGGCGATACCACGAAGCGGATATGTGGGCACATGGATATAAGGATTACTCCTGGAAGGATGCCCAGGCGATCGACCCCAACGACAAAACGTGGAAAGGTTGGAAGAAGTATGCAGTAGCTGATCCGATCAACACGGCGATGCAGCGTATCGAGAAGGGGGCTTTCTGGCCGCGTAAGAAGAAAGAGGAACAGGGCAAGGGCTACGTAGGTAGCCTGCTCGAAAACGACGAGGGCGAGACAGGACGCGTATTGATTGCGCCTCCGGACCTGGAAGGCGAGGCCCTCGCAAACTGGTACATAGACCGGATGCGCACAGAGGATGACGGGGAAGAGGACGAGAAGCAGTCAGGCATAGTCAGCTTCGTCTCGGGTGAGACATCCAAGGGTCTCAAGGGCTTTTCGGACCTTATCGAGGACGAGCTCGAGGACGAGGAGGAGCGTCGTAAGAAGGAGAAGAAGGATAAGAAGAGCCTGGAGAAGGCCGTAGCGCGCAATAAGCGGTACCGTAAGGCCCGCCGTATTGCCAAGGACGAACGTTGGATGGAGCACTACGAGGATAAGGTCAAGATTTCGTCTCTGCTTGATAATGCAGAGGAGGCTGTGCCGAGACCCCCGAGTGCCTTTGGACAGTGGATAGCGGGGCAATTGGTGGCAAGTGAGAAGGCTGCCAATCTCAATGCCGCGCAACCAGGCGTTCCTGCTGCTCCCAGCTCTCACGTAACGTCAAGGGCCGCAAATCCTGAGCAAGCCCTGGCCCAGACGATTGGCGCAGAAACGGCCATGAAGACCCAGGCGTCCCGTAAGCTGCCCAAGGCTCCCGTGCTGCTGCCGAAGAATCCTCCCAAGGTACAGAGCCGTGTACGTCCGCACCTACCAAGCCGGTTTAACGTTGGCGGATCGCTTGGTGCGTCAGCGGGAACCAAGCTTGCGGGAGACCGTCTGGATGCGGCCCGTGAGCGTGTACGTAGAGCCGAACAAGAAGTACGAAAAGCAAGGCAGTGGTTCACCGAGACCGGAGAGGACCTGCCGGTGCGGACTCGGCCGACGCCCCCAGGTTGGGTACCTCCGCGATACGATGGGCGCCCCACTGGTCTCAACGCCATGCGTGGCCCGCGCGGGAAGCCGCACCTCCGTTCGCTCTCTGATTTCCTGAAAGACCAGATTACGGGGGGCAGGCACTTCAAGCAAAAGACCCGTGCACGTGACCTGGTCATACAAGAGAAAGCCGATAAGGCGAGGCGGGCGGCGAAGGCGCTGAAGAAATCACCGCGTCAGCGCCCGAGAAGCCCGGCGACCCCGGTCCGTCCGCAGTACATTGCTGGCGGTAAGCCGGTGATCAAGGTGCTACCTTCGCCTTCCGGTCCGGGTAAACCTTCCGCCTCTCGTGTCCCACCGGCCGGGACCGGCCACGTCGACGCACCGGCTAGTCGTTACGATGCCTGGCAGGAAGCTGGCGTCCCTGCCGGCGTGATGAAAAAATTTGTGAAGCTTAACAAATTTGACAAGTCTGCTCTTAGTCCGGGAGCTAAGGCACTTACCTTCGGCGCTCCGGCTACTCTGTACGCAGGTTGGGCAGGCGGTAGCCTGGGTCACAGTATCGGCAAGAGATACACCGGACGGCCGGCTTTGGCCGGAACAATTGGGGCTTTAGCTACAGGCATTCCAACTGCTATGCTGTCTCATGAAGCCTACCGCGCAATGAAAGACAAAGAAGAGCGCGAAGAGGTTGATGCGGACTTGATGGAGGCCCTGCACGAGGAAGAGGAAGAAGAGAAGCTCGTGAAGAAAAGCTCCGATCTCATCTCTTTTGCACTCACGAAGATCTCCGAGAGTGTGGAAGACAAGAAGAAAAAGAAGAAGAAGTGGAAGAACGCTCCGCGTTCAGTCACCAAGGTAAAAAAGGGTACCGGGCCCAGATCATCTCACATTAAACACATTGCTCGACCAGGGGTGAAACTGGCAAAATAGAGCCAGGAACTCGCTAGCCGACGCCAGCCACGGAAGGGATACACATGGCTTCTCTTAATCTCGAGCTGCTGAAACAAGCCAACGCCCAGGCCGCGAAGTACGCAGCTGATGATGATGATCCCCCGGCTCCGCCGTTGCCGCGGACATTCAAGGACAAGCCAGCTTCACCCAACAAGCCGAAGCCGAAGAAGGGTCCGGCTGGGCCGCCTGCAGTGAGCAAGGTGAAGCAGGACGCGGAAGATGCCAAGAATAAGAGCCGGGAGGAGGCTACTGCTGCGTACGTGGAAAAGAGTAAGCGTGACAAGCAGCCGCGGCCGGTAGTTAAACGCCCAAGCTCCAGCCTCACCGCCGGCGATGATGCGTTCCTGAACCGTTCGCGCAGGATTGCTGCGGGGCAGGGGCTCGGCGAGGGGTATCCCGTTGATGTCGCCTATGACATCGATCCCGCTATTCGAGAAGATGTCGACGCGGGCGGTGGCGGTGGGCTCAATATTGCCGACGCGGCCGCCGATCCGAGCATGCTTGAACGCCGTAATCTGCCCCGCCTTAGGCGGCTGATCTCCGCAGAGCAGGAGAGTGGCGGTGAGCGGAACCCCCAGAGCCCCGGTGGACCAGTTGGGGAGCAGGGCGGAGTGATGCCCAGCGGACGTGGCGGCGATCCCAACGTTCCGACGGAGATCCACCCCGGTCTCAGGCGTCAGGGCCTCGGGGCCGTGGCGGCGGAGGGGGACGCTTTCTTCCCGGAAGAACGCAGTATTGCCGGATCTAACCCGGAAGAGCTGCAGGCCCGGATTGACGAGCAACTTCTTCGGCGTGCGCGAGAGGAAGCTGCAGCTAAGGAGGACGTCAATTATCCGCCAGGCGGCGGTTTTGGTCGTCCCGGCACCGACACGGGCCCCGTCGGTCCGCCGACACCTAGCGGCACTGAAGACGACCGCGGGTCCCGTGAACCGCCGATCGCGTCGCTTTCCCCTGAAGAACTGGACGCGCGGGTGAGTGGTGCGCTAGAGGATAAAGCACGGCGAGAGAACTTTCCAGACTTTGACCCTCAGCAGGCCCAGCAGGCTGTTGAGAGCGGTGCTGGCGAACCAGCCTTTGACCCAGCGACAGGAGAACTAGTGGCTGACACCTCTCCGGGTGCTGGTGGTGGGACGGAAGGCGGCCCTGAGTTCGTCGGCCCGCAGGATCAGCAGCCCGGATCGCCCTGGTATAAGAATCCCTGGGTGATTGGTGGCGCTGGTGCTGCTGCTGGTGCTGCTGGCCTCTACATGGTTCTGAAGGCGCTCAAGAAGCGCAAGCGACGCAGGGATGAGGACGAGGAAGAGGGTCGAGGCGGTCGTCGTAAGGCCGCGGGATCCTACCCGGGTGCTCACCGGAAGAACAAGGGCCGCAAGAAAAAGCGGGTCAAGATTGGACCGAAGGGTAAAGCTTACGTCGATGACGACAAAGATGACGAAAAGCGAGCCCACATTCGTCGGACGGTGATCTCCAACGCTACCGCACGTTTCCTTCATGGCTAAGGACAGCCCACATGAGTCACGTACCCAAGACGGCAGCGTGCAAGTTCATCTCCTCCAAGTTGATGCGCCACGATCCTGCTGATAAGTTTCCCGAGGCCTTACCCCAGCCCGTCAAGAGTGACGAGCGGGGCTTTGGGGATCTTGAGGATCAGCGATACCTCGAGGATGAGAAGCAGGCGAACGTCCAGATCGTCGAGTCGTTGATGCAGCGGGGGCTGTCACTGGACGAGGCCGTGCGGAAGGCCTACCCCGACTACAACGACAAGGCTGTGGACAAGTTCAAGCAGGACTACTCCAAGTCTGCGTCTGTTGGTGATCTGTGTAAGCGTGCTATGGCGCTCATGGAGAAGCAGGCGCATATCCCCAGTCCCGGGGAGTTGCAGCGGCTTCGTTTGAAGCGAAAGTCGATCAGGGGCAACATCCGGCGTAACACGCCCAGGGAATTCAAGCTGAACCAAGAGACGGGGGAGGCGGCGCCGGATCCTCTTTCCGTGTTTGATCCCAAGAAGCTTGAGCGTGACATCTACGAGGAGGCAGGTTCTCCGCTTAACCCGGATGGTTCGGTTGGTCCTCCCGTGCCTGATACGCCTATCAAGTCCAAGGGCTGGCCCAAGACTAGCTCTGCTATCGAGAGGGGCATGCACAAACTGGCGCGCTCCGCTTATAAGGATCAAGGGGCGACCTGGGGGCAGTATTTTAATCCGTTTGCCTGGGGCACCATCAGCAGAACAAACAGGCTGAATAGGGAGTCGCAGAAGGCAACGCAGCGTACGGGGACTACCAGGGCTCCGGGTAAACCTCCGGAGCCAGGCGATACTGACTACATCGATCTCAGGGAGCTCAAGAAATCGAGACCTCCGGCGGCGGCCCCCAAGGATGTGATGGATCCCAACTTCAAAATCCGCCGGTCCGGCAAGACACTCAATAAACTCCGGTCGTCTATTTCGCCAGCTGGGACATCCGCCAAGGTAGCCTTCGAGAACCCGTACGTGGATGATTGGGCCGGGCAGGTCGGTGAGTGGTACGAGGGATTGAGCCCGCGTTACAAGGACCTGGCGCTCGGTGGAACAGCGGGCCTGGGCGTTGGCGCGATTCACGGTCTTTTCGACGATGAAGAAGACGATGAGGGTGAATCCCCCAGCCTGTTGCGTCGGCTTGGACGCGGCCTGGGACACGGAGCGATTGGAGCAGGGATCGGTGGTCTTGCCACGGCGGGGCTGGGTGCCGGGCTTGACCGGCTTAACAAGCCAGGGCCGGTACATTCCCAGACGCGGACCAGGAGTCCGGACCGCGAGGATGTCTACGGACCGCTGCTGGATATTACGCCTCCTCATGATTCGGTGCCAATTAGCGATCGGCTAAGGTTGGGCGGAGGCCCGCTTTTGAATCGGATCAGCGGTCTGCGAACCAACATAAGCCCGTTGGCCGAAATGTGGAATGAGCGCGCACTATCTGCGGCATCACTTCGCCGCAACCTCTCTCGCCACAACGAGTAAGCTATGCCGGGTGTCCCGGGTAATCCTCTGAAGAAGCTCAGCGAGGCGTCTTCCTTTTGGGCGGGCGCCGTTGCTGCTTGTATAGAGAGGGGGTATGACGCCAATCAGGCACGCAGTGTCCTGGTGAAGTGCGCGCAAACCGATCCTGCCCTGGTCCACGAGTTCAACCAGATTGCTGCTGCGTTGGACGAAGAGACGGCTTCTGCGCCCTATCCCGTGATGGAGAAGGCTGGGCAGGAGCCCACTGCCAAGGTCGACGACCTCGGGCCGGTTCCCCTCGTTGACGCGGATCCCGCCGCATTATTTGTAGCCGCGCGAAATAGACGCATAGAACGGGCGGAGAACCGAGCACGGCTCGCACGGCACGGCATCAATCCTTCCAAGCGGCCGTGGATGCAAGGCGCCTCTGATGTTCAGCTGGTACTGGATAAGGTACAGCGGGAAGCTGCTCAAAAGTCAGACGCTTACTTTTCCACACAGCTCGCACGTCAGCTCGATCCTGATTACGACAAAAAGGTGGAGCTGCTCAAGAGGAAGCAGACAGCGAAAGATCTCCAGAAAAGGCCGTCGCCGTCGTCGTCGATACTCGCACCGTGGGCGAGGATGCCGGGAGAGACGAAGCGCAATATGGCGCTTTCCTTCTCTGAACCGGATCCAGTGACTGGAAGATACAGGACTCATCCATATGGGTGGCTGGGCCCGATACAGCAGGGGATGTCGCGCTTTGGCCATTTCACTGGTGGAACTCTTGGCATGCCTGTTTCAGCTGCTGCCGCGGGGCTCGGCCATCTGGGGGGCTTTGCCGCCACCCCCTTCAGTGACGAGGTGTCCGCGTTCGGGCACGGCTTCGGAAACGCAGCATGGGAATATGGCGGTAGGGCGCGAGAGGACGCAGGCCAGGGCTTGTATGACCTTTTCGGCGGCAGAGAGTATACGTCCGGGTTGGATTGGAAGCCCGAGGAGTCGGGGCATCGGTTGAAGTGGCGCCATAAAATTCTTAGGCAAACCAACGCACCCGACTCGATGTACACGTGGGGCGATGTCGCTGAGATGGTAGGGGACGCTTCATCGAGTGCGGCAGCCACGATGGGTGTTCCAGCAGGCGTTTTGGGCGTGGCCCGTAGTGTGCCTGCTGCTATTCGTGCGGGCACGGCCGCGACGGGGTTTGCCGGTAGGGTAGGCGCACCAATAGCTGTGCTTGGTCGTGGATTATCCAGCGCATATCGCATGGGAAGACTGGGCCTGCCCGTGGTACGAGCTGACGTGCCGGGCTCTACGATTCCGATGATGGGAAATGTCGGAGCAGATTTGACCCGCAGCCAGCTCGGCGTCGCTGTCTTGCTCGAGTCAACAATGGGGTGGTTCCCCGCTAAAGAAGAGATTTCCCAGCAGGGGTTGCACAGCTATGACGAGGCTACTGCCCAGGTCATGTCTGAGTACGCCCGGGAACAGGCGGAGAACCACAAACATCCATGGTGGGGCGGACGAAACGGCGCTCGCGTTTATACCATGCCAGTCAAGCAGCAGTTCCTGTGGAACATGCAGATGGACCCCACTGATACTTCGCCATTGGCCGAACGTATCGCAGCAAAAATGGTGGGACGCCCGGACCTGTTGCTGGAGATTGAAACGTCCGCAATTAAAGCGCGAGAGCAGCGCATGAACATCCCCATGGACGATGGGTATTTCAAACATCGCTGGCGTGAGGCGCCTGCTGCGGATAATCCGTCCATGTCGCAGGATTACGCTGCCGTGTTGCGCTCCCTGGTTACTGCGAAGCGTATGCACAACAGGATGTTGCGTTCTAATGCCTCTGCGGGCGTCGCCGGAGCGACTCGCAGTGAACTACTGCGCACGCTGCCTGAATCCTCCGAGTTACGTCAACAACTTCAGGACCGAATCTCAGGGCGGATGACTCCAGCGGAGGCCTCTGAGTACCTCGTGACGTACCTCGATCCTGTTAACGCGCCGCTACCCTGGGGAGCTGGGGCCCCTCTTAAGGAGGGGGAGCAGTACAGCACCCGCGGTCGTCCGTGGGTGCCCCTGGAAGAAGAGGTGACGAAGTCATTGATGGATGTCTTGACTAGCGAAACGTATCACCCGGTGCTCGAGGTGGATCCTGGCGTGGGGAAGGCATACGAGGATATGCGGTCTGAACGCCTATCGGCAGCTGTTATTCGCGAGGAGCCGCTTTATCGGCAAGCCCAAAAGGCCCGCACGTCCCAGAGGTTGCAGAAGGCGTTGGACAAGTCCAAGGTCCCGGCCGGCGCCCCCGCGCCGGCCAGCCTGGCCTACGACTCGGTGTCGGGCAAGTACGCGGTCCCGGCCGCCGCACCATACATCTCGCCAGTTCTCGACATACCCGTGTCGACTGAGTATTAGAAGTCATGACCACGTTTGGTGAACTATTCAAGCCGATTGAGGTTAAGCAGGCTGCTGCTGTGCCTGAGGTTCCCCAGCTGGAGCATGTGAATAAGCCACTGCCTACCGAGGTCACGGATCGTAACCTTGCCGCGCAGACGAACGACTTGCTCCAGTTGCCGCCTAGTGAGCAGTTCGAGGAGCAGGTTCCCGGTCCCAGGCATCCCGGGCCGGAGGCCGCGCGCAACAATCCTCATTCAATATGGTTTGGATATAGGCCCCCGGCTGATGAGGCGTTTGGCGAAGCTCCCGCGGGGTATCTCGATTACAGGAACCGTGAGCGTGTCAGGCAGCATGCTTTGAGGCTGCCAGAGGACGACCCCAACAGGGCACAAAGTCTTAAGGTTGTGGATGAGTGGCACGGTGGAAACGTCATCGATCCCCGTGATCCTGCGCCTGGCGGCTCCCCGCGCCGATATGGGCATCTCTATGCAGATCTGTCTGCACAGGAGCGACGCGAGCGCGCAGTGGGCGCAGTGAAGCATATTGGGTCTCTTCCGGAAGGAGAACCGCCGCGGGCAGACCTATTCATGCCACCGGAAAGGACAGACGATCAAATCGCAGCAGCGCGCAGACACTCGCCGTCGCTCTATAAGCCTGTGATCTCGCCTGAGGATGCTGATGCCATCGTTAACGTGGATGATCCGAACGCGTTATCCTGGGATGCCATTGGTGGAAGGGATCTCGACGCTGCAACGGAGGCTGAGTTGGATAGCCGTTACCAGGAAGGGCTTGCGTTTTTGCAAGAGGCGGACCTGGATGATCCGGCAGCGCGGACAGAGCTTCGTAAGGTTGTCCTCAATAGGATGGTGCGCAATAACGCGGGCCAGGGGGCTGTTACTCCTGCTGAGCGCGTAAAGACCTTAGTAGACAATGACAAGGACGCAAGCGCAGCAGCGGCTGCGCACACAGATGATCCTCAGCAGGATCCTGAGACGGGCCTGTTTGACTGGTTCAACAGCATGGAGCAGGATCAGCAGTTTGCCTTTTTTGCTGGTGTGCCTTTTGCTTTGTTTGGCGCTTTGTCCCTGTTAGGAGGGCGCGGCGGACTGGGCAGTGGTTTGGCGGGACTCGTTGGGCTCGGAGGGCTGGGTTACGCTTTCAACATCATGGGTATGCGTGACCGTATGTTCGGAGCGACGCCCGCTGATGAACTTGAACCGGTACCTGAGAAAGTATCGGTCCCGGGGCCTGAAGGGGAAGTCCCGGCTGCTGATGCGGCAGCCGAGGCGCAACCCGAAGCACAGCCGTCAGAAGTCGCAGCGCTTCCGACAGGCTTGGCAGGTCTTGGCGGTGAAGAGCTTATGGCGCGGCTCGATACCAACAAGGACGGCGAGCTTAATCCCAATGAATTGCCTGGCGGCGGCATAAGCGTCAAGATTCCAGAATCTCTTGGCGGCGCCCAAGGAGTAGTGATTGAGGAGGGTGTTGG
>CAACVE010000244.1_pt1 | contig 10468 bp, 19 predicted proteins | sample 2381751 | NCBI WGS metagenome assembly CAACVE01 (sample SAMEA5211968, study PRJEB30684) | marine metagenome | biome: Marine; feature: Epipelagic; material: Water | collected 2015-10-15 | depth 2000 m | reverse complement strand
AGATTACAAGGTGACTGGAGTTCAGACGTGTGCTCTTCCGATCTTGACCCCCAAGCCTTTTGAGCCTGTCCCCATTATCTGGGTTAGAGGTACGCACACCGGCTAGTAACACCGTTCACGAGCTTTCTCCCTGTTCTCGACCTGTGAAGGTCACGGAACAGCACGTTCTACTACCATTAACATTCTGCGCGCCATTGAATAAGCTGTACACCTTTCCTCGCTGTTGCACGTTGTGTTTCTGATTCTTGGGAAATCATCCACATAACCCCTTTCGGGACAATAAGAGTGTTGCCAATCTTACCAGAGAGACTTCTGTCAACAGTAGTTAGACTCTAGAGGTTTTTAACCCTCCTTCCCAAGACTATTTTTCCATAGCATTGGAGTTCGTCCTTGTCCCGTTCCCACGATGAATCCACAAATCCGTAGGTATTTTTGGTAGCTCTCTTCCTGTGATATGGAAGCTCACACCTTAAACTACTAAATGGTTTTCAGAAGTATCACCTTCCTTTACCCATTCCCCCTCTTAGTCAGGCGACAGAAACATAAGAGTGTTCCTTTCCTGATCGGAGTTTTCTTTATCACCAACAAGTTGGTGTTCAGGAGCCGGTAGCTCCACCTGAATTTCAAGACCCAAGAACCAGGGTCCATTAAATTATCAAAGAACATTTAATTTATAATATATGGTGCACAAAATGTTTAATACCAATTCTGTACTTTACAAATAAATTATAATTTTTTGTGATTGCTTTTCATCCATGTCTTATAATTTGTTAAATTAATACCCATACTTTGTCTTATTTGATTACGCAAAACATTACTCTTATTTGATCTACACCAAATCCACCTAACGGATCTTTTTTTTTGCTCTAACACCTTTCGACGATTTTGTAATTGTTTTTCCATCTCTAATAAATCACCCTCAGCAAAATCGATACCAATATTATTATGTGCCGCGGCTTCAACCATGACAGATACATTACCTTGTTCGTATGCCTGTTGAATTTTCATAAATTCATCATTATTACCGTGTTCAGGATTAAGATCGGGATGGGTTATTTTTACCAAAGCTCTATGAATCTTTTTAAGACATTCCCTAGATATCGCTGGTTGAAAATACGAAACATCATTTTTTTCAATCAATGTTGGTTCTGGTTTTAAAAATTCCAATTCAAATTTAAAATCCCTTCTAAATTCAGAAAGGTATTTATAATCTAATTCATTAAATTCTGTCTCTTCAAGAGACAGCACTTCAGATATTAGAGCAATCTTTTTAAATTTTTGTGCATTTAACATGATCCTTGATTAAATAGCAAAATCATGGATCTTCGTGGATGTAAGAACTAGCGATTTGTCTAGCTTGTAATTACCAATCGTTCTCTTGTTTTATTATTCGATCTGAATTGGTATTATTTTTTTGTTCTGAGCATTTTAACGTGTCCATTGCAAATGGATCAATGCGACCTGATCGGTCATGTTTGTATCTGCGATGTTTAAACGCTTCATGGTCTAACACTTTTGATGCCCTACTTACAATATCAGCAAATGGACCAAAGCCGGGATCATCGTCTGTTCCTATTACGTTGTAATAACCAATCAAGTCAATCAATATTTTTTTTACTTCATCATTCATTATTCGCCTTTTCTACCTAAAGTTTATAAACAATGTTATGTTCTACGTTTGACAATTATAATATAGTATAATATTAAAAAGAAATTTTCATACTAATTCCACAACAACCGTAGATCATCTTCTACATTGCAGGCTACTTTTGCATCGATTGTTCTGGCAAAGCGTTTGATATAGTCTAGTGTTTCTTTTTTCGCACGTATAGAACACGCCACGCCCTCTTCCCTACACGGAACTATAAGCAATTCATCGTGATGAATTGCTTCTGCATCATAAAAAAATTGAGCAACGTTGGTAACACAAAAGTCGTTATATTCTCCCGCCTCAAATTCAAGCGCTGACTCCATTATTGATTCCCAACCATGAACGTCCACAGCGACTGTGGATTTCCATTTTAATCTATGACCCGTTTCAAGAGTGTTACAGTCGGCATACGCCCGCCGAACCTCGCTTCTAAGATGTTCATAAATCGCAACATAATCATTGATATTATCGTTAATTGTTATAAACCCCATATTATTTAATTTACTTCTCCTTTATATTATAAAATTAAACTTAGTGTAATTCCACAGGAATTGGAATATCCTCTTCGGTAACTGGATACATGTTACATAATCCAGCTTCTATTAACTCACCAGCTGCGTGGCCGAAGTGACCCTGCAGTTTCCATGCAAAACCAGAATCTATTAGTTCTTGAAAAAGCACTACAATTTCAGATAATTCTAGTTCTCCATTTTCGTACATTATAATTCGTTCATGTAATCCTTTCTTTTCCATCCAGCAAACCTCATACAATATTATCGCAGTATTTAACTTGAACATGATTACTATCTTATTTCAATAATAACTGATAATCAAACATTGTTTCACCCATCAAATGACATATTTCATGTTGAACGCATACGCACTCCAACGTGTTCCGTTCGTCAAAAATCATCCCATCCTGTGTTGAAAAGTTGTCGGCATGAACAATAATTCTTTTATACCGTTCCGTAATTATGGAATAATCAGGAAACGATAAACATCCTTCATGAGATATAGTTTTCTCAGAAGTATTATGATATGTGAATACAGGATTCATAAACCACAGCGGACGATTAACTTTCACAACACAAACGGCTTTACTTACACCGATTTGATTTGCAGCTAGACCGATACCGTTTTTATGGTGGACTAGGGTAGCGAACAATTCATTTGCAATTTTTTCTGCTTCTTCTAAAGATTCCACATGTTCGCAGGGTATTTGGAGAGATGATACGTTTTTTATAATATTTGTCATCAACGTTCAACCGCTAAGAACTTTAACATCCTTATTATTAACTATTATCATACTGTAGTTTTTCCAACGTTGTTGTTCATTGTTCAAAGCAAAAACGTACAGCTGTTCATTTTTTAATGAAAATGCGGCGATTGATTTATCCGTCATATACGTTCCAATTGGGTCGACTATAATATCCTCCCTGAAAAACTCTAAATCAACTGTGGTTTGCTTTTTAAAAAACGTTGCTTTTTTAAGTGAATTTGAAACGAAAACCCAAGTACGTCGCTGAATTATAAATTTCACAATGACCTTATCACGTGCATAATCGACTATCCTTTATATCGACTTGTTTGTATGTATAATATTACTCATTATGCCACGTTATGTTTCATACTACTTCAGTCCAGTAAATAATACTGCGAATACGTTAATCGGATTCATAGACAGGTGTAAAGTCTCTATAGACGTTGCGATATATTCCATTACGCACGATGATATTACACAGGCACTAATTAGAGCACACAAGCGAGGAGTGTTAATAAGATTGCTGGTAGACAACACACAAGCTGGTAATCCATATTCCGATGACGAATTACTACAAGAAGCTGGTATTTCTCTAAAGCGTGATAATAAATCAGGATTAATGCATAATAAATTTATTATTGGTGACGACTATGCTGTAGGTACAGGATCGTTTAACTGGACCATGAATGCAGCAAGAAGGAATAAAGAAAACTTTGTAGTTATAAGGTTAAAATATATTGTTCGTGGATTCAAAAAAGAATTCGAAAATCTATGGAAAGATTTGTAAGTTACAATAACCTCTATTAATCGCCCACGTATACGCCAGGACCTCTACGTTTACGATACGCTGTTTCAGCTGCACCATAAATTGCTCCGCTAATCCAGGACTGAATTTTTTTCTTTGCCCAAATACGAGGATCAAATTCGATTTTAACTATATCATGTTTAGGAGCAGCCATTAAATTCTTAATCATTGCACCCAGTGCTTGATCATCATTTTCAACCGCAAGTAGTGCATCTATGACTGATTGATCTTTATATTCTTTAGGTGCCCGGGGTTTATATTCTGGTTTTGATGGTTTTTGTGGTTGTGGTTTTAACTTCGCAAATTGAGATACTGCATGCCGTAGACCACGAAGCTTTCCATTTGGTAATTTAACAATAGGGCCCGCTGTTGAGCTTCCCACTTTATATGACAGATCTTTATCAATCGTATCAAGATCCTTTAAAAATTGATTACGAGCTGTATAGTCAACAAATGTCTTGCCTTCATCTTCAAATTCTTTTTCATAATCTGAAAAATTTAAACCTAGCGGTTCATCCTGACCGTCGCCTTTGTATACATTACCCCCTGAATCAACCGTGAGTAATACGTGCGAACTCTCTTGAATAATATTACTAACAGAATTTTTTGCTGTCTCTCTAACTAAATTTCGTAACTGTTTTCTGGTTAAAATCATTTATCTTCTCCATTGATACCTGCTAATAAACATACCGCATTGATCAATTGATTCTTGAATCCTTTTTTCTAATCCAAACATAACCGCCACTTTCCAGTCATCAAAGTCTTGAGTTTTTGCTTCCTTTAATCTGGCGGCTGCTTCTTTTAATAAACACACGGCGTGCTGATATTCTGTGGCGGAGGCCATATAGAGCCCATTTTTTGCTAATTGACGACCTGTACTCATAAGTGCCGTTGCTTTATTGTATAGAAGCGCTGCACAATCTGCAGTTGGGCCGCACGGTTTATTTTCCCAAGTCGTACAAATTACTGGACCATACGGATCAATTGACACTGCGCAACCACCAATATTAAATATAATACCTGCAAGCAGAATAGCTTTTAAAAAATATGTCATATGTTATTTTGATAAAACTTGTTGCAATTTATTGTAACACCACTTTATACCCGTCCACGCGAACGGTGAAACAACGACGCCGGCAACGACACCCCATGAAAATTCATTCATAATATAATCTCCTTGTTACAATAAATATTTAACTCAAAGATAACTAGAATGTTTGGTACCCCTGGTAGGATTCGAACCTACGACAGACAGGGATTAGGAATCCCTCGCTCTATCCGACTGAGCTACAGGGGCAAGTTATTTCGACTGTGGATCTACTACTTGCTTTAACGTATTAACATCAACCTCTTTAGCAAGCAAATATCGACCACCGGGAGCGATTTGATCCTTTTCAGTTATTAACATAGGACGGTAAGCCATGGTGTCACGATTCCATGTTAAAACAGTCCATTGACCGTTTAATGCTGAGGTCCTTCCTAATCCAAAACCCACAAATACCCCGACAATGCCTCCGATTATAAGACCTAACATGTTTTACCTTTCGGTTTATAACTTTTCTTTTTTATCTGAAAACGACTTTTATTATCTGAAATTACTCTATTTACCTGTACTGGAATTCCAACATTGAGAACTGCATCTTTGATACTAGAAATATTTCTTCTATCGTCCTCAAATAACCTAACCATTACATAATTTCCGCTAATTAATCTATCTTGAATGTACATAGCTTTGTCATTCGGGTCTGTACTACCTAACGCAATAATCTTAACATTCTTTATACCCCGTTTAGCAAGATAAGATTTTACGGGAAATACACGCCCTCTTGCCGTTAAAACCGTAACCGCCTGCTGTTCTGAACTTTCTAAAATATGTCTAAGCTCATCAAAGACAGGACGAATTATTTTTCCTTTAACTGGAGTATTATCAAACTCACTAAAATCAAACGTGTCACCGGGCTTAGGTTTATAATCGCGAAACATTGCGCTCGTTAAACATTTTTTAACGGTACCGTTTGTAATGTAGACACACGATTTTGATTCGACCAACGTGTTATCAAAATCAAATATGTATAATATCTTGTCCATCAATTATATTATAAACAATAATCATACATTTTTCACATAATCAAACTAATAAACGATAGCGATAATAGACACGCTACTTAAACAAACACTAACCCACATTATTTATCGCTCGTACAATCGATACTAATACATTTTTTCTAGTAACATAATCGTTAATAAATTTCTTCATATTTTTTGTATAATAATTTCTCATTTCTTCATTATCAAGTAGCTCAATACAAGTTTCAACAAATTTTTCGCAGTGAGGTTGCGGATATGCAAAGTGATGCTGGGGTTCTAAAGATACGGTCGCCCAATCCCAATACTTGCGTGGATAAAGTACCATGCATCTTTCGAGAAACGCTAATGACTTTACTCTTGCAGAATAACCTATTCCTGGAAAATCCAACAAAATCTTATACTTTCCGTGGTCTGAATGGGAAAGAAATTTTTTATTGTCGATTGATGTATCGACGTCGGCAACGTCAAAATATTGTGGATAACTATTCATAATTTTCAAACAATCACGTCTGGATTCACACTGGTCTACGCGGCCACGCCATACCGCTTTATCAATACCAGAGGGCTCGTGGAAAGAAGAATGAAAATTCTTTACTGCTGTAAAAAAACAACTAGTTCCAATTTGGTTCCATTTCCAGTTATACGGATCTGGAATTATAAACTCTTTCCAGTCCCTCGTGCCTGCAATAGATAAAAGTGGTTTACCGTTGACGTAGTGTGTCGGTCTATCATCCCCAGTAAAAATATAACACCTAAGTATTTTGTGCGATGGATGTTCCTTAAACGCGAAACGTACCATTTCTAGCATTATAATATTTCTATCCTGAAATCCACTACCCACGTATAGCGGTCGCACGCTACTACCATTAATTTCAAGATATAAAAGCTGGTTAACAAAATGATCCTTACAATCATTCGTAATAGACTTTGGAAAAATATCAATAGGATACTGCACTATCTTTAACTCGATTTATGTTTATAACTTTCGTTCAACAACATATTAATAACAGAAGCATTAATATGTTATCGTTCATTATCGGCTGGCCACTTATAAATTTTACGAATGCCATTGTAACATTCTGGAAAAGTCCTACCCGCAAAACACGGTGGAAGTGTACCAGGATGTCTGTTATTCCACTCCATACCCGCGAATAATAAAACTTCTTCTGCGGCTGGTCCGTTCTGTCGCGTAGATTTATTCTTTAATTGATAAATAATACTGTCTATATCTCTATCAGATAGTTGACTCAATATTTCTTGATATTGTTGTTCCAACATGTTGCTCCTTTCAAAACCTTGGTGGAGATGCCGGGAGTCGAACCCGGGTCCGAAATAAATCTATTGTCAGGTCATTCACAAGTTTAGTCAGTTTTTCTAAACTAACAAAGTATCTCAATGTTTCCAACCATCCTTATCGAGAATTAGGATCTCACCTGTAACAAAAGGTACCCACCTGTCTCCAACTGAAAACCCTTTGTTACAGGGTAACCATTTTTGATCTTGTTTATTTCGGTGGGATCAACCACTTATCCAGCTTTGATAACAAGGTTGCTGGAAACCCCGCAATTACGCAGCTAGTGCGTAATCGTACTCAACGTTATCGTTGGCAATTAAAGTTTGTAATACTGTCAAGCCATGTATTACAGTTGGCTACTTGCGCCCGAACAGTGTCACTATTCCGTCGAAACCGTTTCATCCCCATATCAAAGATCAGATTGCTTACTCTTTAAAAGTATCAATCTATTATTAATTACTTGTATCACAGCAGGCGCACAAATACCACAATCGTTTGCCACACTGATGCTTTGTATAACATCACTAAAACTAGCATCTGGATTAGTTTCTAAATAATTCTCTATATCCTCAACAGTAATAGATTTACAAATACAAACAATCATTTTAATACTCGTTTTATATTAAAATTATATTATAGATACAACCAATATTCACAGAATTGTTATATTATTTTAATCACTGTCCAAGCACGGTAGGTGTACCACAAAAACATAGCTCTTGCTTTCCGTTACACACGACCTCACTGACGCGGACACTTCCGAATTGTGATTCACCCAGGATGGGTCCCTGGCAAAACTTGTCAAGTTTCTTTTGCGATTGTTTAACCACTTGATTGCAGGTACTTAATTCATGCTTGTGTTTTGTGACAGAGTAATAGTAACCACCCAATCCGCCCATCACTAAACACACGATCGCCGCTAATAACGTTACATGTACAGAATTCATGTTATTTCATCTCCCTAATTGTTTTTATCATCCATCTAAACTCGGGCATATCTATTCCCTTTAAATCCCTAATTGCATCTTCAGCATCGGTAGATGAGCGTATAAGCGGTTTAAGATGCTTATGAATTGCATTACTGATATTCGCGTCAAAGGCGGACGAATACATTTCTTTTTGCACTTTCTTTATGGCTTTTTCCCATTCGGAAAAACCGAAGAGCTCGGTTTGAAGTTCTTCCCTAATGAGTTGTCGGAGATTTGATTCAGTAAGTTTCATTTTAACTTATCTATGCGTCGTTTTAATCGATTTAACTGTTTTTCCAAAAGTACCACTTTATCCATGGTACCGGTATTAATGTTTCTTGTTTCATTGCATACTGTTTCCAAGCGATCTAATCGTAAATTCGTTGTATAATAAAATCCGCCTAAACATGCGACAAGCGTACCAACAGCCAAGATTGTTTTAACATCCATATTAAAATTCATAGACAAAACTTACTCCACTCATTTCTTGATAACCACCCTTTTATCATGATTTATAAATATGGTTGAACTATTTATCGCATCTTTTGTAATCATTCCCAGGTGGAGTACATCATCAAGCTCGGATGTAGATATTTTCGCGAGAGTACAACAAAAACCGGATCCCTGCCTCCAGTCTAAATGCTATATCTTGTTTAAAAATCTATCGAAATCTTCGACTGTATCTACATCAATTGGATCACCCACAGGATAAAAAACAGTATCATCATTGAACAACTGATGATTTAACGATTCCAACTCTTTAACCTTAAAAGCTATAATAAAATGACAGTATTCAAAACATTCAGGAAAATCCTGCCATCGATATAGATTGTTACCTACTACTTGAGATCCTCTTTGATCGCCTAGACTTCGAAGGCACATCCACGGATGAGTTTTAACTTTCTTTCTACACAATAAAGAATTTGCATTATGGGCTTCCATAAACGAGATAGCAGATTTTATATCGTCAGTTGTTCTTTCTGGATACGTTGGATATAATACAACAACAACATCATCTTTCGCAAGATCGTTATCAGATATAACCTCGAGCACAACGTCTTTCAACGATGCAGTGTCATTAGAATTTTTATCAGACCTATGATGAACTGATACATTTACATCGCTAACAAGCTTCGCAACTTCAGGATCGTTTGTCGTTACTATGGTGTCATTAAGCCACGATTCTTGGAGATTTTGTAACAAAATTGGTATGAGCCGTCTATTTTTAAAAGGAAATCGTTTTGATCCCATCCGGGCGGGAACAACGAACACCGTATTCATTATTGCATGTCTCCAAACATTGTAATAGATCTATATTAACATTGACCATGAGAATTGTGCATTAACTTAAGCACTGTCGTAACAAGCTCTTTTTGTTCACCAGATATAAACATTACGGTTGCAATTTGGTACGGAAATAAAGGTGTGGGTTCTGTTAACTTTAATACAACGCCGATTCTATCAACATTTTTAAATTCATTAGGGGTATGAATTACCATATCACCGTGTTTAATGATATCTGCTAATTGTCTCTCCATAGATTATTGCTCGCATATGATAGAATTTCTTCCGCGCTAGCTTCATTATAGCCGTAATCATTTATTAACGTATTAATCATATCGTTATATTTTTTCCGACCATCTTCATCCCTTGTTTTCGACTTAGTAACAATACGAGCCATATCCTTAACCGAACTGATAAGATAACTTTCAATCGCTTCCTTAAGCGGTTCATAACTTCTGTAGTCAACAATTTCACCTCGACGTAACTTGGCAAACATATACGCTGTAACGTCACTTCTAAAACCATCGCGTGAAGACCCCGTTACACCAATCTGTTCCTCAATAATTCTCATATACTTTTCATCGGGTTGTTTTTCTTCCTTGGTAACCTTATCTTTTAATTTTGAATGGGTAGTAAATGCCTCTGCATTATCAAGATATGTATCGAATAAAGATTGAGCCTGTTCTTCATACGCCGCTATAAATGCCTTGGCAATTTCATTTTCCAGAATTTTTAAATACTCCTCACGTACGATATGCTGAATTAATCCAAGACAGCGCTCTCTAAATTCTGCGTCCGCGAGCTGCTCTTTTACTTGCTTGGTAACAGAATCCATTATAGAAATAGGGGTTATAATATTCTTTTCAGATTCTGCAAGAGCATTATCAACTGCCTTCATAATAAACCGAGTTGAAATCCCAAACATACCTTCGTTTCTAGCTTCGTCCCTAAGATCTCTTATATCGATTTTTCTGACTCGACCTTTCTCAATAACTTCCTCACCATTATAAATCTTCATTTTTGTAAGAATATCACACTTTTGTGATTCTTTTAACCTAGACATAACTGAAAACATGGAGGCGACCTTTAAAGAGTGCGGGGCGATGTGCATATTATA
>CAACVE010000243.1_pt1 | contig 10500 bp, 10 predicted proteins | sample 2381751 | NCBI WGS metagenome assembly CAACVE01 (sample SAMEA5211968, study PRJEB30684) | marine metagenome | biome: Marine; feature: Epipelagic; material: Water | collected 2015-10-15 | depth 2000 m | reverse complement strand
TGTTTCTTGCTCTAGCTACTAGCAGCTAGGACACACACCCCCCTAAAGGGGGTGGTGTGTCACTAGATATATAACGTGTTATACTTGCCCGGATGCCAACTTCCACGACATATCCGCCAGCCCTTGTGTCTTCCGCCCTCCTGGGCCACATTCGGGGTTGCCCCCAGCGGGTGATTGCAGATATGCTTCAGGTTCCAAGGGGAACCCTTCGCTACTGGTTTGAGGCTTTCGACAAGGGCCGCTTGGTCCCCGATGCCAGGGAGCATGGCCACCACTGGGTTATCGACAAGCCAACTGGCTCAGAGTCTTCCGGCATATGCAAGATCTGCTTTGACAGGCGGAACTTTAAGAATTCCCTGGAGGTTGACCTGAGATGGAGAAGTTCCTCGGCAAGCTAAGGCCCCAGATATTTTTGGCCCTGGCCATGCTTGGCGTGATCGCCGGGATCAGTATCTACCGGGACCTCAACGAGGTCGCCGTGGGCTGCATAGCGGGCATAATCGCGCTCGCCAAAGACGTTCTTCAGTCCGACGCTTAATTCGTGGAGGTAAGATAGATGAGCGACGCGTTGCATTGTCTTTGTTTTGTTGCCGAACGCCCGGTGGCCGAACATATGCCCGATTGCCTTGTGGGAGCCGTTCTAACAGTGGCCCGTGCCTTGACAGCCCTGGGCAATAATGACGCGGCGACATCGATGGGCGCTATCGAAGCCCTCGGCGCAGTTGTGCGGGACGGCCTTGCGGACATAACGAATGCTATGATGGGGGAGCGCTAATGGCATGGTTAGCGCAAGATTGGAAACCCTTCAGCGCCACGACGCCAAGAACCGAACAGGAACATATGGCAGAGCGGCGAAGCTGGCGTTGCCAGTACTGCGGCAATCCACCAGCCAACAACAAGCAAGGCCAGTGGGGTCGTGCTTGCTCTGGCTGTAAAGGCTCCCTCACGCGGATGCTAAGATCGGGCAAGTATGGCCCGACCTACGCGAAGGTCACGAAGGAACGTCTCAAGGCCATGATGTATAATCACCGCACGGCAAAATGGGAGAGTAATCATGGCTGACAAAAAGCCTCGCAAGAAGGCAGACAGTGACCCGGATGCCACCCAGGCCAGGCAGGGCGCGTTCATCGCCGCCTATGGCGAGGTTGGCTCGCTCCGCAAGGCCGCCGAGGCGTCCAGAGTGCCCCGAGCCACGGTGATAAGCTGGGTTCAGCGGGACACCTACGGGTTCAAGGCCAAGTACGAGGCTTCCCGGGAGATATTCCGTGAGTACCTCCAGGACATCGCCGTCCAGCGGGTCAAAGACCAGGGGCCGAAGGACAATCCCGTGCTGTTGATCACGCTTCTCAACGCCCACTGGCCTGAGAAGTATCGCCGGGACGGCAACGTGGTCGCCAACGAGGTCAAGGAGATGATGGGCGAGTGGAAGCGGTGGGTTCGCGAGAGCAATCGCAAGACCAAACCCTCCCCCGAGCTGAAAGACGCCGAGGAAGCCCGGCAAAACGCCATAAACGAGGTCGAGCATATCCTCGCGAGGAAGAAGGGCAATGACACTAGCCCCGAGTGAGCCCCCCCGGATCACCGAATACCTGTTCTCGAAGCTGGACTTCGAGCCTACCGAGAAGCAGGCCCCCATCCTGGACTGCCGCAAGAGGTTTATCCTCGTCGCAGGTGGCGAGCAGGCGGGGAAATCAATGGTGGCGTCCAAGTACCTGGTCTCCAGGTTCCTCGAGACTGATGAGCCGGGCCTTTACTGGCTCGTCGCGGCGGACTATGAGCGCACCAGGGCCGAGTTCGACTACCTGATTCAGGATTTCGCCACGCTGGGCATACTCGCCGAAGCCTCCAAGCGCGTCGATCCGGGCCGGATCGTCCTCGCTGACGGCACCCGGATAGAGACCAAGAGCGCGAAAGACCCCCGGACGCTGGCAATGAGGGCGCCCAACGGGATCATCGGATGCGAAGCGTCCCAGCTCGACCTTGAATCGTTCCATAGAATGCGAGGCCGCTGCGCCCCGAAGCGCGGATGGCTGTTTCTCGGCGGCACTTTCGAGGGCAGCCTGGGCTGGTATCCCCAGCTCTTTCAGACCTGGCAGCACGGCACCGCGGACGAGCAGAGCTTCTCCCTGCCGTCGTACACCAACAAGCACCTCTACCCCGGAGGGAAGGCGGACCCGGAGATACTGCGGCTCAAGGCTATGGCCTCCGACGAGTTCTTCATGGAGCGCATCGAGGGAATCCCCTCCCCGCCCCAGGGCCTTGTTTTCGGGGAGTTTCGCCCAGACATCCACATTTCCGAGAACGCGAAATGGTCCGTGGGCCACCCCGTTCAACTGTGGATGGACCCCGGATACGCCGGGGCCTACGCCGTCGAGGCGATCCAGGAGATAAACGGGCAGATCTGCGTCATTGACGAGATCTACGAGCATGGCCTGATCACCTCGGAGATCATCGATATTGCCCAATCCCGTCCCTGGTGGAAAGATGTCGCCGGAGGCGTTATCGATATCGCCGGATACCAGCATCAGGCGATGTCCGCTCCTGCGGAGATCTGGCTCCAGGAAACGGGGATCTATTTATCGGCGCAAAAAATCCGCATCAACGAAGGAACCGAAAGGCTGAAGAGCTTTTTGAAGCCCGATCCGATTTCTAACGCCCCAAAAATTATTTTTAATCCGACTTGTCACGGGATTCTGTCCGAATTCGGCGCGATGCCGTCCCCTATGGACGGGCAAACACGGGCCTATCGCTGGAAGATGGACAGAGATGGTAATATAGTTGGAGAGTCCCCGGAGGACAAGAACAACCACGGGGTCAAGGCCGTCGTTTACGGCCTCGTTGACAAGTTCGGCTACGGCCACATCGGCAATAACAGCTTCATCAAGGTCAAGAGGTGGTGATAGATGGCCCGGCGCACCGTAGAAAACATTCTCGACCTGGTCGAGGGGCATCACGACGCCACGACCTCCCTGCGCGCTCGCATGGACACGGACCACCAGCTCTATCGCCTTAACCCATACGACGCGGGAGACGGCTTCCAGAGCTACACCTCCAACGAGCCGCAGACCTACGCCGACAAGATCATCTCCTGGCTCTCCAGCGCGGACACCATTATCCGCATCCCCCCGGCGGGAAACCCCCGCAACAACCGGGAGGTCAACAACGACAAGGAGCGGTTCCTCATCGGCGCGCTGAAATCGGCCAATGAGAGGCTCTCCTCCAGGCTCCTCCCCGACCTCCAGAGCCAGCTTGCCTGGTACATGACCCTTCGCGGGTGGTACGCAGGCAGGGCGCTGCTGGTCAAAAGGGATGAGGACACCACTTTCATCGACATCACCCCGTGGGATCCCATGCATACCTACTGGGGCACCGACGCCGATGGCCTTTCATGGGCCTGCTACAAGACAAAAAAGACCCAGGGCGAGATCGAGAGCCAGTACAATGTCCGGCTCGGCTCTGACCGGGACGACGCCGATGGCATCGATGTCTACGACTTCTATGACCGCGAAGATAATTTCGTGGCCGTCCCCAACCGCTTTATCAAAAAGCGCACCCGGCACACCCCCGAGGACGATTCGGCCTGCGGGACGGTCCCTGTTTTCCTCGGCCCCGTGGGGGCCAACCCCCTGATCCAGTCGCTCGAGTGGTCCTCCATCGAGGACACCTACGAGGACTACGGCGAGTCGGTTTTCAAGTCCACCCGGGATCTCTACGAGAGCCACAACTTCATGATGAGCGTCATGCTTGAGCTGACCGCAAGGTCGCGCAAGCAGGGCCTGAAGATCATTTCCCGGGACGGCCAGAAAACCCTCGAGGAAGACCCCTACAAAGAGGGCACCGAGATATCCCTGGCCCAGGGCGAGGATGTCCAGCCGCTGGGCCTCATGGAGGTGGCCCGGGAGACCGGGGCCTACATGGGCATGGTCTCCGGCGAGATACAGCGCGGCTCCATTCCCCACTCGGTTTACGGGGAGCTTCAGTTCCAGCTCTCGGGGTTCGCCATCAACACCCTCAAACAGGGCGTCGAGACGGTGCTTTCCCCCAGGGTCATCGCCCTTGAGCAAGCTTACAAGCAAATCTTCCGGCTTCTCTGCGACCAGTACTCCAGCGGCGCGTTCACCGCAATGGAGCTTTCCGGCAGGGACAACAATCGAATGTACTTCTCCGAGACCATCACCCCGGCCCGAGTGAAAGAGGGCGGGGACATCGAGGTCTCGGTTGTGCCCCGGCTGCCCCAGGACGATATGGCCAAGTACTCTATGGCCCAGATCGCCAGGGAGGGAGCCACCCCGTTGCTGCCGGATCTGTGGATTCGGGACAACGTGCTGGGCGTTCAGGACGCGGACCAGATCGAGGACGCGGTCAAGGAACAGATCGCGGAGCGGACGCTGCCCGAGGCAGGCATCTGGAGCCTGTATCAAGCCTCGATGAAACAGGGCCGGGATGACCTGGCCCAGTTCTACGCAGGCGAACTGACCGCCATGCTATTGAGCAAGGCGAAGGTTCTATCGGATAATCTTAGCGGCGGGGCGCCGCCCGGCCCATCCCCGGGCGCATTGCCTCCAATGCCACAGGGCGCCCCGCCACCAGGCGGCTTGCCTCCCATGCCGCCGCCCGGGGTTATGCCCCCGGCGATGGCTGGCGTGCCGCCTCCCGTGCCAACCCCGCAGGGAGGCCCGGCGGTTCCGCCAGGCCAGCCCAGGCCCGGCGCGCAGGGTGAGCAGGAGCGACTCCGAAGCATGGGCCTCGTAGGCCCGAGAGGCTAAAATGGCATACGAAGAAGATCTGCCAAATCTATTCGCCGAGCTGCCCAACCTCATTATCGGTGGATTCGGGGACCCGGCGTCCCTGGCCGCTATCTGGTCCACGGGAAAGCTGCCCCAACAGCAGGAGCCGTCCGGCCCCACTCTGGCGGACCTGGAGGAGCAGTTCCAGCAGCAACAAGGGGACACATACACCGATATCCTCTCGTCCACTGGCGATCCCCATCAGGCAGGCATTATCGCCAACTCCCAGTCCCAGGAGGCGATCAACGCCGCCGTGAACCAGTCCATGATCAACATCCTGGCCAAAGACGAGAACAAGATCTCGCTGGCCGCCGACGCCGTCATGAGCTACCAGGGGCCGATAGACCCCGACATGAACGTGGCCGACATCGTCGCCCCGATCTACAACGTGTCCCCCACCAAGGTTGAGGCGGAACTGGATTCTCGAGGCGAGCTGGTGGCGAGCTTAACCAAGCCCTTTTACGAGATGGATCTCGATCAGCCCATAAGCGTGCAGCCGGAGATTATAGATATCAACAAGCCCGTCTCAATGGCGGGTGACCCCGGGTTCAATCAGGCCATTGATAACTACAGGCCGCCCGGAGCAAGGCCAATGCCAGCGCCCCCGCCAGATGTCGGAACCCAACCGCCAACAGGATGGGTTGAGCCGTCCTTTCCGATTCAGCCAGCAGAGATCGACCCGGCGACGGGCCAGCCATTCGCGCCGATCCCGTCGTCGCCTGAGATAATGACGGCTGGCCCACCTGATCTAGGCGTGGTGGGCGATGTGGCTTCAAAGCTGGTTAGCGGCATCGGAGGATCAGCCGCAAACCTGCTTTTCAAAAACCCTGATAACCCCGGCGATATTGGCTGGATGTATCCGTGGACGCCGGAAGGGAAAGCAGCGTGGGAGGCGCAGCACGCTGCGCGGAACGCTCCGCCTCCGGCAGGCTCTTTCCTTGGGGCTGGCGATCCGCTGGCCAACCAAGACCCGCCGCCGTTCGCCACCGCTCCAGTTGGTCCCCCGTCAGGCGTTATATCGGATGACCCTGAAGCTATGGAGGAACGGGCGATCAATGACGCAGTTATGGATGGATGGCTTGGCGATCTGAAGGATATGTTTGGAAACGTCCTGGAATATCCGCATAAGAACATGGACAATGCATTCTTCCTAAGCCGGATTAACGAAATTATGAACACGCCTGAAGGCCAGGGATCTGGATTTGCGGGTAGGTCCGCGGAGGATATCTTGGCCTCTTGGGGCGAAAACCCCCGGTTTATGCAGGTCGTCACCAGCTCTGAGGTTGAACCGGGAATCACTGACGAGGGGCAGCCGACTGCCACCGTCACCACGAAAACTGCCGAAGTTCCCGCAGGGCCGCTACAGGGAACGCCAGTTGACGCGGCTGCGGCTGCGCCTATCCTCACTCGGATCTCGGCCCCTCCTCGTGAGGATGGGACGAGAGAATTTAATTACTTCAGAACCCCTGAAGGGCTAGATCTCTGGTTTGGCCCGGACAAGAATCTCTGGGGAACGGTGCCGCAGCCCGACAGGAGCGTTCAGCTAATAAGCTACGGGGAGCTGGTGGAGGGGATAACCCAGGGCGACGACACTGAGTACACCCTCGGCGGCCATACATGGATTCACAATCCGTTTAGCGCCCAACCCTGGCAACTCAAAAGAGTGCAACCCGCAGTGGCTATGGCGGGTGGCGCCCCCTTGCCGTTGCAAAGCACGCTGGGATCGATGACCCCGCCCAAGCAGTGGGAAACGCTCAGGGCGCAAGAGATGGGGGAGGATATCTGGAACCCCGTGCGATGGGGGACCAGGATGCAGGGCTTCAAGCCTGCATACGGCCAGTGGTTGCTCTCGGGCAAACAGTTCGAGTCCCCGTTTCATGAATTTGTCCAAAGCGGGGCGCAGCCCGATATGGCCCAGACATGGCAGGAGCTAGCACGGGCGTCGGCGGGGCTGACTTCCCCGCTGGATCTTGCTGGCGCTGACGAACTCGCGCTGGGACGGCAGATCGGTTATCAAGGATTGATTACGGGTGACGCGGCAAGGACTAACGCCATCCTGATGGCGGCGGCGGCAATGGGCGCAGGGCAGGGATACGGCGCGGATGCTATGAGAGCGCAGCTCGGCTCCATGTATGATGTTTTCGCAGCCGAGGCTGCGGCGTCTGGCCAGCCAGCAGGCGGCTTTATTGATTGGCTCAATCAGCGGATCGTTGACATGCCGGGCAGCCCAGCCCCGGCGGGTGCCCCCGGGTTCAATCAGCGTGGTTTCGGCGGGCAAGGAGGTTATGGAACATGAGTAGAGGAGAAATCTAATGCCCCCTAATCCGCCCTCGGTGACGGTTCGGACATACAAAAAGATACATCAACATACGGCTTCATTTAAGGCTGGCAGTATAACGCTCGGCAAGTTCAAAGCGCTAGTGTTTGACGCATTTGCCGAGAGCGGCGCTTTTAACAGCCCCGCCGCAAGCATGTATAATTACATGACCGGGAGCGGCCAGGGTCCGAGCAAAACAGGCGCTCTAGCAGAGGGGCAGTGGAACTTGCCGAACGACTACAAAGTCGGCTCGGAGGTTGTGGAGGCTGCGCCAGTTGCGCCAGAGCCACAACCAGTCTCGCCAGATTGGTTTGGAGCAGCTCCGACAGCGCCAAACTGGTTTGGGTCGGCAGCTCCGACAGCCGCGCCAAACTGGTTTGGGCAACCAACTCGGGGCGCGTCGATGATGACGCCGCCTGCGACTGCCGCCTCTCTACGAGACGCGGAGACGCAAAGAATAATAGACGAAATGCTTCGCAATGATGCGGCGAGGTTAAGAGGGGCGCAGGCATCTGCCGTGTTTGGGGCGCCCCTGAACAGGCCAAACTTTTTTGTGGGGACGACCCCGGACGCGCCAAACTGGTTCGGGCCGCCCCAACGACCAGCAGGCGGTTTTGCTAATTGGTTCAATCAGCAAGGATAAGGAGACAGAACAATGGTTCAATGGGGATTAGGCGGAGAATTCGGAACTCCAGAGGCTTCTTGGCTAACGGACCCAACAGGGGCGCAGGCGACATTCGCAGGCGATCCGAGATCGCTGTGGCAGGCTGGTCGCGCTCAACAGATGAGCGCAGCGCAGCTTGCGAACCCCGCGTGGAGAAGCCAGATAATGACGGGGTATCAGCCCATGCTCGGGGCGTACCAACTGGGAGGCGCCCAAGGCACCTTTGCCGATTACTTGGGTGGCTTGGGAGCGGGAGGCGCTGGTCAATATGCGACTGCGATCCCGGATGCGAACTGGCAGACTGCGGTTACCGCGTCACAACTGATGGGAAGCCCTGATACACCCGTGACGCTGGCGCAACAAAACATTCAAAACCTTTTGCAGGGCGAGAATGCGCGGCGCAACGCCCTTGCGATGGCTGGCGCCTACATGGGCGGCGGGATCGGATACGGGGCGCAGGCGCGGCAGGCTGCGCTCGGGAACATGTACGACATCTATGCCGCCAGGCAAGCCGGGGAAGGCGCTGTCCCGGGCACGTTCCTCAATTGGCTCAATACGAGGCTCTCAGGATAGTTCGCTATGACCATGAACGACTACAACTGGTTTAATCCAGAGGGCGGCTTCCAGTACATGCTGGAAGCCACCCCGTCTCTGGCATACTTCAGCGCAGCGCCGTTCCAAGGCCAGACTTCTCCTGCCCAGAGGCAGTACTGGTCTGGCCAGTTCGGCGATGTCTCGAACCAGTACGCGGGTGTCATGGGTTCGGCTGTTCGCGCAGGGACGGAATATCCTAGCTTCACCCAGTTCCTCGAGGACATGCCGTGGACAGAGCGATACACCGCTCTCAGCCCCCGGATGAGGCCCGGCGGGGACTTCCGAAGGTTTAACCCCCAGACCCGGTTCATGTACCAGTGAGTTCGCAGGCTCTCTACGATAGCCTCTGGGAAAGGTCAATCCAGAAATTCCCACAGCTTGCCGCGCAGTTTGGGCAGGCTCCTCCTCGAGACGCCAAGGGCAGGCCCCTCTTAGATGCGATGGTCGCTCTCAGGACGTTACAGGCACAAGCTCCCGCGCCGCAGCAACCTGCCCCAGTGGCTCCTGCCCCAGCGCCCCAGCAACTTGTCCCTACCCAGCAGCCTGCGGGCGCCCCTCAACAGGATCTCTCCGGCCTGTCCGAGCCATCGTATTGGGATCCAGGCGAATGGGCGAGGCGGGGCAAGCAGATTGCCGAAGGCGTTGTCGCGTTTGATCCCATGTCGCCCTGGGGTATGTACAAATCACTCAAGGGCGCCCAGGAAGCCACAGAGCAACTGCCGCCGGATATAGGGGCAGGGCAGAAAGCTCTCGCCGGGGCGCTGGGCGCGGCGAAGCCTCAACTAAAAGCTCTCGAGGCCGTGCAGGAAGCGGCGGCTCCGGCCACTGGCGCGCTGGTTTCCACCCGCATTTTCGGGGAACAGGAAACCTTGCTGCCTCGCTACAACGCCCTGCGCGATCAGGGCATGGACCCGGTCTCCGCTTATGCCGGGGCGTATCAGTCAGCCAAAAAGGCAGGCGAGATTCCCTGGTGGAAAGAGATAATCGGCGAGGCGCTCACTGATCCCCTTGAGCTGATTCCCGGAGGATGGGCAGCCGCCGTTGGCGGCAGGGCTGCCCGAGCTGGCGCTGCTTCGGTAAGGGCAACCGCTAGAGCTGCGGGTCGGCAGGTCCCAGAGGAGGCGGCGGCGAGGATCGTCCCGTCAGATGTGGGCGCCGCGCAGAGAGCGTTCCCGATGATGGAGACTGAGCAGGGCATCCTCCCGTCGATGGCGCCTGAGCCAGGAGCTTTTGGAGCCGGGTTTAGAGCGCCAGAGCCAGTGGCTGTGTCCGTGCCCTCTCCAGTGACAGAGCAGCCAGCCTTCTGGGACGCCCCTGGGTTTGATATTGAAACTGGCCAAAGGCTTCCCGATCCCGGAGGATTCGGCGGACAGCCCATCCCGGATGTCCCGGCGGAAGAGCTGATGCGAAGGCAAGCGGCGGCCCCCGAGGCGGCTCCCGAGGTTGCGCGCCCCGCCCAGCTCTGGTCCGGCAAGCCTGATGAAACCCTATGGGATCCGACAACGGGGCAGTGGCTTCAGGGTCTCCATAAATGGGACAAGCGCACAAAGAAGTGGAGGGCGGTTAAGACCAAGGCGGGTAGAATTGTCGCAGGCGAAATAGAGGGGGAGCTAGGCGAAATCAATAAAATGGATGTCGCCACCGACACCCGGCAGGCGGCTCCAGTGCATCCCTTCGACGAGCTGATCGATGAGGACGCAGCTATTGAGTGGGCAGGCGAACTAGGATTCCAGAAACAGAATCTGAACAACCTGGTTTTGAATCTCGTATATGGAGTGCGCCCAGGCGATAATATGGGGAAGCTATTCGATAGCCTTGTGGCCTTGCGCCAGGCTGGCCTGGACGACGCTCCGGGACATAAGCTATGGAATGATCGCCTACTTGACCAAGCAGCCACCCAGATGTTCGGAGGGGTTGACAACCAGACCCGCCGCAGCGTTAAGGAATATGTTCGGCACCTCACTGGCGAGAGAGCCATCGAGGCTGAAAGGAAAGTAGCTCGAAGAGAGTTGCCGCTGCGCTACGGACTCGAGGGACCACTCGCCGGGGCTGAACGCAGGCCCCTTGTTAGTCTCGAGGACTACTTCCAAAGGAGATCGGAAGAGCACACGTCTGAACTCCAGTCACCTTGTAATCTC
>CAACVE010000241.1_pt1 | contig 10517 bp, 18 predicted proteins | sample 2381751 | NCBI WGS metagenome assembly CAACVE01 (sample SAMEA5211968, study PRJEB30684) | marine metagenome | biome: Marine; feature: Epipelagic; material: Water | collected 2015-10-15 | depth 2000 m | reverse complement strand
TCACTGTCTGTCTGTTGCTGTAGAAAGGATTCATACCATCTGGGTCTATGTCCGTCAACCCTATCTCTTCTGCCATGCGCTGAAAAGCATACTGCATGACCTTGTCGGTGCAGAGTTCGATGATCTTGGACCGGGTCACCCTGCCGAAAAGCTCGTGGATTGTGGGCTGGATCAGCGGTGTCATGTCCAGCACCAGTCTGTTGGCATCAGGTGACAGTCTGGGGGTCTTGGGTGCCTTCATCGCCACTCCCCCTTGTATGCCCAGGCAATCGCGCCAGGCTCCAGGTCAACCCTCGCTGCCCAGTTCACAGGCAGGTGTGGGGTGCCGTCCACCCTCTCGTCAGGCATCAGGTCCTCCATGAAGCAGGCATCCCGGTACGGGTTGTACCGAATGCGACGCCATCGCCTGCCGTGGAAGGCGTGGAAGGGGGCACCTGAGTTGTTCAGATCGCCCACCTCGCCACGCACAAAGGCGTGGACGTTCTTCTCGCCCTCCAGCCTCACCCTTGCCTGACCGGCAGGCTGGACCACCAGAGTGGCGTTAGTGATGGCGAAGTAGTTGGCGTGGTCGATGACCCGCCCCTTGTTCTCACCCTCCAGGGCGACGACGGACCAGCACATCTTGTGAAGGTTCCAGTATGCTTGGACTCTCATGTCACTCACCTCCTTCGGGCTCGTGGGACTCACCCTTAGCGTGGGCGACGACAGCACAGGCATGCAGTCGGGCGCTACCAGTCACATGCTCCGGGTCCATTACCTCAAGAAGACCCACGAGAGCCGCCAGCAACTCAGGCGCTGCGGCAATGAGTCTGGCGTTAGCCTCTGCCGGAAGGCTGGGAACATACTCCGCCTCGCAGTGGACGGTAGCGAGTTCCGCTTGGCCAGCCGCCGTGTCGGCCACCACCTCGAAGTCGCCAGTGTCGTGCCGCTGCGAGTGCCAGGGTCCGGGTGTGTGCTTGTTAGACATCACTCACCTCCTTCGGGCTCGAACGAGAAGTAGAAACGGGGGCTGTGCTGAAACATCAGAGACCCCTTCTCCCCAGTGGATAGCTGGGTGCAGATGACGAATGGTGCGAGGAACGAGTGGACCTTGAAGTCCTCGCCAAGCTGGCTGGTGTCCCAGACCTGCCCGTGCTTCTCTTCGAGGGCTGCCCGCTCTGTCGCTTCGCTGTTGATGGACGCTTGCATGTCACGTCGGATCTCTTCAGTTGGGTCGCTCATGTCACTCACCTCCCTTGACGGCCAGCAGCGCGTCCCGCTCCGCCTCCAGCACGTCCCGCTCCTCCAGTAGGCCCTTGAACTCTCGGCTGAGGGCCGTGTAGTCATCGCAGATGCTCTTGCGATGCTGTAGCACGTCTTCCAGTTCAGCCTTAAGGGCGTCCCGCTCCTTCTTCACCTCCGTGATCTCCTTCTCCATCGTCTTGATGTACGCTCTTCCGTAGTCTTGGTATCCCATCTGTTTCACCTTATCCTTGGGCTGTATGTCATGGCCTGTGTGATCTGCTCTCCAATCTCTGTCATCTTCTCCTCGCACTCCTCGCAGATGTGTCCCTCCTCTGGTGTCTCGTTGAATGGGTTGGGGTAGGCATCGTCAGTGCAGACCCTGCACTCAGCGACCAGCCTCCCGAAGTCGTCGCGCCACTGGTCGCCTCTCATGTTCCCACCTCCCTTAGGATCAGCATGGCCCAGGGGCGAGTATCGCGCCCCGTCCACTGTTGCGTTGTCCAGGCCCCCTCAAGCTCAGGGCGGCAAATCCCCCGCTCCCTCTCGAAGTGCTTGGCGTTGACCTCGATGGCCCACCGGGTGAAGTCCGCGATGTCCGCCGCCGCCGGCTCCTCATAGACGTTGATCTCCCCCATGAAGTACACGCCGACCTCGCCCCCGTCGATGAACGTCCGCTCACCTTCGGCCCTCGGCCTGATCTCCCTGATGTGGAGGTGCTCGTAGGTCCTGTTGTAATCCATCATCGCTGACCTGCCTTGGTGGTCTTCACCAGTTGCTTTCGTGAGTAGTAGTACAGTGTCCTCATGACAGCACCTCCTGTGCCCCGTAGGCAGCCCAGACGAGGACATCCATGTGGTGCGGCCAATCGGCGTGGCTGACGTCCTCGACGCGGTACAGGTTCCAGACAATGACCGCTCTGCCTCGACGTTGGGCCGTCTCCTGAACAAGGAAGAACTCGGTGGTCACATCCCCCTCGTCCGCGCTAGCGATAGCAACCTCGATGGCATGGAAGGCCTCGTCCGCGTCGGTGTAGACCTTAAGGACCCCGTCACGGATGCCCTCACCCATGGCTGCGAAGTCCATCTGCACGCGCATCACACTCCTGCTGTCGTCGCTGACGAGCGTGGCGAAGGGCGGAGCGCAGATAACGGTACCACGCGGACCCCAGGCGTGCTTGGTGCCTGGGGTCAACACCCTGATCCTCTCCTTAAGGGTCAGGGCCAAGTTCATGTTGACGAGAGTGGTCATTGTATTGAGAGCCTCTGTGGTTTCCGGGTTCATCTTGTACCTCCTAAAGGGCTGCGGTGGTAGTGGTTGAAAGGATGGCTGTGCACTGGACATCTCGACGGCCCCCACGGAGGACCTCGCCCTCCCTTAAGGACCCAGGCAGGGACTGGAGACTGACATCCTGGGTGTCCCCGTCCATGTTCATGAGGACTGCCCAGTCCCCCTCGATCCTGTCCACCCAGTGGGTGTGTGCATCACACTCCGCCCTGGTGGGCTGAGGGACGTGGGCACACGCCGTCAGGGTCGAAATCAGTGCTGCGAAAATCAGGTCTCTCATGCTTGCTGTCTCCTGTTTCTGGCTGGTTGGGTGGCAACAGATACCACAGAGGTCTATGGGCTGTCAACAGTAGTAGGGGGTCTCCTCCGGGAATGGCTGCGCTGTCTCGTCTTCCCAGTACACCTCGACCTCGACGCCGCCGAGCACAGAGTTGATGTCCCCGGAGTTCACATCCTCGAACAACTCCCTCAGCCTCTGCCGCTCTGCCTTAAGGGCTTGAAGATCAACTGCGGAGATATCTGGGTAGCCCACGAGGCGCCCCATGCACCCATCCTCAGGGACCCACTGAGGTGGGGGGCCGATCTTCACAGGCACAGAGGCGAGCGGTTGTCCCCGGTTGTACCACCAGCCTCCCTCCTCAGGGCCACCGTAGTGACGGGTCACAGCGTAGGCGTTCACGTATCGCAGTCTCATGTCATCTCCTCTGTCTGGGGCTTGATTGCCCCTCAGACCCCAGAGCGTCTCTCTGAAGGCTGAGGGGCACCCCAACCCCCACGGTGGAGGGTTGGAGGCCTTGTGGGTTACAGGAACAGTGGCATCTGCCCCCCTGAAGGCACAGCAGGTGCTGCGGGTACAGGTGCGGGCTTCCTGGGCTTCGGGGTGCGGGCCTTGCCTGGCTTCTTGGCCTTCTTCTTGCCCTTGGCCTTCTTCGGCTTCGGCTTGTCCTCCTTGGGAGCTTCGATGTCTGCCAGCATCCCGGCAGCGTCCAGGATCCAGGTAGTCGCGTCCTTGGCCAGGGTGGCGGCTCTGGTGATAGCGTCGGGGTTGTCCTTAAGGCCTTTGATCCAGGACCTGAGGTAGGCAGCGTGGTTCTTGTCCAGTTTGCCAGGCACGGACAGCCCCAGGCCCTGTGAGAGCATGACAGCACCCATCTCTGCGACCAGTTCCTCGAAGGCGTACTGCTTGGTTCCAAAGCTGTCGAACCTTGTGATACCTTCGCGGTCCAGTCGGTCAGAACTGCCGCTCCAGTGGATAAGCTCGTGGCAGAGGGTGGCAGCGTAGGCGTCAGGGCTGGTGAACTTGTCCGGGCTTGGCAGCCTCACGGTGTCCCCGTAGATGGCATAGGATGCGCCAGGGCTGCCGTGTGAGACCTTGAGCCCTGCCCTGTCCTTAAGGGCCTCTACCATCGCCAGGGTGATGTCACAGGGCTTTACCTGGTCCGGGTCCTCCGTCACCGGGGGCTTCACCTTGGGCTTGGCCTTCTCGACGCTCCTAATGGGGCAGATGAACTGCTCCCAGTTGAAGATCTTGTGGATCTTCCCACTCCAGAACTCACGCTGGATCTGGTCCCCATTTTCGTCCACCAGGGGCTCCCCGGTCTCCTGGTCCCTAAGGGCGTACTTCACCTTGGCCCAGTGCATGATCTCAGTGGCCTTTGCCCCCTTGGCGACCAACTGGGGACCGGTGCCCCAGCGCCACTGCGCCCCCTTCTGCTTCGACTGCGCCCGGGTGAGGGTGTCGCCGGTCTTCTTGCAGATCCTGGTGTACCCTGCCAGGTCCTTAGCCTGTGCCATGGTGAGCCACCGGGGGTCCGTCCACCCGTTGTCATGGGCGACCATGGCCAACCACAGGGCGTTCCCGGCCTGGTAGGGGCGTCCGCTCTGCCCATTCCAGTTGGCACCAAAGAACCCTCCGGTGGCCCCGCTGCCGCTGGTCCACTCCTTGCGCCAGGGCATGGAGCCCGACTCCATCTCAGCTATCAGCTTGTCTGCAAGGGTCTTGCAGAAGTTGTCCAGTGCTGCCTTCTGTTGCTTCTTAGACTTCTTCGCCATGTCTGTCTGTCCTTGTCTGTCTGGGTTGTGGGTGTGCCTTCGTGGCTCCCCCAAGAGGTAGCAAGGTCGATCCCTGCTACCCCTTAAGGGCGCAGCGACTGCCTAGCTCTGGTAGAGCTTCACGGAGGCCGCCAGCCTCGCCACGTCGTCGAAACCAGACACGGCCGCCCGGACTGCCTTCGTTGCCTTGGTCCACGACGTATCGTCAGGGATCTCCACGATATCGCGCCAGTCTGAAGGGTCCTTAGGATCCCATGCTCCGATAGCATCCCAAGTCTTGGTTCCCGGAGGCCTGCCCCATGCCGCAGAGTCTACCCGCCGTATCTCACCCATGAAGTGACCGTTGATCAGTATGTCCCAAGTCATACGGTCATTAAGGATCCCGCCGTCCACGTAGCTGCGCTTGAATGTGATGATGATATCCATCGTGTGCTCTCCTTAAGAGTCTGGTCTGGTTGTTGGGTGTGCCTTCGTGGCTCCCCTCAAGAGGCACCAGGGTTGGCCCTGATGCCCCTTAAGGGTGCAGCGAAGGCCTAGCACCCGTCCTGCCAGTCCCCGCACCCAGGGCCCGACTCAGGCCGGGGCGGGACGGTGTCATGGCCTTTCACCCATGGGCCGTCCGCAATGCCCATCACCCAGTCCAGCAGGCCGTGCGCACGGCCGGGCTTCACATACAGCCGATGGTCTCTGCTCCGCCGTGGCCAGGCTCCGGGGTCCAGGGTGTAGCCCTTGGCCCGGCAGGCCTTCTCGACGCCCTCAAGGGCCTCGGAGTAGGGGCGATAGCAGGAGTCATGGAGGCCCCAGAACTTGGCACCATCTGCGAGCAGGTCCCGTTTGATCTGCTCCACCTTAAGGTCCAGCAGGAAGTCCACAACGCCTGCCTTGGCCGTCTTAAGGGCGCAGCGTGTGATCTCACGGCCTTCTATCCCGGCCCCGTTATGACGCCGCGTCTCCTTCTCATAGACAACGTCGCAGGCATCGTCCCAGATCTCCGCAACGTAGCTGGTCACAACGTAGCGGGGGCAGAGGCCGTCGCCCACGTTCGTCTTTACGCTGGTCAAGGTGCCAACGATTACCAGGCCCTTCGCGGCCAGGTACCCCATGGCCTCATCCCACTGCGACGGCTGGACAGGCGGTAGGTGAAGGGCATCAGCGGCCTTCCCTGTGGCCAGCTTGGTTCCGGCACAGGTGATCCCATGGTCTGCGTTGACGTAGATCCATGCCTGCCGGTCGTCGTCGCGGTGGCAGGGTGTATCGAATTTTCCGAATGTGATTTTCATCTGTCAGATCTCCTTAAGGTGTGGCCGGGCTAGTGCCGTTGTGAAGCCCTCAGGGGTGACCAGGGGACGAACCCTGGTCACACCTAAGGGGTCCACAACTAGACTGCAGTGTAGGCTCCAACGGTCCGGCCTTTCCCGTTCAGAATCATACGGCCCAGGACGCCCCTACGTACCAGACCATTGACCCTAGACGCGTCCCCGTTTCCGTGCCTGATATTCAAGATCCCGTTGCGCTTGTCTCCGTCCTTGGCACCATCACAGAGCCCACAGTCAGCACAGCCTATGCGCTTTCGGCCTAGGTTCGTGTGGTACTTGGATGACGGGCACATGGTCATACCATCAGGGATCTCATTCCCTACGGTCTCCGCTGATGGTGAATAGAAGAAGCGCCAGCCAGCTTTCTCAGCTTCTACGCAGTCTGCCAAGCTGTAGCAACTAGCCATGTGAGTGGCTCTCAGATCGCCCCGTGACCGCCAATTCTCGACGTATGCAAGGTGTGAGAGCTTGGCATCGTTGTGTTGCTCAATCAGGCGGTCCGATGCCTTCTCAGGCATGGCCCCAGTGGAGCCTACGATCATCAACCGAGCCTTGTCTCCAGCGCCCAGATCGTGAGCCTGGATTAGCTCCTGAATAGCACCCGTCCAGAACCCACGGTGCCCGTCGGTGAGCGCGAGATTCAGGTCGCTCACGCACCCTCGGGATGATCGCATGTGTCGCTGTGCGATTTCTACGAAGACGCCGTCACCCTGGGCATAGGCCTCTCGTATCATCCTGACAGGCTCAGTGGTACTCTGAGCGTTGAATTGCGCGTAGCATTTCCCGTTGCGCTTATGCTCGCAGGCATCGTGGCATGCTGCGTCGATCGTGCCCTTTATGCTGGCTATGTACTTGCCCCCCATGTGACCGGTCTGAATGCCTTCATACTCTGGGCTCATGACGTCTAAGATCGTGCGTACAGGGATCACAGCATGGCCCAGTACCTTGTGATTCTCCCCCGTGACCTTACCGTTGGCTCCTACCTGCGATAGCAAGGCGATAAGCTCACCGTTCAGGGTGCTATGTCCGATCCAGCTAATCCGCGCTTTCATTGTGTCTGGTCCTTTGTCTGGTCTGGTTTCTGGTCTGGTTTCTGATGGAGCTAGTCCGAAAGGACAACGAGGTATGAAGCCCCGATCGGCTGGTAAAATACAAACGCGTCAAGGCCACGTTCGTCTATGAACGCGAGTGCTTCCCGCTCTGTGTAGAATTTAGCTATTACATTCATCTGTCTGTTCTCCTTAAGAGTCTGGTTGGTTGGGTTAGTCGGTGAACGCGTGCACAGGGATGATCCGATCGTCACCCTGTGCAATCAGAATGTCCATAGGGGTGTCGTCTGTGCTGAATCCGCTGTAGTCAGAGTAAAGAGATCCGGCCTGGTCTGCTACGTCGGATGCTATCTGGATTGCTTTAGTCTCTGTCATACTGTCTATCATTTTAGAGTCTCCATGTTTTCGTTGTAAACCGTTGTACTGCGTTGGGAACGGCCCTTTCTACATCAGACCATATTGGTATGTCAATATACTTTAAAGGGCGCCCCGGCAGATTGTCTGCCATGCCATGCCTGAATGGCTTGCAGTGTGGCGAATAGGTGGACGTGTGATGGTAGACCAGTTTGGTTTCTAGGGTAGGGGTGCGTTGTGGGGATGGTCTGTGTTTGTGATCACGAATGATTCTCGAGGGTTGGGTGATTCTTAGGGGTTGGGGTAGGGGCTTCGTTTGTTCAGCCTAAACGCTACACTGCGTCCCTGTTGGGTATATCGTCAGACTTGACGTTTAGGGTGCAGTTATGATGTTCGATCTCATGGGTTGTCAGATCGATACGTTGGTTCTGTAGGTTCACACTCTCAGCTTGTGACATTCGCCCTGTCGGTTCTGTCGGTTCTGTCGGTGAGCTTGTGACAATCACACCCTCAGCTTGTGACAATCACACTGATAGCTTGTGACATTCGGTGTGACAGCTTGTGACATTCAATGGGGGGACACCTTAAAAACAGAGCCACAATAGGTTGTCTTCTGTGGGGGCATTCTATGTGTTTGAATGTCAAAACATGGGGGGCATTTGTGATACTTTTCTGGCCTAACACCCTGTAAATACTTCATTCCTAGGGTCATCATTTGTGCAGAAAACAGATACGAGATTCCAGTCCTGCGTCCTGTTACCCATTTACCACGCGTCACTTTTCCAGAAACCTGTTGACAGTACCTACCGGGTATAGTACAAGCAGGTCTTTCACCAATGAGGAGGCAGTATGTCTGAGGATGCTAGATGGCACTGGGGAGTACATCTACGGCGTATACGTCTAGACCGTGGATACAGTCAGACGCAGCTAGCGACTGCATCTGGGATTCCTCAGTCCCTGATCAGCCAGCTAGAGAGGGACACAGATGGCGCAGGTGGTCATCGTAATGGGAGTATCAGGATGGCCATGATCTTCGCTGATGTTTTCAGGTGTCCTCTAGACGAGCTTCTAGGGCGCTACGATGATTCGAGGCCTTTATCCCCTCTCTTGGAGGACGAGAGAGAGGAGTTCGACGTCTAGGGGGGTAGGGGGGTATCTAGGTATCTACATGTTCTGTTTGTTTGGGTAAGAACTACTGTAATTACATATCTATAGATAATATCTATATATTGCGCGCGCGAGGAGGACTTGGTTATGCATGAGGACATCATGCCTCAATCCCTTGAGGCTGAGCGAGAAGTACTGTCTGCCATCATGGTAGACCCTAACTGTTTTGAAGACGTCATCTCAACGGGACTTGAGGCTGGCGACTTCTACCTGAGTAAGCACAGTCTTGTGTACTCAGCCATGAGAGATGTCTACGCGACTGAGGGGACCGTAGACGAAGTCATTATGACCCAAGTCCTTCGTGACAGGAAGCAGTGGTCAGAGATGGGAGGTCCTCAGACTCTTGGGGACATCCTCGATAGAGCAGGCACTACACAGAACGTTGTGAGGTACTGCAACATCGTCAAGGAGAAGTCAGGTAAGCGTCATATGATCGCAGCGGGCCATGAGGTCACCCGTCTTGGCCACACTGACCTGCCCATTGAGGAGGCTCTTGACAGAGCAGAGGGGACTATCAAGGGGCTCCAGAAGAAGGGCCAGGTCACTGACGGCTGTGATGCTTTGTCTGGGATAACTGACCATATGCAGCGTGTCTCCGCCGTACAGAGGGGTGAGTACAACCCCATCACAGTGCCTACAGGGATACAGAAGCTCGACGATGCCCTCTCTGGCGGCTTCAAGATGGGGTGGAACGTGGCTGTCATGTCCTGTGCTGGTCACGGCAAGAGCGCACTGGCTATCAACAACTTCGCTCTCTCTGCCGCTAAAGCGGGGCATCCTGTTCTCATCTGCTCCTACGAGATGAGCCAGAGCGAGGTGTATGCACGGCTCCTTGCTGCTGCCTCTGGCATCCCCGCTCATGTCCACGACAAGCCGGGTCTCACCGACTCTGAGATCTACACACTCAACTCAGCAGCCAACATCATCTCACCTCTACCCATCAGGGTTGTCGGGACTGAGGCCAGGACCGTTGAGCGTATCAGGAGGGTCGCCAGGAAGATGGCCATGGAGCATGGGCGTATCGGGATGGTGGTCGTTGACTACCTGCAACTCATGGCTCAGACCAAGAGAAGGAACTCAGGGACCCAGGAAGAGGAGATCAGCCACAACACTCGATCCCTCAAACTGCTGGCTCAAGAGCTTGACTGTGTCGTCGTCTCACTCTCTCAACCTATCCTTGAAGCCAAGAGGGCCAAGAAGAGACCCCACATCTCTGACGCCAAAGGCTCTGGAGCTATCGAGGACGACGCTGACCTCGCTCTCGTCCCATGGCTGCCTCACAGGGTCAGGGAGGGGGCTCCCAAGTCAGATGCTGAGATAGGCATGGACAAGTTCCGACACGGGCCACCCATGGGGCTCACCATCGATGATGTCAGATGGGACGGCTCCAGGATGTGCTTCGGCAACGTCATACCCTCCTTCGCTGGAGGTGACGAGTGAAGGTCTTTATGGGCATAGACCCAGGCAAGTCAGGCTGCATCACTCTCGTCAAGGAGACAGGGGAGATAGCTGCGCGGTGCCGGCTCTCGGAGACCATGCACGATGTCAGCGAGTTCGTGGAGTCCTGGAGTGGTGAGATCACCTTCGCTGTCCTTGAGAAGGTCTCAGCCATGCCTAGACAGGGTGTCTCGTCTACGTTCAAGTTCGGCACCAGCTACGGGTTCTGTCTCGGATTGCTTGCTTGCTACGGCGTCCCCTATGAGCTACACACCCCCGCCAAGTGGCAGGGGACCATGAGGTGTAGGTCTGGAGGAGACAAGAGGGTGACCAAGGCTGCAGCCCAGGCTCTGTTCCCTAAGGTCAAGGTCACACACGCTGAAGCTGACTCCATGCTCATCGCTGAGTTCTGCAGGAGGAAACACCTTGGTCTCTAACATCGCCGTGCTCCTGATGTGTGCTGAAGCCGTGTCCTGGTCCGTCATGCCAGCGGACAGGATCGAGACCTGTATCCGTGTCGGAGATGCTGCCATGGCCAGCGGAGTGGACCCCAGTGTGGCCATAGCCTTGTCCTACACAGAGAGCAGGTTCAACAAGGTGGCTAAAAGCTCAAGAGGTGCCATGGGTCCACTGC
>CAACVE010000238.1_pt1 | contig 10577 bp, 6 predicted proteins | sample 2381751 | NCBI WGS metagenome assembly CAACVE01 (sample SAMEA5211968, study PRJEB30684) | marine metagenome | biome: Marine; feature: Epipelagic; material: Water | collected 2015-10-15 | depth 2000 m | reverse complement strand
CTTAGGTGATCAAGCCTATAACCAGTTTATAACAGGCTTAGAGGAACAAACACGTCAGTTTGAAAAATCTCATGGCCTTGCTGTTACGAGCCAGCAAATGCAAGAAGCCCGTTGGGACATGTTGGGTGCATTGGAATATATGAAACAAATGGGAACGCCTGATTTAACGGAAGGCCCTTTTGGCGGAAAGGGGCCGCAATCTTTGATGAGTAATGTGTTTGGAAATAAAGATCTTTGGGATCGATATGCTGCGGGAACTTTAGATGCTGATACGGAATCGTATTTAAATGCCTATATAACTTCGGCTACTCAAAGTAAATGGGATCCTCAACTCAATCAAGAAGTGCCGGGTATGCTATTGCCGCGACCTGTTTTAGAGGCAATAGAGCGGCGTAGCGCAGCGGATCCCGGTTATAGGTCCCCCTATTTAAGTCGTGAAGATCCTAAATACATTCGCTTAGAACAAAAGGCACAAGGGCGGTTTCCCCTGAATTAATAGGATTGTTGATATGCCGTTACCTACTATGACAATTCGTGAATTTAAGGATCGCAACCCGGAATTTGGGGACGAGCCCTCTGACTTATTAGCCAAGGAACTTCATAAACGGTTCTATTCGGATGTGCCTTATCAAGATTATTTAAGCGTTGTGTTACCTGACCCTTTAGAAGATCAAGACGTTAGTCTATTGGGGGTGTCTCCGGGCTTGGATCTAACCGCTGCCACGGGCGCAAGCGCGGTCGGTAGTGGGATAATAAATGACGCTTCTGACCTCCTAAACGAACTGCTTGGCACAGACATTCCTGCTTTTTCAGAAGCCGCAGAGGAACTTATTCCGGCTATCTCAGCATTAAGTACGATTGCTACTACGGAAATGATGAAAACCATTTCGGGAAAAGAAAACCTTCAACTTCAAATACGTTTACAACAATTACAGGTGCCTCCTAAAAAGTTTTTATACAATGATAGACGCGCTTTAAACCAATTTAGAACTTCCTCCCGCACAATGGATTTTGCAGCAAACCTGCTTTCCGAAAAACTGGAATCGGGAGAATTGGACAGGAAACAAACTATACAAACGAAGCGCGATTTATCTGCCGCACGAGCCTTGCAAAGAGAATATGACAAATTGGTAAGTGCTTACGAACGTAAAATATCGGGTCCAGAAGAAAATACGATGGATGATTTAGACCAATTCTTTAGGTTTTAAATAAAATGGCTTCACCGCAAGACATATTTGATCCGTCGCGGATTTTAGAAGATGATTTTTTAGAAAAAGCCGCTTCTGTCACTTCAACGACGCCGCAATCTACACGACCTATTATTGGGGTTAGCGATACAGGGGCACGATTTGTTGAAAATTTTGACACAAGACGCGCTTATTCTTCGCTACGATTAAAGGGCGATAGTGAACTAGAAGCCAAAGAAAAGATCGCAGTCCGTTTAGCTGGAGAAACTGATTTTGATCTTGATCGAGCTTTGCACGCCGGGTTTTCTTATGACGATGTTATAACTAAATTGACCGGGGTAGAGTCGAAGGGAGCTTTTGGTGCTTTTTATACTGGATTCAAGCAAGAAGCCCCGGAAGCCTTTGCAGCAGGGGTTGGCGCTACCGCAGCCGCTAAAGCAGTCCCGGCCATTTATTCGGAACTCAGAGGCGTCGCACGTGGCGTGGGAAAGGAGGTTGCAGGAGCGGGAAAACAGGCACTGGACTGGGGCGTTAGAAAAGCAGGCCCTATCCCACAAGTAGCTACTGTAACACCGGGTGGAGCAGCCACCATCAGTAGCAAACCCACCTTAATGCAAAGGGCTTTGAGCTTTGCGCCAAAAACAAAAGAAGCCGCCTCTGCAATATTTTCGGGCACCCCGCTAGGACGCGCAGCAGGCCTCGTGGGTAAAACAGTAAAAGGTATTGGTTATGTAGGCGCTTTAGTGGGTTCTGCTTATGGTGCGTCGGAGCTTACTGCCATGCTTCGTAAAAAAGAAGAAGGGGCCTACCCGGAATTACCTTTAGATGAATATACGGCGTATGAGGCAGGAAGAACGTCGGGACTTTTTGTTGGAGGTGCGTGGCCGTTTGGTGTCTTAATAGCAAAAGGTCTTGCTGCGATGCCCCAAATAGCGCCTCTTGTGGTTACTAAAAACGTAGATGAAATGACAAAAGCCTTGGCTTTATCGCCTCTTCCCAAGGTGGCACCGGGGCCACATAGCCCTTTCTTAACTCGGATGTGGAACAAGGCAAAAAGGTACGGAGCCGCCAAGGCTCAAGCGGCTGGAGCAGCCGTGGGTGCCGCTCCCGGCGCAATTTATGGCGCAGTTCATAAAACTGGTAGAGATTTTTTGGCTGCGGGGGCTGCGGGGGCAAAGGGGGCGGGAGAACATATTCTTAGACATAAGAAAAAATATATCTTAGGGGAAGTAGGAATCGGCACAGCATGGACGCCTTTCGGGGCGATGTGGGTGGAAGAGGTTGCCCCTTTACAGGAAGGGCCTAAGTTAGCGGCAGAGGTGGGGATGTCTATAGTGTATCCCGGTGCGTTGCTTGGCTGGTCAAGAAAGTACGCAAAACAGCTAATGAGTGCTTTCGGGCCGGGCGCCAGAGAGCAAAAAGCCGCCGATTATTTAACGGGTCTTTTTAATGAATTAAATAAAGGGGGAATAAACGAGTCCCCAGAAGAATTTTTAAAAGTCCTTACCGCCGCACAGTTTAAAGATGCTCAGGGAAATATAGTTGAACTTACGCCCAGCCAATTAACGGGAAGTTCGACCTTTAAAATACTCGAAAAATACCTTGCGGATACCGGAACCACTTATTCCGAGATCCAAAAAAGAGCCGCTAAGGAAGGCCACGAAGCACTAGCTGGCTTGGTGGAGTCCCTTATAAGCCACCGAAAGGCGGCACCTGTTCATTTGGCCGCAGACCTAGAGCGGGAAATGGCCGCGCATACCTTTACTAACTGGCTTGATACTAAGATTTCCAAAGCCATTACAGAAACAGAGGCACTTGCTGCTCGAACAGGCTCAACGCCCGGTGAAATACGACGATTTTATTCTGCAAAAGTTCATACGGGCTTACGAGAAGCCCTTGAAGACGCAAGAAGTATAGAAAGGGGGCTTTATAACAAGCTCGATCAAAAAACCCCCGTTGTAGCGGAAAACATCGCAGCCGCGTGGGATGCTGAATTACCCAATCTGCTTAAAGAGGGCCTAACCTATAAAGATATAAAAGCGGCGGGTGTCCCTAAATTTATTCTAAATCAAATGCACCCTATCCGTAGACAATATGACGTCTTGGTAAACCAATCCAAAAAAGCGGATAAACAGATTGTAAATTTTGAAAAAGAAATTGAGAAATTAGCCGAACGAGGCGGTAAAGAAGATCGTCTTCAACAGGCTGTTTCAAATTATATGAAGGGCTCTGAGCTTAAAGGCTTGGATGAGATAGATAAGTTATATGCCGCAGAAGATGCTTTTAAACTTTCCGTTAACGAGGGTGGCGCTCCCGGCATGTATAGGCCTACGCCAAGATCTAAGGAACGACCTCTTCCTAATTCCGTTGATAGAACAAGAGTAGCTTCGATCTTTAACAAAAGAATAAAAATAGAGCAGGCTAGGAATCAACAAGATGAATTAGCACAGGAACTTCTGGATCTTGCGCCTACCGGGCTTGCCGATTTACCCGGACTACAGGAAACCACTCTTGGAGAACTGATGAGTTTCAGGAGTGAAATGCTTGCTTATATACGAAATCGTGGAGCAGGAGAGGCGGTCAATTACAACACGGTTCGTATCTATGGAGATCTGGCTGACGCGACATTACTCGATATGGGGATCGCCGGTAATATTGATGAAGCGGGAAATATAATAAATAGAACGCTTGAAGACATGTCCGAAAACCAAATCAATTTATTAAAGGCCCACACCTTTTCAAGAGAGCTTCACGACACATTTACAAGAGCAGTAGGCGGCGAATTGGGGGTATTAAGAAGCACCGGAGAGTATAGAAAACCTCCAGAATTAGCTTTAATGGAGCTATTCAAAGGCGGCGCGGATGACGTTTATTTGCGTCATAAAGAAGTCGCAAAAGCACTAGCTATAGTGGAATACGCTGCACGTGGAACGGACGAACTCGGATCGTTTGGAACCTTTAAACAGTTACTGACCAAAGAAGAGATTAGAAGGGCGTCCGTGAATGACGCCACGAAGGGTTTTATAAGACAAGCCTTTATGGATGATGTAGTAAAAAGCATCGATGAAGTTAACCCGGCCACGGGACAATCCATAGAAGCTCTTGTTATAAACGACGATGCTTTTAAAAAATTTATGACGGAATATGAAGAGGTCTTTAACCTAGAAGGCCTAGAACTGTTAAGGGCTGATTTCGAGGTCCCCCAGAGACGAGAGGTGCTCTTACGCGCGTATGCTCATAATAATCCTGAACTTTTGAATGTAGACCCACGCACAGGGGGCTTTGTAAAACTTGGGGATCGTGCGGAAGGTATGCCAATTGGGGAATATTGGAAAAATGTCGAAAACCAAAACGTATGGTCTAGGTTTTTAGCTGACGAAAATCCTACGAAAGTGATTGGGGAAATATTGTCAGAGAGCAATAAAAATACGCTACGCGATTACAAAAGCATTGTGAAATTGGCTAAAACCCATAAAGCAAGAAACACACAAGAGGCTTTTCGAGATTCCATTATTGAATATGCGATGGAAAAGGCTCGAACGCCGGAAGGGTATAGCCTTATAAAGCTAAGAAAAGTGTTGTACGACACGCCTCTCGGAAATATCCGTGGGGAGCCGCCTCTTATGGAAGCCCTTAAAAGGGACGGCATTGTAGATAACCAATTTGGTAAAAACTTTGAACTCTTATTAACCAGAATGGAGCGTGTTGAACGCGCTGTAGAGGGGGGTGTGGATGTCAGAAAGATTATCCAAGGAGGCTCTCCAGAATATTTATTGGGGCTACGAATTTTAGGCGCAGGCTTGGGGCGCCAATTTGCAGCGAAAACGGGAATGGGTGGAACGGTTCAAATACCGGGCGCAGCAGCAACTTTTGCACAGCAGTACTTTAACAATATGCCTTCGATAATGATTAGGGATATTCTTACTAAGGCGGCTACACCGGGAAAAGAAGGAACAGAGTTATTAACTGCACTACTTAGAAAAGGGCGCTCTAAACAGGAAGAAGAGGCGGCTATAGGAATAATAGGAAACCTTTTTAGTAAAATACTGGGCGTTCCTATTATAGCCCTTGCGAGACGACCTCTCTTAGCAGAAGAATACCTCACGCCGGGTCAAGAAGTAGAAGAGGTTTTTCAAGAGCGGCCACCGACACCCCAATCGCGTGGAATTCGCCGCCCCGTTATGGAGTACGTTCCACGTGTGATAGAGTCCCTAACGCCGCCAGAATCACCGCCGATGGTCCCTTCCATAAGGTCCACGGCTCCCGCACCTGCTCCGCAGCCCACGGCCCAAGGTACAACGCTGGAGAACAGACAGCGCTTTGCTCAGATGTTCCCCGGAGACATTACTTCCGGTTTAATCAACCAAGGGATCGGCTCGTACCGCCCCTAGATCAGCCACTCCCGCGCCTTTTCTCCCAGAACCTGACTTGAGATATTGATTTTATCTCGCAGCGCTCGCAGGATTTTTTCGTCAATCGTACCGGGCGAAACCAGATCCACATAAGTCACGTTGCTTGTCTGCCCTATGCGATGGGCGCGATCTTCCGACTGGAGTCGGATCTCTAAGTCATAGTTGTTGCTAAAGTAAATGACGGTTTGCGCTACCGAAAGGGTTAAGCCAAACCCACCGGTTCTCGGCTGACCTACAAAAAACCGCAATTCCGAATCAGAATTTTGGAACTTTTCGACTATTTCCTGTCGATTTTTTTGCGGGGTTTCTCCAAAATAAGATGCCGCCGCTTCGTCCCCGAAGCGACGGCGCAGGGTCTTGACAATGCGGCCTATGTCGTACGTCCATGAGGCCCATATGATCGCCTTACCCTGAAGCTCTTCGACAACCGCCATGAGTTCATCTAGGCGGTTGTTTTTAATTTCTTCGATTTCACCATCATCCGGCTTTAAGAAGCCACAGCAGATTTGCTGCAACCGCATGATTTGTGTCAGGACGGAAGATGTAGTTGCCAGTTCTCCTTGGTCAAACTGTGCGAGCGCCAGCTTTTTCATCTGGCGATAAAGGCGTTCCTGTTCTGCCGTCAAAGAAACGTCTCTACGCATGTAAATTTTTTCTGGCAAATCAAGGCAATCCTTTTTAAGCGTTCGCAAAGAAAACTGATTGAGCTTCTCGTTCAATTCATCAAGCCGCTGGTAACCCACAATTTCCTGAATGCTACGGGGTCCAATGTAACGCTGCTGCATTCGTGCATAACGATTCCGAAAGGCATAAAAACTTTTGAAGCCTAGAGCCTTTGGACTTAAAAACGCGCATTGACTGTACAAATCCATTGGGGATTTTGTAATGGGCGAACCTGTCAGAATACGCCGGTACTTTGAAAACTGAGCCGCCTTGATAATGTTCTTTGTCCGAAGCGCTTTGTGATTTTTAATCGTTGTGCTTTCATCAACGACTAATAGATTTTTCGGATTGCTCTTTAAATATTTCAGAACGGTGCTAGCCCCTTTCTTTGTGCTTACCGCTTCTATGTTCATTACCAAGGTGTGCAGGGTGTCTGCTTTCCGTTTTCCGGGGTATATGATGCCTTGCATATCGGCAACAAATTTTTTTGTGAGGTTGTTTTGCCAGCGGACCAGATTGTGTGGGATCCGATCTGGCAAGTGTCGGGGGATCTCTGATCTGATCCAGTTATCGTAAACGCCTTTTGGGGCTAGAATAAGAACCGTGTCAATGTGTCCCGCTTCAAACAGCAACGCCATTGTGTCTACGATGACCTTGCTCTTGCCCGTTCCCATCTCCATATAAAGGGCGTAATACTCTGAGAAACAAGAGTTTTCTAGCGCCGTAGTTTGGTGTTCGTACGGTTTTGTTTTCCAATTGTATTTAGACATGGTTCGCCTCTTGACTTGTGCAAGTTTATAGGACATTATCGGCGACGTAAAGGGCCAACCACCCTTTCAATCACGAATCACGGACCACGGAACAGGAGAAGCTATGAACGATTTACTCTTAGATATGGAAGCCGATTCCGCCTCTTCCAAATTAAGCAACGTTGATGACACAAACCTAAAAACAGTTGCCGAAGTTGCCAGCCGCATCATTGAGACAGAAGAAAACATCGAGCAACTAGAAGAGCTGCTCAAGCAACGAAAAAAAAGTCTGCTCAAGCTCACCGACGAAGACCTTCCCGCCATGCTCACCGAAATGGGCTTGTCTGCGTTTGAACTGGCCGACGGTTCAAAAATTTCAGTCAAACAAACCTACGGTGCCCACATAAAAGTGGACAACAAAGAAGCCGCTTTCAACTGGCTTCGTGATCACGAATTCGATGATTTAATCAAAAACACGGTAAGTGTTAACTTTGGACGAAACGAAGATAACAAGGCGCGTGAGTTTGTATCAATCGTTGAAAAGCGGGGATTTTCCCCCGCTCAAAAAACTGATGTACACCCTTCCACGCTCAAGGCTTTTGTAAAAGAACGCATCGAGCAAGGGGATGAAATTCCAATGGAACTGTTCGGCGTATTCGTGGGACAGCGTGCAACAATCAAAAGAGGATCGAAATAATGGCGACGACGATGACCAAGAAAAAGTCCAAAAAGAAACTGGTTCCCGTAATGGATACGTCCCTGTTTGAATTGGACGCGGGCATAGGTAATGAGGAAGTAACGCAGGATGATCTTGCGCTACCTTTCCTGAAATTGTTGCAGGTTAGCAGTCAGAAGAGCATCAAACAGCTAAAAGCGCTGGGAATAAGCGCCTCGGCAGGAGATGTTTGGAACACGGTCACTAACGAGCTTTACACGGATAGAAAGCTGCGTGTTATTCCCGCAGCTTATCAACGCCGGTTCATTGAGTGGACTCCGCGCGGCGATGGCAACAACGCCCCAGTCGCTATCTACACGCCGGACGAAAAGCGGCCCACCACGGCGCGTAATCCAGAAGACAACAAGGATTACACCGAAGGCGGTCAAACCTACCTTGAAGACACGCACCACCATTACCTACTGGTGCTGAACGACAACGGAACCACCACGTCGGCTTTGTTGACCATGAAAAGCACCGGCCTTAAAAAATCGCGGAAATGGAACAGCATGATTGCTTCGCGCGTAATGACCAACGATGAAGGGAAGGTTTTTAGCCCACCCCGATTTGCCCATATTTATACGTTACAGGTTATCGAAGACGGCAACGATGAGGGCGAATGGTTTAACTGGGATGTGACCTTGGAAGGCCCCGTTGAAAACGGCGACCACTACCAAGAGGCCCGTCAGTTTGCCCATAGTATTCAAAGCGGCGGTGTCACGGTCAAACACCAACAGGAAGAGGTGAGCCCGGAAATCGAGGAAGATGTTCCTTTCTGATCGGATATAAAAAAATAATGGCGGCGCATCATGCACCGCCTCGATCAGAGGGGCTTTCATGTCTGATGCAGAAAAATTTGCAAGTATTTTCGACGGGCTGAAACAGGCGTACGGCACCTATAATATTCAGCGTAAAAACGCGAACGGAAAGAATCTCGGTAAGGCCAATTTAGTTCGCAAGCCACGCACCACGGCCCTGTGGGAAAAGCACCTGAGCGGCAAAGGGGTTTCCGTTGGGATCGTTCCCATCAACGAAAATAACGAGGTACGATGGGGGTGTCTGGATGTTGATGAATATCCGCTCGACCATACCGCTCTTGTCGCTAAAATACGCAACGCCAAATTGCCTCTTATTGTGTGCCGCAGCAAATCAGGGGGCGCACATTGCTTCCTGTTTTGCACCGAGTGGCTGCCTGCTAGAGACATGCAGGAGGTTTTGCAGAATTTGGGAGCGGGCCTTGGTTATGGTACGTGCGAGATTTTCCCCAAGCAGGTAACTCTGAGCCTTTCGCGCGGCGACATCGGTAATTGGCTAAACCTTCCCTATTATGATGCGGAAGGGGGCCTGCGCTACGCGATCCACGATGACGGTTCCGCCGCCACACTTTCCGAGTTTTTTAAGTTACACGAACAGCATGTTCAAACCCCAGAACAATTATTGGCCCTGACCCTTGAAGCCACGGACAGTACCCCCATTCCCGATGGACCTCCTTGTTTGCAGCACCTGTGTTCTCAAAAAATTTCCGAAGGCAGCCGAAACAACGGGCTTTTTAATCTCGGCGTTTTCCTGCGAAAAGCGTTCCCCGATTCGTGGGAAACGGAGATTCTGAATTACAACACCAACTACCTCACGCCCCCGCTACCGCTCTCGGAGGTTAATGTTGTCGCCAAGCAGTTGCAGAAAAAAGACTATACCTATAAGTGCAAAGACAGCCCCATAAACGCCTTCTGCAATGCTGATTTATGCCGCACCCGAAAACACGGTGTAGACGCCACGGCCACCGGAACATTCATCGCTAACCTGAGAAAATATAATAGCCAACCGCCCATATGGTTTTTAGATGTCAACGGGCAGCCCTTGGAACTCGATACCGACGGTTTAATGAATCAGGTGGCTTTTCAACGCTCCTGTGTAGATCAATTAAATTTTATGCCGAGAACCCAAACCAAACAGGTGTGGGAAGGACGACTTAACCACCTGTTAACCGACATGACACAAACCGAAGGCAACGTACTGGAAGTGAGTCAGGATGCCAGCATTTCCGGGCAATTTTATGATTTTCTGGAAGAATGGTGCACCAGCAAACAACGCGCCAGCGAAAGAGAGGAAATACTCTTACGCCGTCCGTACACAGATGATGAGGAAAATGTCACTTATTTTAGACTCAAGGATTTTGATGCTTTCCTGCGAAAGAACCGGTTCTTTGATCTTAAACCTCATAAAATGGCGCAACGGCTGCGTGACCTTAACGGCAAATCCCTTTTGCTAAAAATCCGGGGCAAACCCATTCGCGTGTGGTCAATTCCGGCCCACGAACAACATTCCATCGAAGTACCTACCCCCGATTTCGGAGACGACAAGGACGCCCCGTTCTAATGTTCCGTATTTTTGGACCCCCCGGCTGCGGAAAAACCACGACTTTGTTGAATCTGGTCGATCAATCGCTGGCCGATCAGGTGCACCCAAATGAGATTGCCTTCCTGTCGTTTACAAAAAAAGCGGCCACGGAAGCGCGGGACCGCGCCGCCAAGCGTTTCAACCTGAATGTCGAAACAGACTTACGCTATTTTCGTACGCTACACAGCCTGTCCTACCGGCTACTGGGCTTGCGGAACGACCAACAAATGAAAACGGAACACTTCCACGAGCTTTCAAACCGCCTTGGGATCCAACTGGTTCGATCTAAAAAAGATATTGAAGACGGGCCGTCCATTTCCTCGTCCGACCACCCTATTTTGAGCCTCATCAATCTGGCGCGGTTGAGAAAAATTTCCATTCGCGAGCAGTACAACCAATCCAACGTAAGATCGGAAGAGCACACGTCTGAACTCCAGTCACCTTGTAATCTCGT
>CAACVE010000236.1_pt1 | contig 10613 bp, 17 predicted proteins | sample 2381751 | NCBI WGS metagenome assembly CAACVE01 (sample SAMEA5211968, study PRJEB30684) | marine metagenome | biome: Marine; feature: Epipelagic; material: Water | collected 2015-10-15 | depth 2000 m | reverse complement strand
TAAATCCTCATTCGTAATGTTTCGAGGATTAGATAAGAAAATAGTTTTTCTCTTCTTTTCCTCGTCGCTTTCAACCTTAACCTTTTCGGGCTTGGTCTTTAGTTCTTCATTGGCCATTGGAACACCTCGCTTGTTATGACCATAGGACAACACGCCCTACACTACTTAATATTACCATATATTGCGTTGAGTTAAAAGAATTAAATGAACTATTTGAATTATTTGAATTATAAGAATGCGGTCCGAAAAGTCTCATTTGTGTAGCTACAATTTTCGCATATTCGATTGAATTTACTCACACCAAGAAATTTATTATCGCATTTTAAGCAAATGACATTGACTCTATATTTATGACGAGGCCGCCAAAAAGACATGTCCCCTTCATTTTCTTCTAAATCCTCATTTTCTTCTAAATCCTCATTTTCATTCACTTTTAAACCTTTTTTGTTTATAAACAAATTTTATTGGTTTCTGTCCTGGTACCGGATCTTTCTAATCAAGGGGCCTAAAAATAAACCCCCCGACTAAAAGAGATTTTTGATTTTTCAAAAAAGAAAAATTGTTGTGGATATATTATAAAAAGAAATATATGGTCTTAACAACCAATTTTATAGACGTAATTCAGATTAGGCTTAATCTTATCCTTATCACACTTTTTTTTAAAGACCACAACACAAAGAGAAGGCCCTAAATCGGGCCTTTTTTTTTAGAAAATAATGAGATTTAAAGGTGTATTAAAAAACGCCACCTTCATTATAGTCTCTTTCTTGCCAACTTATTTTTTTTTCATTAGGTTCTTTAGGTTCTTCTAAGAGTTTTAATAAGTCCTTTATTTCTAGGGAGAGAAATTCTTTTAATTCTTTCTCTATTCTTTTAGTCTCATCCATTATGACCTCGTTTTTTTGCATTTTTTGCATACATTTATCTCTTTAGTACTAAAAAAATCTTGGTTTATTGTACTTTTATTGGCCCCTTGAAAAAAAGATTGTAAATTAGTAACACTTTTTTGAAAATACCCTTTACACTTATTACAATTTATTAAGCTAAGTAATTAATTGGTGAATTGATTTATAAAAAGTGCCATTTAAAAATGGCAAAACCAACTTAAAATACTAAATTTTGCAATAAAATTGACCAAATTCTAAGAAAGCCGCTGTTAATGATAAAATATATGAATGTATTGTCCAAATAAAGGTTGTGATTTTCATGATGAGGTTGACCCGAAACTATTTTTTAAAGATGGTTTTTTTGTAACAAATGGTGAAAAGATCCAAAGATTTCGGTGTAAAAAATACAGTTTAAAGTATTCAAGATGTTTTGGATATCTTTATTGCTTTTAATAATAGATACCCACTATTTTCTGACTGAAGTTAAAAAAATATATTGGTGAAACTGAAGTTTCCATAATTATCTATTAAATTTAAAAATTTACATCTATAAGAGATATATTTCTTCACCCATCCAAACGACATTAGCAACGGCTTCTTCTACCGTTTTGCAGCATCTAAAAGGCGCTTTTTCCTCTTCATTTTCGTTGGCTTCTCCTAAATTACTACCATAATTTAAAAGTCCACTTTTTGTCATGAAGTATAACTCTTGCTCGTCATCATATCTTTTATTGATATAAATATTTTCATTATTGAGCATGCCTGACTCTTCCAAAAATGCTCTAATTTGATCGATATTTATGGTGGCGTTACCGTTAATTTTATTCAACATTTTAATTACTCCAATTAGATATTCTTAATCTTATGTTATATATATGAAATATTAAAGAAACCTGTAAATTTATTGATGTTCCCCAATTAAGTATCTAGTTTAATACAATTTACTTGAATTCGTGTTTTTCTAACGTTTCGAATTAACATAAATACCTCGCTTGTTATGCCAATTTTTTAAATAACTCATAGTCCCTGACTTGGGTTTTTGAATATTCGTTTAATTCAGAGTCATTTTCTATAGTTAAAAAATCATGGGCAGTAAAGACCTTTAAGTTTTGCCTAGGCCCATTATTATTTGTGAAAATTGCTTCTCTTTCCTTAAAGCCTTTAATATTTTCCTTGATATACCTAAAGATTTTTTCAGCGCTTTGAGTGGCTTGGATGATTAATCTAGAATTACTTTTTAGGTAACTTAACCAAGTCCTTATATAGGCTTTTTGATTCACTTTAGTTTGTGGAAATATTCCAAAAAACCCACATAATAGACATGAAACAATTTCGCATGTTATTTCTTCTTTTATTTGCATTGGATTTATTTCTAAATCATCCCTTATTTTTAATTGAGTTTTTCCAAAATCACCTTTTCCAGCTTTTTCTAGGCGTCCCATACGAAAAACTTTTCCAGTAGAGTGAGCTATCTCATGAAAAAGGGTTGAATAATACTCGTATACATTCGTAAAACACTCTTTAGGCGGCATTTTTATAATGTCTTGGGCGATTGCATAGTGTGGGTTAATCCCTTTAGTAACTTCAATTTTAGGCATTTCTTTATAAAACTCATTTAAAAATAATTCAATTTCCTCAATGGGTTTATTAGGTTTTTGAATCGGTTCGAATTCTAGGCCATCAATTTGATCAATGTTAAAAACCGTATGATAAAGAGCTACAAGGTGGTTGTTTTTCTTTTTATAATATAAAACCCTAGTGGCTTTTTGCCCTCGTCTGACTTTTCCCCCCATAGAATTAAATTGAAACATGGTGGCCCAAAATGGATGGTTCCACCCATTAACAAGCGCCTTAGAATTCAAAATGAAGGCGTTTATGCCCGAATAGGGCCTTGAAGTAAAAAGGTTTTGGTGTGGGTGTTCATATGACCATGGACTTTTCCATGGGATGATACCATGATTTAACCTATCAATAATTTCCTCTGTAATTATTCTAAAAATGCTATTGCTCATAATTACCTCGCAATTGTGTTAAATAAGATTCAATAAATCTTAATCGATGTAAGCCCCATTTGGGGCCATAAGCTTGCCATTTCCAATGACCTTTACGGTTGCCTTCTTTTTTAAAATTCCATCCCACAGCTATATGATCACTAAAAGCAACATCTTTATATTTTCTAAATTTCCTTTTCCCTTTTTTCCCTGAAAAGTCTATTCCTTTAAAACTATGGCCCCGAACATCTCGTATATCGGGTTTACCGCTTGTAATATATAGAATGCAATTCATGATATACTTAAAATTTTCAAGACCTACGCCCAAAACGGAAGGGTTATCATCAAAATCCAAAATCACACTATCAGGGGATTCGAAATTATTTAATAGGGTTGCAATGTTTTGAAATTGGACAACATTAGGCCCGGCAATATTCCCATAAAAAGCCAATGTAATGCAAAAACCACCAAGCTTGTCATACGGATTCGATCGAACAATTAAAACATCATGGGGGAAATTAGGTAAAGATAGTTGGAAAATTTGAGGGGCCAATCGAAGGGAATGACACTTCATTTTTTTAAGGTCTAGTTTTTTAGAAATTTCAAAAAATTGCTTAGCAAAATCAGGCGTAAATGAAAAATTTAATCTTTCAGAATCGGCATAACATTTTAGTAATGCGAAACGATCACTATTATTATTATTTATTGCAAAAAGATCAACGTTTTTAAGTTGGTCGGACGTAGGGATTTTATTTACAACCTTATAGGTACCTTTTTTAATACTACCTTGAAGGCCATAGTCTTTTAATTCTAGGGTCGGGTCTTTGTTTAGTTCTTCAACAAAATGATCATAGGACATGTTAGGATTTAAATTTTTAAATCCTAGATTCATTGCAATTCTAATAGTCTTTTCAAAAATGTTTTGGGTCACAATTTACCTCGCTTTTATTCTTAAAGACCTAAAAAATCTTTTACTTTAAAATAAGATATAGTTAGGGCCATGGCTTTATCAGGGGTTGTCTCTTCATTTAACCACTCTAAAAAATCAGATATATCAATCTTATTCATTTCTTCAACCATTATTTTTTTATTTCCATTAATATAATTCAAATGAATATTTTTATATCTCTCAATTCTATAGGGTGTTCTAAAATCATCATTTTCCATTAATACCTCGCTTTAATTATTATTATTTTCCCATGCATTATTATTTAACCGAATTATACTAGGAATCTCTCTTTTAATATTGTGTATTACCGTAGTATCGCCATAGAAATTTTCTCTAAACCTTTTATCTTGTTTTTTATATTCGGATTTTAAAAATTTTCTGACTTCATTAAAAGAATCAAAATCATACGGGCCGGATAGTTTGTTTTTTACATAAATATAAACCCTATATTTTTTCATTAATACCTCGTTTAATCATCGGTTAAAAGGCTTGCTTTACACTCTAAATCTTTTCTCATTTCTTCTAGGGTTGTTGAATCAACAATTTTAACATTTTTTAGGTATGCAAGTTCATACTCAAAACAATTTTTAATAGCCGTTTCCTTATCCTCAAATGAATCAATAATTTGAAGGCCATCGCCCCAATTACACAATAAATAATACATAAACACCTCGCAATTAATTTAAGATGTCTATCTCTTCAAAACAAACACCCGTATAAAGAAAATAATTTCCTTTTTTATCGATGGTTTTATAAACAATTTCATAATGGCCTGTAAATAAATCTGTATATCGGTTTTTTAAAGCCTTAAACCCAACAAATTTAAACTCTTTAAAATTGTTTATAATTTCAATTTCCCTATGGCAAAAAGGGCCGGTGCTTTTTCTAAGTTGGCCATCTTTTTTGAAGAGTTTTTCTTTTAACCAATTAATGCCAAAAACGGTTTGTGTACCACTTATTGAATAAATTGATTCTTTCGTAATGTTTAAAATAATTTCTTTTAAATGGTCGGATAGACAACTATTAGGGTTTACCGCTTGTTTGATCTTTTTTATTTCATTTTGGGACAACACATTTTGGGATAAAATGCTTAAAATTTCTCTAAATCTTTTTTGTTGATTTTTCTTCATAAATACCTCGCTTTTTGTCTATATATATAAGACTTTTTTAGTCTAAAATATAGGCTATAATTGCTATCATAAATAAAAGTAACCAATAAAATAAAAACGCTAAAACAAAATTCATTTATACCTCGCTTAAATAGTTGTTATTTAGTCTTTAAAATAATTATTCTTTTCCTTCTTATTGTCTTTTTTTCAGCCTTCATAATGTTATTCAAATTAAGCCATTGAGTTTCAAAAATGTTTTTGTCTATTAACCTATAATAAAATATTAAGTTTTTAGTTAGGTTTATAGGGGTGTAGTAAATACTTAATTTGGCCGTGTGTTTGATCATTTATACCTCGCTATAAAAGAATAATTATTAAAAAGAATAAAGGGCCTACATAACAAAAATAGTGAATCATTAATTCTGTAAAATCATTTTTCATTTAATACCTCGCTTTAAGACCTCTTTGGCCTCGTTTAAGTTAATTTTCCTATACTTTAAAGGTCTTCGACGCCCCTTTTTACAGGGTAGGAGTTTTTCGATAGTAACGCCACGATTGATGGCGCTCTTAACTGACTCAATTTTGATTTTCTTATTCATTTAATACCTCGCTTATTAAAAAGATTAGTTGCTTCAATTAATCTCTCTTTGATTGTTTTTCTCTCTTTAAGCTTTTTGTCTAATTTATTCATTTCCCCGATTTTGTTTAATATTTCTTTTTGTAGCGCCAACTTAAGACCGAATTTTGTTGAGGCCGTTGAATCTAAAACAATTTCGAGGGTCATTTCATATTTTTTAGTAGGGTTTAATCGACCTTTAATTGTGTTTGTGTCAGGTGTTTTTATTGATGAGTTAATATGGAAACACTTATCGTCTTTCCACTCATGAGATATATATTGGTGTTTATCGTTATCCCAAAAAGCCAAACCGACATTAACAGGGTGTTTTTCCCATGTTGTAGGTATTTTTCGTTCCATTTCTTCAAGGATATACTTGTTTTTGGGTGTGTAGGTGATCGATAGACCTATACAAGCGTGAAATTCAGTTTGTGGGCTACATCCATCTAACCTTGAATCACCTTCGATAAGACTAGAGTCATTGTCTAATAGTTGAATGTTGATGTTTGGGTTTAGGGCCTTAACCTTGACGTTTAGTTCTTCGGTCAAGTCCAACATGTTTTGATTGTGGTTAAAATCATAAAAGTCTTTAATCATTTAATACCTCGCTTAAGTAATAGTTACTCTTTTATTTTAACACTATAGGTCATAGTTGTCAGATTTATTATTGTGTATTGTGTTATTAGTTTATGAAGGGTTGTTGGGTGTGGGTGTGTGTGTGTGGGGAAGGGGGTTTTGGATAAGGGTGTTTGTGGGGGAAAGGATGAGTGAGTGAGGGGGTTGAGGTTCCGTGGCAACTTATCTTTATAGCTTATATCTTTGGGGAAAGAATCCCTGTTAGCATTTACCCCACCCGACCACGGCAAAAAAAGATATTCACACCAACCCCCCCCTCATTATTCCCAAAAAAAAATTCAAACTGACTCACCAATTCCCCAACTTGTCATAACACAACAACCCACCTAGTCTATACGCATAAAATTTTAATAAGGTTTAGTGCATGAAATTAGAGTTTAAGAAGACACACGTCCCGATGGACATCGAAGCTCTCATTAAAGCGATTGCAGCGAGGTTTACACAAGAGAATGAACTATCTTGCCCGTATATATGTCATCTACTAAGGAAAGAGATTTATCGAAATGCCTATAGAGTGACTGGAGGTAACGTTGCAAAATGTTCTAGAGTACTCGGTGTATGTATAACAACGGCATCAAGATACTATAAGAAGGGAGGGGATGCGTGAGTGGTAAGAAGAATAAGATGATATTGGTTGATGAGCTTATAAAAGTCCTTAATCTAGTCCCATTAGAATATACATACGATGATCCCGAAGATGTTAGGTATGGATTTGATGTAAAGGACTTCAAGCAAGTATTTCCTTCTTTAATCTATGAAGATCCCGATCTAGGGGAAACTATAAAGTCAGATGGGTTACTACCCATATTGATTCGTTGTATACAAGAGTTGAATGATGATATCGAATTTCTTGAATCTAGACTTAAAGTATTAGAAGGTGAAAGACCAATTTTACAGTAAGGGGAAATTATGAAGATCGGAGTAATTGGAATAGGTACGGTCGGGAATGCCGTACTACAGGGGCTTAGTGCCCACCATAGTGTTATAGGTTACGATACAAAGAAACCTGAGTATTGTAAGAATGTGGATAAGCTTAGGGCCATGGACATGGTTTTTCTATGCCTACCGACACCCACAAATGCAGGGTTACAAGATAGATCGGCCGTTCAGAGGACGCTTATACTATTACAGAATATGAAGTTCGAAGGAATCGTTGTTATTAAGTCGACAGTCATTCCTGGTATATGTGAAAAGTTTAATAAGAATATGAAACTTAATATTGTTCACTGTCCAGAATTCCTAAGTGCTAAAACAGCGGTACAGGACTTTAAGGATCAAAAGGAAATTATTATAGGTGGTGATAAGAATCGAGATGATTTTAGGGCCACCATGGAAAAGGTTCTTAAGGTCCATCAACCACTAGGAGTTCGAAGGGCCTATGTTGGTTTAAGTACCCAGACCGAGATGATCAAGTACATGCACAATATATTCCTTGCTTGTAAGGTGGGGATTTGTAATGAGTTGTTCAGTGTCTGCGAGGATCTTAAGTTAGAGTACCAACCTTTAATGAACATAGCGGCCAGTATCACCGGGTGGATTAATCCGAGACATATAAGTGTCCCTCATAGGGGTAAATTAGGTTTTGGTGGGGAATGTTTCCCTAAAGACCTTGCTGCATTCAATACTCATTTCAGACACGTTAATCTAGATATTATTCAAGCAACGATTGATTCAAATAAATCAAGGGCTAAAAGGTTTAATCCCAGGCGATTGATCGATTTACCTATGCAAAATATTACGGTGAGAGGTGAAAGTGATAAGCGAAGAACAAGACGACCAAGATCACAAGGGCAAGCACAAAATAGTTTACAAACAGGCACCAACGGATAGCGGAGTTTTCACCCAAAATTCTAAAAAAAAATTTAATGAGTTGCCAGGGTACATAAGGCATCTTATAAACAGACTCATAGAACACGGCAGCTTAGAACTAGCATGTGAGGAAGCCGGGGTTGATAGTAAGGGTGCTGAGTTAAAGAGTCGTCAACTTAGCACATCCGAAGTTATTACCTCTAGCGGCCTCGATGCTAGTTTTATCTCGGATCAATTAAAGCTTTGTCTCAAAGCAACTCAAATGAAACAAGACACAAATGGAAACTGGATACCTGACTATAAGACACGTCTTAAATCGATCGAGCTTATTTGTAAGTTAAGGGGAGATTTTAATGTTGAAAAAGAGACAGTTAAAGAGAATGTTCTCGAAATGTTTGAATCACGAGATGTTGAGTAATTTCGGCATAATTCTATTGGCCGCCATTATGGTGTGGTTGACATGGGGAGCGTTTGCCGATGGATGAAAAAGTATTAAAGCTTGCCAAGAAAGGTCGTGATGATCTTTTTTGGTTATGTAAGAACGTGCTTGGTTACGATCGAGTAAGACAAAAGCCACATCAAGAGTTAATCAATTGGATTGGTCGGAGTAAGAAGAGGACTAAGTTAATCCTTATGCCTAGGGGTTCATTTAAGAGTTCAGTTATTACCATCGGGCATACCATTCAAAAGATCATTCAGAATCCAAACATTAGAATCTTGGTAGCGAGTGAGACACAGAATAAGAGTATTAAGTTTGTTGGTGAGATAAGGCAGCACATAGAGGGCAACGCCAAGTTTAGGGCCTTATATGGTGATTGGTCCAATAGAGGCCTATGCTGGAAAATGAATGAGTTTATCGTTAAGCCGAGAAAGATTGTAAAGAAAGAGCCTACCGTTATGGCCGGTTCTTTAGAGAAGTCTTCATTGGTTGGACTACACTTCGACTATATCGTTATCGATGACGCTGTCAGCCAGAGTACAACAAACTCTGAGGATGCTATTCAAAAGACGATTGATTATTATAAGTTACTTTTATCAGTACTTGATCCTGGTGGTGAGGTTGTCACGATTGGTACTATATGGGGCGCTTATAGCTTATATGACTGGTTAAGAGATCCGAGGGTCCAGAGTATAAGATGGTTGATTACTTTCATCGGGCCGCTGAAGATTCTCAGGGTCGATTGACCATGCCAGAGATTCTATCAAGAGACTTCTTAGATCAACAAAAGTTGACCCAAGGGAGTTACATCTATAGTTGTCAGTATCTAAACAAGGCAGACTACACACAGTTTTCTTTTTTTAAGGATGAAGATTTACGTTATTATGTTGATGCCCCCGACGGTTTAATCTACTTTCTATCGGTTGATCCAGCAATTAGTTTAAAGGCCAGATCAGACTACAGCGCCCTTGTAGTTGTAGGTGTGGACTATGATAGCAATTGGTATGTGCTTGAGGCCCTAGAAGAAAAGGTAGAACCAAGTGATCTTATCAGATTGATCTTTGAGCTTAATAAGAAGTATCCACTACAGTGTTTGGCCATGGAAAATTTCGCTCTTGAAAAGGTTTTAAGGATTAACCTCTTCGCTGAGATGGAAAAAAGGAATGAGTATATCGCTGTTAAAACCTTGGCGACCAATACACGAGTAAGTAAAGAGGCAAGGATTCGGGCACTACAACCAATCTTTGAGCAAAAGAAGGTTCATATAAAAAAAGATATGCGTTCTCTTTATAGGCAGATAATTACCTTTCCACACGTTAAGAATGATGACCTAATTGATGCTCTTAAAAGTATGTTACAAGTTGTATACCCAAGCGATATGAAACCTATCTTTAAAGAAGAGAAGAGATTAGATAAGTTATCTCAAATGGCCTACGATGAAATTCAATCTTTTAGTAGACGGACAGTTAAACAATTGGAGTATGAGGACTTATGAGAATGGAAATTTTGATGATTAGTTTTTTAATGATATACATTATATTTAGCGAAATAAGGAATTATCTTGAAAGAAAAACATTATTAGATAGAATAATGAGTAAAGATTATGCAGAATATGCAACCAACGAAATTAGTAAGAAAAGTTTGGGGCAAAAAGTTGAAAGACAAATAGATGATAGGCCCTCCTACGCTTTGTGAGCTAAGTTATGTTAAGTACCGAAAAAAAAATTCGACCTCCGAAGAAGACATCGAAGGGTGATTTACCTAAAGATGCCGAATCATGGGTTCAATATGTAAATGAATTGCATGGGATTGGTTTAAGTATTCGGACTAAACATGAGTTATCATGGGCGCTCAATCACGCCTATGTGAAGGGCTATCAAGACATTATTTTTAATTATAAAAGCGGTAGAATAGAAATACCCAAGACAATGTCGAGGCCTTTAACGGTTAATAGAATCGGTGCTTTTGTAGATGCTAGGGTTGCAAAACTTACTAAGAATCGACCACATCCTAGAACTATTCCCAACTCCAATGATAACGAGGATGCCAATGCCGCTAAGTATAGCGATAGTGTTCTTATGCATCTTTGGAGAAAGACCGACCTAGAGGGTGAGTACACCGACCTTATTACTAAAGGTCTTATCTATGGTACATCTTTTTTAAAGTGTATATGGAGA
>CAACVE010000235.1_pt1 | contig 10620 bp, 5 predicted proteins | sample 2381751 | NCBI WGS metagenome assembly CAACVE01 (sample SAMEA5211968, study PRJEB30684) | marine metagenome | biome: Marine; feature: Epipelagic; material: Water | collected 2015-10-15 | depth 2000 m | reverse complement strand
TCTTGTTTGAGTTGGGCCATATCTTAGCATATTTAAAAATTGCCTGTCAGGTGTTGCACCCCAATTAGGGCGTTCAGCAAAAATATCTTCAATTAATTCTTGTAATTGATCTGAAACAATTTTCATTTGTTCCATGGCAATAAATCCAACTGCGTCTTGTACAGTTTCTATTTTAACAAAAATAGGCTGCTCCTCTATTGCCCCAGTGACTTCATTGATTTTAACCTCTTGTGGGCCAAATGGGTTAATAAATTGATCATTTAGTGCAATTCTATCGTCTATTGTTCTCTCAACCCATCGTAAAAATAGATGTTTGATGGCCGGCTCAAATGATTCATCCATTTCTTTCATCGCCTCTCTGGCAATATACTGTATGAAAAAAACGTTGCTATATACTTCCTTCATTTGAAATTTAGCCAGCACAAATACTCCTCTAAGAAATAATTCAATAACTATAACTCGCAAAAGTAATCGTAATACACCCTCGATGCTAGCTCGTTTAAGAGGTGGGTTTACTCTATCTTCTATAGCACCTGGGACACAAGCTAAACGTCTCATCTTTTCATCTATTTTTTGTAGTACTTCCGGCAAATCTAACAAACTTGATTTTACGTCAGGCTCATCTTCAGCACATGGTACTTCTAGAATCAATGCTCTTGCAAATCTTTCTAAATCTCTTTTATTAAAAAGTTCTGAATCACCGATACGTTGAGCAATCTTTCTTAAAACAAATTGATTAGCACAGTTAAATTCTGTTTCAAACGCTGTTGCAAGAACCGCTTTTTTTTCATCAGTAAGCTCAATAATGTTGCCGGTGCCGGAGTCATTTTGTGATGGTATACCAACTTTAAATGGTGGTTCTGCGCCAGATATATATTGATTGGTTAATCCATGACTTTGCCAGCTATTATATAGACTTTTGGCAAATGTAATTGCTTGTGGAGAAGCGTAACCAAGCATAGATGCTTCCATATCACTAAAATGTTTATTTTCTCCACTAAGAACGTTATCAAGTAGTTTAGCTAATATTTCCTGAGCCTCAAGATCGAGGGCGCTAACAATAATATTTTTTATATCCTTAAAGGGTTCCGTGGATATTTGTTCTTCGCCCATCTCTGTCCATGGTGTCTTTAATGGGGTGCCTCCCTTATAAGCAAAGACCTTTTCTTTAAAGAGGCTTTGATTACCGTCTCCAGCATCGACAAACATCAAATTCTTTTTAGCATCTACTATAAAAATAATATACGGGTCTGTTTTTCCGCCAGCCAGACCGACACGAGGATAAACACAATACATCCTCATTCCCTTTTCTAACTTATCTTCTGTTAGACCTAGTGTTTTTTTCACGAATGGTGGAATCGCATATTCTCTCATTGATTTTAACATCAAAACATTTGCGACAGGCAGATCGTCGAGCATTGGGAGGCCGGCCCATGATAAATTTTGAAAATGAACTTCATTGAGTGTACGGAAATTGCTTTTTTTCAATAAAGAACCTTTAAGGGATGGTGCCACCAATTGATTAGATTTGGTCGCGGCGCCGATTTTCTCCAATTCAGCTACCTTAGATCCGGCGTCGTCGTCTTCAAAATCCAAACTATTTAATTTAGAAAACATACCAGGTCCATACATTCCTACGCCCGCTTTATTTTCGGTTGTATCCAGCGGAGAGTCAAAAATAGTTACGGCTGGTAAGAAGTTGGCCAAGTCTGAATTAAAAGCTTTTCTTGTACCTAAGAACATTGTACCCAATATTTCTCCCACCATATAACTTATTGGTTCCAACTCATAAGGATTAATCAATTCAGAATAATTAATTTTTTCTGCACCAGGTGGTGGTGTGGCGCCGCATAATGGCAATGGCATTATCAACGGTTTTTCCGGGTCATGATCCATCAACTTGGCTAATTCTGCTAAACTATTTTGTGTATCTTTTTTCAGGTTTTCGAGTTGTTCGTCGCACAATTCTGGGCTAATAGCTCCGCATGCCAATGCGTCTTTAAATTCTGGAGGACAAGCGCCGTCGTATTCCCCTCCTGTTTCAACTATCTTTTCATGTTGATCTTTTAAACTAAAACAAACTCCCATATCCATCATGCCACTCAAAATAGATAAGAAATCTTCTAATTTATCTTTATTGGGAAGGCATCCTGTTAGTGTTTGATGTCTCTTTTTAATCAAGTTAACTATTGTATTTAATAACTTTGAATCTGCGGTTCCCTCTAAAAGGGCACAAATTTCTGCAGCATTTAATATCAATGAAATATCATCAAATAAAGCATACATAGCTGCCAACATTTCGGCTTCTGGTATATCTTTGCATTCATCTCCGCCAAATAAAGACATTGCTTTTGGCATCATATCGGGCTGCACTAGTGGACCCAGATCGGCCTTTTTGTCGGGATCATCAAATAGTGCTCTAATTGCATTACATATTTCAATTAACTTCTTAAGAAGAAGCTTTATTAATTCAATTAAGATCATTGCAATAGTTTTTAACAAAGCTTCTTTCAAAGCTGCCTTAATCATTGCAATTAAATCACCAATCATGAGCTTGGGAAATTTAAAAGTGAGTTCATCAGGGAGTCCATCGAATATCTTTTCCCAATCCGCGTCCATCAACATGTCAATAAATGCAATTGCCTTAGCTAGTTTGCCAATAATGTCGCGACATACATATTCCGGAAGATTGCGAATAAGATTAACCAACATTTCTTTATATTCTGCAATCTTTAAACCAGCGTCTGCCAATGGAGCGGTTCCAAAAAATTGAGCACCCAATGTGGCATTTGTTAATTCTAAAGAATCTTGATAGCTTTTTTGTTGTTCGCAAAGCAACTTAAAGTTTTCTGCAGAAGGATAAAGATTATAAGTAGTTTGGGCCTCTTGAAGAACTTGTTGTTCTCCGGCAAATTGGTTTAATTGTGCTTCGGCATCCTTTTCAAGTTGCTCATTTAAAGCATATGCATGGCCAGCGGCGGCCGCAGAAAGATTAACTTGTTCCTGAATGGCAACTGACCATGGAGAATTTAATAAAATATCTCTTAGCGTATCATAATCTGCTTCATCTAATGCTTTGCGACACAACCATTCCAATATCTCATTCAATGTCATGTCCAATAACATACAGTGAGCCAGCTTTGCAGCCAAGGTTCGTACACCAACCTGATTAATCACCATGTCATAAACAAAATCAATCTCTGAAACATATTCACTATCTGCATACAATGTTGGAGCTTTGTGTTCAAAGGCGTCCGATATCCAAACACTAGGTCGAAAATTACCCACTTCTTCAAGATCTGCCAAAAATTGTTTTAACTTTTTCTTTTCTTTAGGATCATCTAAAGACAATATCTCATTTTCTGCTTCTTGTTTTGTTCTTAGATGCGGCGCCAAATCCTTAAATAAATTTACATTTTCTGGTGTTTCAAAACCTTCACCTGGTTCCGATGGCGCATTAAGATCAAAACCAAAAGCTCGTTTTTTCTGAATATGTGGTACGGGATATGTAAATGCCTGAACAAAATCAGTCCATTGAGTGGGATATGCTAATACGTCGGCGCCATCTTTCCCAATCATATTGTGGTGATAGAAAAAATAAGCAACAGTTCTAGACTCAAAAGCGTCTGCAAAACAATCAAATCCCTTAATGAGGGGTGTTGCTCCTTTATAATCCCCGATAGTCTTAACTTTACTAGCTTTATCGCCGGGGATTTGCAACTTGGATTTATCTGCAATTACAACAAACTTGATTGCAAATTCATCATCCATCCCAATTTCAATTAAATAATCTATATCTTCTGACTCAACACCTCCTGCACCAATAATTCCGGTGGAGAACCCATTGCTTTTTAAAAGTCCTTTTAAACCGTGTTTAACAAATTTTTCTAATCTATCTGCTTCTTTAGACAAATCAACATAAGGACGAGGTTCGTGATTCACATCTGGGGATTTCATTTCACTATTTCTTGAGCGCATTGTAGCTGCTGCACTGCTGACGTCTGCCATAAGAGTTTTTGCTTCGAAAGTAATGCTTTTAGTAAACCCACACCTATCAAAATCAAAAGTATCAGTTCTTTCTGGAAGGCTATCTAGATAATAAGCAGGTATTCTAACCAAAACAATAAGTTGCCCGCCAACTGAACTTCCATCGTCGCGGATGCCGCCTGGATCAAAATGCCATGAAGTCCAACTATAACCCGGATCATCGGGGTTTGCCGACAAGGTTTCCCATAGAGCGTTATCACCGAAAACATTAGCGGGAACTGTGATTCCAGCTTTATACGCATTTTCTGCCTCAGTTGAATATTCAAAAAATGGTAAACCAACTAATAAGCCCCAATCCATTATTTGATTTTCTGGTGCTATATTTTTTTTAGGATTCCACCAAGCTTTATTATAAAAGGATAGTAATCTATCAATGCCGGCTAGTGTTGCTGCGCGGATTCTATCAGACATCTCTTCTATAAGTGCATCTTCATGCGCTGTTTTGACAGTTATCCAATATTCTGCACCATATGGCAATGATTCATTTTTAAAAGGTTGGCACGGCTCCTGCTCTCTCCAATCTGGAAATTTAATTGATGGACTTCCTAATGAAGTATCTATGATTAAAGGTCTTCTATCAGTGTCCGCTATTGGAGTCAAATCACATGACGCAACAACAATTCTTTTGCCATCAATATCTGTAAAGTCTTTTTCTGGATCATATATGACTGCCGAACTTAAACCATTAACAACTGGCCCAAAGACTCTTTTAGCAATAATAAATTTTGTACCATGAGGTATCGACTGTGGTATAAGATCGCCACTAAACAAGTTAATGGAATCTGGATTAGAAGTATCGAGATCTCGGTATTTGCTTAAGTTTGTTAATATATTATCTTGAGCAGATTTTCTTGCCGGATTTGTTAAATCATCTCTGAATATACCATATGTTGAAGAATTCTCAATTTTGGCGCCGCGTTCTTTATCAATATCGAGAATCATGTTCCCTTCGTAACGCCATGCCCTCATACCAACGCGACTTTTGTCAATCGATGGAGCGTGGTATATATGAGTTGCTGGAAGAATTTCTTTTTCTTCTGCAGGCTCTGGTTCGGGTTCATCAGACGGTTCTTTAAAGTCCAATTTAAATGGAGTCCCTAATTTTATGTCACCAGAAGTTGGATGTTCCTCCCAACTACCACCCAAGATTATATAATCTTCAAACCATAATTTCGTATTTTTATCCCATGAACCAGAATATTCTATGGCAATTAGGCCGGCTGAATTATTATAAACATTTGCTATATATCCAGCTATTTGCTTAAGAAGTTTTTTTGCAGGATGTTTGCCATTTTTACCGTCTAACCCTTCGATCTTATATTTTTGGTTTTCGAAAGGAAAACTATTCATTAGTTTTGGATATCCTTCCGCAGAAGTAGGAGTACCATCAGCATCAAAAATAGAAACACTTATTTGAGAAGTACCTGCCTTCTCATCTACTGTTAATTCTATCTTGACTTTTATAAACGGTAACTTTTTTGACATTCTTTCTTATCCTAATTTACATGATTGTGTCTACTACAAATATATCCAGCCCCAAAAGGATAACAAGTTTCAAATTTCCAAATCTCTAAGTTAATTTTGTTGAATACTAAATCTATTATAGACTGAAAATTAGCAACAAGGGCATGTAACCCGCCAAAGAATGATGCTAATGAACTAGTTGTCGGAATAGCAAAAAATGGAGAAAAATGTACATGGGTCATTAAAGCCATATTATATTGCATTTGAGCCTGCAGTATTCCAAATATTATACCATTGATATTGGATATTTCGTCTTCTAAATCTCTCAATGCTTTTGCAGTTCTTTTGCCCTTAAGCATTGGCTCAAGACCTCGTTTATCATTTCCTGCAATAATATCAACACCAAAAGTGGAACTATTGAGTACTCCTTTAGAGTTTCTTCGCTTTCTTTTTGTAACAAGTTTGATACCCTCATCCGCACATATTCGAATAGCATCTGCTGACATTCCAATCGCAGAACGACGAGGAGTTGCGGGAACTGAGGTTGTGTTTACTAGTTCTAATTCATGATCGATATTGCACTTTTCACTAACTTTAATAAAGGCAGCGTCGGTTTTTGGATTAAGATGAGTATGTGTCTCTATGCCGGCGATGGTTCTTGATGGTGCTGCATCTCTTTCTCCACGACCAATGCCAACAACCAATCGAACCTCGCCGGCATGATCTTCTACGGCGCCGTAACCGCTTTTTATTCCATCTTTCCCAACATCTCCACCAAGAAGAATGTGAGCATTGTGATTTGGGGAAGCAATATGCTTATCGCCCTGTCTTTTAATTATAGGTGGATGTTCTGTTTTTCTTTGACCTCCGGTAACAAGAGTGTCAGGGTGATTTAAAGAGCCCTTTGGAGCTTGGCCCATTTTTTGTGTTCTCTTACCCTTTTCCTTTGGTGGTTGAATTCTTGAATCATTTCCCATAATATTGTCTCCTTATTTATTCGACATTTCCGATTTCCATATATGCTGTTTGAACATTTGGTATCCAGGCCCATTTGCCTCCTGTTGAAGTCTTTTTTAGTTGATCGTATTTGTCAACAACATGACTTGGCATTATTCCTGCACGCATCCAACGATTAATGGTCTTGACATTTTTTCCATAGGCAGCTTTATACCAATCGCTATTTATATCGGAAAATTCTACCTCTTCTATTCCTTGAGGAGAAATTTTAATATTTTGATTTTTAGCGGAGCCAATGTTAAGAATGCCTTGAAACCATTTTGAATCTTCATAAGTTGTCCACAGCCAATGTTTTCCAAAAGGGCCATCCGGAAGAGAATAGGTTGGATTATGTGAAGCTGCGGCCAAAGATTGGCCAAATATCATTGAGTTCGCCTCAGTTCTCATTTGATAATATCCCAAACCACCTCCAGGTATTTTTTGTTGAAACATTAAATAAGCTAGAGCACCATAAACCGTATCTGGATGTAATTGTTTTTTTTCTTCTTTTGCTTGATTTGGATCGGTTGTACTTGCTGATACCCAGTTACCCATAACTTCTGTTTGTGAATATTTTTTCCCCGGTTTTATCGTGACTGCCAGATCAATAGCTTTGTTTTTATAAAGACCTTTCGGATGGATTTGGCCGACTATTTTCACCTCTCCTTTACCCACTCTAAAAAGTTGTTGAAAATAAGCATGTAATACCTCTACAGTTGCTATTAGTTGTTTTTTAGTTGACATACTTTAAATATCTCTCTTTAAAGAAAACTTGATACTTTATATTCAAAGGGTTCCCAAGGTTTTACATTAACTTCTTTTTGTGTTTCATTAACAACATCAGAAACAGTGCCAATAACATGGAGATCTGGACAAGGTGGTGAGGATACTTCTTCATCTGTTGTTTTAGCTTTAGGTTCATAAGTTTTTTTTAATTCAGCTATCTTCTTATCAAGTTCTACTATTTTAGCTTTTGCCTCTTTAATCACAGCGGAACTTTTATCAGCCTGTGTGTATTCTCCTTTATTTAAACTGGCATACACTTTTGCTTTTTCAGCTTTAATTGCATTTTCTTTTTGAATTTTTTGTTCTAATAAAGCCTTTATCTCTGGCGGAATTTCTGGCTCTGTTGGAGTTGTTGGGTGCTCTACATTGGCGCCTTGTCCTTGTGTTGCTGGAACCTTGGGCTTCTGCTCGTGTGGTTCTATTGTGCCCGGATTTTTATCTTCAGCGGTTGTTGGAAATACGTCTTGTTTAAAACCAGGAATTTTTTCATTCCTATATGCTATGGCATTTTTTACTACTGTTTCATAATCCGGATATCCAATTAATCCGTATTTACCATTTGTTTCAAGCACGCCAACTGAATCCGCTCCTTTTATCCCCTTAGTTTTTAAGTGCTCAACCGAATGAATCGTTAACGGATTTGCAGAAGCTCCCTTTGTTATGACAAACATAAAAGTGTTTGAATCTTTGACATAGTTGTCGCTTATTGTGCCCACATTACCAAAAACTAGATGATCAGCGTGAGCCATAATAATTTTGTAAGGTTTGCCGTCAGTCCACGTAACTGCGTTTCTGAGCGCAGTTCCACCCGCTCCAACCGCAATGAATGTTTTTCTAGCAGTGATGCCTGGTACTGGGCCTTCGCCGGGATCATCTGCCACAACAGACCAAACCCAGGCATATGAATTGATAACCTCCATAACTTGCTTTTCGTATTCTGCCCAATGACCGGGATCTGCAATTGAGTCGGCTGCCTCAGATGTTCCTGAAAAAGCAGCTTCTGGATAGTTTGTTGATTTTGCTCTTTGATTTGGGCTAAGACCACGAGACCATGGCAATTCTGTTACAACAAAAATATAGTTTCTTCTTTGGCTATTCAATTCTTTCATTGCTTTGGCAATTCTTTCAAAATCCATATCAGTAAAGCCACCACTATCATGAAAAAAGAACATGATCTCTGGTGAAAATTCAAAATAATCTGTTCGTTGTGGGAAATATATAATTGTTTCTCTTCCTGTGGAATCTCGATATTCCGCTTCATATGATCCGTTAGCAGGAAATTTTTCGTAATGAGTGAAACTTGTTGATCCTTCAGCATTAACTAAACCATACTTTTCTAAAGCAGCAAACCATCTTCTATGTGTGCCGCGGCACGAGGCTTTATTGCCAAAAGCACTAGAGGGGAGATTTGTGCCGGAAGCTATACCCGCTATTGGTAAAGGAGGCCCAACACTACCAACACTCATATTGTCTCCAATAATCGGCGGATCAACACCACCAACTGGTCCTAAATTCTTACACTTTTTGTCTAAAGCATCTTTTGGACTAGCCATTGACATAATGCTAGGTATACCTGCTTCATCTGAAAAAAGACCCAAATAAGTTCCACCCAAATCTACATCTTTTGGATCTGCAAACATCACTTCAACTAATTGGCCAGGTCTAGGCGTAGGAATATCTCTCTTTAAACAATAAAAAGAAGGAAGTCGATCAATATCCTCGTGGTGATCACCAAGGACATCGCCCATTTTTTCAGGAACTTTGGCAGACCATAACTCAGGAATCCAAACTTTAAGTTGGATTATGGTGCCCTTGGGCATCATAACTCCGCCCCCTTCTAATGCAGTAGATATCCAGCTATGTGCTTTTATTTTACCTCCTGCTCTTGCATCACCTTGATCGACTCGGAAACAAAGACCTATACAAGGAGTTAGAGCGATAGATGAACCATCATGTTGCAGAGCATTCTCCAAGAAGATTTGTTTCATCATGCTTGGCCCATCGGCTGATGCCACACCGTGTGGACCTTTCAATCTAGCTACTTGATTTTCAAAATCAGGAACTCTGAAGGGATTTAGCGTTCCAGGTACATACCTCATTAATGGAGATTGCGAAGATACAACATCAAATCGTGAATCTTTTGCCATTTAAATTGATTCCTTAATAATCAAATCAAATAATTCGTTTTTATCTTCATCAGATAACGATTCAGAAGTTTTATCTTTCTTCCTTAACATACCCGTTAACTTAACCAATTGTTCATTTGATCTTTGTAGAGTCTCTACATATTTGGCGGCAATGGTGCCAACTTCACGATGATTATCTTGTGATTTATTAAGATAAATAAGAAGATCCGTTAATAATCCCTTTGTAACAGCCCTATCATGACGAATGTTGTCCAAGGCTTCTTTAATATAATCATCAGTATTTTTATTCTTTATCTTATTTCTTCCGTCCATTTCTTTTTAAAATTCCTATATTTTTCTCTTAATTTATTAAGATTGTTTACAACCTGTTTCGTATTCAAGCCAGTAAGCTCTCTTATGTATAGGTAAATAGCTTTTTTATTAAAAATTTCAATATGTTCTGGATCAGATAGAAGAATTTTTATGGCTTCCAGCACTTTTTTCTCATTTGGTTTTAAATTAACCTTATCCCATGTTTCTATTTCTTTCCATAAGTGTTCCCAAAATTCTTTTTGTGCTCTTTCATAATAATAACCATTTTCTGTTGATAGATGCTTCTGTTCTATTTCTTTAGCTACTTCTTCATATTGTACCTCTCTTCTTGTTTTTTGAGAATTCTTTTTTACTTTATGAATAAACCAGTTTTTAGTAATAACACTAAAATAAGAAAAAGCCTTCGAACCTTTATTTGGATCATATTTCGCTATTACTGTAGTTAGCCAAATTTTACACTCGTCTCTTAGAGAATCAATATTTGGAAGGCTTGTAAACTTGTATGTATATGTGATCTTGTCAACTAGCTCACTAAAAGCTGGTTGAATAAGCTCTATGTATAGTTGTGTTCTTTTTTGACGATCTTCGGTTGATATATATTTAATAATTGCATCTTCATGCGCTTGTGTAAAATAATAATTCTTACGCCGCTTCTTCTTCGTCGTCGTCGTCGCTGCCATCTAATTCTCCCTCTTCTTCCACGTAATCATCTGTGTCTGTAAGGGAATAGATAGGTTCGAATTGTTCTAATTCTTCATACAACTCTTTTGTGTGATTAATTAAACTTTCTAAGGTTTCGTCTCCGTAAAATACTTCAAGTTCATATATACTTTTTACATGTTCTCGATAAACACTTACAGAGTCATGA
>CAACVE010000231.1_pt1 | contig 10727 bp, 5 predicted proteins | sample 2381751 | NCBI WGS metagenome assembly CAACVE01 (sample SAMEA5211968, study PRJEB30684) | marine metagenome | biome: Marine; feature: Epipelagic; material: Water | collected 2015-10-15 | depth 2000 m | reverse complement strand
TAGCTGTGGTTGCAGCAATAGCAGTTTATGCACCAGCTATGTTGGCAAATATAGGTATAAAAAAAGCAATAGTTCAAAGAGCAATTATTTCTGTAGCTAGTTCAATGATATTAGGTGCAGTAGGTAAAACTTTAGCACCTAAAATTGATCCACCAAAACTTGGAACTACTTTAGAGTCAGGAATACAAACTTCAGTAAAAGCACCAACATCACCTTATAGAGTCGTCTATGGTACAACAAGAGTTGGTGGTACTATTGTTTATGCTGAAACTACATCAAGCACTAATGAGTTTTTACATTTAGTTATAGTTTTAGCAGCACACGAAGTTGATGATATAACAACTATTTATTTTAATGATGATGCTGTTGATTTAGAAACTTTATCAAACGATAGTAATGGTATTCCTATTTATACACCAACAAGTAGTGATCAGTATAGTGGTAAAGCTAGAATTAAAAAGCATTTTGGTGATGCTTCTCAATCTGCTGATGCTAATTTAGTATCTGATATAACTCAATGGACAACTGATCATAAAATTAGTAATAAGGCATATATATATGTTAGACTACAATTTGATTCTGATGTTTACCCTAATGGTGTTCCTAATATATCTGCAATCGTAAAAGGTAAAAAATGTTTTGATCCTAGAGCAACAAGTTTTACTGCTTCATCATCTTCAGTTTCAACTTCTAATAATACTATTACAATCAGTACACATGGTTTATCAACATTTGATAGAGCAAAATATGATAGAAATAGTCAAACAGCTATTGGTGGATTATCTGATGGTACTGAATATTATGTTATAAAAGTAGATGCTAATACTTTTAAACTAGCAACAAATTATGCTAATGCACTTGCAGGAACAGCAATCAGTTTAACTTCTGTAACAGGAAGTACAACACAAAAATTTAATTTTACTACACACTCATCAAATCCAGTTTTAGCTATAAGGGATTATTTAACTAATACTGTATATGGTATGAAAACAGGTACAGATGAAATTAATGACACTAATTTTCAAACTGTAGCAAATACTTGTGATGAAAGTGTATCTATAACAAATCCTAGTGGTACAGAAAGTAGATTTACTTGTAATGGTACATTTACTTTAGCACAAGCACCTAAAGTTATTATAGAAAATTTATTAACGACCATGGGTGGATTTATGGTTTATTCAAATGGTACTTTTAAATTAGTTGCTGCAACTTATGGAAGTCCTGCTGTCACTCTAACAGAGGAACATTTAAGAGGTGGTATGCAAATAAATACTAGAGTTAGTAAAAAAGAATTATTTAATGCAGTTAAAGGTTTATATGCAGAACCTGCAAATGATTTTCAACCATCTAATTACCCAATTTTAACAAATAGTAGTTTTGAATCAGAAGATAATAGCGAAAGAATATATGCTGATTTTGATTTTCCTTTTACAGATTCAAGTCATACTTGCCAAAGATTATCAAAAATACAATTATTGAAAGCAAGACAACAAATATCATTTTCAGCTCCTTTTAATATGGAAGCATTTCAATTAAATATAGGTGATACTGTTTACATAACTAATACAAGAATGGGTTTTACTAATAAAACTTTTCAAGTTATGGATTGGAACTTTGCTATAAATCCTGAAGATGGTGCGTTGTCTATAGATTGTGAATTTAGAGAAACAGCTAGTGCAGTTTATGATTTTTCAACATCAGATTATTCTACTATATCAAGTGGAAAAGCAACAAATTTACCGAGTGCAACATCTGTATCTGCACCACAGGCAATAGCATTAACTGATGAATTAGTACAATACAATGATGGTACTGTAATTGTAAAATTAGTTATAGAACTTACTGCTGCAACAGATAATTTCACAGAACAATATGAAATAGAAATTAAACAATTAACTGACGCAGATGGTGTTGCTGTTACTGATGATTTTAAATTAATTGGTAGAGGTGCTAGAACAAGTTTTGAGTTTCTTAACGTAATAGATAAAGCTAGTTATCAAGTAAGGGCTAGAGGTGTTAATATATATGGTGTTAAATCATCATCTATAACTGCTAATAGAACTATTATAGGTTTAGTTGCACCACCATCAGATGTAGAAAACTTTTCTTGTAATATAGTAGGTGATGATGCACATTTAAGTTGGAACCCAGTTACAGATTTAGATTTAGCATTTTATGTAGTAAATTTTTCAACAGCTACATCAGGTGCAGAATGGTCAAACTCTGTACCATTAATTGAAAAAATATCAAGACCTGGAACTTCTGTAACAGTACCAGCTAGAGTAGGATCATATCTAATCAAGGCAGTGGATAAATTAGGTGGTTTTAGTAGTAATGAAACTGTAATAGCTACAGATATAGCAAGTATAGGTAATTTTAATGCTATAACTACATCAACTCAAAACCCAGCTTTTTCAGGTACTAAAACAAGTGTAGTAAGAACTACTGATGATGGAACTAATTTCTTTTTAACATTAGATTCAGTTGAACAGTTTGATTCTGCAACTGGTAATTTTGACGATGCAACTTCTCACAACTTTGATGGTGGTACACAAAACTCAAATGTTAAAACATCAGGAACTTATTTATTTAGTGATTTACCTATAGATATAGGTGCTGCATTTACAGCTAGAATAACTGCTTCTATAACTCAAACCTCTACTGATAGAGATAGATTGTTTGATAACATTAGTGGTGATTTTGATGATCAATTATCAAACTTTGATGGAGATGCACCAGTAAATTGTAGATCAATATTACAGGTAGCTACTTCAGATGATAATAGTACATATACAGCTTTTAGAAACTTTTCTGTAGGTGATTACACAGCAAGATATTATAAGTTTCAATTACTAATGCAATCAGATGATGGAGGTGCTACACCTTTAGTTTCTACATTAGTAGTACAAGTAGATATGGAAGATAGAATAGTATCAGACTCAAATGTAGCAAGTGGTACTTCAACTAAAGCAGTAACTTTTCCTATTACATATAAAGTTGTTCCAGCAATCGGTGTAACAGCACAGAATATGGCAACAGGAGATAATTATACGATAACTAATAAATCAGTAACAGGATTTGAAATAGCTTTTACTAATTCAGGAGGTTCTGGCGTTAATAGGACTTTTGATTATATAGCGAAAGGATTTTGATATTGATAAATATAATAAACTATGATAAAGGAAAAAAGGAGTAATTTTAAATGGCAACACACGATTATGTAATAGCGAATCAGGGTTTTCCTGCATTCCGATCAGATTTGAACTCTGCACTCGCTGCAATAGTATCAAATAACTCAAATGGTTCATCACCAAGTACGACCTATGCTTACCAATTGTGGTATGACACAGGCACTAATAAATGGAAAATGCGTAATGCTGATAATGATGCTTGGATTGAACTAGCAACATTTAATCAAACTAATGATACAGTAAATTTTACTGACTCTGCAGCGACAGTTGCAGGTATATCTACTTCAGCTTCTGCCACAGTTTTAACACTAGCAAATGGTTCTGTTGCCTTAAACCCAGCTGGTTTTGTTTCTGTAGGTGGTGCAGCTACACAAGGTGGTGAGATAAGATTTTTAGAAGATACTGATGCTGGAAGTAATTATGTTGCTTTAAGGGCAGGTACTATATCTTCAAATGTAACTTTTACTTTACCGATAGCAGATGGTAGTTCAGGACAATTTTTAAAAACCGATGGTAGTGGTACTTTAGCTTTCGCAACAGCTAGTACTGGTGCAGCAGGTTCTAATACACAAGTTCAATATAATAATTCAGGTTCTTTTGCAGGAGATGCAGATTTTGTATGGAGTGCTGGTACTGGATTAATTATTAATTCACAAAAAGAATTAAGATTAACTGATGCTGACGATAGTGCTTATATAGGTTTAAAATCTCATGCAACTGTATCAGGATCATATACACTTACAATGCCTGCAGCTACTGGTTCAGCTAATCAGATATTAGTTACAGATGGTTCTGGAAATTTATCTTTTACAGATAATTCAGGTGGTACATCTTGGGCAGCTGTTAAAACAAGTAATTATACAGCTTCAGCAGGGGAAGGTGTTTTTGCTAATACTTCCAGTGGTTCATTTACTGTGACTTTACCAGCTTCACCAACTTTGGGTGATGAAGTTTCAATAGTAGATTATGCAGGAACTTTTGATACAAATAATTTAACAGTAGGAAGAAACTCACAAAAAATAGAAGGATCGGCAGCAGACTTAACTGTTGCTATAGAAAGAGCAGGTTTTACATTAGTATTTACAGATTCAACACAAGGTTGGCTATTAAAGGATAAATAATATATGGCAACAATAACTATAACTGTCACTGTATCCAATCCAGGATCAGGGAATAAGTATTATTTAGATGGGCAATTACAATATACTTATACTGCTACTCCAGGCAATACTTATAAGTTTGACCAAGCAGATAATAGTAATAGTGGACACCCTTTAAGATTATCAATAACAAGTGATGGTACTCATAACTCTGGTTCAGCTTATACAACAGGAGTAACAACTTCAGGAACACCTGGAAGTGCCAATGCTTATACTCAAATAGAAGTCACAGGAACAACACCACAAACTTTATATTATTATTGCACAGCACACTCAGGAATGGGTGGTTCTTTTATTACAGGTAATTCATCTACTAAAAATTTAAAAGAGATGTCAGGTTTTGCTATAGAGAATTTAACAGCAGACCCAGTACCTTTTGCACAAGCAAAAACAAATAACCCTTATGCTGGTAGCTGGGCTAGTGGAGGTAATCTAAATACTGCTAGAGAATGGTTGTTTGGAAGTGGTACATTAACTGCTGGTTGGGTTACTGGAGGTAGAAGTACTCCAAGTGATAATGCAGGTAATACAGGTAAAACAGAAAAATATGACGGAAGCTCTTGGTCAGAAACTGGCGATATGTCAGCAGGAAGAAATCAAGGTGTTGCATACGGAACACAAACAGCAGGATTAGCTTCAGGTGGATATACATCAGGTTTGGTTACAACAACAGAAGAATTTGGAGGTACATCTTGGACATCAGGAGGTGCTTTAAACACAGCTAGAAGATTATTTGCTGGAGCAGGAACTCAAACTGCAGGTGTAGTATATGGAGGAGCAGCAAGTCCTGGAGCAACAGGTGCAACAGAAACATATAATGGAACTGCTTATACTAATTCACCAGCTAGTTTGAATACAGCTAGAGAATCAGTTGGTGGTTCAGGTACAAACACTGCAGCTTTTGCAGCAGGTGGTGGTCCACCTAATGTTTTTGAGTTATGGAATGGTACCTCTTGGACTGAATCAACAGAATTAAACACAGATAGAGATAATGTAGGAGCATCAGGAACAACTACAGATGCTATAATATGGGGTGGAGATATTCCTCCTGGAACAGTCCAAACTTTAACAGAAGCGTGGAATGGTTCAGCTTGGACAGAAGTAAATGATTTAGCCACAGCTAGAAGAGCATATGGTACATCTAATTTTGGTTCAACAGGTCAGTCAGCTTTTTCTGCAGGTGGTACACCTCCAGGTGTTGTTGCATCTACAGAACAATGGACTTTTACAGGAATTAATCCTACCGATCCTGCAGTTGGTTATGCAGACGCAATCGTTGGGCAAATGTATTACAATTCATCAACAGGGAGTTTTAAAGCAATTAAAGATGGTTTAGCCTCTGGGACTTGGTCTAGTGGAGGTAATTTAAATACTGGTGGTTATAGAATTTGTGGTGGTGCAGGTATTCAAACTGCTGGATTAATGGTTGGTAGAGCTACTCCAAATAAAGCAAATGTTGAAAGTTATGATGGTGCATCTTGGACTGAAGAAGCAGATGTTTCAAGTGCAGCTGCAGATGCAGCAACAACTGGATTACAAACTGCAGCTATGACTGTAGGTAGATCACCTTATAGTAATGATGTTGAAAACTTTAATGGTTCATCTTGGACAGAGGGTCCAAACTTACCTTATGCAGTAGAGAGGTCTAGTTTAGCAGGTGTACAAACTGCAGCTTTATTAGTTACTGGAAGAAACCCTAGTAATATAAATACTGTTTCAGAATGGGATGGTTCTTCTTGGAGTAGTGGTGGTAATTATCCACAGGTTGGTTGTAATCAAGCTAGTGGTGGTACTGTTACAGCAGGAATTGCATTTGGTGGTTATTCACCATCTGATGGTTCTACTTTAGCTTGTACTTACGATGGATCATCTTGGACTACTGTAGCAAGTTTAAATACAGCTAGAGCAGAAAATGGTTGGGGAGGAAGAACAAGTCAAAATGCTGTTTATATTGCAGGTGGAACTTCACCAACTTCAGGAAAAACAGAAATTTGGAATGGAACTTCGTGGACAGAAGTCAGCGATTTATCAACTGGTAGAGATGCGATGGGTTCTTCAGGAACAATTAATTCAGGTTGGGTAGCAGGAGGAACACCTCCAGGTGGTTCATATCAAGGAACTGAAGAATGGACTGCATCAGATTTTGAAATTAAAACACTAACAACAAGTTAATAATAAACAAAGGAGAAAACAAATGGCATATAAATATTGTACAGCAACTAACTGGGGTAAAAACTTTTTCACACACGAAGAAAGAAAACAGTTTTACCTTGCAGGACACCCTGGAGAAATTTGGGTTGTAGCAGATAATATGTTTGGAGATCAATGGATTGCAAAAGTTTCAGGTGCTATTAAAAGCAAATCTGAAGCACAAGCTATTGTGACTGCAGAAATAGAAACTGCACAAGCAACATATGATGCATTATCTGAAGAAGAAAAAGAATGGCAATCTAGACCAGTAGTATATAACTTACCATAAGGAATATAAATAATGGCAACATTAAAAGGCATAAAAGGTTTTAAAGTTCAGACTTTAAGCACAGACCCAGTTGCTTCGGCTGCAGATACTGGGACATGGGCTACTGGTGGTTCTATGGGTACTGGTAGGGCTTACATGAGTGGTGCTGGTTCAAATACTGCAGGTTTAGTTTATGGTGGAGCGACTCCATCAGTAACAGCAAATACTGAATCGTATAATGGTACTGCTTGGTCTGAAGTAAATGACTTAAATTTAGCTAGATCATACGGAGCAGGAGGTGGTAGTCAAACAGCTGCACTATGTTCAGGGGGTTATGTAGCACCAGCAGATAAAACTGAAACAGAGCTTTGGAATGGAACTTGTTGGAGTGAGATAAATGATCTTAACACAGGAAGAAGTTTATATTGTGGACAAGCAGGTACTACTACAGCAAATTTAATTTTTGGAGGTTATGATGAAACTCCCCCACATATCAAAGCAATAACAGAATCTTTTAACGGAACTTGTTGGTCAGAAACAGCAGATTTAAACACAGCTAGATATAATGGAGGAGGTACAGGCACTCAGACCTCAGGAATATTAGCAGGAGGTACTCCAGGTACAGGAGTAACAGCAGTAACAGAATTATGGAACGGAACATCTTGGGCTGAAACAACAGATTTAAATACACCAAGAACTACTGCAGCTTCAGGTGCAACTAATACTGCTGTTATAGTCGCTGGTGGAGATGTTTCTCCAGGACATAGAGCATTTACAGAAAGTTGGGACGGAACAGCTTGGACGGAAGTAGCTGATTTAGGAACAGCTAATTCAGGTGGAAGTGGTAATAGTGGTTCAACAAATGTAGCAGCAATAAATCTTGGTGGAACTCCAGGGTATAGAACAGCAACAGAAACGTGGACAGCAGCTACTACTTTTCAAAAATTAAATCTAGGACAAGTTTATTTTAATTCTACAGCTAATGCTTTTAAAGTTACAGTTCAAGATTCATCAGATGGAACTTTTTCTTCAGGTGGTGCTTTACCAACTGTAAAATCAGCACATGGATTTGCAGGTACACAGACTGCTGGTGTGGCATTTGCTGGAGCAACATCTACAACTGCAAAAGTTGCAACTTCATACGAGTATAATGGATCAGCATGGTCTGATGGTAATAGTGTTAATACAACAAGAGACCTTTGTGCAGGTGCTGGAACTCAAACTGCTGGAATACTTTTTGGAGGTACTTTACCACCAGGTGGTCATAGCACAGCAACAGAACTTTATGATGGAACGAATTGGACTACATCACCTGGAACACTTAACCATGCAAGATCAAGAATTGGTCCATTAGGAACTCAAACTGCTGCTTTATCAGTATCTGGAACACCTATATCACCAGTTGACAAAGCCGTTGAATCTTGGAATGGTTCATCGTGGACTGAAATAGCAGAAATTAATACATCACGAATAAATGGTGGTGCTGCAGGAATACAAACAGCAGGTTTATTTTTTGGTGGAGAAGACCCACTTAGAGCTTTAACAGAAAGCTGGGACGGAACAGCATGGACTGAAGTTGCTGATTTAAATACAGCAAGACAAAGTTCTGGTATGGGAGCAGGTGATAGTAATACAAGTGCTATTTGTATAGGAGGACAAGTATCTCCAGGATTTACAGCTAACGCTGAAACTTGGAATGGTACAAGTTGGACTGAAGTAGCAAATTTAGCACAAGCTAGAGGTTATCTTGCTTGTGGAGGAACATCGGCTTCAGCTATAGCTACTGGTGGAAGAAATCCAGGTAGCTCTTTTCTTGCTAACACAGAAGAATGGACTGTACCAGCATCAAACTCAACAATTACAGTAGGATAAATGGCAAAATTAAAAGAAATAAAAGGTACTAGAATACAATTTAGAGATACTGATCCACAGTTATATGCTGGTTCTTGGTCAACTGGTGGAAATTTAAATCAAGCTAGATATTCAATAGCTGGTGCAGGTACACAAACTGCAGGATTAGCATTTGGAGGTTATTCAGCACCTAGTAGAAGAAATGAAACCGAAGAATATAATGGCACAGCTTGGTCAGAACAAAATAATTTGAACATGCAAAGAAATGAACTTACAGGTGCTGGAAGTCAAACTTCTGGGTTAGCTGCAGGTGGTTATTATACAGCAGCTACAAATGATGCTGAAACATACAATGGAACTTCTTGGACTGAAATATCAAATTTAAATGCAGGTAGAGATGGTTTAGGATCAACAGCTGTAGGTTCAGTCAATACAGCAGTTATAGTAGTAGGTGGTTCACCTGCTAGTAATTTAGTTGAAAGTTGGAATGGGACTAGCTGGTCAGAAGTAAATGAATTAAATACAGGAAGAGACGTAGGAGTATCTTCAGGTACAAGTACATCAGGAATTACTATGGGTGGTAATACACCATCTAAAACAGGAAAAACAGAAACTTGGAATGGTAGTACTTGGACTGAAGTTACAGACTTAAATACTGCAAGAGCTAGATTAGGTGGTGCTGGAACTTCTAGTACATTATCTTTAGTATTTGGTGGAGAAACTGCTCCAGGTGCTGTTAGTGCTTTAAGCGAATCTTGGAATGGAACTTCTTGGACTGAAACAAATGATTTAGGAACTGCTAGATATGGATTAACTGGTGGTGGAGGAGGAAGCCCAAATACTACAGCTTTAGCAAGTGGTGGATATACAAGTAGTCCATCAGGGGTAGCTAATACAGAAGAATGGTCTTTTCCATCATCAACAGCTGCACAAGAAGGTGATATGTGGTTTAATGGTTCATTAAAAGGTTATGCAAGATATGTTGTAGGAGGAGCATGGGCTAGTGGAGGCAATATGAATAATGCAAACGCAGCCGTTGGTTCTTTTGGAATATCAACTGCAGCAATAGAATTTGGTGGTTATTATCCACCTGGATCAGCACCTGGAAGAATAACAACAGAAGAATATAATGGAACAACATGGACTGAAAAAAATGACATGTCAAACTATAGAGCTGAACGACCTGGAGCTGGTACAACTGCTGCAGGATTAGCAATAAGAGGAAATCCAGGAAATGCTACTGCTGTAGAATCATGGGGAGGAACAAGTTGGACAGCAGCAAATGGAACAAATACTCCAAATGGTGGTAATTCTGCTGGAGGAACTCAAACAGCAGCAATTACGTTTGGTGGAGAAACAACAGCTAACACAGAACTTTGGAATGGATCAACTTGGACAGAAGTTAATAATATGAATACTGCTAGAGGAAAAATGTCTGGGTCAGGAACTCAAACAAGTGCAATAGGATCAGGTGGCACACCTGGACCCGCAGTTCTTTCAGAATCTTGGGATGGTACTTCATGGAGTGAAGTAGCAGAAATAAACACACCTAGATCAGCTGGTGCAGCAGGTGGAACATCTAATAGTTCTGCCTTGGCTTTTGGTGGTGGACCATCAAGAACTGCTAATACAGAATCTTGGAATGGTTCGGCATGGACAGAAGTAGCTAACTTATCATCAGCTACACAAGATATGAATTATGGAAGTGTAGGAACTACAGGTGGAACTTTAGCCATAGGTGGTGATGCTAGTCCCCCTGTTTCTACTCGTACTGAAGAATGGACAGCAAATAATGCAGTCCTTACAGTCACAACTTCTTAATACTTGACAGTTATTTAAAAATAGGTATTTTAGGCATATCTTTATGTCATCAGAAAAAAGAAATATAGCTACAAAACTAGAAACTGAATCTAAATATTTAACCAATATATTAGATAAAAATGATGTTAAAGATTTTAAAAAATTAATACCAGAACTACAAGATACTTGGAAGAAAAAGCAAATGTTTCGTACAGAAACAGAAATGAGGTTTTCTGTATTATCTGATAATAAATATCCAACTAAAGC
>CAACVE010000229.1_pt1 | contig 10738 bp, 9 predicted proteins | sample 2381751 | NCBI WGS metagenome assembly CAACVE01 (sample SAMEA5211968, study PRJEB30684) | marine metagenome | biome: Marine; feature: Epipelagic; material: Water | collected 2015-10-15 | depth 2000 m | reverse complement strand
GAGGCAGCTAGAAGCTATGAGCCTGCTAATCAAAAACGCTATGACAAAAGCAGGAATAGACCAAGATGGAGAATGAAAACATAGCGGCTGTCTACCTTGATGTTGATAGCCTTGTTCCTTGGGGTGATAATCCCCGGGATAATGATCAGGCTGTTGATGCTGTAGCTGATAGCATTAAGCGCTTCGGCTTCGGTGCTCCGATCGTCGCCCGAAAAGATGACCTGATGATCATCAAAGGCCACACTCGCAGAAAAGCAGCGATCAAGCTCGGCCTGTCAAAAGTTCCGGTCCGTCTTCTGGATATTGACCTGGTTGATGCTCAGCTCTTAGCCCTTGCCGATAATCGGATCGGAGAAATAGCCGACTGGAATGATGACAAGCTTTCAGAGATCATTCACAACCTGAAAGAAGAAGAGGTTGATATTTCAGGGCTCGGCTTTACCGATGAAGAGATTGAAAGACTATCTGAGCTTGTTCCTGATCCAGACTGGAAAGAGTTTGATGAAGCCATCGGAGAAGAAGACCAGAACCATCACGATCAAATCCCGGCTGAAGTGGAAGCCATAACAAAGCCAGGTGAGCGAATAGAGATCGGGGATCATGTTCTTCATTGTGGAGATTGCATCGAAGTTCTTAAGTCTATGCCTTCTGAGTCTGTTGATGCTGTTGTTTGTGATCCTCCGTATGGAATAGGCTTCATGTCTAAAGATTGGGACTGCTCTGTCCCTTCTGATGATTGGGCGGCTGAATGTCTCAGAGTATTGAAACCGGGCGGCCATCTGATAGCCTTTGCGGCTACTCGGACAATACACCGGCTGATGATAGCTGTTGAGGATTCAGGCTTTGAGATCAGGGATCTTATTTCTTGGTGCTACTTCTCAGGCTTCCCGAAAAGCTTAGATGTATCAAAAGCGATTGATAAGCATTTTGGGGCTGAAAGGGAAGTGATAGGATCAAAAAAAGGCGTTCGTGGTGCTGATGGTACAGGCCATGAAAATGCTATGCCTGGAAAAGCGATCGGAGTTAAACAGGTTTCGGTTGATGTACCTATCACAGCCCCATCAACCGAAGAAGCTAAGAAATGGTCTGGATGGGGAACAGCCCTAAAACCAGCAGTTGAACCCGCAGTGTTAGCCCGAAAACCTCTATCAGAAAAGACGGTTGCTGAGAATGTTCTGAAGTGGGGAACTGGAGGACTTAACATTGATCGGTCAAGGTTCGGATATGGCGATCCTTGTTGGGTTGGTCCTCAGAGTGATAATTTGTCAAGATGGAACAATTCAAAAGAAAACTATAATCCAACATCTATATCTCGAGTACCAAAAGAAAGACAGCTTTTTAATCAATCTGAAATAGCAGGAGGCCGATGGCCTGCTAACCTCTTCCAATGTCCAAAAGCATCTAGGTCCGAAAGAGAAGAAGGCTGCGATGACCTTCCATCAATATCAGGAGCTGAAGCCACCGATCGAAAACCAGACACAGCCGGCCTGAACAATCCAAGGGCCGGAGCAGGTCGGACCGCTTCAGAGGTTCGCAACATTCACCCAACAGTCAAGCCGGTAAAGCTGATGAGATGGTTGATCGGTCTGGTCACTCCTGAAGACGGGATCGTCCTGGATACATTTGCTGGATCAGGAACTACCCTTGTCGCTGCTGAACTGGAAGGTATCAGGTCGATCGGCATAGAAAGAGAACCGGGCTATTGTGATATTGTCAGAGCCCGATTGAAACACAAAATATCTTGATATTGATATAATATGAATATGAAAACAGATAATAAAAAGATAGCGGCTGTTTATCTTCCAATAACAGATCTTGTTCCTTGGGAGAACAACCCCAGAGATAATGACTACGCTGTTGATGCTGTAGCAAATAGCATCAAGCGCTTCGGTTTTGGTGCTCCCATAGTAGCCAGAAAATCAGACCTCATGATCATCAAGGGACATACAAGAAGAAAGGCGGCTATCAAGCTTGGGCTGTCAGAGGTTCCGGTTCGTCTTCTGGATATAAGTCTTGTTGATGCTCAGCTTCTGGCTTTGGCTGATAACAAGCTGTCAGAGATCGCTGACTGGAACGATAACCTGTTAGCAGAGATAATAGCAGAGCTGAAAGAAGAAGAGGATATAAGCGGCTTAGGCTTCTCTGACGAAGAGATTGAAAGGCTGTCTAATCTTGTTGATGATAGCCTTTTCACTGAAGAAAACGAAGAACCAGAACAGGAAGAATTATCATTTCCTGTTCAGAGTAAACATGGGGAAGTGTATCAACTCGGCCCCCATCTTCTCATTTGTGGCGATTGTAGAAACAGAGAAGACATGGCTAAATTGTTCCAGGACAAAAAGGTGAATATGGTCTTCACCTCCCCGCCCTATGCTTCCCAGAGGTCTTATGATGAAGATACAGAATTCAGCCCTATAAGACCAGATGATTATGGCGAATGGTTCTTTGATGTTCAAGACATAATAAAAGGCTATCTTTCTGATGATGGAAGCTTTCTTCTGAACATCAAAGAACATTGCGAAGATGGTCAGAGGTCCTTGTATGTGAAAGACCTGGTTTTGTCTTTTGCCCGATCCTGGGGCTGGTTATTTGTTGATGAATTGTGTTGGGTTAAGAAAAACGGAGGCGTTCCGGGTGCCTGGAATAACAGGTTTAAGAATGGATTTGAACCTGTCTTCCACTTTGCAAAACAAAAGAAAATTAGATTCAACCCGTTAGCAAATGGTAAGGCTTCGGATGATGTTTTTCTGTATAAACAACAGAACAGAACACCTAAAACAGGAAGCCCGCTCCTTTTGAAAGATGAAGATACAGAATTCATAACAGCAATAGCCCGGCCGGGAAACGTTATCAGCATTTGCGCCTCTTCTTCTTCTTTTGCTCACCCTGCACAATTTCCGGTTGAACTGGCTGATTTCTTCATAAAAGCATATTCAGACCGGGGCGATCTTGTCTTTGATCCTTTTATGGGTTCAGGGTCTACTTTGATCTCTGCTGACAGGAACAAAAGAGTCTGTTTCGGTTCTGAGTTATCGCCTAAGTATTGCGATATTATCAGACTAAGGTGGACAAGATATGCCGAGAAGAACAACATCGACCCAGGAAAGGGAAGAATTGATATTGATATAATATGATATTGATATGAATATAGACAGATCCCAACTGATTAAGAAGGTAGAAGCCAGAAGGAAGCTAAAAGAGATAGCCGAAAACTTTCCACTTTCAACTGCACGTCTATGGCTTCCCTATTGTCACCGATGGGATGGAAGAGGCAAAGAATCGGACCGGCCGATCGGCTGCGGAAAAGTCATGGTCAGAGTAGGCGGGAACCTTTTCACCTGTCCAAGTTGTGAAATAACAGAGCAAAGGACATGTCAAGCCAATGCACTTTTGAACCTCGGAAGAGAAGCCAGCCTGATAAGTGGAGGCAACCGAGCAGGCAAAACAGAGATCGGGGCTATGTTGGCTGTAGCATCAGCAGCCGGATCCGGTGAGTGGTGGGTTAGAGAATGGCTAAGATCCAACAATCTATCTGAAGATATTGTTCCTGATAAGCCGTCAACAGTCTGGGCTTCAGCCCTTAGTTATGCCGATGCTCTTGAGTATATCAGGCCGAAGATAGCTCAATTTTGTCCGGCCGGCTCTAAGTTTGTCATGTGGAAAGCTCAGAACAGAGCATCTGTGATCCTTCCGAATGGAGGCAGAATTGTTTCAATGTCTGCTGATTCAGGAAGAGAGAAATATCAGGGCGCTTCGGTGGAACTGGTCTGGATGGATGAAGAGCATCAGGAAGACATATTTATAGAGTGTATGCTTCGGACTATAGACTCAGGCAAAGGAAGAATAGTCCTGACTATGACCCCATTGAAAGGTATGACCTGGGTTTATGACCGCTTCATTCATGAGCTGCAGGAAGGCTTTAGTCATTATGCTATTTCAGGTCTTGATAATCCATGGGTGTCTTCGGTAAAGCTTCACCGGGCAACCCGCCACCTTTCTGATGAAAGCAGGCGATCGAGGCTGTTCGGTGAATTTACAAATCAGTCCGGCCTGGTCTATAACGAATTCAGCAGACCACTTCATGTAACAGAGTCCAGGCCCATCCCTGAAGACTGGCCCAGGTTCCGGTCTATTGACTTTGGCGTTAAAAATCCTTTTTGCTGTCTGTGGTTTGCTTTAGATGAATCAGATAATACTCTTCATGTATACCGGGAACATTTCGCAACTGAAAAGACGACCCTTGAAAATGGGGCTATCATCAACTTCAAAAGCAGGAATGATCCTTCTGTTGTCTTCTCAGTAGCTGATCCAGAGTCGAAAGATGGGAGGCTATTGTTAGCCAGGAATTGCAATATCCCGACAAAACCAGCTATCAAAAGAGTCAGCGAGGGGATAAATGCTGTGAAAGAGCGGCTCTGTCCTGATGCTGAGGGAAAGCCTCACCTTCTGATTCATGACTCCTGTAAAGGTCTGATCAGAGAATTCCGGCTGTATCGTTGGGATAAATCAGCCGGAGACAAGCCAGTCAAAAAAAATGATCATGGTATGGACTGCCTGAGATATATGATCGTCTTCCTCAACCGTTATCTTCTTCATCATCAGTGATATACTGAAGAAAACACCGGAGCGGATATATGGAAGAGTCTATCTTTTCAGTCCTGATTGATTATGGAACTTTGGGGATAACATGTGGCGTCCTGTTCTGGCTACATGTTCAGAACACTAAGAGAAATGACCTTCTGATAGTCCGGTTTCAGGAACAGATTGAGAAGCTGCGGTCCTCAGCAAAGGAAGAAGAACAGGCGATCAGGGACCGTTGGATGGCTGTTGTGGAAAAGTATGATTCTGAAAGGGAAGCTTTTGTCGACGAAAGAACACAGCTCCGGTCTAACCTGGCTGCTCAGATGAAAGAGGTCCTGAAAGAACTGGACAATATGAAGAGCCGAATCGAGTCTGTGGCCGTCTCACAGGAGAGTCAGATCCAGATGATGAAAGACCTGGCTTCAGAAGCCAGGTTAAAGGAGCTTGCCCGCTCAGCATCGAAAAAGATACAGTCTGAAAACTGATATAGTAATATGAATATCAAATATCAAAAGAGGTCTCAATATGTCTGATCTTCCAGCCAAGCAATCATACTGGCTAACCAGATTCCTTTCTGGAATATTCAAAGGATACGGTAAAGTAGAAGACAAGCCGGTCGCTCCCAACCATGGATCCAATTGGGTTAATCCATACGGCACACCACCGGCTGGAATATCGCCCGCTAAGTCACTGTCAGCGCTCGGCGGTCATGGTTACACACATGCTGCTGTGTCAAGATCTGCGGCTGATCTGGCTGCTCTGCCTCTGATACTGAAGTCAGGCAAAGGCAAAAAGGCGAAGCTCATAGAAGACAGTCCGGTCCTTGACCTGTTTGAAAATCCGTCAACCTGGTCGGATGGCTTCCTGTTCCGGGAAACTCTGAGGACAGATCTGATGCTTTCAGGGAACTGCTATATTCTTTTGCTCGGCCTGTCAGCGAAGCCTGATTCCATTATCCGCCTTCATCCTGCTGAAGTTGAAATAGTAACAGACGAGCGATCAGGGATTACAGGCTATCGTCATGAGTCAAATGGAAAGGTTGTGATTTATCCGACCGATCGGGTTCTTCATGGAAGAAACACAACCTATGCCAAGGGTCCGCAGTCATTATATGGATGTGGGGTAATCGAACCACTGACCAGAGAAATCAACGCAGATATTAATGCTCAAAAGCTTGCCTCTCAAAGCTCAGCAAGGGGAAGACCTGATATCCTTATCCATCCTGTTGATCCTGCTGATGTATGGGGTCTGGAAAGGAGAAGGGAAATCCTCGATCAGTATCGGGGCCTGGCTTCAGAAGGGGGAGCACTTGTTTTGTCAGGCCAGGTAGCTGTTGAAGAACTCAAATTAACCCCCCGAGAAATGGAATTCGAAGCAGCCCGAAGAATGGCAAGGGAATCAATTTCTGCCGTATGTGGAGTCCCGCCGACCGTGCTAGGAATTCCCGACGCTAATTATGCGACCAGCAGAAATCAGGCGATCGGCTATTGGAGCAACCAGCAAAAAGCAGCTATCAGGCTTGACCATCTTTACACAAAGATAGCCAGGCTATGGAATCCAGACTATTCAATCAGCCATGACTTCAGCTCAATAGAGCCTCTTCAGTCTGTCAGAGATGCACAGCTTTTGCGGGTTCAGCAACATATAGCGAATGGAATATCTGTCGCTGATGCTTATTCTTATGAAATGGGGGACGTACCATTCTTTGCTGATCAGGAAGAGGAGACAACAGAGACAGATACAAGATCTTTGGCTGTTGTTCTATCCAGAAGCTTAGGAAGCCCGGAAAACGAAAAAAAAAAGATATGGGATGAATGGATTGAACGGGCCTATACTCCACAGGAAAAAAGGCTGTACAGAGCATCACGAGCCTATCTGAGGGGAGCGGCCAAAAGATATGCTTCCCGGCTTAGAAGGGTGATGACTTCAAAGTCCCTTGTCAATGGTTCAGTAATCAGGGCTGTAACAGACTGGTCAGAACTATATGATGCTGATGAGGAGAAGCAGCGAATCCAGGCGGAAATAGGATCGGTCTGGATGAAAGGATTTTCTATGATCGGTGCTCATGAGTTGTCCAAGGTATTCACAAAAGCAGGAAGAGATCAGGAGGGAGTTGCCTTCTCAGGTGATGCTATAGCCGGATTTCAGATAAGCAGGATGGCTTCAGAGGTTATCAGTACAAGCACCAAGCATGTTCAGAAGGTAGTTGAAACAGGTCTTCTGACAGGAAGCCCGACCGAAGAAATAGCGGATAACCTTCTGAAGGCCAAAGCTTTCGACAAATCCAGGGCAACTCTGATAGCCAGGACAGAGGCAACAAGAAGCATAAATGCAGCCACAGTCCAAGCCTACCAGGTAGCAGCTCAGGAAGGGATTTCTGTGATGAAACAATGGGTTACAGAAAATGACGATAGGGTGAGAGAAGAACACCAGGAACTGGAAGGACAGACCGTCTACCCTTCTGAAATGTTCACTGTTCCTGAAACAGATCTTCAAGCTATGGGACCAGGTGAATTTGGGACCGCTGATATGGATTGCAATTGCCGGTGCACAGTTATTGATATAATCATATAGTCATATAAATATTTATATAAATATAACTATTTTGATATTTGACAAATCAGACCGAAAAATGTAGTCTACTTCATGATAAAAAAGAACCTGAATGTGGAAAAGATAACCACCAAAGACCCCCAGACGGGGGATATGGTATTGTCTTATGTTGCTTCAACCTCATCAGAAGACCGCTATGGTGACATAGTTAGTCAAAACTGGAATCTTGACGGATACCGCCAAAATCCAATTGTCCTCCTTAATCACAACAGCCAAGAATTGCCGATCGGAAAAGGTGATGTTGAGATTGTTGAGGACCAGCTTCTGATAGACATAACTTTCGATATGGATGATCCGAAAGCGGCTGAGGTAGCCAGGAAAGCATCAGCGGGATTCTTAAACGCAGTTTCTGTTGGCTTCAATCCTGGAACCATGATCAGCCGTGCCGATCTTCCATCTGAACACTTCGCATCCGGTGAAAAGGGTAACTTCTATGAAAGCGCTGAGCTTTTGGAAGTCTCCCTTGTGACAATTCCGGCTAACCGTGAAAGCACACAAGCGGCAAAATCATTTGCTCCTTTCGGACTTCCTGATCTTGAAATCATCAGGGATATAATAGACCTCAGAATCAAAAAGAGGGTTCATGAGCTGTCGATTTTCCGTCATATCACAGACGTTGAAGAACTGGAAGACCGCTATATCGTCACCTATATGAAAGCCAAGGACGAAGAAGAAGCCGAACAGGCAGAAGAAGCCGGACAGGAAGCAGAAGAACAGACCGAAGAAGAAGCCTGGAAAGAACCTGAAGAAGAAGAGGAGGAGAAGGTAAAAAGCCTCCTCCCTTCTGAAAGAGACATTTTAACCTACCTCCTAAAAATGGGGAAAGAACAATGAGTGAAACAAAAACAGATCGTGCAATGGTTGAAGAAGCTAAGCGCGTAATTGACGGTATCGTCAGCGAGCAGCGCAATTCAGATACTCGGCTGAAGAACCTGGATAAAAAAGTTGATGGAATGATGAAGGCTCACCGGCTTCTGACAGAATCCGTTCAGACTACTCCGGTTCCCGCCTTCGGTGGAGACAGCCGGCTGAAAACTTTTGTCCGCTCTGATGGTTCTCTTCAGTGGACTACTGAATCCAAGCAGTTCAAGATACCTGGATCCGGTTCTGTCACCAGTACCCAGGAAGGTCTGCTTGACTCAGTTCCTGCTAATGACTGGCACCAGGATTTGCAAGCTATAGCCCGAAAACGCGCTTTTGCTCGTATGATCATGGCTTCCCCACATACACCCAAGACCGATCTTGAGCTGTATAAGCACCTGGATCGGGCCCCCTCTTATATAAAGCCGGCTATTGAAAAAGCATATTGGGATAACGCCGGGGACGGTGGTGAGTGGATTCCTGATCAATGGGTTCCTGAGCTGACTGAAACTTTCAAAGTTCCCCGAGCTCTCAGGGCCTTGTTCCCTGAGGTTGAAGTAGATCGGGCAACTATCCTTCTTCCCCGCCTTGTTCGGGGCGGCCGGCCCTACCGAAAAGGGGCTGTAAGTTCTGATTCTCCGGCCGATTATACAGCCTCAACAGTCTCAACAGCGCAAACTTCTGTGACAATTCGCGGGCTAGCTGTTCGGTACATTTTGGATGACTCAGCGGTCGAAGATACCGCTATCAATCTTATGAGCACGCTTGGAAAACAGATCGCTGAAGACCTGGAAGCTGGCTTTGAGGACTGTATGATTAATGGCGATACAAGCGCTGTGCATCAGGATGCTCTGGCTACATGGAATATTCGTGGCCGATGGGGAGGAGGGGGCCTTGGCGGCGCTTCTTCTCACAGACGTTTGTTCAATGGCTTTCGTAGGGAGTCAGTAATTCGGGGAACTTCTAACACAGCAGGAACGCCAGCACAGATCACCCTTGCTGAGCTGATCGGTGAACTTGGAAGGCTCGGAGAATTGGCCGTCCAAAATCTTATCTTAGTATGCTCACCTGAATTCATGGTGAAGCAGTTGATGGGAATTACTCAGCTTCAGACTATTGATCAATTTGGCGCTCAGGCTACACTCTTGACAGGCCAGGTGGGAAGCATCATGAATGTCCCTGTAATTATGAGTCGATTCATGGGAGCTGACCTTAATCTGAATGGCTTCTACACAGGTGTTGGAACCCAGACCGGCTTCTGTCTTGTCAATCGTGACAGCTACTCAATTTTTAACAGGCGAGGCATTTTGGTTGAGACTGATAAGAATATCTCTGCTGGAGCTATCGAAATGGTTTCAACAATGCGGGCTGTGATGCAGTCAACCGATGCCGCAACAGCTACCAATGTTGTCTACAATTACAACTTTGATTCAGTGTAATCTGAAGAAGGAGACTAAAAAAATGGCTCATTATCAAAATATAAACCTGACAGCAGCAGCAGATCTTTATTTCTGTACCCCAAGAAATTCAACCCTGATCAAAGCTCAGCTTGTGACGGCTTCCAATTTCGGAATTCAGCCAACAGATTATTTCACTGTGACTGTTTTCGGAAATGATGGACTTACGGCTGTAGCTTCCCATTCAAATCAACTAAAGGCTTATACAGGTGGAATAGCGGATTCTGCTACTTTGGTGAATACCAATTTGACTGATTACAGCAGAACGCAAGGCTGTAAAGTGACTTGTGTATTGAATAGCGGTCCAGCAACCATTGACGGAAATCTAATTCTTACATTTGATGACGCACGCGCTATGCCGTGATGAGAAAATGAATGGCCTTGGTATCTGTAACATTTCTAAAAGAGTATTTGCCCGAGGTTTCGGGCAGTTCTCTTGATACAGAACTTGGGCGAATGATAGACAGGACTTCCTGTTCTATTGCCCGCTATATAGGCTTTCCGGTCTTCGACTCAGGAACAGAGCCGACCTTGGATCAGAATACCTATACCCTTCATCTGAACGGGCCTTTGTACTCTGATACTCAGGTTATACAGCTTCCTATAAAGCCCCTGGTTTCTGTTGCTTCCATTCATTCAGATGTAAATCTGGTCTATGGTTCTGATACACTGATACCGGCTGCTTCCTATGAGTTAGACACCCAGAACGGAAGGATCTATCTTCTTCCCCAGACCGCAACTTTGACATTTGACCGGGGTTACAGGGCTTTGAAGATCGTCTGCTCAGCCGGATATTCAACAGCGAATCCACCTTCTGATCTTGTTCAGGCGATTCTTGTATGGTGTTCAGCCTTGCAAAGGGCAAAAGCCAATCAGGGCAAAGACTCAGTGACTCAAAGGAATTCTACGGTCAAGCTTTCACCTCGGCATATGCCAACAGAGGTCCGGGAACTGATAAAGCCTTTTATGAACCCTTTTCAAATCCTGTAATATGTTGACCTATACTGAATTACAGCAGGACCTGGCTAATGCTTCTGTCAGGTTCAACAAGGAACTGACAAGGCTGTCAGAACGGACAGCAACAAGGATGAAAGATCAGGCTATCAAAAATGCTCATGTATACCCCAAGAAAAGGACTGGCCTTCTGGTCTCTTCCATTCAGGGCTATACAGTAGACTTTGGAAGAGAACAGACGATCTATGTCTTCGCAGATACAGATATAGCCT
>CAACVE010000225.1_pt1 | contig 10867 bp, 6 predicted proteins | sample 2381751 | NCBI WGS metagenome assembly CAACVE01 (sample SAMEA5211968, study PRJEB30684) | marine metagenome | biome: Marine; feature: Epipelagic; material: Water | collected 2015-10-15 | depth 2000 m | reverse complement strand
CTGACGGTGGTGTTTATGCCCGTGATGTGGGTGTCCGTGAGCGTGGCGGCCTAGCCCCCATTGGTGACTACGTGGGCATGGCAGCTGCACAGGCTCTCACGGAGCCGCTCACCCAGGCGCAGATTGGATCAAAGCACACCGGTGGCGTAGCTGGCGCGGGAGCTGCCGTGAGCGGATTCAAGTACATTAACCAGCTGGCGCAGGTTCCCAAGCGGTTTAAGTCCGGCGCAGCCCACGCACAGGTCGATGGGAAGGTACGACAGATTGAGGCAGCTCCGCAGGGCGGTTTCTTTGTTGTCATTGATAACGATAAGCACTATGTTGATCCAGATTTTGACTTGACTGTAAAGGTCGGCGATTCAGTTGAAGCTGGTGACGTGCTTTCGGAAGGGATTCCTAACCCGGCCGAGATTGTAAAGCACAAGGGAATTGGGGAGGGGCGTAAATACTTCGTGGAAGCGTTTCGTGACGCTTATGCGGGTTCTCGGCTGCCCGCACACCGGCGCAATGTCGAGCTGGTGGCCCGCGGCTTGATTAACCATGTGCGGGTAAACGAAGAAATGGGGTCGTATATCCCCGGGGACGTTGCTCCGTATAGCGCAATTGAGCGCGATTACCTTCCGCGGGCAGGATCTCACTCAGCAGATATCCGCCAGTCAAGAGGGAAGTATCTAGAGCGACCGGTTTTGCACTACACTATCGGTACCAGACTTCGTCCGAGCGTGATCAAGACATTACAGCAGTACGGTGTTTCTAGCGTGCATGTACATGATGAGCCGCCGCCGTTTGAACCTGAAATGATCCGCGCAGCCTCAAGCATTACGCATGACCCGGATTGGATGACACGGATGTTGGGGTCTGGGCAGAAGCGTAGCTTGCTTACTTCCGTCCACCGGGGCGGCACGAGCGATTTACGAGGGACGAGTTTCGTTCCCTCTTTGGCGGCTGGCGGTGAAAGTTTCGGGCGGGCGGGCAAGAGCAAGGGATGGAAGACGTTATGAGGTTGATGGGGTGTTTACGCTCCGTGCACAAAGGTGTATTTCGTATCTCAAAAGTGATAACATGAAAACACTCCCCACAGGGTGGGGAGGTCTTTCCACGGATGGAGTCAGCATTATGGCCCCACAGGGAATTGGAATCGCGCAACATACTTCGGTTCTCGCCAAACAACAGCGCGGTTGGGCAAAACAGGCGGATCTTGGTGGTGACGGGCAGGACATTCCTTTCGAGCAGGCGCTGAGCAATCTCGCTCATGCGTACTTGCGTGATAAGGCGCCTAGCCTTCTCGACTATGAGGTCGGGTTCCAGCTACTTGAGCGTAACCAGGATAACACCAAGGCTATAGGAATTGTGGCCTTCAAGGTGGGTTCGCAGTGGATCTATGTTCCCGTGTTCTTCCTTTCAGGTGAACTGAAGGGCCACGAACTCCTGTATCTAAAGGATCAGGACATGTTCGTGCCGTTGAAGGAGAACTGGCTGAACTACATCCTGAACCGTAAGCCTAACGTCCTTGGCGATGGCGTTGACAAGAACACCCAGCAGCTGGGTGTGGTCTCTCCGGACCTGCAGTCCTTGCGGCGGTCTCCCACCAAGCGCGCATCCGCATTCCCGGCGTGGGTTGACGAGTTCCTTCCCACATGGGCGCACCTTGCGACCACGCATCCCGCTAGCATGGAGAAGTACGCTAACCAGGTATCTTTGCCTGACGTGATCGCGCGGGAGGGTAAGCCCGCCGCTCGATTCATGTGGGATGTGGCAAATCGCTACCCCATGATTTTTAAGATGGCTTCAGCCATCTACGGACCTGCCCTGGCTGACGCGATCAGCGCAGCGGAGAAGCTGGAGAAGCGTGCAGAAAGTGCGCTGACCGTCTCCGCTCGTGGTACTTCAAAGGCGTCCGCGGGATCTGTCATCGGGGCGCCCGCGTCCACGCACCCGATTAAGCGGGGCACTCTTGAGATCCTTACGCACGACGTTACGCGTCAAACGGTTCTCCCTGACGGTCCGGACGAAGACGACCAGGAAAAGCTTCTCCGTGACGGGGTGCTCATCAGGGATTCGCGCAAAGACGACGAGGTCTCGGTTTCCTACAACACGCAGGTCGAGAAGAAGTTATTCAACCCGAGCGAGACCGGGCTCTATGACGTTCTGACCAATGCGGGCGATGTCGAGAGATGCTTTGTTGCCATGTATCCCATGGGTCCCAGCCGTCGTGGAGATTACGTCACGTTGGTGCGCGCAGAGGGCGGTGGGAGTAAGGATTGGATCAACGTACATTCATCGCATGTCTGGGCTTTGTCCAAGATCGAGGGAGAGGACTACGACGACTGGTTCGACGAGCTTCCTGTTGCGGACACCCTGGGTGGTCGCGGGATGTTCATGCTCTGCGGCGCTTCTGGTGAGTGCACGGCACCGTTCCGTGTAGAGGGTGTAGTGGGTGACGCGGATGGGCAGATCACGTACAACGTTTCGTTCAGTTCACACGTGGATCGTAAGAAGACGCGATTTGATGCTGGTCACCGGAAGTTCCAAGAGCCCAAGTGGCATGATGAGTATGATCGTTGGCACGAAGGCCAGCGTATTCATCTGAATGGAAAAGCAGGTAGCAGGATTGTTGCGTCACGCGGCGACGTGTTCATTCCCGAGGGGTACAGGCTTCTCAAGGTGCAGAAACCTGCGGACTGGGAAAAGGACATGCCTGCAGCATCCCCCGATGTTGAACAGCGGAAAGAGCCCCTGGCGCCAGGTAATATCGCTGATGCCGAGATGGCGATCATGTCGAAGACTTCTGAGCTGGTCATTTATCATGACGGTTCAGAGGTTGAGCTTAACGGGCTTCGCATGGTTCCCAAGTTGGCGTTCGTCTCCTTGATCAAGGATCACGGATTCCGAGAGAAGCAGGCGCGCGTGATGCTCTCCGCAGCGGAGCGTAAGCGTAAGGTGCGCTACCGCGTAAAGTACGCCGAGTATGTAAAGCAGGCTCAGGACCCGTTCCTGACGCCCGGACCAAATGCGCCGGGATTCCCTGCGCCAAACATGGGGACTGCTGACCTCAACAATAGCCAGGTTTCCGCGCAATTTCCTTCTGAGAGCTACCAACCCGTTTCGGGGATGCAGATGGGGTCGCCGGCTGATTATGACCCCACGCAGGTTCCTGACCCCATGACCATGCAGGTCGCGCAGCAGGCGGCGTCTACCGGACAGAAAGAGATTTTCGATACGGCCATGATCGGTGGCTTGCTGAAGTCCGTTCGGCAGGAGACCATGATCGACCGTTACATGGGCGATTTGATGAAGGGCATGGATCGGGTGGGGCGCATCCTCTTCTTGTTCTATTTCCACCGTGACGATTTTTCTGATCGGTACGGTAAGGCGGATCTTCCAGAGCTGGAAGATAGCTTGCGCAATACCTTTGAGTCCCTGGGCGACCTCGTTCTCTTCCTGAAACAGAAGAGCGTCGATCCGTATCCCGAGGAAGGTGGACTGGGCGTGGACCTGGGACCCACCGCTGGTATGTAAAGGGATCTGAATTGTGAAAAGCTACGAGCAGCACTACTCGTTTTCGCAGGCGACTTCCAGCACGAGCGAGGTCTACGAGCTGGCGTTTCCTGATCAATCGATCATCAAGAAGTTCGTCGTTCAACAGAACGGTGGAACTGCCAAGCCGTTTGCCGCTGTGTTGTACAACGCAGACCCTAGTTCGTTGTCTGCTGCGGCTAAATCCAAGTTCACCATTATTCCGGAACAAACCGCATTGGCGGGTAATGCCATAGGAATTTTCCAGGGTGATTACCTGTCCGTAAACGTTGAGGGAGATCCTACCGTTTCGGTCAGGAAGATTTACCTTGAGCTCACGGCCACCGCTGTTGATACCTGCACATGGGAAGTAGCCCTGGGGGCTTCGCTTAACACGTCAACCTAGTTATGCGCATACCTGAGGCGCCGCACACATGGCTAGCACTGTCACCTGGTCAACCCCGACTGCACGTACTACGGGAATCGCCGCTGAGGCTTTGGCCGCAGGGGCTAACTTTCTTGGGTCGGAGATCGATAACCTGGCGAACCGGGACAGGTATTGCACCATAGAAGCTGATTTTGTTTTTGCCGTGGCTCCTGCAGATGACAAAACAATTGAGTGTTACCTGATGTACGCCTTGAATGGCACGGACTACGAAGTACCCGGGGACGCGTCAACTGATCCGACCAAGCAAATCGTGGGACTATTCACCATCGACGCGACAACGAATGACCAGGTCCAAACCATTCATGTACCGCTCCTTCCTCACAAGTTCAAACCCTTGCTCAAGAGTGAAGCTGATCAAGACGTAACGATTACCTTGAGCCTGCAGACTTACAACGAATACGTAGCATGATTGAAATATCCCGTGATAACCCGAGACGGCCACCTGACTGGCGCTGGCAGCGCGCATGTCACCTGGTCGAGGATCTCGATGCCGGTGACCGTATTGGTTACGACCGCCGTCGTGATGATGAGTGGGTGCGGGAGGCCGCGCGATTTCGCCGGGACCTGGACCGCTGTGAAGACGATGTAGCTATCCGTACTTTGTCCGAGGATAAGCAGGATCTCTACTGGGCGCATGACATCTACCAGGATGCGGGAAGCCCGTACAAGGAAGAAATCGAGGCTCGTTTACTCTCTCGTACTGAGCCTTCGTTGATTTCTGAAAAGGTTGGTGTTTCGTTAGATACCGTCGACTGGTACGAGCGTCTTTTCTTCAATATCAACGAAAAGCTGGATACTCCCGCATACATTTACCACACGGCCATCGGGCCCGAGCTACATCGCGGCCTGACTGAGCGGGAGTACGGAAAGCTGTGGAAGTATTACGCGTACATGTACGGCCCCGCCATGCTGGATTCCCTGGTGAGCCAATCCGTTGATGTAGCTGCTCCAAGTTCTCCCGCAGAAGTTAAGGAGGCGTGGAAAGACGACGGTATTGGATCCCTTATTCGCAAGCAGGCCATTGCAGCGCGGACAACTCCGATCAACAGCTTTACGCAGATGGATCTGCTGCATATCTGGGCAAAATTTGTTGAAATCGAGCAAGGTGCTGATATTGCTACCAGCAGTAGCAATGCCTTGACCACAAACGTAGAGGCCTTCCTGGAACTGATGCCGAAGATGCTTGTGGGAAGTCGCGTGGTTGATGAGGTGTTCCCCCGTATTGATAGTTTTGACCAGCAGGGGCACGAACTGCGCACCCATGAACTCATCATGATGGCAACCGGTGAGGAACCTCTTGGTCTTGAGGGAACGTTGAACTCCCTGCATTTCCCGGAAGAGTCCAATGAAGAAACTGAGCAAGGAAGCTGAAGCCCAGGTCCTCGACGCCCTGAGCATGGTTGCGGATGTGGTCAATGACGGATCGCATCCGAATGATGCAATTGTGAAGGCGGCGCAGGAGCACGGTATCCCGGCTGGCCACATTGGCTTGATGGTCGCGGCCTATAACACCGGACGTACGGGCAAACAGCGTATGGCGGGCGGTACTCCGCTGGAGAAGGCGGCCACCTTCGACATGGCGGACTCGCAGGTCATCATGGGGCAGCTATTTCCGGCTACCGTCAAATCTGCTGCGCAAGTACGCCAGGAGACGGCGGTTGATGTTGGCTACTCCCGGCCTCCTGCCTTTGCCCGTCGTAAGGCGGCAGCCCAGGTCACAAAGCGCCAGATAGATTGGAAGCTGGTTGATAGCTCCCCGGAGTCCTATGCCTCTGAGGATACGGCCGCCAAGCGCGCATTTGACGAGGGTGTCTACAGCAAGAGACGCTACGAGGATTGCCGCCGGGAAGTGGCGCACGCTGGAGATCAGCTTCGCGCGGGGCTGGAGAAGATCAGCAATTACTTTCGTACCCCGGGCGGCGTTTCCTACGACGACGCGTGTGACATCGTGGAGATTCAATATGGTGGATTTGGTCGCGCAGTGATGAACCAGGTCTCTCGTGACGTGCCCCAGCTCAGCAAAGAAGCCGGCCACGTGTGCAAGATGGTGCACCCCGAGTCTACGCACGAACGATGGCTCGCTGATGAAAAGAAAAAGCGCCAGGAGAAGTCTGCCGAACTTGTGCAGATTGAGCCTACCGCAGATCCGTGGGTGACGATCCGGGACTGTATAAAGGTAGCGCGCGTTCTCCATGACAAGAAGCGGGATCTTGATGAGCTGTCCCGCCATCTGGATAAGAAGGCAATGGAGACCCTCCGCCCTTTCGTACCGGGCGATCATCAGACATCCGTTTTGGCAGGTCTGTCATCGGAAAAGGTGATCGCTAAAGACGACATGTTGGAGAAGTCGGCTCTTGGCCTTCCCACGGCAATTGCCACCAATGCCCTCTTGACCGGGATCACCGCCCGTGGTCAAGCCCGGCAGGTACAGCACGAGGACGATGTCGGGGATTACGTGGAAGAGCTGGATGATCCCGTGCACGCGGAACGGTTACGCGCAATTCGTGTTCGCGCGCAGTTAGAGGGCATCATCGCTAACGATCCCGTCATTAGCACGCATGATCCCGAGGACGTGATGACTGCCTACAACGAGATTGTCTCGTTGACTCCGCGGGCTGCTGACCAGGTGTTGCTCATGCGCAACCTTCTGCGGCAGCACCTGGAAGGGCAGGGCGCAATTGATCCGTACGATGTTCAACAGAATATCCTGGGAGCGGAGAAGGCCTTGAAGGATACCGAGCAGCACGAGCAGTCGTTGTTGCGCGCTCCTGGGTCAATGGCCGGTGAACCGGGGGCCGAGGGCGGTAAGTCTCGATTGCCTGATGAGCCTTCATTCGGGAGGGGGCCCGGGACAGAGATTTACAAGCCACTTGAGAAGTATTTTCCTACACCATAAAGCGATGTTCCAGAATGGCCAGGAAACCAACCACAGCCATCATTGTTCCTCCTGAGATCCTTGCGGGGACTCCGAAGGAGGCCGCTGCGTACATTGATGGCGTAGCGCGGGCACGGCGTGGATCAGCTGAGATTGCCAAGCAGCTCGATGATGACATCATCAAGGAAGCTCTCAGCCTGAGTGAAATCGGTAAACAGCTGGCTGACATGCCCAGCAATTACCTCTCCGCGTTATCCGAAGGAAAGCCGTGGGCGGTTGGTGCAACTGGCGCAGGACTGGGCGGGATACTTGCTGCAGCACGTGAAGCGCGTCGACGTAAGAGATACCGTAACTGGTTGAACGTGTTGCTTGGCGCAGGTGTTGGCGGCGCTGCAGGATATGGCGGGTCGGCATTGCTGAATAAGGTTGTCCCCGCGATGGGGGAAGCGTTCGCTGATAAGAAGCCTCCCGAGGCGGGCGCTCCGCCGGACGCCACGCCGGATGTCGAGCCGGATGTCAAGCCGGGCCCCGATCTGTCCGAGGGCGCCAATCCGAACGCCAAGCCGGATGCCAGGCCGAAGCCGAAGGCTGAGGATGCCATCCCCGGTGATAGCGGGATTCCGAATATACTCGACCCTGGCAATCCGGTCGTCGGCCATCCCGGGCCGGGGTCTAATACACTTGAACTCGACCCTGGCAATCCGGTCGTCGGCCATCCCGGGCCGGGGCCGATCTCTCCTGAGGAAGGGCCTCCTCCGTTCGTAGCAGGGACGGATGAAAGCGGTGGGTCGATTAGCGTGCCGGAAGGCGATCCCAAGGCAGACGATCCCTTCGGCTCTGGCGACGACGTCGGGGACGGCACGGATACCGACTACGACCCGGAACCCCAGCCGTTGCCGCCGCCGCTTGATGGTCAATTGGTCATCTCGGGGATGTCAGAAGAAGCGGTCGCGCGTCTTGTAGAGCGCGCGAAAACAGATCCCGCGGCCAAGGCGGCTCTTGAGTTCCTGCGTTTCAACCATGATTACCCAAAGCAGGCGCTGGAATTTTTCAAGACGACCCTCAGTACTGGTGTCTCGACGGGTCGTGATTTGATGTGGTACTTATCAGGCGCTGCAGGCCTCCCACCGTCCGACCAAGGGTCGGGAGCCGGGTCGACGACTTCGCTTCGTGACCTAGAGAAGGAACTCTCTGACAACAACACCCTGATACTCTGGGAGACGTTGGGCGCTGAAGGGATCGCCATGTACATGGGCAAGAAAATCACGGGAGAAGTCGGCTTCCGTGATGTGTGGGACATGACGGCCGGCACGGTGAGGGGGACCGCCCGGGCTGGGACAAGACTTGCCGGCACGACCCTTCGCGAGGCGTTCAATACGGCGAGGCGGGCTGATTCCGCTCTCGATAAACGGATCGCGGGGCATTTTAAAGATCTTAACCTTGGAAGACCAGCGGCCCAAAGATCTTTACTGGTGCAAGAGATTTTTGCGGCGGGCGGCACGGGGATTGGTGCAAACCTCCCGGGTACGGAGCAGCTGACGATCACTCAAATCGCGGAGAATAGAAGCAGGATCGCGGAGGCCTTACAGGAGAACTTCACTTACAGAGATTACGAAATTTCCCTGGCAGAGCCCGGCGTCCGCAATCCAGCGACGAGAGACGGCTACGACGCACTTATTCGTAGCAAAACCAATACGATTATGGCGTCAAGCCCGAACGCTATTGCGCGAGTCTACAAAGGCCTGGCCGGGGCTCCGATCATTGGGAAGTGGATCCAGAAGGCCCGCGTGCGAGCATTGAATAGGGTAGCTGCCCGCACGATTGAGCAGCTACCTCCTGGCACAACTCTTGATACTGTTATTCCTCCGGATGCCGCTGGTAACCGGGTCGTCTTGGAGCCGGCGGGAAGCCCCGTTCCGGGCAAGCGGAGCTGGCGTGATTACTTCACCGGAGAGTCCGGAGATCTTGGTAATCGACGTGTGCCTGTTGAACATGTGCCTGAGCTGCCAGAGCTGGAAGCCACGCGCGCGCAATTGGAGAGGGCAGAGACGGAGCTTGGCGATGTGCATCAGAGAGCACGCAGGGCGGAGATGGACGCGGTGGCTACAGCGGCGAAAGCCAGGGATGACGCACGCATGGAGTTCCGACGCGAGCAAGCCCGCCAACGGGAGCGTATCCGCCAGATCGATGCCGATCTGAACGCATCCGCTGACGCGGACCTACAGCCCCGAGACGCCGCAGGAAGACGGAAACTACCCAAGGCTGATGCCGCCAGCCATCACCGCCACCGCTCCGACCTGTTCGAGGATCCTCCAATACACAAAGTCGAGGGGCGGGGGCCTTCACCGGAGCTGCCGGCCGAGCAAGCTGCGCGAGAAGCCTTTGAAGCAGCAGATGTGAAGCAGAAGAGGCTCGCTGACCTAGCCATTGAACAGCAACGGATTCGAGAAACGGCGGCGGCTGAGGCGCGCCAGCGGACAGTAGACGCGGGCGCTGCAGAAACTGCGGCGCAGCCTAGGCGGCGGGGTTCGGTACAGGAGAACTTAGGGGAGCTTTCACTGGCGGAGCTAGAAGCCGCAGCGCAGCGGATCCTGGATCAAAAGCCAGACCTTGGGGATCCGAATCGCGCAGTGGCGCAGCAAGCGGCAGATATTGAGGGCGGTAGGGCTCCTGGGCGGCCATTAACTCCAGCTCAAGCCGCGGCCGAGCGCGCGAAACAGAACCGTGCACGTCGTCGTGCCGCAGCCTTAGTCAGCCGACGCAATGCGCCTATCGTTCCACCCACCACCGATCCACTTATTCGGCGTATGCGGCCCCGCCGTATTGTTGGCCGCGGCTTGCAGATCGGCCTGCCGCTGCTTCCCTTCTTCGCTGATAGTTTAAGTCGTACTTACGGTAAGGATTACTAGGCGCGTGCAGGAAGGTAGAACCCATGCTTAAGATTGTCACACCAAGCTCCTGGCAGTTCGACGAACCCGTCGCGCAGCTGATTAAGGCTTCCAGCCGGGGCCTGCGCGGTGACGATCTCGGCTCGTTGATCAAGCGAGCGGGCCACCAGTTTGCCGACAAGATCCAGTCGATGGACCTCGATTCCGGTGATGTTCCCGTGCACCTTCTGGCGGTAGGCGCCACCGAGTTCTACGGCCCGAACCGAAATGGTGATGGCTTTAAGGAAGCCTGTTGCCAGCAGTTCCACGACACGTTCGTAAAGCATGCGCGCTGGTACCGTAACCACAAGAATAAGAACCCGCAAAAGAGCTTCGGCCTTGTTAAAGCCTCTCATTATAATCCCGAGATGAAGCGCATCGAGCTCCTGGTCACGCTTAATAGCACCAAGGAAGCCGCCGAGCGTAACAAGGGACTCGTCGCCGATGAAGAGATGGAGAAGCTGGCAACTGGTGGGGACATCGGTGTAAGCATGGCGTGCCGTGTGCCCTTCGATGTTTGTTCCGGGTGTGGTAACAAGGCGCGCAGTCGTAACGAGTATTGCGATAGCGCCATGTGTAAGTACGGTGGGCTGCGTACCAAGATTGGTACGGTTCTCGAGGATGGGCACATCCTTCATGCGGACAACCCGACCCCAACGTTCTTCGATATCTCCCGAGTCTTCCGCCCGGCGGATCGTATTGCTTACGTCATGGGACGTATGGAGAAAGCTGCTGCGGCTGGAGATGTTATTTCCGGCGCAGAGATGGCTGAACAGTTCGGGCTTTCTGACCCAAACTTGTTAAGCATCACAAATTCTCCGGACGCTCTGCTGGGGCAGTTGAAGATTGCACAGGATTTAAGCGACGCGGAGCTGTGTATTAAAGATGTTGAATCCCAAGCTGCTGCGTTCGCCCCAGAGATTCGTGAAGCGACTAACTTGCCTGACATTAAGTTTGTCACTACAACCAAGGTCGCCCAGCTCACGCGCGCATTGTCTGAGCAGGGTATTGTTCTTCCCGTTGAAGAATTTCTCATGATGATGCACGGGGAACGAGAAAAGTCGGCGCAGGTATCCGCGACCGTGCGTATGTGTCTTCCCG
>CAACVE010000223.1_pt1 | contig 10906 bp, 16 predicted proteins | sample 2381751 | NCBI WGS metagenome assembly CAACVE01 (sample SAMEA5211968, study PRJEB30684) | marine metagenome | biome: Marine; feature: Epipelagic; material: Water | collected 2015-10-15 | depth 2000 m | reverse complement strand
GAGCGTGAAGATGTTGTCAATGCCGATATTATGCGTTTGATGGATCAGAAATTTATGGACTGGGAGAATAGACAGTCTGGTCTTGGTTTACTATGGGTATTCAAGTTTATGACTCCAAACCCAGACATGACGATAGCTTCATATCACCAAGGTAAGTGGATGCCCGGCTTTAAAAATATTGATAAAGAAACTAAGTATATTAATCTTGGTATGAATTTCCTTAACAGCACAGATAAGATACCTCACGACCAAATGTTGTCTTTGTATTCTCGTAAAGCCAGTTTCCCTGCTAAAGAATTTGCACAGCAAGCTGACAGAAAAGGAATGATATTTAAGCAAGTGGCTGAGATATTTACAGATAAGATGCGTGTATTATATGGTGAGACTCCTATAAGAGACCCGGGTAGAATGACCGCTGAAGAATTATTAAGAATGGGTGGTACTGAAAACAGAAAAGACATGTTTGACTTTAAGATAGGCAGTGAAGATGCTTCAAGAGATTTTAATACTCGTATTGATGAAGTCTTTAAACAAGTAGACAAGGGAGATTTAGACAATATTGCAAATCTTAGTCCTGAATTAAAGAGGTACTATGGTATTACTGGCACTGATATATCGGTAGATTATTTAAGTATGCGAGGAGCCCCTGTGGGATATGATAGGTTATATGACATAAGACAGCTATCAGATTTTTTATTTAAGCCATCTAAAGTTTTAAACAGCAGAGGTAAGATGAGGAGTGTCAAAGATTTAAAGAGTTTTTATGGATTTACAAAAAGAAATGCACAATTATTCTTTGGTGAAGCATCGCAGAAAGATATGCTTACTGGTAAAGAAACTCCTCACATGGATATAAACCCATATGGAAGTAGACTTAGCCCTATAAGTGAGACTAAAGAATCTTTAAAACAAATATGGACAGACAAAGCAACCTCAGTATACTGTGGATAAGGATATAATATGGCTACATGTGACCCACGAATAATACAAAAAGGTAATGAAATTATAGATAAATGGTTCAAGGAACAAGGAGCTATAGCAAAGAATCTTGGTCAAGATGTAGGCAAATTCTTTAGACAATTCTATGAAACTACATTGAATATAGGGTTTGATCGAGGTGAGACTCCTACACTTGCTCAGATGAGACACTTAGATAAGCGTGTTAATAAGCTTGAGAAGGGATTTCAAAAGAAAGTTGGTAAGATGGCAGAGATGTTTTATTTACCTGAAGAAGTATTAAAGAATAACTATCAAGCATTGAAGACGTACAAGTATTTCCAGAATCAACATAACTACTACCAAGGTAAGAAAGACGAGTACCAGCATACCTTAAACACCATTGTACATATGATTGGTGAAAAGTCTAGGGCTATGGGGCTTGATAGAAAGGGAAATTTTAGAAGCACTAAGAAAGCTCATAAAGAATTACAAAAATTATATAATGAGTATCAAAGGGTTATAACTGAAGAAGGGTGGGGAGCAGCTGAAGAATACTGGAATAATAATTTAAGAGACTTAGCAAAAGACTCACAGTTTGAAGTTTTTACTTTAGTAGATAGTGCATTAAGAGACCCTTCTTTAATAACAAGCAATCCCGGCAAGTATGGAATGTTTAAAGATATTGTAACTGAGTGGCAGAAGATTAGCCCTAAGCTTTATGCTGACTTGAAGAATGGGTTAGCATATTATGTGTCTGCTTTAAAAGAAGCAAACTTAGTTACGAATGGAAAATATAAAGATATGCAGGCTTCTATTCAAAAAATTCATGATTCTTTAGATAGAAAAAAACATTATTTCCCTACTGAAGCTTTAAATATTATACCTACAATGAGGATTGTACAAGAATCTATATATGATAGAGCTAAGTCAAGAAATACAGATTACGATAAACTGTCTGAGTATGTTAGTAATATAGCTGACTTAACAGTAGACCAATTAAAGTTAAGTAAACACTCTAAAGAGAAAAAATCAGGAGATGGATTACGAAGGAATAAAGATGTTATATCTATGATGGATAATTATATAAGAAATGTAACCATGTTTAATTTCTCTGGTATAACAACAGATTCTTTACTTAAAGGTGTAAGAAGAATAAAAGACCTACAAGGTAAGGAACAGGAAGAACAAGCAAGATTTTATTCAAAGTATTTATTTGATACTCATGCATCTATGCTTGGATTAAATATCAACAGTTCATTTGGTAGGAGCATGGCTAGAGCTGTTACATCTTGGGAGTTTATGTCTAAGCTAGGATTTAATTTAAGAAGTGCATTAAGAAATGCTACTCAGTCTCTACAAAATATAGTTTACTTTGGAGTCAGCGGTACAATGGAAGCTTTACAGTATATGCATGGAGAGATTGGTACTAAGGCATTATCTGAAGCGAAGAAACATGGCGTATATTTTGCAAGCGCAAGAGAACTTGCCAATACATTAAACTTATTCCCTGAGGTAGCTAAGTCTACTGTTAATGGTAAAGAGGTTCTTACATATAAATATGATACAGCAGCTCAGAGGTTCAATGACGGATTAGAAAGCTTTGCAAAGAAGGCTGGAGCTCCAATGAGAGTTGTGGAGAACAAGGTCAATAGAAACTTAACATTTTTAATTGCTTATGCATTAAGACATAGACAAATATCTAACAACAAAGGTATAATGTTAGAACAGTTAGAGAAAGCTATAAAACAAGGTAAATATAAAAGAGAGAAGGGTGAATCGGAATCAGACGCGGCTCTAAGAATACTTGATGATAATATTTCAAGAACTTCATCTAACTTTGCCGCAAATATGGTGAGGGAAATACACTACGAGTACTCACCATTTGGTAAGCCTCAAGTTATGAGAGGTGGTTTAGCCTCAGTACTTACACAGTTTATGACTTATGGTGTAAACTTTTGGAACTATCAGTATAAGATAGCTTCTCAAGGTAAAGATGCTGTATTAGCAGGTGATTGGAGAAGTGAGCAAGCTTGGAGAATGTATAGATTAGGTACAATGTATGCATTTATTAATGGATTGTTATCACCTCTAACCAATACAGATATAGGCAATCTAATACAACATGATACATATGAAAGAGTTAAGAACTTCACTGATTTTATGAGTGAAGACCCTGATATAAAAAAGAGAGCTTTCTTTGGTAAAGGCCCATTAGTAGGTACGGTAGGAGGCCCATTTATATCTGACATAATAACAATGGGTAATGTTTTTGGGTTCTACGATCTGATGTCTAATAAGGAAATGGATGAGCGCAGCATGCTTGGTTATCTTGCAGGATATCAAGACTATTCAGATAAGAGAAACTCAGCTAAATTATATGATTTCGTAAGAACATTGAATACACAGATAGCAAGAACTTCATTTGTTACAGTACCAAGAGCATGGGACGGAGCAGGCCTTATGACACTTGCAGGAATAGAATCTGGCTTATATAAAAGTAAAGAGATGCAGGAAAGGAAAATGGAATACTACTATCCAGCAGCAGAGAAACTTGGTATAAGAAAACCTAAATATGCAAAAACGAAACCAAAGAAGGTAAAACCTCCAAAAGATATGTCTTTATTTGAATCACTAAAGCAACTAGAGACTGCCGCAAGAGTATAATAAACTCACACATGTCACAAGTATATAAGTGAAGAATAAGTGGCACAATAGGAGTAATCATTATACCCCCTATTCTATTTATTATTTGTTTAATCAAAGTTTACCCATTTAATACTTTTTCTATTTTCTTTTGTTATTCTTTCTATTCTTTTCTCTGGAACTTCAACACCATATGTAGCTAAAGTTGACAATATATTTTCTGCTTTCTTTGCTATAGCTTTACCTGTTTCTTGTAACATTATTCCTACACTCATGAGCTCAAGCAATTCTTTGTAATCACTGTCATCTATTTTTATTTTCTTCTTCATTTTTGCTCCTCCCCTTCTTGTTGTTTAATCAATCCATATATTGCTATTAATATAGCATCTGCATTATACAGTGTTACTTTTTTATCTGTATACTGAGAAGCTATCTTTTTTAACAGTTTTTTTCTTTCATTTTTAGGCAACTTTGGTATGTTAAAATTCTTTTGCCATTTTTTAGGAGTAACAAGTATAGTATTTATTTTTAAAGTGGCTAGTATACCTAACCATTCACCATAATTAACTCCAAACTTAAATGCAGCACTTCTTGCATCAGTAGGGAATGCCCATACCTTTTCAATATAAGCAATTACATTTTTATGATGGTAACTATGAACTGTTTCTGCCATCTTTTCTGGAGTGCTTGGGCATTTGATTACTTTATCAATACCTTCATTCCAGACTGCTATTGCCCCACTTTTACCGGGGTCTATGCCTATGATAACCATTTATAACGAAATTTTTCTCTGATGTTGTGAATATTTTGAAAAAGATTTCTAAAACTCACTTTCAGAAAATACTTAATTTTTTTCCAAAGCACTTTATATTACCTCCCCATCGAATTTATCTATTATATATTTAACTATTTTCACTGTTTCTATCTCATTGTGAGTAGCTACCCTATGGTTACACCCATTATTAATAACATTGTTGGGTATTCTTTTAGGACGAGCAAACCAACAACAAAGACCTTTATCATTGTATTTACATCCATAACAACTTGTATGTTTGCTTTTTACAATCACACACCATTCTTAGGATTATCTCCTTGAGCCATGTCTGAGTTCATGTAGAATTTACATCTATTACCGTTAAATCCAATTTTATGTGTTCCTATTTTGCCATATCTACTTTTTGATACTATCACTTCACTCTTAAATGGTGAATATCTTTCACTGTCAAAATTATGTCCATAAAATACAAACATAGCGGATTCAGCAGTTTGTTCTATTACACCTGATTCTGCGTAATCACTCATTCTTGGTCTTGGGTCTAATCTTTTTTCTATTTCTCTATTTAACTGTGATACTAATATTGCAGAACAATTCTCTGTCTTACATATCCACTTATACTCTTGCATAATCTTTTCAATCTCGAATCTTCTGCCTTCTCTTACATTGTTTACTTGTATTAGCTGTATATAGTCATCTATAATAACATCAGGTTTATGTTTTGCTACTTCCCTTAATGAATCACCAAGAGACCTTATGTTGTCATACATTATAAGATTCTCATATCCACCTTTTATTTGATTTGATACTGATTCAAACTCTATCTTATCCTTATCAGATAGGTCATTTCGTCTTATATTTCCGTATTCTAGAGCTTTACTTTCCATAACGACCATTTTCTTAAGCATCTCCGTATTGCTCATCTCTCGATTAAACAGCATGACTGTATAACCTTGCTTTATCAGTCCTTGTACCATATTAATAACTAGTGTTGTTTTGCCATGTCCCGGCCTTCCTCCTAATACAGTAATTTCCTTACGAGTCATTCCACCTGCAAACATATCTAAATGAGCTAAGTTAAATGGTATTAGATTTGAGTCTTCTTTTACAACAGCTTTCATTTCTTCTACTAAGTCTTCTATATCCCTTATTTTAGATGGCTGTATTTCTTTTAATTCAGTAATTAGCTTACTATGTCTTTCTAACATAGCATCTACTTTTCTATAATCATCATAACTTGCATTAACTAACTGATGTGCAGACTTAGCAGTTTCTCTTTGTATATACTTCTCCCATACTATTCTTGCATATTGTTCCACATTAGCTGTGGTAGGAACAGCTTCTGCTAATCCTGTAATATAGTATGCCATACTTTCACCACTAAGTTCTTTAACTTTATCTGACAATGTTACAAAATCTATTTCTACATTATTTTTATATAATTCTTTTAATGATTTCCATATTGATTTATTATTATTAAAATAAAAAGCTTCATTGTCTCTGATCCAAGCCATTCCTATTTCCTGTTCTCTTTCTGCACCTACTATCATACATCCTAACAATGCTTTTTCAGCTTCCTCCGATTGAGGTAATACCTTTATTTCATTATTTTCAGTTTTACTCATTAATTATCTCCTGTTTGCTAGTTTTGCTATTCCTGGAAGCCACCACCAGCCGTTACCATGTTCACGGAACAACTCAGTTCTGTCTTTCAAATACTTTTTATTAGTTAAAAGGTCTTCGTTATATGGAAATCCCCTTTTTTGCTGTCTCCACGGTATGTTGGTTTTTAATTTCTTTTTAGCATAGTAACCACCTTTACCATTTCCTTGTCCTCCCCATGATTTATCTTTTTTCATTTTCTTTAAACATCTCCACTTGTGATACTGGTTCATAATTCATTATTATGTATTCTTTCCTTTCTATTACCCTTGCATCTTTTGTTGCACCAGAATACTTCAGTTTTAATGTTTGTATGTTATAGTTTTTATATAACTCTTTTACTTCATCTCTATAATCATAACTAACCATAAACTTTCCACCACCTTTATCTATTTCATCAACGCATTCTTTTAATCTTGAATGATCTTCAACACTAAAATTATTCATATAATAGTTACCTTTTTCTGTAGCTATGAAATATGGGGGATCAAGATACCAAAAGTCTTCTTCTCTTGGAACATACTTACTAAACAATGTTTCAAAATCAAGATTTTCTATTGTAGAATTGCCTATGAAAGTTTTTGAGTATTCAAATTCCTTATCCCAGTCTTTATTCATGTCCTTATTCATTGAGAAAGGAGTATGCACGAGTTTATTAAAGCTATACCTAATACAATAAAAGTATTTAGCTGCTTGTATTGGGTCGGGAATCTCAATTTTATTATTCTCCTTTATTTCCTCTCTAAAATCTAAGAATAATTTACGAGATTTAGGCATCCAAAATAAATTTTTTATTAATTCATCATGTTTTTCCACAACACATCTGTACAAGTTCACTATGTTATTGTCTATGTCATTAAGAACATTCCATTCGACTTTATGTTTTCTAAAGAACATAGACAAACCACCAGCAAATACTTCTATGTACCTCTTATGGTGGGGTATGAGAGGAACTAACACTTTGCTCAACGCATACTTACCACCATAATAGGGTATAACTATAGGACAATCATACCAATCTAAGCTAGGCACGTCCAACCTCCGTAGTTGCCCACTTCTTTATTGTAGGATACAAACTACTTTCAACTTGATGTGTTGATTCAGAGTTTCTATTCATACTGTGGGTTAATACGTTAGTACCTACATTGAATAAATCCCAAAATGTCTTAGGCTTATCTACTATTAACCGTTGAGTTATTATCTGATTTGCCTTTATTGGGAACATTTTAATAAGACCTACTATATGTTTTTCTTTGATTTGAGTATCTATTAATGTAGGGAACTCATCTTCAAACATATATTTAGTCTTTTCTATTGTATCTATTATACTTTGCTCTAACTTATCAAGCTCTATATTATATACACTGTGTTTGTTCTTATAATTATCCAATACAACTCCTATCACCATTCCATTTGTACATATTAATCTAAAAGCACCAGCTATAAGATTAACTCCTACAGTACCATCATAACTATTTCTAATAATTATTTCAGGACTTATATCGTCATGAGGCCCAACATGAACTTTTTGATCAGGGAACTGCCACTTCATTGTTGTTTTTGCTCCATTACTAAACAATCTTACTTCCTTCAAAACTCCTTTGTTTTTTTTTATTACTGGATTGGCATAACTCATTATAGTTTCATTTTTTACAAGCCTATAATCATCAGTCATGCAGCTTAATATAGTTCCTGTATCCTCTCTTACTATAAACTTATATCCTGTAGAATCTATTTCTTTTCCAGCTTCAGGCATGCCAACTGCTGGCACTTCAACTACTGGGAAATTTGCTTCTTGTAGCATATTATCTCCTTTTATTCTGTTTCAATTACTGGAGGGGCACTACCTATTAGCAACCTCTCGTTTTTCTTTAAAGTATCCATATTATTATTTCTATTTAACATAATTGTTCTTAAATAAGCAAACCCTCTACCAGAAGTATAATACCTACTCTGATAATACCTTTCTATTGCCCATTCTACTATTTTATCATCTACATCCTTTATTCCAAATAAAAATTTGAAATAAGTATCTCTACTCTCTGTTGGTATATGATTTATTATTGTTGACGCAATTTTATTGATATACTTTACAGTACTTTTACCTCTGTTTGATAAAAGCTTCCTTATTTCTGGTGATATGTTATATTTATTACCTATTTTATATCCACATGCAGGACATTTTATTATTTTATTCATTTCTTATTCCAACTGAAGCTCCATTTATTTTATTTGTTGCATCTTTTATCATATCTTTTTGTATTTTACTTAGCTTCTTATATGCTGGTTTTTCTTTATTTTTTTCTATTGTTTTAACAGCTTCAATAAATCCATCAGCTATTTCTGCTGCTGTTCTACCTGAAGCACTTGCTATTTCACCTACTTCTTCCATAAGCTCTTCACGCTTTTCATTTTCTGCTAAATATGCAATCCAACTCATTTTTCCCATAACTCCTCCAATGTTTCTGTTAAATTTGTACTACATTCATCAACTTTCTTTTCTATTCGATTTAATCTAAATACTATGCTAACGAAAAATAACAGCATGAAAAATACAAACGCTTCCCATCCTAGCACAAATGTTAGATTTTCATTAAATAAAGCTTCAAAATAGTGTTTCATCTTATTTTCCTTTCCTCATTAAATCCCAATCAGGCTCAGGAATATCGAGGTCTTTGCCACAATCATCACAGGTGTAAGATTCTGGTACGTTATTTTCTAGTTCTTCTTGTTGATAAGTTTTATTTTCATGTTCACAATACTCTTGTTCTTCACAATCCATGCACATTCTTTCATCAGTTTCCATGAATGTTTCTTCTACTTGTTTTTCACAACAGCAACAAGTCCATGTTATAGTATCAAAACTCATATTTATTTTTTCCTTTTATTTATTTTTTCTATTTTTTCTTCTCTTTCTCTATTTTTCCAATCAACTGCTATTTCTTTATTAACATCAGATATACGAACAAATTGTTCTTCAAATACTAGTTTCTCATCTTCTTGCATTGTATTATGTTCATCAGCTGTTGTTGGTTCTCCATCTAAATAAGACACTGCTGTATTAAATAAATATCTAACATCAACAAATTTTACTCCTTTTTCTGCTATTTCAAATTGTATTGTTCTTAATCCTTTTTCTAGCCATTCAATACGGGATTCAAGCTCTTGCTCTAATGATGTTATTGGTTCTGCTATTTGAGGCATATTAATCTCCTATTATTTTTAATCATTCTTAAAATACAAGGGACATGGCTGCATCCACCAGCCAACCGACAACTCACTTGCCAATTTCCTTCTTATAAAACCATAAAAAGTTGCACTTTTGTCCCTTATGTTAATTCTTTTACTTCAGTTTTTGCTGCAATTATTTTTTTACCAAGATCATCACTAGAACATTCAGTTATTATAACTTTTGCATTAGTGCTACATTCAATAAGAACTCCTCTTGTTCCTCCTTCTGTAACAAATAAAGAACCTTCTTTTAAATCTTCTAAATACTTATATCCTTTAGCAGGTTTCCATTTTGGTTTATCTTTTAGAGCTTTAGCAACTAATCTTTTAGTCGCAAGAGATGGTTTATATTGTTTCATTTTTTATTTTCTCACTTTCTTTGGTTGCTATCTCTATTACTTTTAATATTGATTGAATTTTACCATATACTATTTCATTTACATTACCATCTTTACCAAGAACTCTTAATATATCTATATAATCTCTTAAACATGTTTCTATAAATAAAGAATCATCCCTTCCAAATCTTGCTATTGACTCTTTACTCATAACACAACCTCTTTTCCGGCATATGGAGTTCTTACATATTTATCTAGCCTTTTCATTAATGATTTTGGAATATACCATTGTGTTCCTTCACCGTATTCACCTTTTTTACCTTGATTTTCGGCAGCTCTAACTCCAATTTTCAAGCTTATTGCCTTAACTGGGTCTGAAAATATGAAGGACTTAACCTTATGATCTTTAGCATATTTAAGTAACCTAATGTCAAAACCTAATTTCTTATTCTGCCACAGTACTGCTTTTGAAAATGGAAATTCACGATAAATTGAATCTCTTATATGTTTTCCAAGAAAAGTTTTTCTGCCATTTATTGTTGCATATATAGCGTACATATCTTACTCCGTTGTTTGTGAATGATTGAGGGCGGCATCTCCGAGGTTTAAGGAGGGGAGATTGAGGAAGAAAAAACTATATATTTCAGCCGCCCTCGTCCTTAATTTAAAATATTTATGTAGTTTAATCAAATGATTTTATTTAATAAGGCGAATATTCCGTTGCGCTTCACATTTATATTCATTAAGCTGTTTCAACCTCGTCAGGCACTGTGTCAAGACTCCCGTTAAGGACATAGACTCCAGATTTTACACGTTTCAGCACCTTACTACTCTCACTTAGAACGGCACGTCTGAGTCTAACTCTTCAGTTTCTAAGACAACGCCTTCTTCCCAATTATCAATAGTTGATACTCTTAGGAATGAACGACGCTCTTGTTGATCATGAGGTAGGTGTTTAGTTTCGGATGTAATAAACTCATTTCTTTTAACTGTAATCAGAACTGGTTTTCCAACCACATCTTCTTCTTCAATTAAAACAAGTTTCTTTACTTTATCTCCGTCCACACTTGTTTCTTCACACTTCACACCAAGCTTATCAAGTAATTCAAAATACCTTCGGTTCTTTGAACTTGAAGAGCTTTCAGTAAAGATAAAGAATCCACCATCTTTAAATTCTCTACCTTTTAGGTGATCACAAGATGATATTTCTTGAATACCACTACCGTTTGTTACTGGAACCCTGTTACCTGCAGTATCTTTTACATACTGATACCAGATCGGAAGAGCACACGTCTGAACTCCAGTCACCTTGTAATCT
>CAACVE010000222.1_pt1 | contig 10949 bp, 6 predicted proteins | sample 2381751 | NCBI WGS metagenome assembly CAACVE01 (sample SAMEA5211968, study PRJEB30684) | marine metagenome | biome: Marine; feature: Epipelagic; material: Water | collected 2015-10-15 | depth 2000 m | reverse complement strand
GAAAAACGACTACAATTCCAAAGATTTTATAATCCTGGTAGTAGAAAACCTTTTGTATATCAAACCAAAGAAGAAATTAAATCAGCAATTCTTGCTTTAAATTTAGATGCGCCTAATGTATCTCCAGAAGATTACGATAAACATGTAGATGAAATGAAGAAATTTTTTGACCAATACGGTAAATACGCGGGACAAATTTATAATGAATTAAGAGATCCTCAAAAATATATGGATTATACTGGAGATAAATTAAATCCAGCGGTTGCTGCTGCTTTAGTTTATGGAGACACTGAGGTTGCAGTAAGAATTATAACGGCATATGACCAAGAAGGTGATTTATTTGATGAAAAGCAATGGCCAGATCAAACTCTTCAACAATTAAAACAGAGAATAAGTAAAAGCGAAGAGTTAAGCCAATTTATGTCTTCATTAGGATATGTAGGTTATACGGATTATAGTAACAATGATTTTGTTGGTATTTTTCAATCTTATGTTTTATCTTTAGCCGCACAAGGAAATAGACGTGAAACATTAGTTAATTTAGATGATTATATACAACAAGCCGCTCATGATTTAATCGATAGTAAATATGCTATATATGAAAATAAAACAGGGGGTCTTTTAGGTCTTGGAAGAGATGTCCATTATTTATCTATCCCAAAAGAAGATAATAGAGGAAACCCATATAATCATGAATTATCTGAACGTGCTATAAAAACAATGAAAGAAAATCCTGCGCTGATTGATAAAAATTTAACAAATGAAGAAATAGCCATGATTAAAAGTAATGGAATTTTTATTAATAATGAAGATGGAACTGGTTTTAGTTTAGCTTATGGAAACGATAAAGGAGTTATAGACGGACAAATTGATTTTAAATGGGATGAGTTTAATTCAGATAAATACTCTAAACTATTTAGTCTTATTCCGAATAATTTTTCAGAAGATGTGAATGAAACAATTCAAAAGTTAAAAGATGCATATATAGGACCAAATATTAGTAAAGATAAAGAAGTAATAAGCCATGGAAAATTACCGGAAGATCGAAGTTTGGTTAAAAAACTACTTATGGATTATGCTAAAACTAAAGGAGAACATAAAAAGGCTATAGCAGAAAATAATCTAAATAATGCAAGGTTAGCTAAAGAGAAAATAAATAGTCTTGTGAGTAAGTTAAAGGCTAAATGGAAACACTTTATAGCTTCACAAAGTGCACGGGCTGATATGATAAAAAGGAATAATTAAATGGGACAGATTCCATCTTCAATTATGCAAAAAGCTCAAGAGTATAAATCTGCTTTTCAAGATTTTCAAGTTAATTCTAAAAATATAATTGATACTGACTTAATAACAAAAAATTATATTAAAGACGCAGAAGGGCACAAAGGTTATATACACAAAGTTGGAGGTAAAGATCATATTGGTTATGGTCATTTAATTACTGAAGAAGAAAAGAAATTAGGGACTTTTAGCGCTTATACAGAAAAGTCAGGTAACAGATTACCGCAAACAGAACAAAATAAATTGTTTGAAAAAGATTATTCTTTAAAAAAAGGAATGGCTAGAAGTAGATATGGAAATAGAGAATTTGATAGACTTGCCCCTAAAAATAAAGCGTTACTAATTGATTATGATTATTTAGGTATCACTCAAGGAGAAAAAGGAGGTTCAACGAAACTTTCTCAACTTATAAAATCAGCAAGTCCTGATGAAGCTATTCTTAGTGAGGCCCAACGATTTATGTTAAGAGATGCAAAAGGAAATATGTATAAAGAAGGAACTAACACACGAAGAAAAAAACAAGAGGCCGTTTTTTCTAAATTAGCAGAAATAGGAATAAGTCCAGTACAGGATATGTTAGCAACTATGGATAAATTCCATAACGGAGAATCCAAAGAAATTCTTAACGCACTTTATCCTAGTATACAAGCGGATAAACAAATAGCAGTGTGGAAAACTCAATTAAGTAAATTTCATAATAAAGATAATTTTAACGAAGACGATTTATTTAAATTAGAAGGAATAATTGCACACCAATTCAGAGAAATTATAGGGGGACTTGATTAATGGCATTTTTAGGGACCCCTATGCAAGCAACCCCTATCGAAAAAAGAAGACGGTTTATAGAAAATTGGGAACCTACTTTCGCTGCCGCCGCTGAAGCTGCTTTTGATGAGACTCGCCAAATATTTGGTCTTAAGCCATTATCTGATTTACAAGAATTAGCTAATATAAAAGGATTTACAGGTCCTACTGCTATTTATGACATGTATTCAGATGATCCTTTTTTTGAAAAACAAGCTCCTTCTTCTAGATTATTAGATCCAGATGAAGCTAACCGAGAATACGGAATTGAAGGATCATTAAAATTTACTGAGCCTGTTCTTGAACATGAAGCTAAATTTAGACAGAAATTAAAAAATGAAGAATTACAGCGAGCTTTTACTTTAGAAAGAAATAAAGGATTTTTAAATAACTTAGCTACTTTTGGCGTAGAACTTATAGCTGATATAACAGATCCAATTGGATTTGCCTCATTATTGTTTCCAGTAACTAAACTTAAAACAATAGCTGGTTTAACTAAAAAATTTGGAAAAGTAACGCCTTATGCTGTTGGTGGACTTGAGGCAGCTGGCTCTGCTATAATTCCAATGACTCCTGGTTACTTTGCTGCTCAAGAATTTGATTATAGTTTTACTCCTGGAGATTACGGTGTCTCTTTAGCAGGAGCCGCAGTTCTTGGTGGTACTTTAAGAAAGTTCTTCTTTCAAAGAGAACTTAAAGATACAGAGCAACTTATTAATGATCTTCATGAGTTAAATAAGCAAGGAAAACATGATGTAAAAAATCAAAAACAAAAATCTGACGATACTGTCTCAGGATCTGCTTCTTCTAAAGTAGAAGCAGATACGTCTACTGAAGCTAGAGCTGAAAATAGAAAACATTCAGTACTTGACGCTGCGTATGAAATTAAAGATCCTACTAGAATTGACGCAATACACAAGTATATTAAATCTGCAGAGCATTTTAAAGGAGATGTTCAAGCATTAGAAACAAATTTAGATAACGCTAGATCGACCTTAATAGATATTAATAAAAGTTTAATAGAAATTAACGATTTATTAAAATCAGAAACTAATGCAAAAGTTTCAAAAGAATTGACCGATCTAAGAGATTTGTTAGAAGAGTATAAAAAGATAGGGAAAGCAACAGTTAAGCGTTTAGAAAAAGAAGCAAAGTCAAATATAGTCGAGCATGCTTTAACTGAGGAAGATCTAGAACCAACAACAGATGGAGGTACTATTGAGTTTGGTTTACTTGATATTAATAAGAAAGCCGCGTCCGCAAGAAAACGACTTAAGGCTGGAGGAGGAAAATCAGCAAACAGAGAAAAAGGGGCTATACGTGCTAGATTAAAGATTTTATTTCCTGGTTTTTCAAAAGTTCCTGAGAATAAACAAAAGAAAATTGCAGCTTCATTAGTAAATAAAGAAATGATTACATTAGATGATATTCAAGAAGTAATAGTGGCTCATACAAAAAAAGGTAGTGATGTACAAAATGAATTAAAAGAAGCTATATTAAAAGCTAATGAAAAAGAACTTAGCAGTCGTTCTATAGATTATGAAGAAGATTTGAGCAAATTAGATAAGGAAAACCAAGCAGAAGCAGAAGACCTATTGGAGCATAGTACTGATGCTGATGAGTATGAAAAATGGAATAATGAACTTTTAGAAGAAATGGAAAACAGTGGATATTATACAAATCCAGAAACAGGTGAGTTAATTCCAGAACTTCAGAAAATAAAAAATGACTATGCCGATGGAAAAATAAGACCTGATAGATTGCAAGTAGATTTAGCTGAGGTTGCTAGATGTTTGAGAGGTAGAGAATGATTAGATCTTGCGCAAATATTTTATTAGATGATGATGATGCTAGATTAGGATTATCTAAAAAAGATAAAGAGAAATTTATAGAAAGATTAGACGCATATATTCAAAAAAGTAAAGCAAGGCCTCCTAGTGGATTTGATCGACTTAATGCAGAAACTCAAAAAATCATCAAAAAAATAAGAGATGATTATAGGATGCAGGTTGAGATAAGGTATCATGACCAATTAAGAGATTTACAAATTCAACAAGAGTTAGTTGAATCTGCTATGAATAATGATAGTCCTTTAGAATATATATTAAAGAAATTAGAAGGAGGAATAGGACAACGCCACTCAATAGATTATCAAGGAAAATCAAATGGTGGTCGATTAGTTTCAATGTTTCTAAATGACTTAGAAAGAGAAAATTTAATAGATACCTTTAGGGATGGAAAACTCCAAGATGACATATTTAATGATCTATACATCGTTTATAAAGAAGCAGAAGAAGTTGGTGTTCATGAAAAATGGAAAACAAAATCTAATTGGAGCGGTAGTGAAGAAGCTAAAAAAATAGCTGAAACTATCTATAAATACGACAGAATCTCAGTTGGTAGATTAAATACATCCAATGCTAGAATTATTTTATCTCCAGATAGAATAATGAATAAAGCACCTGATCATTTAAAAATAAGAGCTTTAGGAGAAAATAAAGAAGAGGCATATAAGGCATTTAAAGAACTATCAGAAGAAACAATGGATTTAGATGAAATGTTTTCTTTTGTACCTAATCAACATAGAGAAAATGAATTAAAAGAAATATTCGAAAACTATTGGAATGGTCATCATATTACCTCAGTCGCTGGTAATGATACGAATCTTAATTTCATGAACCCAATGAACTTAGGTCGATCTATTAGTAAAAGAGCTAAAGTTCTATTTAAAGATGGCCGTAGGGCTAAAGTCTTTCTAGATAAAGTAGGTCATAAAAATTACAATCTTCAACATGCTATCACATTTGGACTAGAGCATGACGGGAGAAACCATGCTTTATTAAATAATCTTGGGACAAATCCAGAAGCAATGCTAAAAACTGTCGTTAAACGAATACAAAGTGAAATGAAGTCTAATTGGGAGAAATACCCTAAAGGATCTAAAGATTTAGCTGAGCAGTCATATAGAGATGGTTTACCTAAGAAAATAAGAGATTCTTTAGAAATATTGAATGGAACAAACAGGAGTCCTGTAAATGTAAAAATGGCTGCTATTTCTGCTTCAATTAGAGCTATTAAAAATATGGCTTTATTAGGATTTGCCACAGTTAGATCTCTTAATGATGTTATCACTATGTCTTTTACTGCTAGAAAAGATGGTATTCCTTGGGCTAGTATTATTAAACAAGTTCCTAGAAATTTTATAGATAATTTTGAAATTCCATTGCTAGGAATAAAGCCTAATTCTCAAAAAAGAAAGATAGCTGCTCTTATAGGTCTTGGACCTAGAGCACTTATTGCGGATGTTGTTGGTAAATTTGGGGCAGATGATTCGTTACCTGGGTTTATGACTAAATTACAACGAAATTATTTTAAGATGAATTTATTGACCTATTGGAATGATGCTATGAAAACATCTTATTCTATGATGCTTTCTCATCATTTAGCGTCTCATGCTCATTTGGCTTATAGTAGTAAAGGGCAACTTGATGAAATTAGAAAATTATTAGATGATTTCAATTTTAGCCCACAAGAATGGGATGTTGTAAGAAATTCAGCTACATGGAAAGCAGATGACGGAAAATTATATATGTCTCCTGATAGATTAGACACTGAAGAACATTTAAGTGATGACGACATAATAGAACTAATTAGACAAGAAAGAGGTCCTAGAGACACTTTAAATGAAATATCTTCTCTAATGGAAGATACTGATCCGGAAACACAGTTAGAAACATTTAAGCGATCGATTGAAGTACAACAAAAACAATTAAAGTTACAGATTGCTAAATTAAAAACAAAAATGTCTAAAGAGGAAAGAATAAAACTTGAAGAAAGAAAAGCTAAGCATGAAGGAAGTATCGATGTTTTAGAAAAACAAGTAAATATATGGGAAGGAAGAAAAAAAGGCACGATTACTCCTGAAAAGATTTCTGAATTTACTGAACTTTATTTTAAGGGAGTAGATAACAGACTTGATTATGAAAAAAAGGCAAATAAGCAGTTAACAAAATATTATCAAACAGAAGAATATGCAGACGAAGCGATGGCCACTTGGTTAGAAGGTATGGATACTCATATGAGAGATGAGTTTGAACAAGCATTTGCCCGTTTTTGGAGTGATCGACCTACACCAGAGAATCCTGGAGGAGGATGGGACATTTATGGAATACGAGAGAATATGACTAAATGGAAAAGTCGTATTCCTAGAGAAAAAATCCAAGATCCTTCTTCTAACGCTTGGCTTGAAACAGGACCAAAAAAACAAGAGCCTTATAAAGACGTTAGAATGGTTGAGTTTATAAATAAAGAACTTGGTGAGAGAAAACTTCCAGGTGAATTATATTTTATAGGAGAAGAATGGAAATACGCAGATAAAGCTGAAAGGGACTGGTTAAAGGCATACACTGATAAAAAGAAAAAGAAAATATGGGGAGAATTCTTAAAAATTGTTTCAGAAGATGACGAACATATTAATGCTATACATAAAGAGATACAACGGGCCTGGGCTAAAGAAGGTGAATTTTTGTTTAAAGGCCATAAAGTTATAGATCCTGAAAAGGGAGAAGTTTGGAGGCCTCCTGCGGCATTTCCTCACATGAAATCTTTAGGAATAGAAGAACCTGGAGAAAAGATGTGGGAAAAAGCCCTGGAGCTTGAACGGCAAGCAGAAATACTTAAAGATAAACTACCTACTTGGTTTGATGAATATATTAAGGCATATGTTGCACAAGAAGTAAGACCAATAGATGTCTCAAGAAAAAGAAATGATTTAGCTACTAAATTAACCACTTTATTTTATGATAGAAATGATCATGCTGTAATTATACCTGGTGCAAAAGAAAAAAGAATAATGACCCAAGGAGCTAGGTCAGGAACTATCTTAGGAGAGGCTGTTCGATTTATTGGTCAATTTAAAACGTTTCCAGTTACATTGGCAACTAAAAGCATAATGGATCAAACTGATGGAAAACCTTTTAGTAAAGCAGGCCTATATGAATCAGCTAAATTTATAGCTGGGATGACTGCTATGGGGGCTATAACCACAGTAGCTACCGATTTCTTAAGAAACAAAACAACTAGAGATACATTTGACCCAAATTCACCAGAATTCTTAGATTTTACTAGCGAGGTTGGGCTTAAGAATCTAGCAGATGCTTTCATTTATGGTGGAGGGGCCGCTATTTATGGAGATATAGCAGCTCAACCTTATGGAAGTAGTAAGAACTTCTCTGCTACTAAATCACTTTTAGGTCCTACTTTTAGTCAATATGATGATGTTGTAGATCTTACTTTAGGCATCCTTAATGGTGATAAAAAAGCCAAAAAATTCTATAATCTCATGCTTCAAAACACTCCTTATCAGAATTTATTTTATGCAAAAACTGCATTCGACTATTTACTAAACTACCAAATGCAGGATATAATAGACCCTGGTTACCATTATAAACAATGGACTAGAATGCAACGAGAAAAAGGTCAGGGATTTAGAAACACTCCAGTAGGAATATTTCAATGACAGTTACTTCTACAGCTTCAGTTAAGCAATATACAGGAAACGCGTCTACTGTAGCATTTTCATTTCCTTATAAGACATTCAATTCTACTGATTTTATTGTTACTATCTTAGATACAGCAGTTGGCACAGTAACAACTAAAGTTAACGGTGGATCTGGCACATATGATTATACAGTTGCTGTTGCTGGAGATAACAATTCAGCCACAATTACGTTTAGCAACGCCCCTCTAGCTACTCATAAGATAACTATAGAGAGAAAGATGAGTTTAGTCCAGTCCACTGACTATACTCCTAATGATAACTTTCCTGCAGAAACTCACGAAAAGACTTTAGACGAACGAACCTTGATGATTCAACAGGTTCAAAACTCATATGAATTAAATACATTCAGATTTGATAAAAACGTAACAGACGCTGGTACTGTTGAGATCAATAAGACAGTAGCTGAAAGAGGTAATAAACTTCTTTCTTTTGATGCTAGTGGTCATTTGATCGCTACACAAGAAATTGGGGTCATGCGAGGAAACTGGGCTACGGCCACAGCTTATACAGTCAGAGATATAATTAAAGATACATCTAATAATAATATTTATATCTGTATTGTAAGTCATACCTCATCAGGCGCACAACCGATTTCAAGTAACACAGACGTTGCTAAATGGACGTTAATAGTAGATGCTGCGGCAGCGGCTACTAGCGCAACGGCAGCCGCCGCGTCAGCGACAGCGGCAGCAACTAGCGCAACTGCTGCAGCCACTTCGGCCACGGCAGCGGCCACTTCTGCAACTGCAGCGGCAAGCTCTGCCAGTACAGCTTCTACTCAAGCTAGTAATGCGTCTACTTCTGCATCAAACGCAGCAACATCGGCTACGGCAGCGGCAACCAGTGCAACGGCGGCTGCAACATCAGCTACAGCAGCTGCAAGTTCCGCTACGAGTGCGGCAAGTTCAGCTACGAGTGCTACTAGTTCTGCAAGTACGGCAACAACTCAAGCGAGTAATGCTTCTACGTCTGCCACTGCTGCAGCGGCCAGTGCTACTACTGCTACAACTCAAGCAACTAATGCGGCTACAAGTGCTACTACAGCAACGACCCAAGCAAGTAACGCTTCTACTTCTGCTACAGCAGCAGCTACTTCTGCTACAGCGGCCGCTAGTAGCGCAACAGCGGCAGCGGCTAGTGCAGCAGCAGCGGCGGCTTCGGCTGACGCTATAGATGATGTGTATCTTGGAGCTAAGTCATCTGATCCAAGTGTAGATAATGATGGAGATGCATTAACAGCTGGTGATTGGTATTTTAATACTACTTCTAATATCTCAAGGATGTATAGTGGTAGTTCTTGGAGTGATGTTTCAGTATCAGCTGCTACTACTGTTTCAAAAACATCTGCTACAGGATCAGCAATACTACCGTCTGGGACTACAGTACAAAGAGATGGTTCACCTTCAGCAGGGTACTTACGATGGAATAGTACTGATACAACTACTGAAGTTTATAATGGTAGTGCTTGGAGTGGTGTAGGTGGCGGTGGCCCATCATTAGGAACGGATTCAGTAATACGCACCAACGCAAAAACAATTAGTGAAAACATAACATTCGCTGGAACTGAAAACGGCTCGAGCGTGGGACCAATTACAGTTGCTTCGGGCTATACAGTAACGGTAGCTAGCGGTTCAACTTGGACTATAATCTAAGGATAAATTATGGCATCGACAATTAAAGCAACAAACATATCAACACCAGATGGTACTGGGAATATAACAGTAGACAGGCCGTTATCTGGATCGGGAGCAAGTCTTACCAGTTTACCTGCTGCTAACTTAACTGGGACTCTCCCTGCAATAGATGGCAGTAATCTTACTGGTGTTGCGGTTGGAAAAAACTTAATCATTAATGGTGCTATGAACGTAGCACAGAGAGGAACAAGTTTTGCGGCTCTGGCTAGTGGTTATTCATTAGACCGTTGGAAATTCGTAGCTAGTAGTATCGGTGTTTACACAGTTACTCAGGATAGTAGTGGCCCAGCTGGTTTTGCCAACTCATTAAAGATTGACTGCACAACTGCGGATGCTTCCCCTTCTGGTACGGATTACCTACAACTGCGGTATCATCTTGAGGGCCAAGATTTACAGCACTTGAAGAAAGGTACTGGTAGTGCTGAATCAGTTACTCTTTCCTTTTGGGTTAAGTGTAATAAGACAGGTAATTTTGCATCTCGTATTTATGATAATGATAACGATAGAATTATTGGTAGCACAGTAACTATAAACTCTGCTGATACTTGGGAATATAAAAGTATCACCTATGCTGGAGATACCACAGGTGCTTTAGATGATGATATTAACAAGTCTATAATGATGGATTTTTTGTTTGATGCTGGCAGTACTTATACTAGCGGCTCAGTTCCTACTTCGTGGGAAGCATATACCAATGCAGATTATGCGGCTGGAATAACCCTTGCTCTTGCAGATTCCACTTCCAATTATATTAATATCACAGGAGTAAAACTTGAAGTAGGCACATCAGCTACAGACTTTGAGTATAGAAGTATTGGTGAAGAAATACTTATGTGCCAACGATATTATGAAGTTTCCCATAGTTGGGGCGATAACTCTCAATATCAAGGGCAGGCTCCTGTTTTTGGTATGAATGGTGCTAGTTATGGGGCTACCGTAGGAGATGTGCAGGGTAAAATATGGAATGTTCATAAACGTGCGGCTCCTACAGTTACACTTTATGCTGATGATGGCACTTCTGGAGCAATTACGAGGATGAGTGATTCTAGTAAATACACAGGAGTGTCAGCGAAATATATGAATGAGTATGGATTTTTTAAAGTATACAAAGCAAGTACATTTGCAAATATGACTACATATTATTACGCTTATGCCGCAGACGCAGAACTTTAAGGGAAAACTATGAGCAATTATAAATCTGTCAAAAGAATTACCGAAGAAAATAGACCTGATGAATTTTTAGTTGTAGACAATGATGATACAACAATGTCTGTTCCGAGTGATGTTAATAACCGCCACTACCAAATGATTCAAGAATGGGTAGCAGAAGGAAATACGATAGAAGAAGGAGATGATTAATGCCACAGATAGATATAGACGGAGCTAACTCAAAGATTTCTGCCGATAAAATTCAGGGGCAGTCAGGCACTACAGTAACCGTCCCTACAGGCCATACCGTTGCAATTACGGATGCTGACAGATTGACTATTGCTGGTACGGCTGTTAAGGCTGGAGCATTGGGTAAAATTGTGCAAGTGGTAAATGGCACAAGTGCCGCAATAGCAAATGGAACGACAATTATTCCTAAAGACGATACAATTCCGCAGAAC
>CAACVE010000221.1_pt1 | contig 10961 bp, 18 predicted proteins | sample 2381751 | NCBI WGS metagenome assembly CAACVE01 (sample SAMEA5211968, study PRJEB30684) | marine metagenome | biome: Marine; feature: Epipelagic; material: Water | collected 2015-10-15 | depth 2000 m | reverse complement strand
GAGATTACAAGGTGACTGGAGTTCAGACGTGTGCTCTTCCGATCTTCTACTTGCTCCGTCCATTTGGTCATCTTGTATTGCTGTAGCAGATCCTCAAGAAAACCGCCCATTCCCTTCATCATTAAGGAAGTGTTTAAATCATCGCATATAGTTTCCAAACGAAACATGGGATAAGACTGTACGACACACATATAAACAGCCTTGACAACATCCTCTTCATCATCTTCGACAAAGTGTTCTATAATCTTATCGAACTCCAAAACCAATGCTTTACACAGAAAGTCCATGTAGCTTTCCATGTTCAGAGGAGACTCTACCTCGGAAATTCTATCCCGAAGCGCGTGATATAATTCTCGCTCCTCCTTAACATTTAATTTTTTAACTAAAATTACTGTGTCAAGAGGGGGGCAAACAATTTTGTAGTGGGGTGTTTGATTACTCATTTGTCATAGAATCCAATTCGCTGAATACCGACTTAACGCTGCCCTTATTATTGGAATCTTTCGACATCTCCATTTTAGCTAGGAGTGTTATGAGCTTAATAGCATTAACCTTAGAACTTTGTGCCAGCTTAAGGCAGTCCACCATCAAGGATTTAGCTGCGGCATCCTGCGGATTTTCTTCCACCATATTCTTAAAATACTGGTGGACCTCAAGAGCCTTCTTTCTGTCCTCGGAACATTCTGATATTATCTTTTTGGAGATTTTTTGCAGCCTGTTGGCATCCATCACGGGAGTTTTTAAAATATAATTTCTTACCATCGCTTTTTCCTGAATTTCTCAAATGATTCGCCAAAATCCTCATCGTATTGATCAGGATGCTTCTGTCGAATTTTCGAAAGCTTCGCCTTTTTGTTCTTGGGACGATTAACTTTTTTAGTCCTCTTAGGACCCCAAAACTTTTCACGCTTATATGTTCTACCCATTAATCGTTCGTAGACAAAAGTTGCTTAGCCTCCGATACCATTTCATCGGCATCGTGAATTTTAGACATTCTATCCATATCACGATCCGAAATAATACTTCCCACCCGCGATATTGTTTGTCCTACCAAAAAATTAGTAGAAAAATCAAATTTTGGATAAATTCCCATTAGAGAGCATAAAAAATTAGGTATGGACTCAAGGAGCGCCAAAAAATAATACCACGAATAGTGTAAATAATTTCTCATTTTACAATAACTTTAACTTACCGATGCGTTTTGCTACTTTACCTTTGGCTGGGAAGGAAAATACTCCGTCAGCCAAATCTTCATCCCAGTAAAACTTAGCGCAAGTAGGATCTTTCTCCATCATATCACTTATAAGATTGTAAGCTCTACACTTACCGTAGTACTCCAAAAACTCGTCATCTAACTTTCGATATTTTTCATTTCCCTTTTTAGAATTCAAGAAAAATTGGAGCTGTGCACTGGTAATGTAACAGCCGTCATCATCGTATAATTTGCCTAGTTTGCCTCGCATCGCATAAGTATTTACCTTTGTAAACCACAATGTGCAAATTAATTCGCGAAAGTGTTTGCAAGTTCCCAAAGCCTAGAATTGATGAAAAGGTCTTTCTGGATGGACTTAATGGGTCTTACGCGCCTACGAGTTTCAGTATTAAGGTAGCCGCCTTGCAACAAATTTTCCTGACAGCGGTTAAATACACTCCACAAATCGGAACCTGTGTCTGCACTTCTCCGAGGAGTTAAGACATTATCAACAATGTCACTCCCAGGGTTCGTAAATCTAATCCTGGCTGCTTTTGCAGCAAATACTTGTTGCGTGGGCCTATCAAGATCAGTCTCGCGCCAAGAGCCTAGCGTAGAATTCAAATGAGTAACATTCTCACAAAAAACACGAGAAGCCTCATACACATCCGAGTCCTCAAAAGCTTGATGCCTAATGCGGATAGGTGCGAACTCTCGTTCTGCCACTACCATGCCATTAGAACACACCAAACGAAATACACCAGCGCGAAGTTGGTAGGCAGCTAAACCGTTGTGCGCGTTAACAACGATGATTTCGGGGAAAAGACCTCCGTCCGTATCTTCAGAATCTAGTTCAAGATCCTCATGCCGCAACCTGATAAGGTGCTTGGCGGTATTCGACATACCAGTAGATCTTGAGCGTACTTGACTGGCCTTCCAAGGTTCCCAGCCCTCCTCTTTCAGGATATCAAGTACCCTGGTTGTAGGTAGGAAGGAGTATCTGTCGGATACCCTCTCCGAGGGGTTTTCAGCATAAATAGAGGGAGCCGCTGAGCGAAGCTCCGAGTCCGTAAGAAATGTTACCATAATTGGCCTCCTAAAAAATTAGTAGAGTTGTCTACGCCTTATTATAGAGGTGATTCTTATTTATTTAAATTTCTTTCCGCAAAAGCTTCTTCAGCTGACAAACCGCGATCCAGCTCATCCCTTGTCCTGCGAAAACGCTTGTTGCTTTTTCTCTTATACTCTTCCAGAGAGGCATACCTCCCAGAAGCTCGGCCATCGGCAACCTCAGAGGGGCTGTCACAGCCAAACAATCTGGCAAAGGCTTTATCAACTATGGCCTTCAACATAGAAAATCTTTTGTCAAGTTCGCTCATTTGTTATTCCTAATAAAGTTTTTAAATCCCCCTGTTTATTTACGAACTCTGCAATATTTTTAGACTGAAATTTTTCCCCACTTTCTATGTGGGTGTACCAAGCACCATTTCGCTCTATTATACCATCGTACTCTAAAAGTTCAGTTAGACCGTAATAAGGATCTAACCCTTTATCCCAAAGTAATTTAAATTTACACTTAAGAAAAGGTGTAGCTGTTTTATTTTTAAGGTTACGAATAGTGCCCTCTATCCCTAGGGGATTCTTTTTATCATCCTTAAGAATATCAGAAGTATTATTAGAATTAACCTTAAAGGAAGTAGTGCAATAAAACAAAAGAGCCTTACCACCCCCAGCCCTAGTGTTCGGATCTCCATACATCACCCCAATCTTTGAGCGTATCTGATTCACCATGAGTAGGCAAACTTTCTTCTTGCGAAGCATACCATTTATTTTTCTCAAGCATTTCCCAGCAGCCTTGGCTCTGATAGCCCCACCCATGTTGTTATCGTCTTGGTACTCCTCATCCATTTCACGCTGAGTAGTAGCGGTACCTATTGAATCAAAACCTATTACTATAGGTGTGTCCGTATCCGCCAACCGTATGGCATCCACGATCTCTTCTATCTGGGCGAAACATTCTTCCATCGTTTCTGGCGTAGCATAGATAAGTTCCTTGGCATTCACTCCCATAAGCTCTGCAAATTTAGCGTTATAGCTGAACTCATTATCAATCATAACTGTGTAGTAACCCAGTCTCTGCGCTTCTGCAAAGGCATGAGTGAGGAACACAGTTTTGCCTGTGCTGGACTCCCCCATAACTTCGTGAAGCCCTCCCACGCTAAAACCTCCATCATACTTGCCAGATAGCACTCTGTTAAAAGCATAGCTACCTGTGGGAACATGCCCCAAATCTTCCGTCTCCTCAGACAATAGTCCTGCCCCAGTTAATCTATCTAAAATTTCTTGTTTCATCATGCTGTGTATATTACCTTTTCTATCTTAAAATTTTGTAAAATTTGTTGGCATGTCGAGCAAGGTTTCGCCAAATTAAAATGGGAGCGATAAACATACATTGTCGCCCCAGAAACATCATGCCCCGCATTGATAGCCTTGTACAATGCGTAGGTTTCTGCATGGAGAGTGTTGTACTCTCCTGATCCAAACCTAGGATGAGTCTTCCGTGAATTAAAGCCTTTTCCAAGAATCTTCTTCTTCTTGGTGATAACTGCTCCCAACTTAAATCTACGGTCACTCTTTTCACTTTCTTTTATTGCTACCGCCATCGGCGGCGGAATTTCGTCATCAAGTTCTTGAAGGATCATTTATTTTTCCTTTTATAATCTGTCTCATAAAATCCAGATCCTTTAAAAATTACTCCTGCACCAGCAGTCGGTACCCGCTTTAATTTAAACTTTGAGCACTTAGGACATTTGCGTTTATGGCCTTCATACATTCTTTGCCTAAATTCGCTGTACTCATCACAAGCTTCACATCTGTAATCGTAAAAAGGCATTATTTCCCAGTGGAGCCTAAGCCCCCCTCTCCTCTATCTGTTTCGCCCATGTCCTCAACTTGCACAAAATCCCATTCGTACACTGGGTTAATCTCCAACTGAGCGATCCTATCGCCTATCTCTACCTCATACATACCCCTAGAAAAATTGTGCAAAAGTACAAAAATTTCACCACGATAATCAGAGTCTATTTTTCCAGGCTGGTTGGCAACCACAATTCCTTTTAATGTCAAACCGCTGCGAGAGTATACTTCACCCTTCCATCCTTCTGGTATCTCCATGGACAAGCCTGTGCGCACAGCATATGTTTCACCAGGGAAGATATACGCTTTTGCAGAAGCATACACATCATATCCTGCCGCGCCAGGAGTCCTCCTGCTAGGAATTTTTGCGGCGGGGTCTAGCTTTTTTAAGTTTATTATCACTCAAGTTCTCCAAATCTTTAAAATCGCGAACCACGAAAGAAAGCAGCGTAAAAATAGACAGCAAACTAAAAATAGCCCAGTCGTACCAAAATAGTCCCAGGTTAAATTTATTACAAAGTAATAAATAAATAATAAAAAGTGTCAGTCTCATACTCTATGATAGAGGCACACTCGGGATTGTCATCTGCTCATGTATCCAATCATAGGTTTTTGCAATTCCCTTCTCCAGGCTATACTTAGGCCACCAATCTAATTTTTCCTTAATAAGACGGTTATCAGAGTTTCTACCTTGCACCCCTACAGGCCCTTCTATATTTTCTATGGTTAAATTCTTGCCAGATATGCCTATGATCATTTCCGCCAGCCCGTTAATACTTATCATTTCCTCGGAGCCTATGTTGAGAACGGCTGTGATCTCAGAATTCATTAGCCTACGAATGCCCCTGATACACTCCACGATGTAAAGGAAGGATCGAGTCTGTGAGCCCCTCCCCCACACCTCTATGGAATCCCCATCAGATGCCTCGGCTACTTTGCGGCACAGAGCAGCAGGAGCCTTCTCACGGCCTCCTGTCCATGTACCTTCTGGGCCAAATATGTTATGGAAGCGGGCGATGCGGACATTCATCCCATGATTCCTGGCATAAGCCCTATAAAGGCGTTCGCTGAACAGCTTTTCCCATCCGTACTCACTATCTGGCTGAGCAGGATAAGCGGACTCCTCAGAACAAAGAGGGTTGTCTGGATCCTCCTGATTAAACTTAGGATAGATACAGGCTGAGGAAGAATAAAATATCTTCTTTGCCATGTACTTACGACACAACTCAACTATGTTAAGATTAATGAGAGCAGAGTTATGCATGACATGAGCATCGTTTTCCCCAGTAAAAATGTACCCAGCTCCACCCATATCTGCGGCAAGCTGGTATACTTCATCGTACCTAATGATACCCTTATTGTTCCTGAAAGCTCGTTCACAAACATCTGGGTTGCGTAGATCGCCAATGATAAAATCATCAGCCGCAGTCTCAGAGAACTCTGGATACTTTAAGTCCACCCCACGAACCCAATAGCCAGCACTTTTAAGGTACTTCACCAGATGGCTTCCAATGAAGCCTCCCGCGCCACACACCAAAGCTGTTTCCATTATGTCATTTGCTCCATGAAATCGTCCCATACTTTATCAGGAGTTAAGTTTGCAAACACTTTTCTATTTTCCTGATGGGCTTTCCATATATCATAGTAATCAGGCTGCAAAGTTAGAAGCTGTTTTCCCAAGTCTTCCCCATCCTTTACTGTAATATATTCTTTGGGCATATACATAGACTTTTGATCCCCTACATCAGTCCAAATAAGAATGGCCCCCATAGCCATAATATCAAATACGCGCCAACTCATCCTGTCGTGACCAGTAGGACACAACCCAATCCTAAAATTAACTAACCCCTGCATGTACCCTCCGTGGTCAACACGCGAAACCCCCAGCGAGGCAACACCACTACCGAAATGTTCTGATTGCCATTCCCTGGAAAGATTATGTTCAGCGAACACCAGCCCACCAAGGTGTGGAATATTATTATGTTGCAAAGATAAAAGCCAGTCGATTCGCTGATTGTACATAAGTTCCTCAGCATTATAGCGACCTATAGAAGAAAGATTAATAGAATCATCCCGTGCATATACACCATCAGGAACCTCAGTATAATTTCCAAGGAAAGTCCCAGTACCTACGAAAAAAGGAAAGGCATTTTGGTGAGTGAACGGAGGAATTTCTGCTTTAGCAAACTCAGTTAGCATGGCGTAAACACTAAGAGGAAAACCAATATTCCTTACCCCGTCATTCCTATCCTCGTCTACCCAATTCATCTTAGCATAATACTCAACCTTGTCTCTCATAGCGTGGTAAGCTGCGCCTGGATTAAAATCCTTATGCCCATCTTCACAGTCATAAAAAATAATATGATCAGAATTTAACTTTGTTGTGGGATCATAGGATAGACTGGGATCAACGAATACCACATCACACTCACCATCAGGAATATCCTCATACTTTTGAACCGTTTGGCATTCCACATCACACATATGCATACTCTGTTCTAAGCGATATGTGTGCCTATCTTCCCCCCTGACAATGAGAACTTTTGTCATCTTTTTATACCCCAAAAATAAAGATCATGGTGTCCGTTATTAACTGAGAATTCGTACTCCGAAAAGTGCGTCCCTACATTCAAAACTTTTCGTATATCCGCTTCAGTAAGATTTTTGTAATAATCCTCTAGCCCATCAACACGGGTAGCAAAAACTTGATATGGTTTAGACCTACTTGTACCATGCTCTGGTCGCCCAGTAGTAGCGCATGTAAAGACATACAAGCCTCCACTCTTTAGCATACGAACAGCAGCATTTAAAGTTTTATCATAGTGCCTATCATGCTCCAAACACTCAGTCGAGATAATGGTATCAAAGTATTCATCAATAAAAGGAAGTTCGTGAGCAAAGCCTAGAAGGTGAACATTGGGACCATAACCTACATCATTTCCTAGGACAAAACAATCTTTGAAATAATGATTGTTATTGCCATTCACATCCCCACTTCCTATATCTAAAACTATTTTGTTTTCAAAATACTTGGGAAACTGTCTTTTTATAGACAAACAGAATTCCTTTTGCTCTTTATGTGCCATAATCTAGATTTACATAGTCCATGATTTATTATAGTGTCTCCTGTGCAGATAGAGCGAAAGCTGTGCAACAGCTTATTCCCTCCTCATAACCTACTTCAGGCTCCCAACCTAGCACCCTCTGGGCCTTATCGTAAGAGCCTACACTAAACTTATTAACTTCCTCAACAATTCTATTTCTATTCAAGGGATAAGGCTCTATAAAAAGAGACTCATACTGATCCCAGAAATGTTCCGACTTGGAAAAAGTAGGATCAATGCGTAAATTAAACTCTTTCTGGTACAAGTCGTATATCTCACGGACTGATTTTACTTCTCCACTACAGACATTAAATACCTCCCCAGACAGACCATCCTTACACAATACGCGCTCCACCATATTTGCTAAATCAGTAACATAAATATAATCTCTTTTTTGGTTCCCATCTGAAAAGAATGTCGGCCCTTCCTTATTTAATAAAGACTTAATGATGTATCCCATGAGAGGAGGATGTTTTCTCTTAAAATCCTGATGAGGTCCATAAACATTAAAAAAGCGAAGAGACACAATATCCATGTTGTAATTTTCAACAAAACTTTGACACAATAATTCACATTGAAGCTTAGTAAGAGGGTAAATTAAATCAGGAGTTTTTTCTACTTGATCTTCAAAAAATGGGGTTTTTTTGCATTTTTCATACATAGCTGAAGTGCTGGCGAATACGATCTTTTTTACGCCCCCCAATCTACAACTTTCTAAGACACAGGCGGTGCCTGCGACATTATTATCAATAGCGTTATAGGGGTCTGACTGACAATCAGGAAGGGGAGCAACTCCTGCGAAATGCAGCACAGCCTCTATTTCTTTCTCTCTCAATAGATGATCACAATACTCCCGTACATCTCCTTTTATAAACTCTCCTATGGACTGCCCATTTACACTCAAATTATCAACATGCCCATAACTCATGTTATCAAACAAATAAACGGTGTGACCTCTCCCTTCAAGGTAGTGACCCACCTGAGAGCCTACAAAGCCCGCCCCTCCTGTAATTAGAATGTTCATAGGTAGTCGGCTAGTCGCCCATTTCTAGGAATATTAAGGGCTTCGCAAGAGGGGTATGGATTGGTAGCGGAAAAATCATTAACAATAATTCTCTTGTTGTGGTTACAATCACTAATAATAACCTTATAATTAATATTGTTACTCAACAGGTAATCTTTAAACTTGTTCAAATATTCGTCAGTCCTACTCGTTATAAAAATTATTTCCGCTCCGCTATCGCTTAATTGCTTTAATACTTTTATATTTTCCTCTATAGGGATAAAGGTATTTTCCCAAGTCTCCTTGCCGTACCGTCCTCTATTTTCTAAGAAAATTCCATCTATATCAAAAACATAGGTACGAAGGTTAGAGGTATACTCATGCCATTCCTCTGATGTTCCCCAGTCCAAAAAGGCATCGGCCAAAACCAGAGAGAAAGTTTCTCCATTTGAAATTAAAAAAGAAATAAGATGACTAAAGTACAGCTCAGATGTTGCCACAGAAGACAAAGCTCTATACGATTCAAGAAGTAAGTGACTAGGAATAGAGTAAACCCCTAGAGAAATTAAATCAGATATCACCCTCTTTTCTACTATATTTTTTATGATATTATTTTCATCATACTGAATAAAAGATTTAGCTGTAATATTTTTTACGGGCTGGGTGTGAATATCCAAACCGATAACAAATTTATCAGTAACGGGCATATCAAAAGAGACTAGCCCATCGCAATCTTTTACTATGATTGTACCCTCTAGACTATTTCTTTCAATGCATTTTACGACTGTCTCAGGAGCGCTATAGGTAGGATCCTCCAAAATAGTAATGTTGAAAGCTTCTCCGAAAATTTGACGAATTTTTACATCTGCCGCGTGGTCTTCGCAATGCTCCTTCAATATAACGATGTGAGTTTCATCATAGTCATCTAGATTTAAGCCCGCAACTACCTCCTCTATCATCAAGCGCCCATGAGGATGAGTAAGAAGCCACTTGGGTCTACTGCCTTGATAGCGTGTAGATCGTCCAGCAGCTGGGATGATTAAAATCTTTTTAGTGTCTCTTTTACTTTCTGAATTTTGCATTTTAATAAGTCCGTTATTTTCTTGTTACTGTAAGGTACTATTCTATACAAATGAATCAACAAGAGAATGTACTTTCTTTTATCATGAATTAAATTATTTAACATATAAAGGTGATGCCATGGAACATAGTTTTTATCTCTGAAAGACCACGCGCAGAAGGTATCCTGCATTAGTTTCGACTGGTCTATTAAAGACGATTCAATAAACGAATCAAGAAAATCTATAACATATACATTATTATTTTTAACTAAAATATTTTCGAAAGTTAAATCTCCATGACAAGCTCCAACAGGAATCTCCCAAGAAACTTCCTCAAGCATCTCCATGGGAAACCCACTCAAAGATAAGCATTTTGTGTATATCTCTTTTGTACAATCTTTTGTCTGATTATTAGTAGTCAGTAATTTATCAAATAGTTGTTTAATATCATGGTAGGGGGTATAAGCACAGTACTCTTGAAAACTTACTCCTTGAATATATTCCATGTCACAATAAACTAACCCATTTTTTATCCCAGAAGTAAAAATTCGCGGAGTACGAATAGAAGGGTGACAAAAAGCTTTTTGTTTCTCTATTTGAGAGGATAGTCTCGTATTGTAAGGTTTATCCCTGGATGTTTTTCTTACAATGCCATCATCAGTTAGCTCTAAGGAGCATCCTGAATGCCCCTTGAGAATCACGACCACGCCTCATCATGGTACACCTCTCCTTGTTCCGAATAGCCTTGGTACATGTAACCCTGACCATACTTATGCCAATCCATAGAAATTCTAGGGAAGGGTTTAAACGCTATATTTCGAATTCTATTGTATTCATCAAAGGCTTCCTGTCTTTTGGGAGCTGCGTCTAATAAGTACTCTTTGGGATCGGCAGCATGCTTCTTTGCTGTGTCACTAAATCTTGCATAATAGTGAACGCCCAAATGAATTGGTCCACGCAGAGTATTAGTAGCAAAATCAGTATGAGGACCGTAGGTAGCTTCAGCGGTTTCAAAAGGAAGGTCAAATAAATTTATAAGATCCTCACGCCTCCCCCAAAACAAGTGATCCTGAGGATGGTATGGATGGTGGGTTCCCATTCCAATGACAAAAATTTCACGATCTTCATGGAATTTATTATAAAAAGTATTCAATACTTTCATATCTTCAAATTTAATTGTTTGATCGGATCTAGTTTTTATAACAACATCTGTAGTACATCTTTTTAAGCCCTCAGATGAGGATATAATTTGATAATTTAAATTTCCTCCCCCATCATGTTCAGGAGGAGTTGAAAATATATATTCTATCCTGTCATTCGACTCATAGGAGGAGCACTTCTCCTCTTCATAATCCCAAGTAGAAATAATAACCTTATTCACAAAATCTAAGGGCAAATAACTCAGAGCCGTAAAATAGGTGTTATCCCAAATTCCTCCTTGAATTAGTAAATCAACCTTGGTGTCCATTATTTAATCTTTATAAAAGGCATTATTAAGGTGCCGTGTTTTTGAGCAGATACAGCAAACTTCTCATCTATCTCAAATCCGTAGTTCTGGAAAGTATGGTGAATACTTTCCATACTTATCTCCTGTCCCCAGTCATGGACTGCTATGCAATCCCCCACTTTTAACATGAGATCGGAAGAGCACACGTCTGAATCCAGTCACCTTGTAATCTCGTATG
>CAACVE010000218.1_pt1 | contig 11023 bp, 14 predicted proteins | sample 2381751 | NCBI WGS metagenome assembly CAACVE01 (sample SAMEA5211968, study PRJEB30684) | marine metagenome | biome: Marine; feature: Epipelagic; material: Water | collected 2015-10-15 | depth 2000 m | reverse complement strand
CGAGATTACAAGGTGACTGGAGTTCAGACGTGTGCTCTTCCGATCTAGACCTTTCCCAGTTTACAGGGCAACCGATCGAAAACATACCAGATGATACACTCATCAAGGCAATAGGAGGCTAATATGCCAGCACAAGGGAATATAGGATTGGCAGATAGCATACGATCTGGGTTTACTCGACAAAATTTAATTGCAGAGGCACAGCGCAGGGGGCTTACGCTACCACAAACAAATCAGCCGACATTGCAACCGTCTGAGGCAATAGAGCCACAGCAGCCTGTTCGTGCCCCTGCGATCGGAAGGAGTCAGCAGGATTTAATTGCAGAGGCACAGCGTAGGGGGTTGACGCTGCCAAAAGGGGTAGCGCCTGCAACTCCTGCCCCTGCACCTGATGTTTCTACACCAGGTGGATTGGGGACATTTTTACAGACAACTATTGCTAATGTTCCTGGCTCTGCTGCAGATGTTGCAACAGGAGTGATGAGTCTGTTTACCCCAGATGGGTTGAGGCAGTTAGGTGATGTTGCAGGGCGCACAGCGTTTGGTGGTCTCGATGTTCTGCTGGGTAAGGAAAGCGAAGATGCTAAAGTGGCAAAAGCGGTCTTTAAGGAGTCGACCCGCCTGTTCAGAGATCCATTGGGAACGATACAAAGCGATCCTGTCGGTGCGTTATTAGATGTTGCAGGCATTCTGTCTGGTGGTGCAGGAGTATTGGCAGGCAGGGGAGGGACACTGGGCAGGATAGGCGCGAAGGCTGCGCAGATAGAGGCGAAGATCAATCCTATCACAGTGGTAGGGACGAAGGGTGCAAAGGTGGCAAAAAAGGCTGGAAGCAAGCTTTTGGAGACTGCTAAGGCCAGGGCTGCTATCGCAAGTGGTGTAGGTTCTGAGAGCGTAGATATTTTTTATGAGGCAGGGAAAGCTGGCGGTGCTAAAGCTGCTGCGGTTAGAGATGCTATGGCGCGGGGTGATGTTGTCCTCGAAGACCAAGCTGGTAAGATCATCACCGGTATTGCTGATGCTGAAAATTCCAAGCAGCTGAACCATCGCGCTAATATAGCGACTCTGGAGATGAAAGAAGGGCAGCAGATAGACATCAATGCCGTAAGATCCAAGATCCTTAGGGACATTGAGGCCGAGTGGAACATCAAGTTTGATCTTGTAGAAAAAGTACCTGCATCTTCTAAAAACTTGCCCATTGAGGTAGAAGTTGTGGGTATACCAGGGGGCCCTGGTCTTAAAATAGACTTCAGGGAGGGGCGATTAAAACTTGAAGGAGAGCAGAAGCGTGTATCAAAGATGGCAAATGAGATGATGAAATGGACAGACAACGGTATTATGAAGTCCTACGATTTTGAGCAAGCTCTTGACCAGTTTATGGAAGCAGGTATAGATGCAAACAAGTTTCGACGCTCTAATAGTATCTTGACTGGTGCGCGAGATGTTGTCAGTAAAGAGATGAAGAAAAAAGTGGACGGCTTTGCCGAGATGCAAGATGAGTTTTCTATGATGTCACAGTTCTTGGATGACAGCCGTGCGATATTGGGAGTTCCAAAGGGCACCAGTGTCCGTGAGTTGCTGGTGGGTGGCGATAAGGTCACTGCTGGCATCTCTGAGAACACACTGACAAAGGTCGGCAATTTGCTCAATGACCGGACCAGTAAGAACTTGGTCAAGAGACGCAAAGCTGTAGAGGTCATTGAGAATATGATAGAAAGACGTGAGCTTGAGAGGCTTGGCATTCCTGGTATTGAGAGGATGACGCCACAGCAGTCAAAAAAACTTGCCTTGGAAAATGACGTGTCTTCAAATATCTTTGAGGCATTGGCAGGCCTAAGGGGTAGCGGTACTACTCAAATGGGTTTTGGGAGGGGGAGGGACAATCTGTTAGGTGGTATGCTGGGCGGCACTATCGGTGCGTCATTCGGTGTTATGGGTGTCCCTGTGGGTATCGCCATGGGAAAATGGATCGGCAATATGACCATCAATAATCCACGAGCTGTAGGCCGTTTATTTATGGGGCTTGGTGCCAGGACTGCAGATATCGCTCCATTTGTGAGGCGATTGCAAAATGTCGTTGATAAGCTGCCAGCGGAAAAGCTGAAGAGAGGACTCACCATTGGCACAGCAGTGCAAATGGCGAGGGAGCGGGCACCACAGGATCCAGATGTGCGTGATCTTTTTGAAAAGCTACGGCTACAATAGAACGATAGCCAGCCGATAAGCGCAAGAGGAAGCCCACAAAAATCAACTTGTAACCAGGTGCAACGTTTGGTATCTTCATTGTGAAACTCCTATGAAAAGCGCTGCCTATTTTCCTTTGAGCGGGATGATTCGGCGACGCTTTTTTAATGGTGGGTTATAAAGATTTCGTTTGTGCGAAAAACTCGTCAAGATTCACTCTGACTTGGCGACCGACACGGAACATGCCAGGGATTCTGTTGTGCCGTGATTGTTCGTAACCCAATGAGTTTTTGATGTCCACAATTTTGCAGAATTTGCGAAGCGACACGACTCGAGGGTATTCGGCAGTTTCGACATTCATACTCAACCTCCTTATCCTGAAAAACGAAGAACGCGGGCTATCTTTCTTGAATTACACAGAAAGATAGCTTAAAGTCCGTGAACTGCTAAAGTTTTTTTTAGTTCAACTACCTCACGCTTTTTTTTCACAGTAGGTGGGCAGGGACAGCGTGTTATCTCTACAGAATAATAATGATGATGCTACCCCCCTCCCTATAGGGGGCAGCATCATTATCGACTCGAGCTTGTTTTGTGGCTTCGTGGTCTTTGAACATATTACCGTACGTCCCCGTTAAGAACTTTCTGGGTAAATACGTGGGGATCTTTGGCGATTTTCAACGCTTCTGAAAGCAGTTGTGCAAACGATGGGTTGTCAAGCCCCATCGCAAGGATAATAGAGCAGATGTGCCGAGCGCGACCGCCAGCGATAACCCCTTGATCGGTAAGAACAACGAAACCCTGTGACCCTTTGAAGACTTCTTCAATGGTCTTGGCACTTCTTTCTGGATAAGGAACCGTGATTGTTGATTCGTCGCCGTTGTCTACGTCCATTCTTATGGCTTGCATTTAAAACCTCCTCCATTGGAGTGTAATCGACAGGGAAGCGAATCTCCCCTGTCGATTAATTACCGACTTGTTTCCGAAAACAGCTCGGTCAAAAATTCTATTTCGCCTTCTGTGTTGGCGTGCCTTATGTCGAAGTTCCACGCTTGGTCGCAAATGGGTCCGAAGGATGTAGATTCAATGCCCTGCTGAGGATCACCGCCCATATATACACCCATACAACGCGCTCCGAATTCGTCCAGCTTGTTTCGGAATTGGGCGCATATCACATCGGGCGGTGAGAAGATACCATCAGAAAATAAGACTACGTCCGCATCGCTGAAATCTACATCATCTTGTAAACAGTCCATAGCCGCGAAAAGAGCCTGTGCAGGGTTCGTGCCGCCACCCATAAATGTCTGCGCCCATTCTGCGGCCTCCAACTCTTGACCTTCCCCATCAAATTTCCTAAACTCCGTCTGTATATCGAAGTGGATCCAGTAAAACGGCTGACCCCGTTGCGCACATTCTTGCCGAAGTGCCAGGGCCATACCGGATTCCCAGTTGAAGATGTCGCCAGCTGTAGAGCCAGAGCCGTCTTGTAGCACGATCATCGGCCCCATCCCTTTATTCTGATTTGCTTCGGTTTTCCACACTTCTGCCTTTTCTTCTACCACCCGTTGCCACATCATCAGCTCTGTTTCTGGGGTAGCAAATGAAGCCAGCTCTGTAGAAGTGAGTTTATTGATCTCGCCGCCCGATGTGATACCCACGATGCCACCGCCAGCAGATTCCACCTTCTGCTTTTTGGTCTGCTCTTGAAGTCTCTGCATTCTGCCAGCAATTTCGGCGATCTTTTTCAACTGCTCGTTACCGGAAATATGTTCTGCCATCTTGAGTGCTTCGATCTCCGGTATCTGTGCTGGCATACCCGATTCGGTTCCGCACCCCGTGCCAAAGGCCCCCATCGCCTCGTTTACTGCCTTGACCCCGTTAACGGCTTCTGAGAGACCATTTCGAAGGGCTACCCTTATACCCGATTCGTCTGCTTCAAGAGCACCCTCCAACGCCTCCGCGCTCTCGTCGGCTTCTGCTTCGAGTTGATCGAACCTCTCTGCGGCCTCTGCCCCCTGGTCGGCGATTTTATCCATCTCATCCTTTACTGCCCCATCGCCCGATTCGTCATACTGTCTTTTCTTGAGTTTCCAGTATTTGCGCAATTGCTCGACCCTTGCACGCTGATTTTCCAGATCTCGCTGATTACACTGGTTTTTATGCGCGGTATATTTTACATCATCTGGTAGATCAGCAACGATCTGGTTCAGCCTGCGAACGGCTATCGCACTGGATAGGTTGTTATGGACAGTGTGGTTCTTCAGAGCCTGTGTTTCTTCCATCCCTTCCATCTGGCGAATAATCTCGCGGTGTGCCGATACCGATTCGGCAGAGTCTTCATTGATCACTGGGATGTTCTTATTGAAAAAAGTGAAAGCGTCGTTCTGCAGTTCTTTGAAGAACGGTAGATTTTTTGTGCCTTGATCGCCGAGAATTTTTAAATCGGTCATCTGATCTGCTAAGTCCTCGAATTCTTGACGCTCCACCCACGACGATTCGACTGCAAACATATCGTCATCGTATACGTCTATGCGTTCTGCCATTAAATAGCCTCCTTAGCAACGCCAACCAAAACGGACTTGGGAAGGTTGCCGTGTTCCATAGCATTCTGGATCGCTATGTCTGTGACCTTTTTGTGTGCGCCCTGTAGAGTTTCTCGGGCTGAGCCAGATGTCTCGTTGACGCGCTGATCCAGAAGCTGGATCAGTGCGTCTAATGTGCGACTACAATCGTTGTATGCATCCTCCTTCTGGTCGTCATTCTTCGCAACAATTTTGGCGGCATTTTGATATGCGGCAGTTGCCTGATCAACGGCTTTGCGAGCCTCTTCCATCGTGGGGTTGGAAATCTTGAAGACCAGCTCTTTGATCTTCGCAATATCTTTTGGAGTGTTCCAAAGGCAATGCTCTAAAATGGTAAAGTCTTGCGCCTGGACTTCATATGAACCTCTGCGCCACGCCCTTGCAGGAACAACTCTGCTGGCGATCCACCCAGACGTTCTGTCATTGAACATCAAGCCCTCTCTGCGAAATCCCTCTCTGATCTTCCAGAAGGTATCATCTGCCTCTTTACCCCATTTGACATTGTCGCGCATATCTCGGTGGGCTTGATCCAACTCATCCACTGTGAGACCGACAGAGGCCGTGTCTGGCGCGTCTGCTTGGCGAACCTGATGTACAAATCGGAGAAAGTTCGTGCGCTCGTTGATATGAACTACAAAGAGCCGGTATGCGTATCTGGCGAGAAAAGCATCGTTGGGCTTCGGCAATTCATTACTCGCTCCAAATAAGACGCGCAACGGGCAATCGATTGTCTGTGTGCCGTTAGTGTATAGCCGCTCATTGATGATCCCCAGCAGTGGTGATCTCAACGTATCGTTAGCCTTAAAAATCTCGTCCAAGAATCCGTATTCAACATCTGCGATTCTGTCTGAAATATTTCGCTCGTCTTCGTCACGGTCTTTCAGTGCCTTGATCGACTTGCCTCCCAACACTTCATCAAGGGGAGTCTGTTCACCCACTTGCTTTTCAAAGTACCGGCCATCCGTGATGGCTTGACAGGCAGATCGAACGATTTGAGATTTGCCCATGCCTGGCTCACTGATTTGCAGATGGTTCATCTGGGAGACTAAAGAATCGCAGATGGTGAGTGCGACATCGTCACGCTCAACGAACCAATCGGTGAGGCGTTCCTGCAACAGATTCAACTTCTGACGGATGGTGTCTACTGCGTTTGCTTGTGCCATTTTGCTCCTCCATTGGAGTTGGTTAAATTCTTGCCCTGATTCGAACGCCTTAAAATGGGATATTGTCTGCGTGCAACACAGGCCGAATAGCCTTCGGATTGTGCGATTTCTGATCGGCCTTCGCTTCAGCCTTCTTGCGTTTTTCATCTTCTCTGACCTGTTTTGCCGCCTCACGCGATGCTCGACGCTTTTCTCTTTCAATCTCGTTCTGTTCGCGCTTACTGAGCTCGGCTTTGATACCCTTGAACTGGCCTGCAAGAACGGCTTCGACCTTATCCTTAACGACTGACAAAGACTTATCAACCAGGTCGGTGCGCCCCTGCAGGATCGTGCTATACATCTTGGCGTCGGTCATAATCCGATCGTATTTGTTCAGTCGATTCTGCAATAGCTTTTCAGGGAGTGAACCATCTGCGCGACCCTTCTGTAAAAGCTCGTCAAGATCGTCGTTCAAATTCTTGATCTTCAGTTCCATTTCAAAATCGAACGAGTGTGAAATGTCTTGCCTCTGCTCTTCCGAATTTAATATCGGAATGCGTTTGAGAAGTGCCCCGTTGCCGAAGTCTTGCACCGTCTTGACCAATTTCTCCAGAGAAGCGGTGTATTGGTCGGGTGTGAAGAACATCCCCCCTGTGGTGCGCCAGCGGATCAGATTCATCTTATGAAGGTTGACCCAGATGAAGTTTTGCAGGTTTTTGGACAGAATGTTTTGCCGAATCTTACTGTACGTCGCCTCAAAGTCCAGAATGAACGTTCTGTCATCAGCCGACTGCTTACCCTCCTTCTTGAAAACCAACGGATGCTCCCCCTGCTTGTCTTTCTCTTTGTGAAACTCGATGATCAAGTTGCGGTTATGCTCCAGGCCCTCTGTCTCTGCCCCAGCCAGCTTGATCGTTGTCGTGCGCTCAATGGTGACTTGATATTTAATCACCGATGCTGTCTTGCTCCCCAGAGGACGGATCAAAACCTTCGGCTCTGCATTGAGCCGTAAGTCTTGCATACGACCCCGAGTTGCCGCGAAATATGTTTTGTTATCCGATGTGGGGAAGGTGTCAGGATCGTAACCGTTGCGTGCTACAATCTCTTTGGCTTTTTCAACAGTCAAAACTTCAACTGTTTTGGGTGCTTCGTAAGTCATCACCCAACCGAGGCGTGGCAGATTATTATAATCTTCGCTGGACAGTTCGTTCAGGATTTGTTCGGTAGTCATTGCAAATACTCCTCTTGTGATTGACGAATACTGCGTTATGTCATATATTATATTGCTTGGTGAACGATTCGTTAAAACCACTGTGGGTTTTACAAAAGGCAGCACCGATTAGCCGATAATCGGTGCTGCCTTTTTTTGTTACCTCCTCCATTATTACGTCAACCGCTTCTTGAAAAAGTGGGCCGCCATTAATGTAGGCGGCAATATGGACAATCTATTGAGCCACTCACCCAACGCTGATTCAGCCGTTCAGCGTTTTCTTAAAAATGGCCAAAGAACGGAGAGGAGTTTGCTGGAAGCTCGTGTACAAAACTGAACCCTGAGCTTTGAAGAATGTACATCGCTCGTGAGGCGCATCATTTTTCGGGTGGTCAGCACCAATGATCCCAATACCCTCACAGACCTCGCATTCTTCCAGTTTCATCTGGGTAACTTTGGGTTCGTATTCAATTACTTTTTTCATTTTGTTACCTCCTTAAGGTACGTGATGGGCAAGTGGCTCGAAAGGCTCAAAACTTTAAAGTATTTTTGAAATGTGCTATCTATTGCGGCCTTGTGCGATTGATCCACCGCAGATGCCATACCTGGGGTCATACTCGCATGACCCCAGTATAGACGTATAAACTCTGCAATCGCGGAGTCCGCGATTGTCTCCAGTTCGTTGCGTGTCATCTTGTTAAATTCCTCACTCGACAGGAAAGTAGCGGTATGCGTCAATCGCATCCGCGATTTCCAATATGCTGTGGGTGTATTCGATGCCCTCAGGGACCCATCCGCTCTTGACTGCCTGATTGATCACGCGCTCAATGATCTGCCGTTCTATGGGCGTGATCACTGATGAGCTACCAATTTTTTGCAATAGCTGAATTGCGTCGGTAATTTTCATGGACTGGCCTTCCTCTCTTGGGGGGTTTTGTCGGATTGTGGTTTTAACTCTTTCCCTGCCTATCAGGGTAGAGGGCCATACTGCGCCCTCTCGCACGATTTGAACGCCTCTGAGCTAAGCCTCTTTGCGAATGACTGAATAACCGTTCTTGGGATCGCTGGGGTGGAATTCGTATTCGATTACGAAGGTGTGTCCCCGATCTCCTGTCACCATTGCCGCGATTCGTTTTGCTTGTTCAATAACTGCTTCGTTGCGTGTCATTTTGAATCTCCTTAGAATACGTTGGGGTTCATTTGCATGAGAGCATCTTCTGCTGTCTCAATCGCATCTTCGTATTCGTCGGTGTGGTAGTTATAGCTGTCACCCAATTTCAAAAATATGTCGCCCTCTTTTTCGTAAAATTTAACAATGAACTCGCCCCATTCAGCATCTTTGTATATTCGCGCGTAAGCGTCTGTGTGAACCTGAATAGTCTTGATTGATCGCATTTTAGTTTTCCTCCAATCCCTATGGCATAATAATGAGAAGTGAGCATCAATTTTGGATTTGATTTCTTTGACTGTCGAACCGCTAAAAACTCTTCCTCCGATTGCCGTTGTTGACTTGGCAACCAACCTGACTGTGTCGATGTGATAACCGCGATATTCCATGTATTGTCCTTTATTCTGAAATTTCTTTCCAAGTGAAACGGCCATAAACTTCCTTGGTGAGTCTGCGAGCTGACATTTTAATTGTCTTGCCGTTGAATCGCTTTGTGGCCTTGACTGTGCAATAACCAGCGTCTTTGTATAAGTTGAATTTCAAAAGGGCCTCGTGTGCATCTGTTGTTTCAATTTTTGTTTCCCCGTTTACGATGATGGTAAATGTCTTTTTCATTTTTTAATTCTCCTCCGTGTGGGTTTCGTGTGGTTTCTCATCATAACTGGCTACCATTACCAGCGACCCACTGTAAGTTAGGCTGGGAAGGGTAAAATCTGGTGTGGGTAATGTTTGTTGTGGCGCAGTTTCATCTTACACTCTCCAAACCCTAATCCCGTAGGTTAGCATCGTTTGGCGCAGGATGTTTTATTGAGTTAATAGATCAGCTATGGATCTATCTGCGTCGTTCTTACTACCAGTGCTTCCCAGCCTTTTCGGGAACCCCTAATTCCTTCTGCGGCCCCTTATTCTTTCTCCTCGTCTCAGGTGAGTTGATCTCTGGGTGGATCGTCTCCAGAACTGATCCCCACCTTCTTGACTTTCCCGTGTAACCCCAACCCCTCTTGTGCCCTACTGGTATATAATATATACCCAAAGTTTATAAAAGTAAAGCGAAATAACGCAATTGCAGAGAAAAAACGCAAAAAAACGCACTCTGCCAAAGTATTCTATCCCAAGTGGTTATGGGGATATGTAGAAAAAACGCAAAAAAAGTTGCACTTTTTCTACAATCCTTTGTATATTACAGTCATAAACCGAGCCGAAACCACTATATATAACCGAAGGGAGTGAGGTGATGTGATGAGCGAAATAACGGTACGGCAAGCGGCTGAAATTAAGGGAGTAAGCCGAATGGCTATTGTCAAGGCTATACACCGTGGCGAGTTCCCTGCCCGACAGATTGATGAGTCGATAGCCCGATCTCCCTGGCTGATTGTAAACGGCAATGCTTTTCGTGGTTGGGAGCCTCACCGCAGAAATCAAAAGAATGCATTACAAGAAGTCTAATTTTAGAGGGATAGGGTGATTGAATTTGTAGAGCTGCCAGCGTTTGGGGAGGCGCTTTGGCCGATAGCCCTGCAAAAGGATCGAGGGTAGCTCCCTCCTTCGCCCTATCCCACGTAAACCCACAGAAAGGATAACAGATGAGTTTAGAACCGATGGGCAGAACATCGAGACCGAGAGACCCAATGTTCTCGCAAGAAATGCTCGAGGATCCACACGAAATTGCTCCAGAAGAAAAAGGATCGGCTGTTATGGGGTCGGCTATTATGATGTGGACAGACGAGCAGATTAATCTCATCAAGCGTACGGTAGCCAGAGGTGCAAGCAATGATGAATTTCAGATGTATCTGCACTTCTGTAGGGCTTCGGGTTTAGATCCGTTGCGCAAACAGGCGCATTTCCAAATTCGTCAGGGCAAAAACGGTTCGCGCGATGTGATTATGATGGCCGGAATTGATGGTATGCGTGCCAGAGCAGAGCAGATGCCAGATTATCTTGGGATCAGTTCCGCTGAAGTCTACGACCAGGATGGATTTGAAATAGACTTTGGCGCAGGGTCAGTCAAACACGTTGTCAAGTTCCCGCGCAAGGGGACGATTATCGGTGCGTGGGCGCGTGTGTGTCGGAAGGACAGAACGCCATACCTCCACTGGCTCGACAATACCGAATATAAGGGCAGTTATATGGCGAATCAGATGCGCGGCCTGATGATCAAAAAAACGGCAGAAGCACAGGCCTTGCGCCACGAATATCCCGAACCATTCAGCGGCGGGTATGCGTATGAGGAATTTGGCACAACGCAAGAAGCACTTGTTAATGCTGATTCTGTGGTTGTTGATGCTGACGTTGACGATGCCGTAGAACAGCCAAAACAGGCCGAACAGCCGAGAGGCGATGGCCCTTCAGACGTTCAATTAGAGCGTTTCATCGAGCTAATTGATCGGGCTATGGAGAGAGGCGATCTGTCGGAAGAAAAAGCACAGGCGGGGCTTGAATGGGTACACACGGCATCGGGTAAGCTGGTGGGTGCGGAGGTTAGGCGGTGGAAAGCGCGAGAAGCAAGTCTTGATCCTCAGTCTGAAGATGCCGAATTTGAGGAAGTGAAAGAAGAACCCGATACGGCACAGCAAGAAGCCGATCTTGCAGATAGAGACTTGGAACTGGAACTCCACTGGAACTCCACTGGAACTCCAATCAGACGCGCCAGAGAAACAGGCCGAATGACAAGTAGCTGAAAAAAAAAGCACTTTACTTTTCACTTGAGGTGCTTTATGGTTTTAATCCCGACACAAAAAAA
>CAACVE010000215.1_pt1 | contig 11086 bp, 18 predicted proteins | sample 2381751 | NCBI WGS metagenome assembly CAACVE01 (sample SAMEA5211968, study PRJEB30684) | marine metagenome | biome: Marine; feature: Epipelagic; material: Water | collected 2015-10-15 | depth 2000 m | reverse complement strand
GCAAAGGGGTAAGGGATTTATGGACGAAAACGGGACGATCCTTGCCCTCTTTTGTATGGTATGTCTCCTGATTTTCGTCTTGGGTATCGGCAAATATAGAACAGGATGCTTTTGGAACTCCATTCAAACCAAGGGCCGAAGAGATAGCCATTGCGGTTGATTGCCTCCCGGCCCCAAGGGAAATATAAGTTAGATCGTATTCCATCTCAAATACTTGTTTATCATCCTGGGAGTTACTCATTAGTCACATTTCCTTTCGTCAAAGTATCGAAACCAGGATGATGGCAATACCAGCGAGCACGGCCACTGTTACGGCCCAGGTCGACCCTTCCACCTCGGGAGGATAGACGAGTGGGAGGTCATCGTTATCGAATTTCATAAGTTACCTTCTTCCTCTTCTTGATGGCATTCACAATAACATTTTCCATCTTCATCGTGGCCACTACACATGAAGCGTGGGATGACTCCCGCAGGGTCTTCATGTTCATTATTTTCATGCCACCCGGCTTGACAATCTTCCGTTACTCCCTGCGATTCGGTAGGATCTGTACGGGATTGTTGGACGTTAATGAAAAACTGAGCTTTTTCTCGGAAAGCTTCCAACATCTCAATATACTCATCATTAAACACCTTTTCATCTTCCGGGGAAGGCGCATTAGGACCGATCAAAGTAACAGCATCCAGGATACTTACAGGACAATTACCTTCGTTTTGCGTTGTAATTACTCCCTTGGCTTCCTCCAAAGCTGTTTTAATTAACTGAAACTCCCTGGCATTTAGGATGTAACTCTCTCTCATAGCTTTTCTCCTATTGTTTCGTTATCACTTTCGTATAGAGCATCTTCAATATCCGCTTGTGACATCCCGGTTCGTGTCTCGATATAAGAGCATACTTCCTGGTAGTTCATCCCCTGTTGAAACCGAAGGTATGTAGCCATCACAGCTATTTGGTGGGGGTTTAGGTGTTTCTTTACCATCTCTCTTTTCCCTTTCAATATCCTGAGTAACTTAAGCGTGGATCATCATCTACAAAGCCCTTGGTAGGATGATGCCACCTGGCTTTCCCTCTCCCGGTCTTTGATAAATAAATGGTAGACCGCAGAGGATTAGTAGGATCTTCAATTTCATCTATATAAACGGGCCATGCATCCCGTTTTAATCCTTCCGGTAGACCAATAATTATCATCCTTGTCCTTCCTCCTTAAAATCCCTCCCCCTCCCCCCTGCCGACAGGGCAGGAGGGTTCATCCGGTGTCTATATTCAACCAGGGGGAGGGAAATTATCATTTGGATACTTTCGCTGAATCGTTCTTACTGATAACAGCTTGGGCTTCTTTCTGGACTTTGATTCCTGGGATCTTGACCACTCCCCGAACAGACTTGACTGCTTCCCGTAATGCCGACATATTCGGTACGAGATACTTCCGGGGGATTTCATCCTCATTTTCGATCTCGAAAGTCCATTTCTCCCGAAACTGCACGCCAGGAATAGCGCAATCTTCGACTTCTGCCGGGATAGTTGCACGTAATGCTGCCGCTTCCTCTACCTTCCCCGCCTGTTCCAGAGCCAGACAATCCTCCAAGACCGCTTCCCAGGTTGAATCTGTTTCCTTCTCGTAAACATTCCTTTCATACCATCGGCACAACCGTTCCTTCAATTTGGAATTAGCATCCTCCAAAGGACTAATAAGTGCCTTTAACTCCTGGATAGCTTCCTTGTGCTTCAGGTGAAACTTCTTCACCTTGATCGTGGGAGTCTTGGATTTCTTTTCAATCAGTCGGGTAGTTGCCTGGTAACAACTGACAATTTCCCCGGCCCCCAACCGATCTTTGATTTCATTCCCCCCTAATTCCTCTGCCCATTCCAGGGCAGAAACAACCTTTTCTTCGGTAGATTTGTTCATTTCTTTCCTCCTAAATTGGTTTCAATCCAACGATAAATCCGCAACGCATTAACGAAAACAGCGAAATCATCCGTATCTTTTTCATGCGGAACTAACTTGTATTTCGCTTTCGCCTTGTTAGTGAGATAAACAGCCACCCGTTTGATCCTTTTTCCAGGATCGGTGGAATTGAGTCGGTAGGGTTCCTTGTATGCCGCAGTCTGAATAGGATGCCATTTGGCTTGCTGACCCGTTTTGATTTCAATTATATATGGTTCTCCCCCGATCAAACCAAAACGGTCTATCTTCCCCGCATAGTTCAGGGTGGGGTGGTGGATAGGTTTCTCGATATCAATAAAGCGTGGTTGAACTTCATCTAGAAACTTCTTCCATCCATCCAGGAACGGAACCAACTGCGGATCCAGATTCGATTCATCCAGGGTCTCTTCGTCATAATACTCCAACATATTATGAACTTGAGTTCCCCGGTTGGTAGCCGACTTGGTATACCATTGTTTAGACTCACCCTGGAGTCCTACCTTCCCAATGATGGAAGTGACGGAGGGGAGTTGAACCCCCCCCATCGTGTAGATATGTGACTCCTCATGGAATAGTAACTTACTCATTAGGCCACCCAATCATAGTCAGAAACGATGTGGCGAAGATCCCACGCTTCATGTACTGCCCCTTTATCATCGGTCCAGTTAGCTTCTTTCAAGCATACCCAGACGATATTCGGGTCAGAGTTGTCCCGGCCCTTTTCCGGGTCTGGGTTAAAATCCCCATCTTCCAACAGGATCGTGTAATTGGCTTGATGGGCAATTTCCAGGAACTGCTTATTGGGCCAGGTTCCCGCTCGATACAGGGTTCCATCCATTTGAACATCTTCAAAAACGTATTTGTGGATCTCGTAGGGTTTCTGGCTCTTTTGTCCGATTCCCTTGAAGATGCGGAAGCTGTTAACGAAGACCGGAAGGAATTGGTTGTGGGTCATTTGCCCGTGTTTGTCCCTCGGCAAAGCGGTAGGTTGTCGTGATTTATTTACTTTCAGTTCGGTTTCTTTCCCAAACTTCTCCACCAATACCTCATTTATATCCGGGGAATCTTCCATCATTTGCTTCTCGTCGGAAAACGCCTCGTCCAAGTCCTTTTCAAAATCAGCATCTTCAGCCATCTCTACTGCTTTAGCCTTCTGTCGGGGCTTGGGTTTCGGTTTGGGCTTGACAACCTTGGGCTTCGGTGCGGGTTGTTTCCGAACCGGGGGACGGATATCAGCTTGGGGAGTTCCGCTTTTCATAAAGCCCATCTCTTCCGCAGGAGTAGCATCGAATCCTGCTAGTTGGACAATGTAACCGAGAGGCATCCTCATCGCCTTGGAAGTCGCACGGGTCTGGGCCATACTTCGCAGGGCAAAATCTTCCCGGTTCGACCAGGAGGATTCCGAAGTGAGGCATTGAGCTTCTGCGGCGCCGACTAGGTTCCCCGTCAGGGTTCGTGCTTCCACCCTGGCTTCCCATCCGTTTTCCAATTTGCGTGTCCATACAGTAATCGGAAAAACTCCCAGGAGAGACCCAAGGAGGGTCCAACCGGATACCGTTACATGATGCTTGCCACGAATATCAGCATAAAGATGTTGCTGTTTGATGACTCCCGCCAAACGGGTTGCAACCTTGGTTGCCTTGTCGATCACGGTTATCGGGTCCGTGGTCTGGAACAAGGTGGAAGTCTGTGGAGCTTGGATCGGAAGGTTCGACGCTTCCGAAATCGAGTCAGGGATGATTGCCGTTTCATCGGTCATTTGTAATTCCTTAATTCAAAGCCAAGAAAGTTCCAATACACTTGTTAATTGTTAGAAAACGGAACCAATCCACAATGGAGATCAAACATCCCCGTCAGGGTTTGGGTGGATTTGGGGCGGGTCATGATGTTGGTTTCCTTTGCCACCTCGGTAAAGGCATTCAAGAGCCTCCATCCTGTCTTTCCCGCTTTTGTGAATTCAGGGTGGGAAGGTTCCCGCCATTCCTTTACAACTTTCGGAATCCTGGTAGCTGTTACTATCCCCTTATCATGCGCCCGAATGATGAAATCGTGGGCTTGAACATCAGTGAACTCCGCTTCTCGGTACTTCTCGATCCGCTCGTCCATATCCTTCCGTCTGTCATTCAACCGACCAACCGCTCGATCTACCAAACCAGGAAGGTCATTATAGACATTACGGGTATGCCTCCTGGCGATCTTGGTTTCACCCCAGAAACAACCGTTATCGCAAACGAACACATTGTTTCCAGTTGCCAGGGATGCAGGGAAGCGTTGAGCATTATCATTCCGCAACCCGACCATCAGACCATGATCTTTGTCCTTGATATTGGGATCGGTGAGTTTCAAGAGCGAGAAATAAGTCGCATCATCTTTACCCAAGAAATGCTGTTCATTCCGCAATACCAACCCAACCCGATTCAAACCTCCCAACGTAAGGTCAAGAAGATCACCATGTTTGACAGGCACATGGCTCTCAGTGCGTGGAGTGGGAGCAGTTAACCCCATGAGTTCTTCCCGGGTGACTTCCCTGGTGCCACAATGACTGAGAATACCCTTCATCTTACCATCTCCTAAAAACCAAACGAATCCGCACAAAACACACTTTCATTTCCCATTTTTAATATCTGGTTGCCAAGGTAGGTGGATATTTGCGGGACGATTGCATTCCCCAAACCCATCAGCCTTGGCGATCTGAACTTTTGCCCCTTAGCAACTCTTGGGACTCCGCATTCCCATCCGAGGCATTCGTGATCCGGGTCCACCCCATCGGGTATCCCATCAAGAGTTCCACCCAGTCGGCACTCAACGCCCCAGACGTTGGATCTACTAACATTGCTAGGTTGAGTTGCTTCCCCATTGCCACTCGTCTCTGTATGGAGGGAAGACTCATGTTTCCCCGGTTCCGGTTGTCTGCCGCTCCCGGACTCCGCCACATTTTTCTCTTGGAAACTTCCGCCGGCAAGCTCGATTGATGGCCCCCCCTCTCTTGACAACCCTTTCCGGGTGGCCCCTTCCAATCCCGTGCGGGCGGAGTCGGCCAGTTGCCCGATGATCCAGACTCTGTCTCTTTTGTGCGGTGCGCCCATCTCTGCCGCTGAAATACAACTCCATTCCGCATCATACCCGCTTGCGGCCAGGTCCCCGAGTACTCGATGCATTCCGAGAACAAGGAGGTTTGGGACGTTCTCCACGATGACCCATCGGGGTCGAATTTGGCGAATGAGTCGGGCGTATTCTCCCCATAGACCGGAACGCTCTCCGTCGATTCCTGCTTGTTGTTTACCCGCCGCAACGCTGATGTCCTGACAAGGGAAGCCTCCGCAGATGAGGTCAACGTGTCCCCGGAGCGGTCTTCCATCCAGCTTGGTAATGTCTGTATTGATGGGGGCAGAATCCAGTTGCCCGTCCTGCATCCTACGGAGGAGTACTTCTTGCGCGTACTCTTCGATTTCGCAGTAGGCGACTGTTCGGAATCCCCCCGTTTGTCGCAGTCCATAACTGAATCCTCCAATCCCCGAAAATAGATCCAGGACATTTATTTTATTCACCCGATCCATCCAAATCTTCATCTTCCAGGTTGCCGGCCAGTTCTTCTTCGTAACATTTGAGGCAGATCACTTCGTTGGAATCGTCAGGGAGTTCCACCCCGCAGATGAGACATTCCTTTTTCATTATTCAGTCTCCCCTGTGTTGGTGAAATAAGAAATCGTGCAGGAAGGGTTGTAACATTTCCACCAATCAACCCCGTTTTCGTCTTGGACTTTGGGTCGGTTGGGGAAATCAAGGTCAGGATTAGGATGGCCCCAATATGCTTGGCATTTGGGACACGGGTTGTCGGATTCATTAACGATTTGAATTTCCATTACTTACCTCCCTTGATCGTGGACAAAACGTACTCGATCCCGCTTTCCATCCCACGCAGCCAAGCAGACCGTTCCTCTTCGGTGCGGAGTGTGTCAGGGTTAGAAAACTTCTTCCTGAGTTTTCGCACATCCTGAAGCTTAGATTCCAGGGTGGTGATGATTTCATGGTTCACTTTGATCACGCCATTATCTCCACTCACGGTAAACATTAAAACTCCCCCCAATCCTTCTGGTTGTGTATCCCGTCCCGAACCGAATCATCATACCCTGCGTTGTAAGCTTCCAACTCGGCGGGAGTCAGGTCCGTGATACATTTGGAAGTCGGGTCGTCTGGTCCTGGGAAAGACCCTACATAACCTCGCGTGGCCCCGGTATAATAGTGGGGTGATTTGTCTCTCCCGTACCAAGCATCTGCGGTTCCACGGTCATAAGGGCCCCCATGTCTCTTGTCATACTTCTTTTCCATCTCTAGTTCTCCTTCTAAATAAGCTTAAAGTTGTCCTTCATCTGTATATATAATACCCTATTTACACGCATTTGGAACAAAAACCTTACGGAAATAGAAATAAAGTGGATCTTTTTGATGTGTTTTAGGTGTATTTAGGTGGGTTTAAGGGAGGTTTTAGTTATTTTGGGTACTTTTCATGCATTTTTAATGAAGCTTTTTTCCTGGCTTCTGCCCAAAAACGGTCTCTATGGGTCTGATTTATGAATCTATGCCAGGATCGTGTTTGCAGGAGTCGTTGTCCACATCCACAATGGCATTTAATTACTCCCATTTTTCCTTGCTGTTCCATAATAATGAAGAGGGGTATCGGATTTGTTTTATGCGACCGGAGATGTGTTAAAGGGAGGATAGTCCGATACCCCTCCCTGGGAAGAAATCCTTACCTTTCAATTAACACTTCATTTTCTTTACCGTTTGCATTTTCCGTTGCAATAAGATCCCAGGCTGATTGAAGTTTATTCGTTGTGCCGATTACTCCTACAGCAAACGTGGGATTCTTTACCGCCCCGTTCTGCCATGCGAAAGTAAATGCTTCCCCGATAGCCTGGACTTCTGCCTGGGTTAATTCAACTGTGATCGTTTTCATTTCGTTCCTTTTCTTTAGCTATAACTCGGTTGATAAGTTTGTCTGTTTTATTTTTGCCCTGGATTTCGCGCAAGATTTCGACAAGTCTGGCATCGGTGAGTTTGATTTCTCCCGTTTCAGAACGAAGCTGACGAACAGCAGAAATGCCAGTGATAGTAGACTTGAGAGCATCTGCATACTTCTTCCGTCTGACTTGGCTGTAAAGGGTTCCGACTGCTCCGAGTGCGGCCCCTGCCCAGGGGATGAAACTGCCGAGAAGGTTTGCCCCACTTCCGACTGCTCCCCCACCTGGCTTGACGGAACCGTCTGGATTGATTCCGGTGAGGGCATCGAGAGTGGCGCACCCGCACAGGAACAAAAGTATACCACTAAGAATAAAGAACCTAGCCATTTCATTCTCCTTTATGTCCGTTATCGTTTACCTTTTTCGCCATCCTGAAAAACAAAGAGTCCTGTTTCTGCACCTTGTCGGCATGGTCGATGATCTGCTGGAATGTCTCCTTGATTTCTTTTCGTCTTTCCAGGGAAGTCCGGGGATCCTCAAACTCAGAGATCAGTTCCCGAATCCGGTGGAGATTCTTCCGGTGCATTTCATCGGCTTTCTTACTGGACTCTAGTTTCATCTTCTTTTCCTCCCACGATCTTCGCGAGTTCCTGCGAATCCTTCAACCTGCCGTGGCTTTCGTTTTTCCACCAGACAAGGATTTTCCAGAAAGCCCCTGCCATCCCCACAATTGCCGTTGCCATTCCTGTGATTATTAGCTGGCACGTTCCATGATCCATACTTCAACTCCATCTATCTCATGCGTCTATGCAGACGCTAATGTCGTAACTGTTCCCGAACTTCCCCGGTACGTTAAGGCTCCACCCGTTACGTACAGGAGTCCTCCCCCTGTTGGATTGCTTACCGGCGCACGGTCTGCGTTTGCGATAAATACCACGGCTCCCAACGCGCCCCCATATGATTCCCCTCCCACCCCCACGCAACCGTTTACATCGAATGAAACCCGATCAGTTGCCGTGGATGAAGCGTTAGTTGCAAAAGTCAATCCACCAGATCCATCGTCCCGCCAGGAATATCCAAGACTGATTCCCCCGCTTTCCAGGTCAGGAAGTCCCGCTCCGAATCTCGCACCCCGGCCCACCATCAAATGAGAAGTGGATTGAGCCAGCCCAGACAAGGGCGCGAGATCGTTATCAATATCAGCCAGATCCACTTCGGGGGAAAGGAAACATACTCCACCGTCTGCCGTGCCTGAGAGGTATCGGTATGTATTTGGCGCATGGGTATAAACCCAATCGGATGCAGAGTTCAAAATCGTCGTCCCTGTCTTCTCTCCCTGCGCTCCCCACGCTTCAAATCGCCCCGTGATCGGAGTCTGTACGTCTGCGGTGATTCGCCTATAGTCTCGATTCGGTTTCCTCTCTTTTCTCCAATCTCCCTCCTGGCTTTGGAATTTCTGCGGCCTCCATATGTAACTGATCCCGCCTTCTTCCATTGAAGAATACTGGTAAGGAAGAAATCCCTGGTCGGGAAGATATGCCGCTATTTCTATCATCCCTGGAGGTCGAGGCGTGGGAACATCAGGAGGATAAATCGGAGGCTCCCAAGGAGGACCATACTTGTTTGTCTGACACCACCACCTATGTTTTCCCTTTTTAGATCCTCCTATGAAGGGATGATCCAGAGATCCATCGTATTGAAAGAATACAAAGGCTGTTTCCGGGGCTTCATCTGGTTGGACCCAGTAACCGTCATGCTTGAGCGGCCCATCCATTACTCCGTCAGGAAAGGTAAAATATGAATTCATACTTAAATGGGTGGAGTAGATTATATTTCCGTCTTCATCTTTTCCTACTTGATGTTTATTGCAGGGGATTTCAAACGGTCCATTTTGCCTCTGAGAAACTAACCCTAAAGGTCCGGTCTTATCTGCCCCTCCACCTCCTGATGACGTCCCAGATGATCCTCCAAGGGAGTTTGAATCTACGTCTTTTATCAATCCGCCGCGTACGTCCTTGCAGCCGCTTTGTCCGATGTTCCATGCGATACTATTCCTACCGTAAAATGATACATAATCGGAGGTAGGCTTCTTGACAACCCATTCCATTGCTTGAAGTCTTGCCATACGCTCCGAGTCGATCTTAAACTCATCCCCCATATCACAAACCAAGGAACCCATTTCTGCGTCCCCTTTGCGATTGACCGCTATCATTCGCGGATCGGTGGGATGAAATAATTCTTGCTGTTCGTCTTCCCAATCTGCTGACAAGACAATCCCGAAATATTCCTTCGGGAATTTGGGCCAGAGTTTATTCCCGTCTGTATCTTTGGGAAGTTTCGGAGTAATGGATTCTACCCGCTTGTCCTGGACCCACTCATCACCTTCTGTAATCTTTTTGACCGGGCCGAGATGCAGTTCGTCCTGCTCTTTACAATGATCTCCTGAAGCTGCCATTCCTCCCGTTGCCACGCTCTTCCCGGCAGGGGGTGGGGTCTTCTTGGTTCCAGTTGGTGTTCCACTAGAGGGAGCCGCACCCGCTACCTCATCACCTGTCACAACGGGAGTGGAGAACCTCCAAAATCCAACGTCCCTGGTCGCACGTTTCCAGAACGTCGAGCCGATCACATCTCCGCGTGTTTCCGGGTCTTCGATATATGCCCCGATAGGAACCTTTGAGATATCTTCATCACGATTTGTTATGCGGATTCCGAATAAGCAGGGCCGTTCCCACAAGTTGTTATTTTCATCTGCACCGCCTGGCTTCGCAAAGGTGTGGGCGTTTTCTACCTGGAGCGGAAGGACACCGGGTCCACCTATCGTTCTCCAATCACCGACTTTCATTCATTACCTCAGTTTCAAAACCACGGCACGGGTAGCGGAATCCATAAAAGAGAGTAGGTCAATTTGAGGAATACTCTCGGGGAGATCCACCCGCGTCGAGACTTCCCCGCTCGGAGCGACTGAATAGCCGACTGTATCAATCCACCCTTCGGGTGTCACAGCCGGGGCAAGCGTGGACGTCTTGTCTCCCTGCAAACGATCCGTCAAGGATTCATAAACCCGAGCCGATGCCGCCAATGCTATATTCGTCAGACTTGCCCCTCCCTGATTTTCTGTTTTATTTATACAGAGTTTCTTTGTATCGACCTTACCTTTTACGAATCCGAATATTTTTGCTGTTTCCAAATATTCCGAATCTTTCCATACGATCTTTGCTGTAGCTGTTCCCGCGCCGATGCGGATATACATATCCGGTCCCTGGCAATCGTTTATCGATTCTTTGCATTTATCCGAAACCATCGACTTCAATTCCTGCGCTAGCTGACCGTTGGGAGAAACCTTTACTTCTTCCAGTTGTCGATTTTTGAATCCTGCCCCCGGTCCCTGTTGCTCCTGATTCCCTACAGCTTGCCATCCCCCCGGAATAGCAGTCAAAATCACAAGGCATTTATGATTCTTGGAGAGTTGCGGGAAGTTTTCAAGGGAGACATTTGCAGATTGTTGGAGCATATCAAATGTGATGGGACGACTCCGAAGGGTTGGATTTGCTCCCGGCCCCGAGTTCGCTTCCGTTTCTGTGGACATTTCCAGTAGGGAAGGAAGCATCATTTCATACATCCGGTTGTTGTCGGGAATGTAATCGATTGAAATAATTCCCTGGTCGGAATCTACTACCTGTAGAGTTGCGGGAGAGTTGACAATTCCAATCGATCCCAACAAAGGCGTATCGATGTATTCGATAATGGGATATTTGATTGCTGGCTCCAAGGAAGTCGCTGCCGCTTCATCAGGAGTGGCCGCAGGATAACAAATCATCGGCATCGCATAAGATAGTTGTTCGTTTTCCAGTTTATTCATTCGCATACTTTTCTGGCTTCCCAGGCGAGTATGATTTCCCAAAACCAATGCAGGGGCTTTCGTCCCCGTTGAAGGGTTTAGAATCCCTACCCGTTCAGCCCGAATCTGGTATGTAGCATCTAACCAACTTTGACTGATCTGGAAAGTTCGTCGGTAATGCTGTTGAATTGCCGAGATTCTTCCCATCCAGTAATTATTCGGATCGTATTTGCCGAGCAGAAGGAAGCCACTCCACAAGTCCAAGAAAGGAACCATCGCCTTACGGATAATTTCTTGGTTAATATCAAGATTCACCCCGGATGGTCTATCTTCGTCATCCCATAAGTCCAACGCTTCATCAAAGG
>CAACVE010000211.1_pt1 | contig 11255 bp, 12 predicted proteins | sample 2381751 | NCBI WGS metagenome assembly CAACVE01 (sample SAMEA5211968, study PRJEB30684) | marine metagenome | biome: Marine; feature: Epipelagic; material: Water | collected 2015-10-15 | depth 2000 m | reverse complement strand
TCGAAGTCGATATTCGGCCAGCTGATTGGTACATTCGGCCGCGAGCTATCCATCTGCGCTTTAAATTGCACAAGGATGAGATTGTACGCGGCCGCAAAATCTGGCACCGTTACACTCCTACTCTAATTCCAAGCCGGACGACACCTCGGCCAGCGACAGCGCGACCATGCCTTGAGGCGCTTGTTGACTCCACCCCTCTTCGAGTCGTCCGATGTACGGTAAGTTGTTCGAAATCCAAATAGTTTCTCCAGGTGCAACATTTGCGATCTCGTTCTCTCCTTCGATCACAACCGACGCGGGCGTCTGCTCTTCGGCGTTCGCGACCTCGCCCTCCGCTGGCGTTCGCAATGACAGCTGCCAATTGCCGCGAGCCCGTCCGGTGTCTACTGGAGTTTTCTGAACAATCCTATTGAGCAAATTGAGAGCGACGTACGCCTTGATGTCATTGGCTTGCTCAGGGAGTTCGTCAAGAGCTTCGTCCAGCGCCCTGTGAAATTTTTTGTACGAGTCTGAATTAGGATCGACTGCCATCATATCCTCGCATGAAGGTAATGGAGCACGTCAACTGATCCAGACCGGATAGTCTGCACGGACTGCACGCGCAACTGGTCGCTGCCGTCGGTAAGCTCGTCGCCAGGTATGGGCGCGGCGCTTATGCCACTGGCCGCAACGAGATAGCGGCGATCGCGTTCGCGCACGATAGTTCCATCGCGTTCGCGGCCGCTGAAATCCTCCAGGATTCCATAGACGGTTTCGGTGGCCGTTGACGAGCTCGCCTGTTTCCACGGTTCGCTGCCGCTCGGCGTGACGGTGATTTTTGAAAGTGTAAACGTAGTCCCGACTTTCTTGATCGTCGCCAGTGCGCTGGTTGCTTTGGCCGCGTGATTCACGATCGAGAAATCTCACCCATGACGCGAGCGCGGCGCACGCCGAGTCCCCACAGTATGCGATCTATGATCGGCAGTCGCGGCTCCATTGTTGCGCTTTCGAAATAGGAGGTTTCTATCGGGCCGACTTTTTCTCGGCTTATCGCGTTGCCGCGATCGTAGTTGGAGTTCAGCGGGCTTGAGGTGTGCAGCAGGGCGAGTTCGCACTGTGCATTCTTGACCCTTGTCGGTATGACGTCCGAGTCTATGTCTCGACCCTCGTCGTCCTCTACGCCCGTGCGCGGCCAGCCCAGCGCCTGCGTCGTGACTGTGATCGTGCCGTCCCAAATCCAATTGCCATCGAGCGTCACGCACGCATACAACAGCGCCGCGTCTTTTTTCGCGGAGGATAATCCCGACCACGCAGTCGGCGCATCGTGAGCCGTGAAGTATGTATCGGCGTCAGCTTGCGAGATGAAACTGTCGGCGTTGCTTTTGCCCGTACCGTCCTCAACAACTAACGCCATCAGCCCACCTCTATACGCGCCGTCAATTCGGCGAATTGCGGAAGGTCATCGGGGACGTCGATAAAGATCGAACTGTCCTCGTCGTTAGTGCTGATCGCCCAACTGCTGGCGTCGATTATTTCGGGGTCGAATATTCTCTGCCTTTGCGTTTCTCCGGACGTGACTACCAACTCGATCGCGCCCATATCCCACGACGAACTCGGCAGTCGGTCGTCGGTGAGTTCGATCGTGCTACCTGCGTGCCGCTCCAGATTTGAGAAACGAATTTCCACTACTTCCGTCGTCGGAAGTTGCTCCTCCACTGTCGCTTCCTCTGTCATCTGTTGCCTCAGTCTTTTTTTTGGTCCGCGATTTTTTCGGCTTGAATCCCTGAGCCGAATACTCGTCTTCCGCAGGCGATCCCACATTGACGACCACGCTATCGTCGCCCTTGTGGAGTTCGACTGTTTCAATTTCTTCGTTCATTGCTACCTCGTGCTGAGAGACTGGCGAAAAGCAAGCGAACTGGGGAAGTTCGCTTGCTCTCAACCAAGTAAAGGGGAGGTACTTCTATCCGAGAATGGTAGTGAGCAGATCGGGTTGCTGCACTTTTGCGCCGCACAACACGTCGAGACTGATTGTGTCGGTTTTGGTGCTGGCGTTGTAATCAAATACAACACGGATACCCAGATTGCGATCGCTCACATACTCAGCCCGTGCAGCACCTGCCGGCAGCTCCAACGGAACAACCGCGACAGTCAACCCTTTCGGATTGCCGGCGACGTTGGCTTGATGCGTAGCTATGGCAGTAACTGCGGCGTTGTCAGCCCACGCCACTACGGCGGACGGTGAAAATGTAAGTGAGGTAGTGCTGCCAGAAACAACCACATACTGCGTAGTGTCTCCAGCGACGGTAAACAAATCGCCAGCGACGGGAGTCCCCGATCCGGTGTCTATCGCGACTGTAGTGTCGCCAATGGCTACGCTGGCAGAGTTGATCAGATACGATGTCATCGCCGAAGTGTGAGTCGCGACGTTTTGGGACATGTACCAATCGATGCCCAGTATGCGACCGAGAGACGCGTCGCGTAACGCATGGCCACCATCGCCGCGCTTGTCGGCTTCGAATACTGCACTGACGCCCAGCATGTCCGCTTTCGCCTGGCTGTCCACGATGCCAATACGGCCACTGACCGGCACCTGTTGGTCGTTCAGTTTTTTGTCGACAGCAGTCAAGTCTGCGATTGAGTCGGGCGGGTCGCCCGCGGTGCCGACATAGCTTGAGATCCCCGTGTATTTTCCGAGGATATATGCGTCGATCCCTTGAGCGATCGCAGCAACGGCCGGTTCGACCAACTGCTTCGAAAAATCTTCAAGCTCGAGAGTCCAGTCCTTCGACGTGACGCCAAATGTGACATCGAAATGTTTTTCGAGTGTCATACTGACGGATGTTTCTGTTGCGTTTTGGGTGGAGGTGGTCGATGTGAATTCTTGCGCGGTAAAACTTGCAGGTTTTCTAATGCTGATCGTGTCGCCAACTTTCGCGCCTGTAAATGTCGAGGTCTGGCCTCGGTTAAACAGGGCAGTAGCGATCAAATTGTTCTCCAGGATCATCAGAGCCTCGCGGCCGATAACGCTCGGAGTTAGGAAGGTGTTAGCCATTTTTTGTTGCCTTTTTTATTTCATAGCTGCCCAGCCTCCCTCGCTCGCTCGTATTCGCGCTGACTCATGTTTGCGATTACTTCCGGAGTTAGGGACGCGGGCGAACCGTTGTTTGCGGTTGCCTGTAATCCTCCCCCCGACGATCCATTGGCACCAAACGCACCGGCGTATATAGCGTCAGCCTTTTTCTCGGCGACGAGTTCGGCGAATGTCATCGGCTTGAGGTCGGCCCCCGTTACTCGCGGGATTCCCTCGCCGTCGACGATCTGCACCTCAATAACGCCTTGGTCATTTTCTGCGGCCTGGACCTCGTCCTTAAGCGGTCGCAACAAGAGCGGCACGGAGCCGCCCGCCGTCGAAATTGCATCGGTCAGAGCTTGGTCGATCATAACCTGTTTGAGCTGCTCAGTTCGCGCGGATAGTTTTTCCTGTATGGGCGCGAGTTGTTTTTCCCGCTCTCGCTGCGCAACTGTCCGCGTCTTCTCGACCTCGGCCTGAAGTTGAGATACGCGGTCGGAGTTTGATCGAGTTTGGTTAGAGCTGTCCTTGAGTTCGCCGAGCTCCTCGAGCATACTGGAGATCTCTTCCGGTTCGTGCTCCAAAGCCTTGTACGCCTTCAAGGCGCGCTCGGCTTTCTCGGCTTTCGCTTTCTGCGTGCCGAGTGCTGTTTTTAGACCGGTAACATTTTCCAACGCGACTCCGTCCTTGGAGTCCACTGCTAACATCATGCGGCCGTCATCGGTGGCCTCGTAATGATCTCGCAATGATTCCGGTACGTCGTCGGCGCTGTCGTATAACGGCATTAATGCCATAGACCCTCTGTGGGTTATGGGTTACACGGGATAATCCCGTGTCTAACTATGTAGCTCTATTTCGCAATGCTGTCAAGTCAATAGACTCGGTCGGGCACAACGGTCTGGTCGGTCTCTTCGACGATCTTCGCGCCTGGAGGCAAGTTGTCCCGCCCGATATACAGCTGCGTCGCCGCTGGAAAATACCCCCCTACGGGCGGAGCCCTGCGGTTAAGAAACGCCTGCACCTCCTTGTCGTTGCACGTCCAATTCTTTCCGTCTTCTAAGGTTGCGGTCAGCTTGGTGCCGTCGTCTGGAAAGCGCGGAAATTCAATGCGTCCGATCATTCGTACTCCCAATCTCCAAGTGTCTTGTTTTTAAATCCACCGTCTAAAATCCCCATGATAAAATTCGCCCATTCTGGGTCGCGAGTAACAAAGCCGAGAGGATCTTCCCACATCGCTTCTAATCCCATCGACACCAATTCAGTGCTGCCATGCGCGTACCGCTTGCCCGTGTAAAATGCCCGTGACCGTGCGTATGCTGGACTGCCCGAAGTTCGCACGTGAGCATTGTCGAGCGCCGCGGCGAATCTGTCGTCGTTAGCCAGTTGCGTCTCTGATGCTTTATACCAATCAAAGCCCCATTCGCGCATCGTTTTATATTCGGCATCTGGACCGGCTCGGTAATTCATAAAGTCGTTACTCATGTCTTGTATGTGTTGATTTCGCGACTCTCGCAGTCTGTTAGACGCGCCACTGCCTTTATGTCCCGCCACGGTGTCATACTCGATTGTGTGTCCGTATTCGTGTATTGCCGTTGACGTACTTCGGTAAGTATACTCTTCAAGGTCCAAGTGTATTTCGCTGCGCGCCGCCCTCATGCCTCCACCGTGCACCGTCCCCTGCGTCGCGAAAGCGCGTCGCGATCCCTCTTTTTTCCGAGCAAGAAAAACGTCCACATCCAACATCTTGCCCTCTATCGTTGCCGCCGGAGACAAGGCTGTGCTGACCCACTTCCCCGCCTCTTCCATCGCGTCCACAGCGTCGGGATCGTAGGTCCAATCGTCGGGATCGCTTCCAGAATCAAGGCGTGCTTTTCTGCTTTCATTATCCAAGTCCAGCCCAGGCTTATCTGCATCTGCGCCGCCTATAATTCTCGCGCTTTCTTTCCGCCAGCGAGTTATTACGTTAAGTGGCGGATTAGCCTTCAGGTCGAAGGTCATCTCTCCAGCCTTTACTTTTTTAATGCTCTCGAGCACTCGCTCCGCGTCCGCAAGCCCCAGTTGCCCGTCGCGGTAGTGCTTTTGCATTTCTTTCAATTGCGTCCGCTGCGTCTTAAGCCAAGTTTGGGCATCACTCACGTCCCTTTTTGCCTTGAGAAAGGCGTCCCGCAGCTCTGGCGTGGGCACCGCTGGCGGCGCTGGAATTTCAGCCTTTAGCCTTTTAACTTCCTTCCGTCGGACCTTTGCGATCTTATTTAACTCATCGATTTCTGCTTCAGTTTCTGGAATTTTCTTTTCGTAATACTCTACGGTGTTTTTATGCTTTTGCACTTTGTCGCGGACGTCGGGCTCTTGTCCGATGTAGTTCTCCCGTATTCGCTCAAACTCATCTGGCTTCATCAGCGCCTGGATGTCGCGGATCTTTTTGTTGCCTGTCAATTGCCCATAGGCGGCGACGCGCTCCGCGATCGGCAGCTCTGGATTGCGCGCGATCGCGTCTAATTCGGCGCGGCGCGCTTGAGTCAATTCGTCCGCCCCTACTTCCGCCTCTACTTCCGTCCTTACCTCTGCCTCCGCCTCTTGCCTCTTCCGCGCACGACGCACGGCGTCCTGGCTGCGCTTTTTGGCATGGCGCAGATTAATTGCAGCCACGGCGGAGTCCCTGAGCTTGCTGAACTCCGACTCCGACATCAGTATGGCGAGCTCATCCTTGGTCGCCCAGTTCCACTTGCTGATCTTGTTCGCCTTGGCAATCTCCTTGAGCTCTGCGGCCGTGTGCGCTCGTAGGATTATCGCGCGGTATTTTTTGGCGGCGTCGTCGAGTGCATTCATCACTGCGATCATTGGTTCGGCGGAGATACTTGCATCGATAGCGACCGCTTTCGCTCGGGCTGCTATGATCTGCTTCCGCGACTCATCGAGTCGCGCCAGGAAGTCGTTGTAGTCCGTCGCGTCAGCTGGAATGCGGTCCGTTACTATGCTACCGGCTTTGGTGAGTTCGAGCTCAAACGTCTCCATGGCGGACCGCTTGTCGGGGAGTTGTCCTGGCTCGATGAGTCGCGCAGCTGCGGCGAATTTCGGGTACTTGGCGTAGAGCTGGCGCAGTGTATACAGACGGCCGGCGTTGTTCGCGAATTTTGTGACATTGTCGAGCCCAGCCTCGAAGACTTTGAAACGGTGCGGGCCGAGTACGCTCTTTTGAAAGTCGCTGGTCTGCATCTTGAACCAGTCGCGATAATTCAGATCGGCCGGCACTTGTCCGTCCATGGAGGCGCGCGTTCCTGGCGGTGCATCTTTTAATGGGATGCCGAGTTCTTTCCAGCTTTTAAGCACGGCGATCACGGTGGTTCGGCAGTTGAAATGAAACGGCGGTCGCGGTCCCTCGTCGACGTTGTAAACTTGGTTGTCACGCAGGCGACAGATCGGCGTCGTGCGGCCGTCAAGCGTGGCCACGATTTTAACCTGCTTGACCAGTTTTCGATTGGACACAAACGTCTGATGTCGAGCCGAGTTGGAGACGTGACTCACGGCGGTGTGAATGAGCGACTTCGCGCGATTCGTCGATAGAGCCAGCACGCCACGGCGACCCGTCACGCGGCGCACTATCTGCGGCGTCGTCTCGCCTTGCACTAATCCCTGCCTCACAGCGCGATCGAGATGTATCTTTTCATCTCTTGCCGCACCCTGCCACCACTGCGACAACACCGCCCCCTCGAACGGCTGCGACAATACGATCGATCGCAACATCTCAGGACTCGGGAGGTCGTATTCGAACCGGATCGGCACAACGTCCTTGAATCCATTGACGGCAAATTTAGCCTCGTTGGTAGACAGTCCCAGCAGTTGCTCGCGTAAATTTTTATAGACTTTGGTGTAGCGGTTGTCGACGATCTCGCCGAGACCGGCCGTAATGCGTGCGAGTCTTTTGGTCGTCCATGGTCCGCGCTGCGGCTGTGCGCGCATCAGTCGCGCCGTCAACTTGCCGACGAGTTGCGGCTCTGCCGTGGCTAATTCTTTGGTGATCCTCTCGCCGAGTCCCGCGCCGAATTGGTGGATGTGGACCTGGTGGCGCAGCGCGCGGTCGAGCAATTCCATCGACGCACTGCTGCCGGCCAGCCCTCTCGCTCGCGCAGCTGCCTGTAGTACGGCCTCCGTCATTAGCCAGCGGCCTCGTTGATTTCGATGTCGTCATCTTCCAAGACCGGAGCTGCGGCCGCGTGCATTCCCATTGCGGCGTCTGCTGTCGACTGTTCGATCACGTCGTCCATGTCCATGTCCTCGGAGTATAATCCGCGACGCTGGCGCTCCCATAGGTACGTCCGTTGGTCTATCGCGCCGAGCTTGTAGTCCTCTCGAATTTCGGCAAGCTCTTCCTTTGCCCCGAAAACGAATCCGAAGTCCTGGCTGATTTTTACCTCGGGCGGCTCCAGTGCCAGCCCCTGCCATCGGGCCGCATAATCCAGCGCCTGCTGCAATCCTTTTTCGAGGAGGATTACATACGCTTCGAGATCGCTGACGTTCTGCGCGGCGTCTACGGCGATCTGCGTAGCCGTGGGATTGCCAGGCTTTCTCATCAGCGGTTGCATCGCCATCGACTCCATTTGTTCGACGAGATCGTTGAGCGATTCGCGACCGACGCGCACGGCGTCGCCGTTGGTTTCGACGACTTTGATGTCCGACTCAGGAGAGCGATTACCGAAGAGTTTATACGGCCCGACTTCGACCGATTGGATATCTTCGTCCGCAAATCCTTTAAAAAACAGCATCGGCACGCGGGCAACTTTTTCGATTTGATCCTGGTCGCTCTGCGTCTGCCAGTGTTTGGCGTTGAGGTACGCCAGCGACTCGAGCGGCGGATACGATGTGAGCAGCTGCTGCCTATTGGCGTAGACAGTGACGATAGGAATCTCTCCGAGAGTATTGACATACGGCTCGTCTACGAGTCTCCATTCGTCCGTGTCTTCGTTCTGCCCCCACATTTGGATCTCGCGAGGCGTAAGTACGGCGACATAATCACGCTCTTCCTGAGACCACTGATTGTCCTCGCTGGGCTCAATCATCGTCGTGCGGATTCGCACCTGCTCGAGCACCTCACGACCGCCGACGCGTGCGCCTCTCCAGCCGATAACCTGCTCCGGCGATACGCGTACAAAATACGAGCGAATGCCGAGTTGACTTTCATCTTGAATAGTTAACCTGCGACCCAGCCGGCCGCTTAACATCGCCGTATTGGGGTACTCGACGAGTATGTGGCACTTGCCATAGACCAACAGATCGCGGAGGAGCTCCCGCGCAAACGACGTCAAGTCGGTGCCTGCGAGATCGACGTCCTCGATGAACTCCTCAAAGAACGGTTGGGCACCGGTGCCCAACTGCACGGGCTGGCCAAACGGTCGCCCAGTCATTGAGTCGACCGTATGTCGATACGCCTCATAGAGCACCGACTGGAGCAACCGCGTGCGATAGCGATCGTTAGACTCTTTGGGCATCTGCGGTAAGTACAGCTGCGCCGCGTCCCTCATCGCCTGCGTGCCTCCCATTAGATCGGCCGGCAACTGGAAACGCGATTTCATGTCATTGTATGCTGCGATCGGCGTGTTGACGTCAGCATCGCCGCTTTTGTTTTTGTTCAGCCTCGGGCCGAGTAGCTGTTGCTCTCCTTGTGGCATATCGTCTTATCTCTTCAGCAGGGGGATGTGAGGAGGTGGCTGCATAGTGTCGCGAGGTCGGGCTTGTCGAATTCCCGAGGAGGATAGACGCCCTCGCGTTGGCTACTGTGCGGCCACCTCCGTAATCTCGCGCCCGTATTGGGCAGCAAAGTGTTTTCGTTTCCACTTATACAGAGGAGTGCGGACGCCCTTGACGTCCTCGACCACCTCTACACAGCGTTCGACGTCGCTATAGACAAAATCAGCCCGATAGCTGCCGATCTTGCGATCGTTGACGGTGAGTTCGTAGCTGACCTGGCGTTTCAGTTCGGTGATGATCCCCGCGCGTTCGAGTATCTGAAGTTCTCCCCATCGTTTCGCCTCGGCTTTGCTGTCGAACCGGAATCCGTCGACGACGGTCGGCTTGTTGCCGTACTTTCGGCCCACAGCTGGCCGCATCGGTATTGTCACACCCATGACATCTCCCCGATAGTCACGCGGTTGCCGGCGTTGACGGGAAAAACCTCGGCGACGTAGTAGCCGAGCGCGTCGCTGATGTGCGACAGATCGGGATCGCTTTTTTTGTTGAGCTCGCCAGCTCCGCCCTCTAAGAGTCGGACGCCTTCAAGGTCGCGGACTACGTGCTCGGCAGCTGCTGGGTCGACCATTAGTCGCACCGAGCCATCACCGGCCAACAGTCGGCTGTTCATTGCGTTAATGCGCGCGCGCTGTGACGGATTAGCTCGAGGATGTCGTAGCGATAGGCGACCAGGAAAAACCGGTGCCAGTGTCTGCTCGACGAGTTCCCAATCGCTGCCCTCGGTCTGCGCCGATCCGCGAGCACCGCCGGCGGCGTCACCGTGACAGATGACTGTCCCGCGATGATCTCCCCAGTCCCGTGCGAGCCGCGCCGCTACTGCTGGCGTGTTGCTGGCCTGTGGTATCCAGACCTCGCCGATCACGGCCGTGCCGCGCATTCCATTGGGCAGCGCGACCTCTTGGGCGACACACGCCACACCTGGCTCGACGTTAAAATCAAAGCACATAATCAGATCAGCGTCGGGATCGTAGAGCTCTGCCAGTCGCGCCGCGCAGTGTTTCGCTTCGACGAATGGGTGGTAAGCGCGGCCGCTGAAATTGACGAAGGATGCCTCGTACTCTTGCTCGAATACCAACGGATCGAGGTCGCGCTGGGCTGCGGCGATCTCCTCCTCTGGCAGTATGTCCGCGGAGCTCCATGAGTACGCGCCCCACTCGCTGTCCTTGCCGCGATCGGCCTGCTCTGCTACTGCGCGCCGATAGAGATCGTAGTAGTGATTGCGTCCCTCGGGCACACCGAGAAACACGCACCAGCCGCCGCGATCGGACAACGACGGCCGCACGTGCTCCTGCCATGTCTCGCGTTTCATGTTCGCGTATTCATCCAACAATCCGCCGTCCCACGGACTACCCTCAATGCGTTCAGGTTTATCGAGTCCGATTACGGCGATCGTTGCGCCGTTGACGAGACTGATCTCGAGCTGCGTTTCGCTCGGCCGGCCTTTGACGAGTGCCGCGGGCACCAGCGCCTTGAGATCGTCCCAGTAAATTCGCTTCGCTTGGTCTCGCGTAGGAGCGCCCGCAAAAAATCGCGGGCGTCGGTATTTGGTGCCGACCAGAGCGCGCGCTACAAGTTTGCGTTTGGCGAGCTCCGTCTTTCCCGATCGCCGACCGGCAGGGTTGACGGTGAAGCGGTGCGGCGAGTTGTAGAGCGCGCGCTGCACATCGTGCGGCCGCAGCGGCTCCCAGCGATTACTCAGCACCATCGCTCGCACCTATCGTCGCCGCGTGCATTGCCAGGACGGTGTCCTGTATATGCTGCGCGACCTCATCGGGGTTATCGAGTTCCATCGTTGCGAGCAGTTCGGCTCGCGTGCGCTCAAGCGATCCAATGCGACCCAGATAGCGATCGATGATCGCCTCGTAATCAGTGCGCCGTCGTGAGACCTCTGTCTCCGTGCGAGTTTGAGCGCCGGCCTGGCTTGTTTTTTGTTTAACCTCTGCAATCTCCATCCCCGCTCGATTCTCAAGATCGTCCGGTCCATCGTCAACCAACTTCCGCGCGGCCAGTGCCCGCATCAGCCGAATGCGAGCGATCTTGAGCTCGTCATCGAGCCGCCCGATCGGGATCTGGTCGTATGCGTCTTGCTCTTCCGCGGTCAACACCTCGGCGTATATCCCGTGTTTTTTTAGCGACATCCCGCCGTGCCATTTGCAGCGCACCGAGCCCGCAGTGGGTCGCTGCCGGCAGGGCTTGCCCTGTCTGTTTTTAGCGCCGCAGTATCCGCGATCGGTCATGGAGTTCTACAAATCTCGGGGGGTTGTTTTAGTGGGCGCGTCGCGTAACCCATATACAAAAACAGGACCGTTTTCCACGCCCAGCCCTGCAATGTTGTACTCAAAATGTTCCATCGCATCCTCCGCGCTCATCTCTGCCTGCAAGGTCAAGAGTATCTTCTCGACGCTGTATGCAACAACTGCGCCGTCGATATGAGACGACTCCGCTACTCCGCAGATCG
>CAACVE010000207.1_pt1 | contig 11351 bp, 9 predicted proteins | sample 2381751 | NCBI WGS metagenome assembly CAACVE01 (sample SAMEA5211968, study PRJEB30684) | marine metagenome | biome: Marine; feature: Epipelagic; material: Water | collected 2015-10-15 | depth 2000 m | reverse complement strand
ACAAGGTGACTGGAGTTCAGACGTGTGCTCTTCCGATCTTGCAGGGGAACCATATTATATACATTATCTTAATTGGATACCTGGGCCTTACTATTTTGGTAATCAATTTGAAAATGGAGCTTGGTATGCAGGACAAAAGATTGATAACATAACTGATGTTGTAGTAGTTGGCGTACCTGTTTATGGTACACCAGCTGAAATAAATGCAAAAGGCAATGATATTTGTCCCCACTACGACAAATCTCTGCACGATTACACTTAACCTATAATAACTTATGCCTAAAGTAGGAAAAAAACATTATCCCTATACAAAAACGGGTAAAGCAGCTGCAAAGAAAGCTAGGCAAAAATTGCGCACAAATGAAGAGCTTACAGCAGCTGAAAAGCAATCCTACAGAGACTTTATCAAGCATGGTGGTGTAAGAAAATCTCAAACTCGCAAGGAAACATCTGCGTCTAAGCCCTCTACTGGCGCAAAGAAACATCCTGATTACGATCCTGAAAAGCACGAAAAGTCTATTAAAGCCGCTCAAGCTGCTGCTGATAGGGGTGAAAGCCCTGCCACGGCTGCTAGAAAAGTACGGAAGGAAGCTGCCGCTGAGGGGTTAAGAAGGCTAAGCAGAGGGGAGAGGATTGACGAGGTTTTACCTGCTTTGGCGGCAGTGGGCGGAGGAATTGCTAGAGTGGGGGCTATGGCTGCTAGAGGAGCTGCTGCTCTTGGGAAAAAAGCGGTAAAAGCAGGAGCTAGGGAACTTGGAAGAAGGGCGGTAAAGAAAGCCTTTACGAGACAGAAAGCTCCTGAAGAAGAATACCCCCAAGATAGATTACATGTAGCTGATAAATTTGGTGGCGATATTAGCTATGAAGATGCTATAGAAAAGCATAGAGGGAAAGTTGTCGAGGGTATTCAACGCCTTCAGCGGCAACAGAGGGCACAAATGAAACAACACCCTGACCTCCAGCAGGCCCGTGGCCAAACGGTGTCGAGAACGCCTGAAGCTGAGGCGAATACAAAAAAACTTCTAACTACTAGAGCCAAAGTAAGGTTTAAAAAAGCGTCTGGTGAGAGAAGGCAGATGGGAGGAGCAGCACCTGAGGCAGAAGCCCCATCGTTACAAGATCGTTTGGCTGCTTTTAAGCAGAAAAAAGCAGAATCAGGAGAAGCTAGGGTTGAACGAGCGGCGGAAGACCCACAAGTTGAAGTACAACCTGAAGCACAACCTGAAGCACAACCTGAAGCACCAGCACAGGTTCGAAAACCAATATTTGATCCAGGCGCTGGGGCGGCAGTAAAGCGAGGTGTAGGGAGCTTGGGGAAAGTAGCTTGGGGTGCTACCAAAGGAGCTGCTCGTCTAGGTGGGGGTTTTGCTAAAACTATGGTAAACCCCCTATACCCTGCTATAGCGGCGAAAAAAGCTTTGGGGGATGCTGGTAGGGGTGTAAAGGGATTGACCTCTAAGGAAGGAAGGGATTTAGTATCAGCTAAAGCCAGACGAGGGGCACAACATGCTGCTAATATAGGAGCTGCTGGTAAAGTTATAGGGACAGCTGTTGGAAGGATGGGGGGTAGGGCGGCTAGAGCAGCCGCTCCTGCTGCTAGGACCGCTGGTGCTGGGCTAAGGAGAGGGGCTGCGGCAGTGGGACAAAAACTTACACGGAAAAAGATGCAACAGGGGCTTGGTGAAAACTTGGAAAGCTTGATTCATAGTTTCCAAACCTATGATCCTCTACTTTTTGAGAAAAGAGGAGGTAGAGGTGGCCGTGGTCAAGGTGTACGAGATCCAAGAAGCCAAGGGGCTCCTCAGGGAGCGCAAGGTCCTGGGCAGTTTCCACAAGGTAAAACTAGAAGAGCTCAGAAGGGATGGAGAGAGCCTAAGAAAACAAAGAAAGTAGTTCCCGAGATAGGGAAACATCTGCCAGCCGTTATGCAAAAGCCAGAAACGGCACTAGTAGGAAGGGATAAGCCAGAAACGGCACTAGTAGGAAGGGATAAGCCAGGAGCTATAGCAATAAGAGATCCAAAACCAGAACCAAGGCCAGAACCTCGCCCTGAGTCAAGACCAAGACCAAGACCTGAGCCAAGACCAAGACCTGAGCCAAGACCAAGACCTGAGACAGGTCCTGGCACTCCAAGAAAAGGAAGACCCCTTCATCCTGACCCTGCTAGAGCGGAAGAATTAGAAAAGGCTCTAGGTGGCGCTAGTGAGCGAAAAGCAGAAAGGGCGACAGCTCGTAGAGAAAGGCAAAAAGCATTCGTGAAGAAAGCTGGTAGAAAAGGCGCGAAAGTCCCCAGACGATTCCCCCGTGTAGGAACTTCGTTATTGGGCACTGCCTTGAAGTCTGCTCGTGCAGCTGAGAAGGGGGAACAGCCATTCCAGTTTGCTATGGGACCACAGTTTGTGAGAACTGCGAATGTCCCTGGGGCTAGAGCTGAGCCAGAAAGAAGCGATTCAACAAATGATGTACAAGTACAAAAACCTGAGATAGCGGGAAAAGAGAAACCTGAAAAGAAAATATTACCAGGCGGCGAAGAGGAAATGGATGCACAAGATCTAGCTGCTTGGAAGGATGAGAGAGATAGAAAGCGCCTTCCTGCTTCTGCTAAACGGCCTACTCCTAGAGGCGTAAGAAAGGGTCTTAGGCTTGCACCCCCTGAACAAAGAAAGCGGATTGCTGGCCCATCAGCGGTTAAAGCGTTACAAAGGTCTAGTCAAAGAAGGTTGCCTCCCCCTAGAAAAATGCTTGCTCCCCCAAGATAATCATGATACTATCACGAAGATATACCCTACCTCGTTGCGCCCATTGCACGAAGGGCTGCTGACTAGTCTCAGTGGTGTTGGTTAGAATAACCTGATTGCAGGGCGCTATAGATAACCCAACAACTTCCTGAAGCTAAAAATGCGTCCATTAGAAGATTGTTGGTTGCGCTAAACCAAAAACGGTTTGCGAACAGGCCTACCCAAAAAGAGGTACACATTGGGCATTGTATAAGAGTCCCAACCCATCTCATAGCTTTTGTTATTAGTGTGGACTTAACCTCTTTCCATTGAAAAAAATCGCGGAGCGGAGCCATTATAACAGACATAGTAAGGATTATGGTTAATCCATAACAAGCAAAAACCCACGCTAGTAAATCAGACATTATCAGTTCCTAATATATGTGGGGTATTTTCACATTGCGTTGCTTGCGTAACTCTAACAAAAGTGGCCTTTTCTCTAAACTCTGGGAGAGTTGAGGCTCCTACATAAGACATCGCAGATTTTATACCCTCTATCATATTATATAATACTCGTTTTGTACTACCTTTTGGTTTAGTTTTTACCAAACAACTAATCCCTTCCGCATTACTAACCTTTCCATTAAAGGAATTTCGTGCTTCACGGGATGCCATTCCCCTGAAAGTAACCGTATCTAATGAGGATTTCCATTCTGGGGTGTGGTCGGTTCCTGCTAACATACCCCCAACCATTACGGTTGTCGCTCCTGCGGCTAAAGCTTTAGCAGCATCCCCAGGAGTTTTAATGCCACCATCTGCTATAATGGGGCCAGCTTTGCTACACTCCGTTATTGCGGAAAATTGAGGGAACCCGCAGCCTGTCTTTACTCTCGTAGTACAAGCACTCCCAGGCCCAACTCCGACTTTTACAACATCCACGCCCCAATCAAATAGGCGCTGAGTTCCCTCAAAAGTACAAACATTTCCTCCGATGAGAGTTCCTTCAAAACCCTCATCTCTAATATACTTAACAGTATCCTTCAGATTCTTACTATCACCGTGTGCAATATCAATGCAGATGATAATATTATTTTCTTTATAATTTCGTAGTAGAAAGTTAATTCTACCTTGATCATTTTTTACACACCCTACTGAAACTGCAAACGGGTGTAGAGAGTTTACAAACCATGTTTCTGCTAAATCAGCTAATTCATGAATTGTCATATACCTGTGGTTTATTCCCATGGCTCCCATTTCAGCCATATGGAATGCCATAGAAAATTCAGTTACGGTATCCATATTGGATGAAAGTATAGGAATTTTGAGAGAGTGTTTTCCTACCGCTTTTCTTTGGTATAGGCTAGTATTCTTCCTAGAAGTTATTTCTGAATAACCTGGGGATAGGAGTACATCATTAAAAGAGAGTTGCTCGTTGTCTAGGAGTACATTCATGTCATATTGTTATAGGGAAATTTGCCTGATTTTTCGTGACAAATGCTTCACGATTTTTGTGCCATGAGTCGCGCCCAACCAGCTCTCCGCTGGAGTTGTGCATGAGCAGAATAGGGGCTGCTTTATTAGTTAGCCCTGCTCTCTTTGCCGCGTAAGTGTAGTGAATGTCATAAAAATCCCAATCCCCATCAAAGTAACTAGGTTTGTTTAAATCTATCTTATTAAGTGTTCTTGCTTTGGCAGCTAAAAATAATCCATCAAGAACAGCGACAGGGCCGTAAGCTCCGTAGTAAGTTGGATTTGAACCAGTACTTAAATTATCCCCATGAATAACAAATCCCCGATGCTTTCCTTTTGACCACTGTTCTTGATCCCACCAAACTCCCCTACTGGTAAGCTCGGTAGTACCTGCTGGGCCTATAAAGCCCGTTTTAGGATCTAATAGACTAGTGATTAAGACTTGGAGAAAATGATCCTCACTTAAGAGAATTTCTATGTCATCATGGCATAGAATTATAATATCTTCAGGATCGGGATCTGCTTTCTCAAGAGTTGTAGTATAGGCTTTAAATATAGAATCACTCCCTACAATTAATTTTACCTCTGTTCGGCACCTAGATAAATAGGACACTAGTTTTTGAGTTGTAGCACTTAGATCTCTAGTTCGTGTACATATAAAAGCATGAATTCTCATCAGTCTATAATAGAAAAGCCAGTGTAAAATTTCAAAATAATTATGGATAAAAAAGACCTAGTTCAAGAATTTCAAAAGTGTAAGACTGATCCAATACATTTTATTCGTAACTACATCCGAGTGACCCACCCTATTCGGGGGCTGGTTAGCTTTGATTTGTATAATTTTCAAGAAAATATTATTTCCCACTTACAGAGTAATCGTTTTAATATTCTAAGAAAATTTCGACAGGCGGGTTGTACGACAATAGCAGCCGCATACTCTTTGTGGATGGCTATTTTTCAGCAACGAAAAATGATTGTTATTATATCAAAGGGAGATGCGGAATCAACGGAACTGCTGGATAGAATCAAGTTAATGTACGATGAGCTTCCTGCTTTTCTAAAGCCAGGGATTATAGAAGATAACAAACATACCCTGAAACTGCAAACTAATTCAACAATTAAGTCTCGTCCGTCAGGTAAGCAATCAGGCCGATCACTTGCTGGATCTTTACTTATTGTAGATGAAGCGGCGTTTATTGATAATATTGATACTATCTGGGCTGCGGTTTATCCAATTATCTCTACTGGAGGGCGGGCATTTATTTTGTCTACTGTGAATGGTATGGGTAACTGGTTTTATGATACCTACACACAGGCGATAGAGGGGAAAAACTCGTTCAATGCAATTGATATTAACTGGGAGAGCCACCCAGAATACAATAGAACTGAAGGGTATGAGTGGCTGTATGATATAATGCTACGCCAGTCTCCCCCATTATTTATTGAAAACTGGGAAGAGGTAACCAGATCCAACATGCCCTTACGACAGTGGAGGCAGGAATACGAATGTGAATTCTTGGGTACTGGGGATACCTTTATTGAGGGTAGTATTTTGAAAAATTTGGTGGAAGAAATTACAAAGGAATACTCAATCAAATACAATAATAGGATGAGAGTTTGGAAAGATCCTGAGCCTATCTATGACTACTTTATTAGTGCAGATGTCTCTCTAGGTAGGGATAGAGATTACTCAGCGTTCCATATAATCAATATGTATAATGGAGAGCAAGTAGCAGAATTCTACTCTAATAGAACACCAGTAAATGATTTTGCAGAGATTCTATCTAAGGAAGGTAGGCTTTATAATGATGCTCAAATTATTGTAGAACGCAATACCATTGGAAATAATTTAATTGATTGGTTGGTAAATATTTATGAGTATGATAACATGTGGTCAGATGAGAAAAATGAAATAGGTTTTCAAGTAAATACCAGAAATCGGGATATCTTGCTTGCTAGCCTAGAAGAGGCAATTCGAATGCGCATGTTAAAAATTAATTCAGAACGAACAACTAATGAATTACTGACCTTTGTATTTACAGAAACTGGAAGAGTAGAAGCGGACACTGGGAAACATGATGATTTAGTTTTTGCACTTTCTTTAGGTGTATACGGGCTAACTAGTATTATAGATAGTACTCCTTTAGAGTACACCAAAATTCCTCATAAAGAGAGGAAACCTTTGGCACCAACTGTATTAAAGAAAATACCACTACAAAGTTATGGTGGAGCAACTGAAGAAGATATACGATGGCTGATGAAATAAGACCTGATAATGATGAGATACTAGAAGAAGGCTACACCGAATTCGGTGGGACTAATACTCGTACCCCACTGGGGGGGAGGTCTTGGTTCTCTGCAACTGGGAAACTTGGGCAGTGGTTTTCCAAGTTCTTCGCTACAAAGGCTCAGCCCTATGTAGCAGATCAAGGAAAGATTGGGGATACTCCAACCGCCCCACTTGCAGGGGATACAGTCGTTACATCCGATGTCATAAAGAACGACGGACCTGTTGGGATGAGTATGTCCCGCACGACTCCTCAATTACCTGAGGTTGAGAGAAATAGGAAACTTCGATATCGTGAGTACGAAGGGATGGATGAGTATCCAGAAGTGGGAGCTGCGTTTGATATTTATTCAGATGACGGCACTCAATTGGATATAAAAGGGGAGCGTTGGATCATTAAGCATGATGACGAGATGGTAATTGAAGAAGTCCAAAAAATGTTTGAATCAATCAAACTTGATAGATTTTATTGGGATATCTTTAGAAATACGGTAAAGTATGGTGATTGCTTTACTGAGCTTATTCTAGATGTAGAGAAGCCTAAGCGAGGGCTTCAGCGAATAAAAATTCTTAACCCAAACTATCTGTTGCGGGTAGAAAACGAGTACGGCTATCTTACAGACTTCCTGCAAGAGATTCCTAGAAAGGGAGACTGGTCTGCTTACGGTGGGCAAGCACAAGAAATGTCAGAGAATGATTACATAACGCTTGATCGAAACCAAATTGTACATTTCCGCCTCCATACTTCTGACCCAGCATTCTATCCATATGGAAAATCTATCGCAGCACTAGCGCATCGTATATTTAGGTCTTTGCGGCTTATGGAAGATGCCATGCTTATCTATCGTCTTCAAAGAGCACCAGAACGACGAATTTTCTATATTGATGTGGGTAATCTTCCTACAACAAAGGCTGAAGTATTTATTGAGCGTCTTAAAGAAAAATTTAAGAAGGAAAAGTTTTATAACTCAAGAACTGGGCAAGTAGACGCTCGTTATAATCCTTTGTCTGTAGACGAAGATTTCTTCGTACCAGTTAAAACAGGTAACAACACAAAAATTGAAACTCTGCCTGGGGCGCAAAACTTAGGTGAGACTGATGATGTCAAATACTTTAGGGATAAGCTTCTAGCAGCCCTTAAAATTCCAAAAGACTATATTGTAGAAAAAGATCAGTCTCCAGAAAGAAAGGCAAACTTATCGCAGCTAGATGTGAAGTTTGCTAGAACTATTTTGAGAATTCAACACTCTATTGAAGTTGGATTAGAATCAATTGCCAAGAGACACCTCCAGCTTAAGGGATTTCCCATGGCCCTTATTAAGCAGCTAAGGATACAACTACCAGATCCCTCAGATATGTTTACAAAAAGAAAGTTGGATTTGGATGAGCAAAAGGCTAGGGTTGTGGGGGCAGTGTTAGGATTACAATTGTTCCCCAAGAAACATATATACAAAGAGTACTACGATCTTAGTGATGATGAAATTGAAGACTTAGAATCAGCATTAGACGAAGAGCTTGAAAAGCAGCAGGAGATGGAGGCTGTGATGGCTCCCCCTGGTATGCCTGGGGAGGGTATGGCTGGTCCTGATATGTCAATGGAGGCTGGGGGTCAAGAGCCTATGGAAAATATACCTGCTACAGCCATGCCAGAAGAAACTTTAGCAACTCTTGATAAGATTAAGAAAAAGATACTTAGGGAGTCGGGTTCCTCAGATTTTAAAAGTAAAGCCATAATTCGGGCTATAAATAAGATACAGAATAGAGTGGAATAAAACTAGATTACACTCTAGTATAATAAAGGTAGGATATTACTATGTTAGAAAGATTTTTTGATCAACGAGACACGACAGTTAAATCACTTATTAAATTAGGTGACTGTCTTGGGCGTTCTCTTCGTGAGAATATTGCTTTATTCAATATTGATGGCAACAAGGGTCGTGTTACTTATATTACGGAAAGTGATAACATCATTAATGGAGACTACACTATTGATAATGATATTGCGCTTGATAACATTGAAGTTATATCAGTTACGCAGTTTCGTGACGATAACACTTTCGATGGCTATGTAAAGGAAAAAATTTCAGAATTTACACATAGTTTGTATGAAGATAATTTCAGTCAAGCTGATACTTCTTTTAGTGATATTCTTTCCCTATGGGAAAACAGACTAAAGTTTGATAAAGTTCGCAAACATCTAATTGAAAAGTCTATGAAATTTAGCAAGTCTTTAGAAATAGTAGAGACTGCGGAATTTAAGAACTTTCTTGAAATGCGCCCACAAATTACTGAATATCTTTCCGAACAAAAAGAAGCAATATCCAAAATACCAGAAGTAATAAACGCCTTTAAACTTGCTAATACTGTGTCTAAAGCTTTTGATTTTCCTGCTCTTACTTTGGATTCCCTCGTAGAGAACAAATCCTACACTCTAAAAGAGGGAAATAATTCTTCCATCTATGAGATGATTTGCCGACAAGAGTTGGTAAAGCAAGAGCTAATAGAAGCAAAGAAAAACTTCAGTACGGTTTGGGCAAACAATGACAAGATTCGCACCTTGGCTGCTATGATTTATGAAGAGAAAGATCGTGTTGAAGAAGTCTTAGCAGAAGCTCTTGCTGAAGTACCCTACCTTGCGGTGGTATCTAAAAAGAACTTATCAGAATGTATTCAAAATTCTCTTAGTATAAGTGAGGGGAAAGAGATTTCTTCGAAAGATATTAAGGGTTATGTTGCTGATTTGTTTGAAATGAAAGCTCCTGTTAGAAAAGAATTTATTAGTTTTCTAAATGAAAAGTATGGAATTAATGTACAAAATCTCAAGGAGCCTCTAACTTTTAAGAGTCTAGTAAATACCCAAGTTGTAATTTTTGAAGCTCTTTCTAAGTTATCCCCAAAGGGGAGCCTCCAGAAGAAGGTTCTTTCAGAAACAGCAGCTATGCTTAAAAGGAAGACTGGTGTTGAAGCAATAGATGTAAATGATAGCCTCTATGAGCTTTTTAATGAAGCTGGGTATGGCGAGTTTATAACTGAGAGAGTGTCTTTAAACCCTGACTCTTACTCTGATATTGCAAGCGATTTCAAATCCATAACTGGTCTTCTCGATGTTATTCGTCAGCATGCTGATATAGTAGCTGCCGAAGAAGAAGAGCAGTACCCTTCTGATGAGACTATGGAAGCTGAGCCTGAGGCTGATGATATGGCTCCTGAAGAAGAAGAAATGCCTCCTGAAGAGGGGATGGAAGGTGAAGAAATGCCTCCTGAAGAGGGGATGGAAGGTGAAGAAATGCCTCCTGAAGAGCTAGGCGATGAAGATTTGGATCAGCCAGCTATGGCCCCAGAAGATGTTCCAGTTGAGGGCGAAGAGCCAGAAGAGGGCGGGGATCTGGGATCAGAAGAGATGGCGGCTGAAGCCGATCCAGAGGCAGCTAAGGAAGAGTTGGTGGACAACCTAAGAGAGCTTGAAGACTTAATCGCAGACTTACAACAAGATTTGGGATTAGGTGGGGAAGAAGAAATGCCAGAAGAGGGCGAAGAAGAATTTCCCGAAGAAGAGGAAGAGGAAGAGGAAAAGGAATTTCCTCCCAGACGATAAAGGATCTTAAATGAAACCATTTACAAAAGTTGTCTCTATTACTGGTGATGGGGCATCAGCAGTAACCTTAACAGATTCTTTTGGGCTTGCTATCAAGTCCAATTGGATTGAGTGTATACCCTTGGAAACTGGGGTTGCTGGGTCACGCTGGCTTGTTACGGTAAGTGGACTTTCCTCCGCTACATATGCTGTTTCCGCAGCTGTTGATAGTACTTATCCGTTTAATGCAAACGGTCAAGTGGGCATTACAATTCCTATGGGTACTCATGAGGGGGCGGGAGCATCCAAAGTACTAGATTTACATCCTTATTTTGTTAGTGAGGTTGGAGTTCAATTACTTGGGGACCCTAACGGCTCTAAGCAGATAGCATTCAATTACGGCGTAAATATACCTACAGGACAGGCCTTTAAGTATCATTTGACCCCACAAGGAGATTAATATGAAACCATTTTGTAAGGCTGGTATAATAATAGGCGCAAATACATGGGTAGAAATAGATTTACGAGATTCTAATGGAGCTTTATTAAACTGTAATTATGTTCATGCAAACTGCTATCTTTCCAATACTAAATTTGCTACTCTACAGGCCAGTAGCTTAGCCGCCTCAGCCCCAATAGACCCTGATAAACCACCAAATGCACCTCTTGGGACGGGGATGCTTGGGGTGTCGGAGATGGGGACACACCAAGGAGGAGGTGTTAACCTTATTTTAGATTTAAAAGAACAAAAAGTAAATAAGGTACAGTTTTTCTCATCTGCTGCGACATCTTTGCATATAAATTACGGCGTTAAACATGGTGAGGGTAGACAATGGAGAGGACAGTTAGAAACACTAGGGAACTAGAGGCATGGTTGATTATTCTCCGCTCCACCTTTCAGGCAGTCCCCCTACACAGCTAAGCGAATATCAAACTGGGGAGTATGTACCCTCAAGTGTACTGGCGGTCAGTGCTTTTGCTGGTGGGGGTACGGCGGGTCTTGTTTCAGGTTACGGATCAGATTCTGTCTCACACTTCTTAGCTGCTGACGGTAGTTGGTCGGTCCCAGCGGGTGGCGGAGGGTCAACTGTCTCGGCCACTTGGCTGACAATTAGGGATGATGATGGGACTGGCGCTCAAGCTGTTAAACCAGATTCTGAACTAACCATAACGGGTGCTGGCGGAACTAGGGTTGATATTGCGGCATCTACAGTAACTGTAAGTTCCCTAAATTGTAACGATTGTTATGATACAAGTGATACCTCCTCTTTAACAGATGTTACAATTACAGATAATCCTGTGA
>CAACVE010000206.1_pt1 | contig 11364 bp, 12 predicted proteins | sample 2381751 | NCBI WGS metagenome assembly CAACVE01 (sample SAMEA5211968, study PRJEB30684) | marine metagenome | biome: Marine; feature: Epipelagic; material: Water | collected 2015-10-15 | depth 2000 m | reverse complement strand
GACGGGTGAAATCATCAGATGAGCCGCCGATAACGTGAGGCCCGGTAACTGCGTTGGCATACGCGCCAGTGCTAGCGACAATCGCTTGTAGATTATCTCGAATATGCGTATTGAAAAGTGCAGCGGTAACAAGTTCTCCACTCACCCAGGTTCTAGGCGCTGTCCATGCCATCATTCACTCCATGATCTGAATTATCTTTTTTTAACAATTCTATGGATTCTCCAATATTCCAATTTCTTTCAGTTTGGTCTCTTCTATCTAATAACGCCAATTCAATTAATTGTGCATTTTCTGGAAAAATAATTTGGTTATAAACACGTCCACAGTCAAAACAACACGTCATACCAAATTCTCTACTGGTCAATCCTGCTCCATTACATTCGCAATTAACAACCCATCGACCATGATTGATATAAGCCTCTCGAGGCGTATCGATTTCATAGACATCTTTTTCAGCATTTTTCATTACAGACGTATGTACTATTCGATAAGACTCGACATCTTTCACATTATGATGAGCATAACCTTGAATTGGTCCTTGAATAATTGGCATTATGCAAACCCCAAACTTGTCGATATTCCCATTTCACTGGCACCGACCTGATTTAACACCCAAGCTGCTTGCTGTTCAGCGGGAGCCAATACCCATGAAGTATTAATAATACCTCCTGGTCGAATTGTCATACTGACTCCATTGATAAAGTACCCAATTTCTGCTCCACTACCGCCCGTAGCTGCGAGACCAGTTACAGTTTCAGAAACAGTAATTTTATCACCAGGTTCTCTTACAAGAGATTGTGTCATTAAAGCATCGGTGGAATTACTGGCCAAACTAAATCCTGAAATAACATATCGTGCATCTTTTGTAGTATTTAAAATCCAATTCGCAATTTCAGTGGCAAAAGTTCCAGTATTCGATTCATAACGCATTGAAATACGAACATCATTCTCACCATACGTACCTTGACTGGGGACACTAGCAGCAGAAAACAGAGTTTCTGTTACATCTTTTAAAGCACTTCCTCTAATCTGCAATGTGGTGATATACGCCGTTACCGATGCATTGTTTTGAATATTGAACGTAACGCTGTTTGCCGAGGTATTGGAAAGAGTAACAGCCACATCAGATGTTATGTTCGTACCAGTGCCATCGGCTGCCGAATTCGCTACCCAATCGGTTCCAGAAGCAGGCGTCACCACAGATGTTCCTGCAATACGATATCCACGAATTTCAGCTTCTTTGAATGGAGCGATAATTTGAATCGCTTCCCCAACAGCTACCGATGGAACCGAAGCTGTTGTAGTAAGTTCGTACAACACAGTAGTGCCGGCAACCTCTGTTCGGGGATGAACCACCACATAGACTCTATTCATAACATCTGATCGAGTTCTATTTACTGACAACCCCATCATAGAATTATCAAACGTCGCATCAGCTGCTCCATATTTTGGTCGTGCATGGCGATCTTCAAATTTTAATGTTCCTCCTTGCGTTATATCGCCTTTAACATATAAATATCCTAATTCAGAAATTACACAATCAGACAACGCACGAAGCACAGGGGTTTGAGCATCCAATAAATTATCAAATGCATACGCAAACGTTGACTGTCCTGTATCATAAGATGTAGCAAGAGGTTGTTTGGTGACTGAATTTGTAACTAATAAATCTATTAATTCGTCAGACCGTTTATCTGTTTGAACGGTGACATCTTTTACTTTTGCAGTAGCTGCCGCATCCATCCAATCAACCACTGTACACATGACTGAACGCCGTCCATGTGATCCTGCATCCGGTACAATAGAAACCAAATTTCCAGTGAATTTATAGTACGTAACGCTGTCATACGTTAATTTCAATTTAACTAATAACCCCAAATCCCATGCTGTTCGGACATTTGCATGGCCTGGAGAGTAATAGCCGACAACACCGCCAGAATTATTCGCTGCATTATTCAACGAAAAAGTCATCGTACCAGTTTGAGCAATTCGATCCAACGGGCCGGTTCCCGTAATTCCATAATTAACTTGAATAGGAGAAGAGTTATCGACATCGGCTGTGATGTTGATCAATGTTCCTTCGACGATAGTTGTCTCTCCCAACTCACTGGATCCTTCCAATCCAACAAGCCATCCCTCCAAGGTAGCTTCTACTGATACAGTTGGGGCTATTGCTGGCATATTATCCTGCCAAAATCAATGCATCGCGAAGGTGAAGAGGTAATGTTTTAAGATCACTTCTCAATCCGTGTAATTCTTCTAACATTTCCCGTTCAACTCTTGAAGGCCCGGTTTCTGCCAAAGCCCCTTCTAATGCTTTGGACATAAATCCAACTGGGCCAATCATTTCTGATTGACCTCCTTCACCTGCCATTGCAAGTGTTGGTTTATTGATAATGCCTCCATGTTGGAATTCGTCGAACTCAAGGCTGCCCCCCCAGTTAGAGGAATCGAAGTGATCCCCTCCGAATTCCACATTGACCCTCAGACGCGCAGGTTTTAGATCTGGCATATGTAAATGGTCTAATCTACCTTGAATACCATCTACCGCAGTTTGAAACTCATCATCGATTTTTCCTGCCGTTTCTTTGGACTGATCCTGCAATTTCTTTAACGAATCAGGGAGCTCTCCCCCAAAGAGGAGAATCAATGCGCCCAATGCATCGACCATAGCATGTTGAGCTTCCAACATATGGTCATCAACGGTCTTCGCTTTATTGCCCATCAATCCTCTCTCTTTAGCTTGATCAATCAATTTTTGAGTATTTTTACTGATTTCAAATCCATACAATCTTGCCCCTTCTTCTAAAGCAATAAGAGAAGGCATCATTATCATCAGCGTTTCATCTGCCGACATTCCTTTTGCAATTAATTGATTGAATTGACGGGTAACAGTTCTTCCAAACTGTTTAAACATTTTTTCTGACATATAACCAGAATTAGTAAGGCCTACTAACATCATCTGGGTTCCAGCTATTTTCTTCATCAATCCTTCATTCACCTTGGTGAATTCTCTTAATCGCATCAACATTTCTATTGTCTCAGATCCGGTATATCCAAGAGCTTCAACAAGAACAGTTAATTCGTCAAGAGCAGGTCCCAAGGTAAGAAGAATTTCGACCAAAGATTTTCCTTGCAGCACCATCGTTGCAAAGGCCATTTCTACCATCGCGCTTAATTCATTGAAATCGCCTTTCAATTTACGGAACAATTTCTCGTCGAAATTCTCACGCATTTGATTTATTTCTTCTTCAGTCTTTTTTCCCAGCTCGGTTACTTTCGCTATTTTCGCATTAAAAGCTTCTTCCCATTTCTGTCGAGTGAATGTTACTCCCTCTGCAAATAACATCAAACCTTCAATGGCTTGATTTACCATTGCTTCTTTAAATTCTTTTATGGCTTGAGAATTAGTTCGGAATTGTTCATCTAACCGTATCAATTCAAAAACATCTGCTCGTAATACGCCGCCTAATTGCGTACCGGCCTTCACCAATGAAGCGAAATTTTCATCCAAGACTTCTGCTGCCTGGGAAGCAGTAAAGATACCTTGATCAATCATGGAGAATGCATCACGGACATGTCGTGTCCATTTACCAACATTCCCAGCGGTGACACCACCGGCTTCATCAATTACTTGATTGATGTGCAGTAATGATGCACCAAGATCGCTGCCTATCTCTTTAGCTGTTACTGCAATTTCTTTCGACAATGTTTGTGAAACACTGATACCCCATTGATTTTTAATTGTTGATTCTATCTTCTTCCATCCTGGATCCTTCATCAGCAAGCCAGCAATACCGCCAACCAACCCACCAATGGCTGCTCCTATCGGGCCAAAAGCCGACCCCATTTGTGCGCCAGCCATCGCACCCATAGCTCCCCGCGCTCCACGGGAACCTACCTTACTGATGGCATTGAATGCCGCCATAGCAGCCGTCGCTGCACCAATGGCTCCTGTTATTTTTTCAAATGTTGTGGCTTGTGTTTTTTGAATTAGCTTAATATTGGTTCCCCAAGCACCAGTAGCCGATGCTACATTGCCTAATGCTTGTGAAATTTCCTGTAAACCTGGAACGATATTCGATAATTCATCAAACAATCCTGCTACAGATGTAAGGGTTTCAACCCTAATGTGGTACAAGTCCCATTCATCCAAAGCTCTGCGTATTATTTTTATTTCAGCTTCTAACCATTCATTGGTATGTTCTTCATGATTGCGAAGAATTTTGTCGTCAACATCCAAGGCTTTCAATATGCGAAGTAGACCGATTTTTTCCTCTAATTCTAGCTTTTTTTCACCATCGGCTTTTAATTGATTGAGCCGCATGATGCCTGCAAAACGTTCTGCTTCTGGTAATAATTCAATATCTTCAACCATGTCATCATAAGCCTTGGCATGATTGAGTTTCATTATGTTGTAGCCTTTTTTTAACCCCACAATCTCGGCGTCTTGTGCGCTTAATGTAAACGCATTCAGCTCAGCCTGTTTATCCATCATGCTGGCTGTCATCCGGTTGGAAGCTTCAACGATAGAGGTAGAAGCTTTTTCCTGATCTTCTATAACTGAATCAGTGGTCGTTTCAGATGTTTTCCCCCATTCTTCGTACGCTTTAATTAATCCTTGTAATTCAGGCTCTAAATCATCGCCATAATGTTCTGCTAACGTTTCCAGCATTCTCCCATGTTCTTCAAAGAACCTGGGGTCCATTACTCCTTCTAAATCGTTAAACTGTTTGATAATTTTGTCTTGATTACTGAGTAATTCTTCAGCAACTGGATCGAAACCTGCCATCGATGAAATAAATTTACCAGCAGTAGATGCAGCAAATTCCGCCGCTTCTTCCTGTAATCGAAGCCCTCTTGTTATTCTTTCTATATCTTCTGGCAATTCGCCTGGTGCAAGATCTTCTCTTAGTTTTTTATACGCCTCCCACAAATTTTCAATAGCTGCTTCATCTGCATGCCCAGCTTTTGTTAATCTATCCCACGCATCAATCAATTTCTCTAACGCAAAGTTTGAAAGACCTAATAGCGAATCAATAAGATTCTGGACATCTTCTTCATACGCTTTTGTTGCCAGCTGAGTTAATCGTTTTACTTCAAGATCTTCTTTATCTTTTTGGATTGAATCATTTTTTGCTTTCAGATATGCTGCTTGCTCTTCAGTCATAGTACCCGTTGCTACAGCAACTCGCAACATTTCTGCATCTAATTCGCCAAGTTGCGACAACAGTGTTGCTTGTTCAATTATTAATTCCCTTTCTATAACGACTAACTTTTCTAATATTTCTGGAGAAATTTGCCATTCTGGAATAGACAAGCGAGGAATGTCTGCGCCTTCTCCTGTATAACCAAAGGGAGAAATACGGCCACCGACACCAGCCTCTATACCAGCTCGTACTTGATCCTGTCTTTTTCTTAAAAGATCTATTTCTGTCTCTAATTGTGTTTTTGTTATGTTAAATTCATCACGTTTAGCTTCACCATACTCTTTGGTAATGTCTACCATTCCTTGTAATGTCTCGATATGATGAAGACCTGCTGAAGTTTGTGCTTTAAATTGATTAACAGATTGTCCGGTAGCAGCAGCCAACATTTCTTGAGCATGAGCGAATCGATTAGCCTGGTCTTCTGTTAATGGCCCAATAGCATAAAGTAGTTTGTATTCATCAATTAATTCTTGAAACCTGTTGACAGAAATACCAATCTGATCAGATAGATCCTTTAAACCTAGATCGACTTCTTTTGTCCCAGATCTAAGTAATCTAAATCCGTAATACACCGCTGCTACTGCAGCACCAATCATTCCCAGGCCTCTTACCCACACTGAAATTGGAAGAGACAATATAGAAAAAGCTCTAACCGCTGCCGTTGCCTTAGTTACAGCTCCCCCTACTTTTTTCAAAGCAGGAACCAAAGACAAAATTGTGCCGACGGCAGCAAAATCTCTAAACAGTTTAAGAAATCCCATTAAAGGAATTAACGCCAAACTAAGAGCTCCAACTGCAGCAACGGCTGGGCCTAAAGCTACAGTGAGAGCCATCACATTGACTATAAAGACCTTCATCGCTGGGGACAACGTATCTAACCAGAGAGCTAGGTCTTTTAATCGTTGAATAAATGCCCGAGCCATTGGAAGAACATGATTTTCAATCGTTGGGCGAAAGGTATCAAACAAATCAATGCCGACTTGTTTCAATCGTTCTGACACCAAACCTAATTTGTTCGTGAGCGATGTCATCTGTTTTTCAGCAACCCGTTCCGTAGCTCCACCGGCTGCACGCAAATGACCTTCGAGTTCTTGTATCCGTTTACTGGCCCCGACGAGGGCTAATGTTGCTTGGAGAGATCGTTCTTGGAAACCTAATGTTTGAAGTTTGGTCTTTTTCGTTTCATCAGTTAATCCTTCAAGACTTTTTTCTAATGTTCCTATAATAGTACCAAGATTTTTAAATTCCTTTGTAGATTCATCAAAAACAGCTCCTGGTCCAACCAATAGTTCCCATTCTTCTCTATTTTTCAGAAATGCACGTTGCAAGTCACGGATAACAATAAACAGTTGACGACCTGCTGTCCGTCCCTTAATCCCTCGTTCGGCGAAGGCTGCAAGAGCTGCCACCCCTTCTTCAACATCAATACCAAAGGTGCGGAATGCAACACCAGCTCTATTGGTCAATGCTTGAGCAAATTCAATAATAGAACCTTGTGCGCGATTATTAGCTTCTGTTAAAACATCGGCTACCCGTTGCATATTCTCCATATTTTCGATTGGATCTGAAGATCGCAATCCCAATGTGATATATGCATCGGACAGTAATTCAGTTGCTTTTTCTAGATTAATAACACCGGCTTGCGCGAATTGAGCCGCGACCGGTAATGCCTTCATTGATTCAGCAGCATTCAATCCCGACGACGCAAGAAAGAAATACGCTTGTGCGGCCTCTTCTGCAGAAAATTTAGTTTGAAGAGCAACCGATTTGGCAACATTTTCCATCTCGGTACGCATTCGATTTCCATCACGACCCATGATGGCCAGCGATTCGGTCATTGCTTGATCAAATGCCGCCCCAATTCCTACGACTGCTTTTGTCAGAAGAGCAATCGGTACACCTACGCCTGCTGTGATACGAGACCCTAGGAAGAAAGCATTCGTCCCAAATCGTGATAACGATTTTTGAGCTTTACTTAAACCAGCTCCGAATGCAGCTGTATCGGCTCTAAATTTTAAGACAACTTCATCTTGGACTGCCATTTAGCTATCCTGTTGTTTTCGGCGTTCGGCTAATAATTTTCTTTTTTCACTAATCTCTTTTTTCTGACGCATGGTGTTTCGACCCAACACGTCTTCAATACGGAGACGTGATTTTAAATTTCCAGTCGCATTGGCAAGAATCGTGACATATTTAGCCTCACGTTCTTCTTGATGTTGTTGCCTCCAATTCCATCCCACTGAAAGGTCATGGAATTCCCGTGGGGTCATCGCATACAACTCAGTATGCTTTAAAGCCAGTGGTCCGAATGCTATGGATTTGGCTTCTTCGATCCACTCCCCCCACGTTTGGAGACCTCTTTTAACGCTTTCGGAATGGGTGGGGATGCGTTTCCCGATTGATTGTCTTCACCTTTTCCTTCTGTATTTGGTGAACCAATGGCCCCTTGATCTATAGCGGCATCAAAACATTTTCCTAATACTTCATCGATTGCGCCGCCTGCACGAATATAGTCACCAATTAATTGACCAGCTCCCTGGATGGTTAGTGAAGGATCATCTCCCTTGCAACCAGCCCACAACATAGCTCTCACCGTCCCAAATACAGCTTTCATTGACAACAATTGGCCAAGACCCATGCCATTGATCTGTTCAAAATCAGCGAGGGCATTAAAGTCATATCGAAGATACCGAGGTTTAGACTCAATACCTTTTTCTACGAAAATGTTGAGTTCACGAGCTTGAAGGTTAGACATACGATATTCTCCTAATCCTTATAACGGAGGCTGGGTAGCGAGCGTTACAGGAGATAAAAAAAATGGAGGGAGGGACATCCCTCCCCCCAGTACCACTCAGTTTACGATGTAGCTCTAGCCAATGTTCCAGCAGATCGAAATGTCACGCTTACTGTTTCAAGATCTCCAACCCCTCCCGTCATCGGGGGATAGGATTCCAGAACCGCACTACCGGTAAACGATGGATTCGTTGCAGAAACAGATCCGCTGGTAGGCTTTAGCACTACAGTAAATGCTGCAGCCCCTACGAGAGTAAACAATGTTGCGTCGACTTTTGCTGATGCAAAATCTTGAAGAAAATCCACATCAATCGACCAATTCAGCAGCCCCGCCATGTTCGAGCGAGTCGTATCGCCCATCACTGTATCATCAAGCATTTCAGCTTCATAATTCAGAGTACAAGATTTTACATGATCACTCAAATCAACTGAATTAACGACTACCGATGCATCGGTGTATACAAATGTTGCCATTACCCTACCTCCTTAAGAAATAGCTAGACTTCCAATTCCTAGAGTTACATAAACCGTGAATGAAGGGCCTGATCCTCCGATAGTCATTTTTGTTCGCCAATACGTATCGGTAACAGCCCCATTGACACTTCCCCACTGAGATTGAATGCTTCCCGTATTTTGAGTAAATGCAATTCGAGAAGAAGCTGTCCCAAAACCAGAACCACTATCACTCTCAATCAAAACATCTAATGTAGGTGAAGTTCCGGCAAACGCTGTAACATGAAGACCTGCATACAGAGTTTGTGTAGCAGACAACGCACCTAAATTAGACCCCGTGCTATTGGCTGTCGAAGTTTTTGTGCCAACACCTTCAACAACACCTTTAATCAATTCGGAGTGAGCAGCACTTCCAGTCAACTCAAAAGGTAAAAGATCTCCAACCGATCCCGATAAAGGAGTATAGGTTCCATTGACTCCACGAATTGTAAACGACCGTTGACCATCTGCCGTACCGACAGGAGCGAATGAGAATACTTCCCGAGCCGCTCCTATTCGAGAATACGCAGTTCCTGAGGCGTCTCCAAAAGGAGTGGATGCTCCGTCGTCTCGATACCCATTTACAGAAAAACCGAAAGTACGAAGACCAGCACGATTCGATCTCGTTGAATCACCAAACACAGTGTTGTCCAGCATTTCAACACCATAGTCTGTCGTCAACGAATTTGAAAAGCTGGTGTATTCATACCCTCCCAAAAATATTCTAGCATCCATTAATCCTTGAATAGCCATCAATTAATCTCCTGTTTCCTTCTTTGCGGAATTTGATCGTTCGCAATATCAAGATATTCATTGCACTGGGGACATCTCCATCGAGTGGGATGACCCATTGTTCGTGCATCTTGTAACATATCTTTAGGATGCAAACACATCTCCGGTTCTGTGACCGAAGGCGATTTTTCAATATCATTTAGTATTAACAATGTTGATTCAACAATTTGAACAATAGAAGCACAATTAGCTTGAAGAGCTAAAAGTTGTTGTTGCAACATATCTTTATTAGTCACTATCTGTTCCATGATCTGTAGTTACACATTAATTGTGCTCTTCGGTTCTCATCTTCCCCTGCTGAATATGGTTGGTTTAAAGCTCGAATCAACAAATAGTCAGTCGAATCGATGGTTCCTTTAAACCAATGCAAATCAGAAAAAATTTGATCTGATAAAGTTTGTGCCGAAGCATAACTTGTATTTCTTACCATAATTTGAAATCGAGGACGTTTAACGTATGGAGCTGTTCCTGACGGACCCATTGCATTATAGGGTTCTTGACCCATCATCTCCCAAATGACAATAATATTGTCTGGAGCATCAGGTGACTGGGAAATAAATATATTAGTCCCCCGTGTGCCTCGTCCTTGACTATCCAGCCGAAGACTAATATCTTCTAATAACGACATTAGAACATCCCACGTACAAAACCACCGGTCGTGGCTTCTTTAAAACCAATTTTCTTCAACCGTTTTTGATAAGTTGCCATAACAACATCATCAACAAGATCTTCATATTGATTAAAAGCAAGAAGTAAATATTGATGAGTGGTATTTGGTGTAGTGTACGTTTTTGCTGGTTCCTGATGCCTTATCCACGCATAACCTAATTCATTAGATTCATCGTATCCAACTTCTGCATTGATATCATTACCTCGACGATCTACTCTTCTGTAAGCTGATTTCTGCAATGCACCAGTTTTTCGAGGAACCAACATTTGGCTTGTTTCTTTTATACCTTTAGTAATTTCTGTAAATGCGTCGTGGGCTGCATCGAGAGCCGCTTCCCTCATACGTCCTATACGTAAACGAGTTATATTAAGTCTAACTCTATCAGGTTTAATAGAAATAGGGTTAGCCATTATCCGCTCCCTTGTCGATGGTACTGCCATCCACATGAAATTTGAACATGGCTATCACCCTTATCATCAGTTACACGTCGAACCGTAAATATTTCTGGTGTAGTGTCAATCCACTTTGATCCGGTTAAAGTCAATCGAGCATCAGGTTGAATGGTATCAACAGTATCAAGCCATAGCTCAAATGTTGTTGTTACTTCTTCTCCCCGTCGATCTCGTAACTCCATAATTTTTCCAACGACTCTCGCTTGGTACTCAACTGCTGTACCAAACGTCGGGACGTTGTATTGATCTTGACCAGATTTCGGTGCAACTGTCACCGTCTCTGTCATTAATGACCGAAACCCGTAATCCAGATTTGGACTGACAGCCACTACGAATTCTCCATCATTCCGCGTTTAAAGAAAGGTTGTACCCAATTCGTATTATCCGTTAAGGTATCTTTCTCAGTTTGATAAACGCCTCCTGCAGATGGAATACCAGGAATATTTTTCTGATTTAATCGATCTGCTAGTCGAAGATAATGACGATGACGTTGCGCTGCAAGGATTTTGAGATCACCCATCTCCTTGTCAACTTTTCGAGCATATTCAGCGACCAAAGCCAGCGCACATCGGTACGCTGCCATAAAGATCGTTTGCTCCGTGTCGATAAAGAACTGAATCTCTTCATCAGTTAATTGCTGATCATTAGTATCTGTATCACCAATCATCAAACGAATTTTTGCGAGATCAGTTCCAATCGACGCGGAGTTATATGTCCAAGTCATCGACTTCCTCTACTAGAAACCGCTCGCATGAACACGGTATGAAATCTTGCAAATCATTTCATTTGCGGAATTACCACCACCGAGTTCACCGTCACCTGTATTATGCAAAACCAATACTTGATTAACGCACTGAGCGTCAGTCGCAATAGCATCTTTTTTTGCAACAACAGATGTCGCCATTTCATCAGCAACAGTCACAAATCCAGTTGATTCAATATCTTCAGACACCT
>CAACVE010000204.1_pt1 | contig 11464 bp, 21 predicted proteins | sample 2381751 | NCBI WGS metagenome assembly CAACVE01 (sample SAMEA5211968, study PRJEB30684) | marine metagenome | biome: Marine; feature: Epipelagic; material: Water | collected 2015-10-15 | depth 2000 m | reverse complement strand
GAGATTACAAGGTGACTGGAGTTCAGACGTGTGCTCTTCCGATCTCATCGGCAGATACCACCACAGTGGTGATAAGCTAATGGGAATAACAAGATACGGCACAAGACTTAGCCTGAAAAAAAGCCAGGTAGACTCTATCGGCGGCGGCGGCACGGCAGACGGGCGCACCATCTACACTCGAACCTTTCAGCTAACCCAAGCTCAAATCGCAGCCAAGGGCGGAGTCACCTCCGCTGACTTCGCCATATTCACACTTGCAGCTAACGAGGGCATACGTTGGATCTGGTTTAGAACCATTGCAAGTTTCACCGGGGGTCCAAATCTCTACGCCGAAGTGGGCTGGGCGGCAGAGCACGCAGGGCTTTACTCTCAACAAGCTGTGACATCAGCGGGCAACTACGATGACGCCGGCCATCATTCCGATGTCGTAGGTGGGCTTGGACTCAATGACGAGATGGGTGAAGCGGGGCCAGAATACGACGCGACCGCACTTATGGGGACAGAAAAAGCCATACGACTCTACAGTGCGACAAATAGCGGAAACCATGACGGGATAACCGGCGGCGGGCCGCTTTATATCAATGTTGAAATCGTCAGATATGACGCCAGCCAAGTGGAGAATGTGACATGAGCAAGGGCAGGCTTTATAAACTTACCGAACGCAAATTGGTCTTTACCGCAATGGCGGCGGCTGGCATTGATTGCACAGACGAGTTGGCTGAAATCGAAGCGGGTATCGAGAAGGAAAAGAAACGCGCAGAGATTGCGGGGATTGCGGAATACTACGCCAAGAAGAAACGGTGGAAGGGCAGTCCGACAAACGGCCAGAAAAAGAAGATCAAGGAGAGCCTTGGTCTCTCGCCGCGATGTGTCGCTGAAGAAATCATCAAATGAAGCCTGAGACCCGGGCCGGCCAACTGGCACTCAAGCATTGCACTGCGGCCAACATCCCATTCACCATGCTAACCAATGTGTTTAGCTGGGATGACCGGGATGGGCTCAAGAGACTGCAAGCAGAGCTAAAGCACTACGATGGGGCTATAGATGGCCTGTTCTGGCGTAACTCAGTCAATGCCTTTGTGCAGCAATTCCAGAAGGGCTACATCATTACCGATGGCACGCTGGCTCAGGCACCGGGCATCCCTGTCATAAACTACCTGAGCCCTGTGGTTCACCGGTTCAAGGCACGCCGGAAGATTACCCCTGTCGGCATAGTGGTCCACGAGCCGGTGGCTCGCGGGGTCTCCAGGATAGTCAACATACTTTCAAGACGGCATCTCGGCGTCCACTTTATCGTCTCGTCTGAGGGCACAATCACACAGCACGCAGATACCCACGATAGGCTGGGTCATGCGGGGCGGTGGAATAAGCATACGCTCGGCCTTGAGGTGGAGAATATTTATTACGGTCACCTGGCTCGGGGAGAAGAAAAGAAGCGAATCATCTCCGCAAAGTGGGCACATAAGAAACGTTATGTTGTGCCAACGAAAGAGGCGCTGGATTCCGCGACTGACCTTATCGCTTATCTATGTGACGTTGTAGAAACCATCCCGCAGAGGTGGCTGGGCCTAAAGGCCAATAACACCATGAGAATGGGTAGACTGCCGCGCGACTTGCGCGACCCAAAGCAGCCGGGAATCTGGGCGCACACATATTTTGCTCACGCCGATGGGGGCTATATTGTAGAGTACGCCAAGGAGAAATTAGAAGATGCATGAAGCATTGCCATGGGCCAGCCTGCTGGGCGGCTTTTTAGTGGCCGGTTTATCGTTGGCTTTTCGCTACGGCAAGGATAGTAACACCTCGCGTGAACTCAGCCGCGACGTAAAAGAAATCAAGTCAGACGTGAAAGAGCTTGGTCAGCGCGTATCACAGACTGAAATCTGTGTCGCTCGAATCGAGGCCAAGGTTCAAAGCAACGGGAGTCAGCAATGAAGAAGTGGTACAAGTCAAAGACAGTCTGGATGGGGGTCATCGTGGCCGTACTGGGAGTGCTTGAGTACCTCCAGTCGAGCAACTGGATGGACCTGAAGACCACTGTCATCGGCGCTCTAGTCGTCTTCCTTCGAGCCATCACGGCGCTGCCAATTGGCGGCCCTCGGCGCGATAAAAAGGGGCGTTTTACTTCAGCCTCCATCATCGTCGGCGTTGTAGTCCTAGCTCTGGTGGGTTGTGGTACGCTCAGTATCAAAGCGAAAGACGCTGCACACTGCAAGTTCAAGGTCAAAGCTCCACACAAGGTGACCTGCACTGTGGACGGCAAAGTGGTCTACACCCAGGAAGGCCCGAAAGACCTGGACATCAAGGGGTGTTGCCAATGCCCACCCCGCTAGAGATCGAAGAAGGCGCAGCAGAATTACTGAAGGCCGTTATTGGATTTGGGATGGGTGCCGTGCCTAAAGATGTACCAGAAGAGTATCGACTGCTTGCTGAAGCGGCCATAAAGCGCGGGGCCGTTTGGCTCTTGCGACAACTGAAACCTGAGGCGATCAAGGTTCTGCTTGAAGACACAGCAGAGGCCACCGCTGAAATAGACTGGGGACAAGACGATGCCTAAAGTTGGCGGAAAGCACTTTGCGTACAGCAAAGAGGGCTACAGAGAAGCAAAGCAATATGCCAAGAAGACAGGGAAGAAACTGCAAGCCCCAAGGGATGCCCTGAGAAAAGCTGCAGCCGCCCGCCTGAACGGCGCACCGGGGCGGAGACGGAAAAAAACAACCGAAAGTTCTTGACGAAAGTAAAAGCACAACCCCATTATCATTGTGCCAACATATTCATCAAGGGGGCGTGACTTGTACACTGTAATCGACGTACTGCGTGCGGCAAACTACCAAGCTATATCGCGAATAGTGGGCGACAGTTTGGTCACAAACCTGCCGTGCCCGGTGCAGCCGCACAAGAATCAATCTGCATCCTACGGTTCGGCTTCCTGCCATCCACCATCCGAAGACGATCCGGGTACATTTATCTGCCACAACTGCGGTGAGAACTGGTCGGCCAAGGGCTTGGCTATCCAACTTGCAGTCGAGCAGGGGCTGACCCCATCCAGTGCCCCCAAGAAAGAAGTCACAGCCAAAGCCAAGGTGGAGCCGCTCGACTTCGCAACCGCATGGGTTCGGGCGCAGGAAGAGGCGCTGAAGTCTCACGCCCTGAGTGTCTACCTGGACTCAAGATGGGGCGACAGCCGGGTCGGCGCACTGGTCAAGGGTATGGTCGGCTGGACCCAGGCTCTCCCCCGACCCTACTTTGGCCGGAGCCATCATCTCTTGGTGCCACTATACAATAGCGAGGGTGAGGCAATCAGCGGAGTTAGGCGCCTGACCACCGACACCCATGGCCCCAAGTCAAAGCGCCTGCCCAACGCGGCCATGGGTATCAAGAAATCGACCAGCGTGTGGTTCGGTGACAACCCGGCTGAAGTTGCCGACAAGGCCAAGGGCTCTATCCTGTGGATCTGCGAGGGTGAGATAGATACGCTGCTGATGGTTGCCCTGCGTGAACTGGGCAAGATTTCCGGCGCTGTCATCGGAGCACCGGGGAGCGCCGCGAAGACAGCCAAGTGGTGGAGAGACACAGCCAGGCTGGTCGGAGACACCGGCGAGGCGCAGAACGTGGTCACCGTCTTTGATGCGGATGAGGCGGGCGACCAGTACTACGAGCGGGCAGCGATGGCCTTCCCGATGTCCAGCAGGGTGCCCCTGTCTGAAGACATGGACCTCACCGATGTCATGGTCCAGGGGGGCATGAAGTCAGTCCTGCAGTACCTCCACGCGGCCAAAGCCAAGCACCGCATGTTCTACATCCTCGACAACGGGAAGTACGTCTACTTCCTGGGGGACCGGTGGCACATTGCCAACAGCAAAGCGTCAATGGAGGCTAGGCTCAGGCAGGCAGGCTACGTGCCTGATACGGCCAAGTCGATGGCCTCAAACCTCCCGCCGGCACGCGACCTGTGCTTCGACCCGTCAACTATCGACCGGACAGTGCTGAAGGACGGCAACACGTACCTCAACACCTGGCGCGGGCTCCCCATCCGACCGGTGCTTGGGCCATTCGATGTCATCGAGACCCTGCTCAGGCAGCTCTGCGGAGACAACCAGCGGATCTATGACTACGTTCTGGACTGGCTGGCCCGACCACTCCAGTCACTCCACCGGGGACGTATGCAAAGAAACCGCACGGCTCTCGTGGTGTTCGGCGCCCAGGGAACGGGCAAGGGACTGTTCTTTGACCGACTGATGCGAGTCCTCTATGGCGACTACCACCTGGGCGTGAACTACAAGAACCTGGAGGACTCGTTTGACCCGGTTCGATTGGCTGACTGCCTGTTCATGGTGGCCAACGAAGTCTCCGACTCCACGCTCAGAGACGCTAAGGTTCTCAACACCATGAAGAACTGGATAGCTGACGACTTCATTTCAATTCGACGCATGGGTATAGCGGCCATGCAATTCCCAGTACACTTCAACATGGTAATCACCTCCAACCACACCGCTCCGATACGCCTAGAAGCCTCAGACAGGCGCTATACGATACTTAGGGCGGATAAGGTGCTAGGACACGACAGAGAGCTCCTAAACGCGCTTATACTGGAGAACGATACCAACTGGCCGACTGCAGCTTGCTTCTACCACCACCTGCTGGAGCGACAGATAACTCATGATGTGGGCTTTCCACTGGAGACTGCTTGGCGCACTGCCCTCATTGAGAGCGGCCGGCCGAGCCATGAGACGTTCGCCCTGGCCATCATCGAGGATGGATTCAATTCGCTCGCTGAGGATTGGATAGCCGAGGCAGCGCGCAAGGGTAGGGATGGCCCATTCTACCTACAGCAGCACGGGTTTGTTCCATCGTTGACGATGAGCGAGGTCTACCAGTTCTGGTGCCGGCAGAACGCCATCCGGTTCTCGGTGAGAACACCTGACCTGATGAACACCATCAGCTATGTCTTTGCGGAGCGAGAGATTAAGATCGTGCCAAAGCAGCGGCAGGTCGGCAAGAAGCGACTGCGCGGTTTCGATGGGATACCCATGGCTACCATACACGCTGCCGAAGCAGAGCAGCAGCGAGCATCTGAAGCCATCCAGCGCATGATGAACCTACCAGACCCGGTGATGAACTAATGCTCTACATCCTTGCAGCCGTCACCCTTTCTCATCCCCCGATCCCCCCATACACCCCCCACCTGAACCTTCCCCGGTGGGTAAACATCGCGGGTGAGATTTCAAATTGCGACCCGACCTTCCTTTTCAGCGTCACCTGGGTTGAATCGCGCCACAGCCACAAGGCCATTGGGGACAAGGGTTTAGCTCGCGGCCTCTGGCAGATGCACAAATCCGCATGCCCATTGCGACCGTGTAAGAACTGGATGCTTCACGATAAGCTCATCTCTTCGGTGGCCGCCGGTCTTCATTGGCGAAGGCTCATCAAAAGGTACGGCAGAACAAGGGCAGCGGTTATCTATAACTGTGGTCCCAGTCGCTGTGGAAAAATGAAACACACCCGCACCACCCGCAAATACTTCAAGCGGTTTGAGTTCTATGAACTCGGGGACCCGCCCAAATGACTCCCATAATATTCACCATCCTTTTCTCATCAGTCGTGCTCTGGGTAGTGGTCAAGGAGGTTCGGGGGAAATGAGAATCGGTTCGCTATTCAGCGGCATCGGTGGGCTGGAGCTTGGGCTGGAGCGGGCCGGCCTGGGTGAAACGGTGTGGCAGTGTGAGATAAATCCCTATGCAAGGCGGGTGCTTGCCAAGCACTGGCCGGGAGTGACAATGTATGAAGACATCCGAGACATCGACGAGTCAGCCGAACCAGTTGACCTTATTTGCGGAGGCTTCCCCTGCCAGGACATCTCGGTCGCCGGTAAAGGTGCGGGACTCGGCGGCAAACGCTCAGGGCTCTGGCTTGAAATGCTCAGAGTCGTTCGCATATTACGACCAAGAATCGTCATCGTGGAAAACGTCCCAGCTCTGCGTAGACGGGGCATCGACAGAGTACTCGGGGCGTTGGTCGAGAGCGGGTTCGATTGTTGGTGGGACGGCATACCAGCAGCAGCCGTTGGCGCCCCTCACCGCCGCGACCGGATCTTTATCGTTGCCCACTCCGTCAGCAGTAAACTACGGGACGAACAAGGGGGGCAGTGCGGGGAGAGTAGGCAAAGAAAGGCCGTCACTCCAGACAATGGCTCGCCGGGGAACGTGGCCCACGCCAACGGCCATCACAGACAGCGGGGGAGCGGCGATGTGCAAATGGGGCGGAAGCGGGTCTCGAAAGAAGCTCCGCACGATGGTCTCACCGGAGGAACTCAATGGGCCGCTGAACCCAACGTGGGTCGAGTGGCTAATGGGGTTCCCTCTAGGGTGGACAGACTTAGATGCTTAGGTAACGCGGTTGTGCCTCAAGTGGCTGAACGCATCGGGCGTTTGATTCAGGAGAGAATGTGACACGCTGCCAGCACTGCAACTTATTTATCGCGGTCACGCAGTATCGCACGCACGTCAAACATGAGAAGCGTTGCGCCAGGGCTGAGGACTGGGAGCGGTTCTACTACAAACAGGAGCGCAAATGGCCAAAGAAGAACCAGCCGCCACCGAAGTGGCTCAAAAAACTAATGAGTGTATCGTCCTTGAAAGAAGGGTGAACAACGAGGACATCCCTTGCCAGAGCGGGTCGGCTGTAATGCTTACCATTTTGGGTCGGTGGGATGAAGAGTACCAGATTTGCTCACGCCACTATCGCGAAGACCTGCGAGTCACTTTGCCTCCCGCAGCTCCCAGAGCTCGGTCAGAAGGTCCAAGAAATCGACTAAAGCGAGAGTTGCGAGAGCTTCAGAACGGTTTGCCTTTGTGACAGCCATCGGGTAGCCGCCTTCAGGGCAGTCCTTGCATGCCTGCTCGTAGGCTGCTACAATTCTCGGCTTCTTCTGGCGCTTGCACTCAATATGAAAGGGGCCGGCAATCACGTCAGCCCCATCACTTGCGCCACCTCTGTACTGGATACTCCGTTTGATGGCGGGGTCCTTCATGGCCACACGAAGAGCGGCAGCTACCTCCCGCTCAAACGTGTGACCCTTGACCCTGTTGTACTTACCGCTAACCATCAGCCGTCTTTGCCTCTAACGCTTCCAGCCAGTCAGTAAAGTCATGTACAGCAGAGTGCCTCTTGCCACCAATGTGGAACTGGTATGGCGTCCAGCTTGACCAGAACACATACGGGGTTGGAGCGTCCTCACCGTAAAGAGTGGTGGACTTCCAGTCGTATAGGGTTACCACCCCGTGCCGCTCGACGTCATCGTCTCCCTCCATGACCGGATAAAAATAATACTGACCTGAAACCTTGCCATCGATGGTGGCCTCGCCCGGCTCACCAAGCAACTCGACCAGCTTGGCTGGCGCTATTGTGTAGTGTGCTCTAAGGCTTGTGCCGTTAGCATCCATATCGTTATCTACCTCGAATCTCATCTCTCACCTCCCCTAAAATAGTATGTCTTCATCATCAAAACGCTTCTCTGTACCCCACTTGCTCTGAGTGGACTGCTCTTTCCGCACGTCTTCACGGCTACCTAGGTAGCGGTTCATGTAGATGGTATCGAACGTCCCGGTGTCGGTCTTTCTCGCCACCTTTCGTACGGCCATCGCACGACCGACCAACGAGTCCAATGGGATACCGGTGGTCAGGTCGCCGTTCTCATCCTGACCGATGAGCGGATTGCAGCTCGCAATCTCCTCATCGCTAAGACCACACGCGGCCAGGTCAGTCTTTAGGAACTGCTGGTTTTTCATGGTCTTTTCGATGTCCACGAACTTCTCACCGGTATTTGGATCTGTTTTCACAGTCGCTGCCATAGAGTTTTTGAAGAGGCATCGGCCGCCGAACGGATCGTCCATTACCCTGAACATCCAAGACAGCATCGGGTTGCCGGCCTTAGATGACTTGAGGGTCACCCGGTCAACAAAGACAGTGTAGTCCCCATCCGGGACGTCCTCATAGTCTTTGACCTTCTTCTTGGTTGCCTCGCCACTGGCGCTCCAGGCGGAATTGATGTCGTTGAATAGATTAGCCATTTTCTTTCATACCTTTCTTAATCAAGTCGATAAAATGTTGCCAGCCGCCGTACTTCGGAAACTGGATGGACGGTGGCAGTACGCCAGTTCTGTCCTTAGCACACGTATTGTTGAGGTTGGACTTCGTACGAGCCCTGTAGATGGTCTCGCCGCCCTCCTCAACACAGTAAGTAAACAGTGAGATGGTCTGACACGCGCTGATGCCGTAGAACGCCCCCTCACTAATTCGGGGAGTTATCACCGGTTCGGTACCGAAGCTTGCATTCTTCGTGTGGCCGATGAGGATGAAACCCACGTCAGGAATCATACGAAGGGCATCGATGCCCTTGCTAAACTCGTGGTTGACTAGGTTGTATGCCTTCTTGTAGTCACTCTTGCCATTGAGCTCGCAGCGGTTGATGCCCTGGACTGGATGGTCAAAGTTGCCATCTTTGCCGCAGTGCTCCGCGCACAGCCGCCACAGCGCATCAATGGAGTCGACGCAGATCCACTTGTACGGGTGGTCAGCCTTACGCAGGGTGCTCACAATCTCCAGGAAGCTTTCGTTGCGCTCATACCCGCAACCTGGCTCGCCTTCCCAGACGCCGACCGGCATCACGTACACGTCGTCGAGGTAGTCGTAGCCACGCTCAGTAGCCAGGATGAGTACCTCCGGCGCTTGGCTTGCCAGCCATGTCTTCCCCGAGCCTGGGAACCCGAGAATCGTCACGACGATGTTTGAAATATCGTCGCTCATGGAGTGCTTGGTTGTTGGGAAAAAACTCATTACTTTCACCTTTATCTTTTACGGGTTTTAAATTGGGACAGGTTCGGACCCGGATCACCGGGCACACCACCAGAAAAACAGAGCGGAGCAAACTCGCAGGTCCGCCCAAAAATGGATTTGCAATTTGACCATGACTGAACCCAGTTATTGAGTTCAACGTGCATCTTGTATATCTGATGGCGCTTCAGGATTTCATCTGCAACGAGACGCTCATCGGACTTGGGCAGAAATATCTGCTTACGGATGAAACAGTCGGAATCGCCGCTGTAACGCTCCAGGAGGCGTTTGAGGTAGTCTGGGTCACTTTCAGGCTCGGCACGTCTAGAATTAGCCTGTAAGCGTCTCAGAGCTGGCTTCTTCAGGATGTTGTACCAAATCCCAAGGGGTCGGGATGGGAGATTGAGGGCCTGGGAAGCGAAGTAGCCGTAGAGCTTCGTCTGCAGCCTGCGCTCCAGCATCATCAGGTAGTTCTCATCGGGCTTTGCCGATGTCTTGTGCTCTAAAATCCACAGGTCGCCGCCCTTGTCACGCACAACTCCGTCTACCCGGCCTGACAGCGTGAAGTCGCCACAGTCCAGCTTCCACGGGGTCTCAACGCTAACAACTTCGTACTCCTTTTCAGGGTGGTGCTCGGTGGCGTAGCACTCGCACATCGCCCTGGCCTTGCACCAGTTGTCACCCCCCTGCGGATAGTGAGAATCGATGCATGCCAGGGCCTTGCTGAGGTCACCAATACTGTGCAGGCTATCCAGAAAGTCGTGCGATGCGATGCCGAGGGTCAGCACATCTGGCGTTTCACGCGACTCCAGGCGCTGAATGTGCTTCCAATTATAAAGCGTTGGACACAACTCTAAATCAGTTAGTGATGTGCCGCTGTGATTGACCTTCATCGGTTTTCTCCTTTATTTTTAGTTGCTTGCTCGCCTTCTGCATCAGCTTCCCAAGTTTTTCGGGAGTGACGCCTAACTCTTTCGCTATCTTCACGCCGGCATCCAGGTTGGGTGTACGGGTGCCCGCTTCGTAGGCTGCTATTGAGGCATAGCTGACTCCCGCCTTGTACGCTAACTCTGTTCTGCTTAGTCCTTTCTTTTTTCTTAACTCTTTCATTCCAGTCCTCCATTGCCTTCCAGAGAAGGCACGGTGCTACAAAAAATAACATGAACAGCGCGGTACTCACTGTGCACTCTCCCCCTCCGCGTCAACGATGTCAGAGAAAGAAGGCAGTATTGCCGAGAGGTCGAGTGCTGCGCGAGAGCGAGCCTCGAACACGACTGAGGTAACGAACATTTCACACAGTGTCTTGATTTCCTCCGGCGGCTCCTTTTCCGGGTCCATATTCAGCGTGCATTGCACGATGCGTGTTAGGATTTCCACTGCATTCTTGTGTGACTCCTGCAATGCATCCGCCATGTTCGCCTGCGCTTCAGTGTGGCTGTTATCTGACATAGTCTTCTCTCCCTCTCCCGCATTTTGGGCAAGTAGCCCACGGGTCAAATGGTGTTGTGCAGTCGTAGCACTTATTACATTCGTACAATTCATTGTCAATGACATTCGTAAGAGTGTCGTGGGCCTGAGTCATGGCTCCGGCTATGCCTTTGTGCCATCGGCCACGGTGGACTTCGTCATAGCCTGCCATTGCCTCTTGTAAAAATGATTTTACAACCCGCAGGAGCTCCAGTTGCTCACGTGTCATTATTTGGTTGGGATTACTCATCGGTCACCTCCTCAATTATTGAAAACCGCTTATCTAACGTCGTAAAACTATTGCACTTGGGACACTTGACGCCCCGCTGCTCTGCTGGCCTGCTCCCTGACATCTGCGTTGTCCAGGTGTACAGGGGCGCCCTTGTCACCGTTACGCTGTAGCAAGAGCGGCCTATTGACCCGTGGTGGTTTAGGATTCCGGTCACCCGCCCGATGCGTTCCATCAGTCGATAACCTCCACGTTATGAGCCTTTACCCATTCGTCCCACCATGCGCCGAAACATTCCCCATCCGGCCAGTCATCCAGCGCAATGCTGTACGGAAACCCCACGCTCCAGTCCAATCGGAACGACTCCACGTTCTGTTGTGCATTGACGTGGACGCAGAACGCATCCGCAGCCGCCCGCAGCTTCCGCAGTGCTGAACGCTTCGCCCCGCTAGTGTCGGTGTGATCGCCGTCCTGATACTCGTGCCCACCGTCACACGCCAGCCAAAAATAACGGCTATGGTAATACTGACCGGTGTGGATCGTCCATTCCTTCACTCGCTTCCCTTTCATGCGTCCTCCTTTGTTGGTTGGAATGCTTCAGCGGCGGTCGACTCTAGATACCCCTCATCTATTAGCGTGTAGATGCGGTTGGCAGTCGCGAAAATGTCCTCAATGTCCTCTAAGGATACGCAACCGGGCGAAAACAAGTGAGCCTCAGCCGTGGTCACCATGTCCTTGCGCCACTTGCGGGCGGCCTCTAGGCTGGGCAGGATGGCGTTCACGTTAAAGTCCCGGAAGGCCCGCCCAGTTACCCAGCGGGCAGGCGCAATGGTATAAAGGTGTGTGTCGCAGTCTGTCGGGGTTAAGAATGCTAAATACTGCTCTTTCATAGATCGGAAGAGCACACGTCTGAACTCCAGTCACCTTGTAATCTCG
>CAACVE010000202.1_pt1 | contig 11477 bp, 19 predicted proteins | sample 2381751 | NCBI WGS metagenome assembly CAACVE01 (sample SAMEA5211968, study PRJEB30684) | marine metagenome | biome: Marine; feature: Epipelagic; material: Water | collected 2015-10-15 | depth 2000 m | reverse complement strand
CATTCACTAGGACTGTCCGGACCCGTAGGTTGAGCTCCGACGAGAGCTCGCCCGTCGTCGCCCCCTGCGGATGCTCGTATAGATAGATCAGGATCCGATCGGGTATCGGCTTGCTTTCCTTTCCCCACTTACCCACGATCCCACCCCTCCGATCGCTCGTAGGCATACCGAAGCGCACGCGCGACGGCCTTGCCTCGGTAATCCCCCTGGGCTATCACCTGGCCGTCCGATGCGGACACCGCCCAGGACTCGCCCTCATGCTGCCCCACCTCGAAGACTACCCTGCCCAGCTCGGCGTGGTCGTCCTCGAGCACCACCCGGGCGAGCCCCAGAAGGGCGCCCACGGTGGCGTCGTCCCATAGGGCCGGCCCCAACTCCTCGAAGGCGCCGCCGCCGAGCTCCCACGAGCCCGAGAGGTCGGCCACCCGGTATTGCTTCCCAAAGCCCGGGAGGTGGACGATCCGGAACTCCTCGTGCCCCTTGTCGTCTATGGCGAGCATCCCCGGAAGCCACCGGAAGCACCGCTCTCGGACCAGTAGCCGGGAAAACTCCAAGAGGACGGACCGCTTGATCTGGTCGATCATTGCCCGCCACCGCCCGCCTGGAGCCGGAGATCCCCACCGGAACACTCCACCGCCACCCCGCACCCGGCAAAGCGGGAGTCTATCCGCTCATCGAGCCAGCCGAGGTGCGATAGCCGGCCCTCGGCCTGGACCATCGAAGGCGAGAGATTAGAGACGAGCATGGTAGGCATCCGGCCCGATAGGCGCTTGTGTAAGATCCGGATCAACTCCTTCTTCTCCCGGTCGGAGTAGCCGTGTGTCCGCGTCGAGCCGAGCTCGTCGATGACCAGAAAGGGGACGTTAGCCGCCACGTGCAAGAGCGATCGGCTCCTTGTCTGCACGTCCTTTGCGTCTGCGAACTGGTCCACCGCCGCCCGTACGAGGTCGTCCTCCGTGACATAAAGCGCGTTTTGGATCAGTTCATCGTTGATCGCCTTGGCGATGGCCCACGCGGCGCCAACGCTCTTACCCGACCCGCGGGACCCATATACAAGCAAAGCCGACGGACCGCGCTTCGTCCCGAGTCTGTCCGCCCCCACCCACCGGTAGAGCGCCCCCATGAAGGCCTTCCGGTGCGCCACCTTGTAGAGAGCGCGGGCGGCCACTCGTAGCTCCCTGGGAACCACCCGCTCGATCACCCCGCGGATCTCTTCGCGGCGGCGGTTAGACGCGCACGCCGGGCAAAACGGCGCCGGCCTGTCCCACTGGCCGCCATCCTCGAGCGGGTGAATTATGGCGTCACAGCTCGCACACGGCCACGGCGACGGGCACCCGCACACGCCGGGCCGGCAATAGAGCGGCGGCGCGTCTCCGGGCCTCTCGGCCCCTAGCCCGCAAGACGGGCACACGTACTCCGCCGGCTCGCTGCCCGTGAGGATCAGCCACCGGTCCCTGGCCGGCGTTTCCTTTACATACTCGGGAGATTTAAACAAAGTCATGGGGTCGCCCTCCTTTTGGTTCTAACTGGTCTGGCGATGGCCGGCCTACTGTCCCCCAGTGGCCGGCCTTTTTCGTTTATAGGACGTCGGCGAGCTCGTTATCCTCTACCAGTGTCCAGGCAACCGGCCCGGGAGTCGGCGGCGGTCCGACGCGCACGAAGTCCGGCCCCTCTTTCTTGCGCCTCTTCGCCCTGGTCGTCCCCTCCTGCTCGGCGTGCCATCCCGAGAAGATGGTACGAAGGTACGGGATCCCGTCCCGCGGGCCGCCACGTCCGAACCCGCGGCCCTTCTCGATCATCGTGTCCACTGCGCCCGTGAACGCCTCCTGGTCCTGCTCGGACATCCGTAGCAGCTCGGCCCCGTGGGCCTGCAATGCGTCCGCGGCCGTCTCCGTGGCGGACACCGCCCCGCCGTTACGCCGGCGACGGGTCGCCATCTCATCGCACCACGCCTCCGCCGACTCCCGCGCTGCACCCGCGAACTCGTCGAAGGTCCGAGACGAGCGGCGCCCTGATGTCTTCTGGGGTGGCCCCTCGTGTGTGTGCGCGCCCTCGGGCGCGGAGAGATCCTCTCCTCTTGTCTTCTCTTGTCTTGTCTTATCTAGTCCGGACGGTGTCCGGGCGATGTCCTCCTCTGTCCGGACGGTGTCCTTCTCTGTCCGGACAGTGTCCGGACGGTGTCCGGGCGTCCTCTGGGCAGAAGGATCGGCCTTCGCGGCCTCCATGATCTCCGGGCAGGGCGCTGGGTGCTCTGGCGCCGGGCGCTTCCGGCGCTGCGCTCCTGTCAGCCGGGCGTCGTAGCCGTCGATCAGCCCGTAGCCCACACCCTCGGCGCTGTATAGGTGGATCAGCTTGGCGGCCTGGAGCTCATCCATGAGGGCCCCCAGGTCTTCGCCGTCGATCAGCCCGAGCTGGACCTTGAGCGACCGGACGCCCGCGCGGAATCGTCCGTGCTCATCGGCCACGAGGTGGAGCCCCAGGAACACGTAGCGCGCCATGGCGGAGACCTCTAACACGGCCTCGTCCGATAGAATGGACCTCTTGAGAGATACCCACGCCCAAGCCATTAGTCCGTCATCCAATCGGCGACACGCACCGCGCCGAAGGTTAGCCGCTCCAACTCCACGGCGGCCCCGATCTTGGGCATGGCCTTACCTAGCACCCACCGGGACACGGACGTCTGCGGGATACCGGTACGCCGGGCGATCTCGCTCTGGGTTACGCCGTTGCTTTCCATCCACCGGACGAGGGCGGCGCGGGCGTTTGCTGCTCCATTCATGGCGTCTCCTGTTTTCGGTTGCGACCCTACGCGCGTCAGCGTAGCCTGTCCAGACTTTCGACCGGAGGACCCATGGGCAAGCCCACAAAGAGCCAGACGGCGGCGTTACGGCGCCTCTATGATGAAGGCGGATCGTGTTCCACGTACATGCTCCCCGAGGACGATCCGAAGACCGGGCACAAGCGGATCCACGGGCACACCGTTAAGAAGCTGTCCGATCTAGACTTCTGCTCATACGGCTATGAGGACGGGCGGCCCGTGTTCCTGCTCACGGCGAAGGGCTGGCGGACGTGTGAGACGCTATGGGGCAAGTCCGACGACGGGCCGGCGGCCGACGTGATCGAGCCTGCGGACATCGAGGCGCCCGAAGAGGACCCGCCCGAGACCGAGCCCGAGCCCGAGTCCGAGATCTCGATCTCATCGATCGCCGGTGTCGAGTTAACCCCGGCCGAGCTGCACGCCTTCGAGCGTTGGATCATGGCGAAGAGGTCCGCCCGCTCTGGGCGCCTGGCGCCGCTCGAGGTGCCCCTACCCGAGACGCACGAGGACTGGCTAGAACTCCGGCGCGGGTTTATAGGCTCGTCGGACGTCCCTACGGTCCTCGGCCTTAATCCCTACTCCGGGCCGTGGAGCCTCTGGGCCGTTAAGACGGGCAAGATCTCGGGCGAGGTCGATAACAAGTTTACCCGGCTAGGTAACATCATGGAGCCGGTGATCCTTCAGCTCGCCGCCGCTGAGCTCGGCGTAGAGGTGACGAAGCCGGCCGCGATGTATCGCCACCCGGCGGTCGATTGCCTGTCGGCTAACCTCGACGGACTGGCCGAGGATCCCCTAGACCCCTCTCGCCGGGTCATCGTCGAAGCGAAACACGGCGGCCTGCACGCCCGGGCGGCGATCGAGACCCTCCGCGACACCGGCGCCGTCGCGCCGGGATCGGACGTCGAGCGTTGGTACTACCAGATTCAGGAGCAGTTAGCCGTGATGGGCCTCGAGGCGGCCTACCTGGCCGTCCTCGTTAACAAGGACTTCTCTTGCATCCGGATCCCACGTGACGACGACGCGATCGCGGACATCGAGCGGGAATGTGCGGCGTTCTGGTCGCGTTTTGTCGCCGGTCCCGATGGCCCGGTGGCGCCTCCTGCATCCGCCGCGGACCTTGGCGCCCTGGTGACGAAGGCGCGGCCCGAGCCCGGAGAGGCGCGCGAGCTGGACGAGCTCGCCGAGGACATCGACCGGGAGACCGTGATCAAGGCGGAGATCGCACGCCTCCGAAAAGAGAAGGACGCCATAGACGCGCGCGTCCGCCAACTCCTCGGGGATGCCACGGCCGGAACCATTGCCGGCGCCGTCCGCGTGAAGGTGACGACAAGCCGGCGCACCTCCGTGGACTGGAAGGCGGTACGCGAGAAGGCGGCGGCGCTTGTTCAGCAGCACGAGAAGACAACCAAGAGCACCCGGCTCGACTACAAGAAGGCGGCGACACCATGACCACCGGAACCCAAGTAGCTACGATCGACACCGTTCGAGACTCCCTAATCGGCGACGGATCCAAGCTCCGGGCCTCCCTGCCCGAGCATATGAAAGAGTCCGCCGGGGACTTCATCCGCCTTGCCCTCGTGGAGTTTCGGCGGACCCCGGCGCTCCAGGGCTGCGCGCCCGAGTCCGTCGTTGCGTCCGTCCTCGATTGTGCGCGCCTGGGCCTCAAGCCCGGGCCGCTCGGCCACGTCTACTTCGTCCCGTATGGGAAGGAATGCCAATTGATCATCGGGTATCGCGGCCTTATCGCGCTCGCGCTCCGCTCCGGAGACATCGCCGCGGTTGAAGCGCACCCGGTGTTTGCGTCCGAGGTCTTCGCCGTTGAGCTCGGTAGCGAGCCGAAGATCACCCATACCCCGGACTATACGGTCCCGCGTGCGCCTCAAAACGTTGTTGCGGTCTACGCCATAGCCCACCGGAAGGACGGCCGGAGTATCTTCGACGTTATGACTCGGGCGGAGATCGAGGCGATCCGGAACCGCTCGAAGGCGCGCGGCGGGCCGTGGTCTACGGACTGGATCGAGATGGCGCGCAAGACCGTGGTGAAGCGCGCGGCCAAGTATTGGGACGTCGGCGCCGAGCTGGCCGAAGCCATCGCCATCGACAACGCCGCGACCGGATACGAGGACGCCCCGAAGGCCGTGCCGGCTGCGCCGGTGGCGATCGAGGCGTCGATCTCTCGGTGGTCTGAGGACGAGTAGGCAAAGAAAAGCCCGCCGGGATTGCTCCGGGCGGGCTTTCTAGGGCCGCGGGCGACTAGCGCGGGCGACTAGCGCGATCGCTGCGCGACCGGCGTAACCGCCTGGGCGACCGCGTTGAAGAAGGCTGGGAGGTTGGACTCCGCCTCATTCCACAAGCGGCGGGCCGTTGCCTTGAAGGTGGCGTGGTCGATCTCGTTAGCGACGAAGGCGCGGGCGTTCTCTTTGATCGCGGCGGCTAGGCGGGCTGGGGTGGTCTCGGTCGGCGTCGGGGTCTTCATGGTCTGATCTCCTATGGTGGTTCTACCCAGAAAGCCCGCCGGGATTGCTCCGGGCGGGCGTCTAGGGTCGCGGGCGCGGCTAGAGATCCATCTCGGCCACGGTCACGAAGTCCGAAAGCGGGAACGCCGCGATCACGACCTCATCGGCGGCGTCTACCCATGCCGCCATATGCTCCTCGAAGAAGTCGGCGGCCGCGATAGCGGTACGAAACGCGACTGGGTGCGCGGCGCCGTCCACGTCCACGTGATTCGCGAAAGCTCGCGCAGTAACGCCAGCCGAAGCGTGGATGGTTCGAGTGATCAGAATCGCAAACATTCGCGCTCTCCTTTGGGCTCCCGCCCTGTTGACTGAGACCTTTATACGTCGGACCGATTCACAAACACAAGCTCAAAAGCACTTTTATTTACCTTTCCGGTGCTTTTTTTCGTCGGGTCGGTTATGAATGGGCCACGGAGGTGCTCCCATGGACTTGCACGAATTGACGAAATACGAAGGCGAAGAGGCGATCGCGGACGTGATCGGCTGCCAGGTGACCAGCTTTCGGAATAAGCGATCGGGACAACGGCCGCTCTCTATCGATGATCTGTATGCGCTCGCGGCGAAATACGGGGATCGCTTTGACGTCGCCGCAACCGTGACGAAGATCGGGCGGCGCCGAGCTGCACGCATCGGGCCGGGCGACGCGCTCGTGGGGCAAGCGGCCGGGTCGATATAACGCGGGTTTGCTTTTCTGGACGCATCGCCGGATCGGCCCGAGAGTGTGGGCTAGGAGGTGCCAGCATGACACGCGCCGAGCTTGAGACCGAAGCCCCCACCGTGGATCTGGCCCTCCGCCTGGGCTACACGATCACCCGCCACGCCCCCGAGGTCTACACGGTGGCCTTGTGCGGCGTCCCGGTGGTCCCTGGGTTGATCGTCGATACCTACGAGGACGCCCTGGGCATCATCATCAGCGGGATCGTGGACGCCCCCAGCGCCTAGACCGCGCGCCACCTCTTCGGAGGACCACCGCGCCGGCCCGTCGGCTCCCACTCCGAGCGCGCCCACCCCTCGCGCTCGAGGCGCCAGAAATACCACCGGAGACGGCCGGCCGGGATCCCCAGGAAATCGGCCGCCTCGTTAACCGTCGAGCCGAGCTCGCCCCGGTCGAATAGATAGGCTAGAAGCCGATCGCCTCTACTCTTGAAGCCGCCAGCGCCCCGATCACAACGCCCACGAGTAGCGCCGTCCCGCTCCAGATCGCCGTCCTTGTCCACGTCGATCCACCCTGGGCCACCGGCGCGGCCATGTCGAGCGCCGACGCTATGCGATCGGCCTTAGTCCGCTCGGCCTCTAGCGTCGTCGACACCCGGCCAAGCTCGGCGGCGAGCTCGGCGGCCCGTAGCCGGCCGTCCGCCTGGCACGCCGGCAAGTCCTCGGACATACACCGAAGAGCGATCACCGCGTCGACCTGCGGCACGAGTAGCCCCGAGCATGGAGCCGGCGCCCCGGCCTCGAGCGCGACGGCGACATCGCACACGTCCGCGCGCGCCTGCACCGATGCGAGCTGGGCGCCTGCGATCATGATTGCGATTAGTCCTCTAAAGCGTCGTTCCATAACTCGGCCACCTTGCCAGCGTCCCCGGCCGCCTTGTCGATCTTAGACCGGGCCGCCCGGATCCTGTCTCTCGATGCCTCGTGATCCGCCCGGGCTTTCGCCGTCTCTTTCTTGGACCGATCGAGCGCCTTCCGGATCATAACCGCCGCCGCTCGCGCCTCTTGAACTTCCATCAAATGGGCCGCCGCTCGCTTGTTCCACCGGTCCCGGTCGTCCATCGTCCGGGCCAGGATCAAGCCGAGCACGATCGTGGTCGCTGTAAAGAAGGCGGCGATCCATGCGATCAAAAGTCGCCAGACTCCGCCGCGCGCGCCTTCGCCCGGATGAACCGGCGAAGAGATCCAACGGCCTCCGTGGTGACGTTTGCGCTCGCCACCCCTACCAAGAGACCGAAGCGCGCGTCCTCGGCGAACATAAAGAGCCCCGCCCCCGCGCCGCATAGCACCGCCACCGCCCGAAGAGCGGACGCCCGCCACCATGGCTTCGCGCCCTTGGACTTGAGCCACCCCGAAAGGCCGCGCCTCAAGACCTCCGTCATAGAACCGGCGGCGAGAGCGCAAAGAGCCATCTGCGGCGCGATCTGGCTTAGTTCAAAGCTCAATGCCTGGCCTCCACTAGTGTCTTGACCTCGACCACGAGCCGATCAAGGGATCGGATGCTCTGCTCCTGGCGGTCCATCAGAGTTTCGGATCGCGTCGCCTGCTCCCTCAGGAGCTCGACATCGGTTCGCACCTCCGAGATCTCGGCGGCGTTCTTTTTTACTCCCTCGGATGCCACGGCCAAGTCCCCGCCCATATGCCGGATCTCGCTCGTTAGTTCGGCGCTCATATGGCCGAGAGAAAACAGAAGGGTGGCGAGCATGATAGCCCACCCGATCACTCCCTCCGTGTGCGCCCTTAGCCAGTCCATCATGATGCGCCTTCGCCTTTGTTTCTGATCCATGCCCAAAGCTCCGGCCGCATCGGGAATAGCCGACGCATTCGCCAGCTCACCCGCCACGGGATCCCCGCGTCCTTGCCGGCGGCCTCCATGGCGGCGCGCGTTCGCTTGCCCACCGCCCCGTCGACCGGGCCGGGATGGTAGCCCGCACAATCAAGGGCGGCCTGTAGAACGCAAAAGCGATCTTTGCGTGATAGCTGCACGTGAGGCCCGTCGCCCATCCGCCAGAAGGCGCCCGGCTCTAGCCCCACCTCGCGCGCGATCCGGGCCATGGGCCAGTAGAAAGCCCGAAGAGCGCCGCGCCGGAGCTGCAACCGTAGCCCCGCCTTGCGCGGCGGCCGCCCCTGGAATAGCCCGTGATCCTCCGCGTGGTCGCCCGTGTAGACCCAAAGATCAGCGGCTAGCCCGTAGGCGTGCAGGCTGTGTCGCTTTACCCCGTCGAGCTTTGAGCGGCCGGCGGCATAGGCGGCGCGCTGCTCGGCGACACTACGAAGACCCCAGATCAAACATAGGGCGCGCTCGGGGAAGGCCGAGTCATGCAGGGCGGCGAGCTCGCGCACCTTGGCGCGAAGCTCGGGCACGAGGTCCGATAGCCTGGGCGGCGTCCGCTTCACGGCGCGGCGACGCCTTCGGCCGTCCAATCGCTCCCAGACACTAGAGCCAGGGCGGCCGCGTGAGTTATTGAGCCGTCCACCCGGGATCCATGGCGAAGGATCGCCGAGCCCTTGTCGATCGAATGCCTGGGCCGGGTCGTCTGGCACGTGGCGGACGCCTTCTCGGCCTCGACATCTCCGGCGGCCACCACGCGGTAGAATCGAGCGATCATGCCGGCGAGTCCGTTACGATGGTCGGGGAATTGTAAGCGGTCATGTCCTTGTCGCCGGTGCCGCCATCCTTGACCAGTGACGTTGTGTCGTCGTCATGGTCGCCGAATCGGTAATAACCATAAACCGTATGCGCGTCCGTCGGATCGGTCCCTGCCCCGGAATTGTATAGGCCGGAGACCTCCCCGGCCGTCAGTTCGTCCTTGATAAGCGCGAGCTGTGCCACCCGGCCGTCGAAGTTAAGCGTATCGTCGTAGTCGTATCCGCTCACCCGGTGTCGCCGGTCCGGGTCCACGATGGCGGTAGCCTGCGTCCCGGTAGACGCCAGCGAGCCATCCACGTACAGCTTGACCTTGCCGGTGCTACTCACGCCCTCGCACGTTACAACCACGTGGTGCCATGCGCCATCACATACCGGGTTAGAGGAGCCCGACGCCTCCTGCCCGATGTACGGGTTTGATCCCGTGCTGCCAACCCCGTTGTCGGCCCCGCCGTCCCAATCAAACGGGGAACTATTCATCTGATATATGACGGAATAGGCCGACGCGGAGACGCCGAGGAAGATGCGGGCCCAGTCGCTGTGGCCGTGGTCGTAGATGCTCCAGAGCCACTGATAACTAGAGGACTGGGTTGTCTTAAACCAGATCGAGACGGACCACGCCCCGTGGTCGTTGTCGTTCATTCCGAAGTAACCGATGCCGGTGTCTCCGACGTAGGCATAGTCATTCACCCCGTCGAAGTCCATGGCCTTGGTGTCTGCCACCTCTGCCCCCGGATGATGAGCCCAGGATCGATCCTTGCCCTCGCGCATGGACACCCGGCACGCCCCCACCGAGAGCACGCGCCGATACTTATCGGTCCCGGCAAGGTCCACCCGCTAGACCTTCTCGAATCCGTTGGCTGTCGTTATGTCCGGATACGTGGCGGCCTCGATGCGGCTTAGGGCGCCTGTCGCGAAGTAGTTAACCGACGCCCCCACAACCATCTTGAGAAAGATGCTTTTCATGCGCGCCGTAAGCGTAATGCTCTCGCCCGTTTGCAGTCCTACGAAGTTAGTCCCAGAAAACGCGGCCGACGTGAACGCAACCCCAAGCGTCGTCGTCCCAGAGCTGGTCGAGTTTGCTATGGTGACGTGCTCCGTCATGTTGTCAAAGCTGATCTCGACAACGTTTGAGTCGGATATGGCGGCCGCCTGGACGAATGGCGCGTGTGTTACGTCCGGACTCGGTTGTGCTGCGGCGAAGCTCATGCGGGATCCCTCCTGGGCTGCGTGGCCGGAGCATAGCCCACGGCGGCCCCTATGGCCCGGGCTCGCAACCTAGACAGTGATCGTGGCCGACGTGTCCTCTATCTCGAAGATGAACCGAAAGGCTAGCCCGTGGATCTGGCCCGGCGTAGAGTCGTCGGTCACATAATCGTCTACGTCCGTCCGCTCGAGGACGAAGGTCATAGTTGAATCATGCCAGAAGGCGGACGATTCGAGCCTGGTTTGAACGGCCCGGCCCGAGCTGGCGCCGGCGAGGGTGGATTGAATCCCCGAGGTGGATCGCCACTGGGCCGCGCCGAGATCCCGCGACCCCGAGACGGACCAGTCTAGCAGTGTCCCGGTCGAGTCGTAGTCCGTGGTTATCGCGCACTTGGACCGGCCCGATACGAGCGCCTCGATGTCCACGTGGCGAACCCCGGCCGGGATCGGGACCGTTACCACGTACGTCTTCTGTATCGGCTCGTAGCCGTCCACCGCGTCCCAACTCGTCCCGCCGTCGATCATTTGAATCGCCACCGAATAGTCCGGACCGCCCCAGCGATTCATCAGGGCGAACTGATACTGATCCGCGTCCCCTAGCAACGCCACCCGGGCGAGCGCGAGATCTGTAATCGTATACTCGGGCAATAGGTCCAGTGGGGATTGCCCCATTAGGGGCGCGCGGGCGGCCATGGTTACACCTTCCTGATAACTTGTAGCGTCCTCAGATAGGCATAGCCCGAGCCGCTGGTGATCCACAGCTTGACCGATCCCTCTTCCACCGAGCTCGGCAGCGTGAAGGTGGCGGTAGTCCACCCGGCCGCGCTTGCGCTTAGCGTGTGGGATCCGATGGTCACCGAAGCGGCAAACGTCGTTGCGGCGTCCACCTGGAAGTAGGCGGCCACGAGATAGTCCCGCGTCCCCGCGTCCACCCCTGCGAACCGGAACCGGCACACGGTCGTTATCTCCGTCGAGTCGCTAGCGTATGGGCTCCGGCTGCTCGAGCCGCTTAGGATGTCGCACACGTTGACAACGCACGCACGCCGGTCCGCCGCGATTGCCCTCGGCCCATTGATTAGCCTGTGCCACCGCTCCGACGCGTGGGCCGCGCCGGTGGCCGTGAATGTGGACTTGTCCACGTATGACCACCCGGCCGCGGATGTCCCTAACGCGGCGTCCGTTTGCCTGGCCTGCGCGCCAATAGAGACCACGTATAGGATCCCCGCCGTGGTCTTGCCCTCTACCAAGATCTCCGACGGGTCCGTGGATGTCGTCGGCGTTATGTTGATCGTGTACGTAGCCGCCGAGGTCACGGCCACCGTGCCCTGATCCGTACCGTCAACCGTTACCCGGATCGTGCCCGTCCCGCCCGCGGCCGACGCCGTAAATCTAAACGAGAGCTCCCGGTTGTCCTCGTTCCCGGGGTAGTAGAATCGCGCCACGTCTACATAGCTCGAAGACGTGACCATCCCCCCGAGCCCGTCGCTCGGGCCGAGATAGGACACAAGGGCCGGCGGTCTATAAGCCGCATATGCGAACCGGTGCTGATCGACAATGTTACCAAAGACGGCCGCCG
>CAACVE010000201.1_pt1 | contig 11493 bp, 16 predicted proteins | sample 2381751 | NCBI WGS metagenome assembly CAACVE01 (sample SAMEA5211968, study PRJEB30684) | marine metagenome | biome: Marine; feature: Epipelagic; material: Water | collected 2015-10-15 | depth 2000 m | reverse complement strand
GTGCGCCGCGTCCATTTAAGAGTGCTTTACAAGAGCTACGTGACCGCGGTGTGCGCATTCGTGCCTATGATGATGTTCCTGCAGATATGTGGAGTACTAAAGCTGGAGGGTTTAATACGGTGCTTTCTGAACAAGACAATAATCTGTTGAACGCAGTTCTGTACGATCCGGATTGCATTAAGCAGGCCGCCCGTGATTGGTCCGTCGGTGTTGGCGGCGGAGATAAACACATTGAGCTGCTTGAGTCTGGGACCGACAATCCAAACTTCTGGGGCTCAAAGTTAGACGAGTTGCAGGAGGAGGTTCCCAAGGAGAAGTGGGCGGCAGTAGTTTCCGAGAAGATCGCGGGTGAGCTGGCACGTGGCATGTTCATGGGTACCGCGGCAGAGCCGTGGACACAGGAATATGAATCCGTAGGCGAGTGGGCGAATGAGTTGCCCCAGGGTCTGTTCCGGCGTCCGTATGAGACGCGGCTTATCGGATCCGGTAGGCCCCTTACAGAGGTCGCTACGGATTTCTTGACAACCGGGTTTAAGCGTAGGGTGCGTGCCCGTGACCAGGACCGGGCCCTTCGGTACCTCAACATGGGCATCGCGAAGGTTAACGAGCAGCAGCGCAGGCAACAGAATTACTGGCGGCAGTTCCACGCGGCGTACCCTCAGAAATCCCACGAAGATACGCCGTGGGGGCGTCAGTATCTGGGAATCAATCAGCAAAGAGCGATGGCCCTGCAGCAGCCTTTGTATGACCCGCAAAGCGCGCGCTGGGACCGCCAGCACGGGGTGCTCGGTGATCTCATATCTCGTAACAGAAACGAATTTCAGTTAGTATCTAAACCAGGGGATCGGATGTCCACTTGGCTGCATAAACCGACTTATCAGCGGTTTACTGTTCCCAGTGCGCCTGGTCCGTTTAATCGTCTCTACTCTCACGTTGAACAACCAAATTTCGAGGAGTGGGCTGATGCCATGCGCGCGGAACGTGGGCAGCGTCGCCCGCGGACCGCATGACGCCCACGTAAGTCTTTTCACCGAGGAGGATTCAAGGATGAAGACCCTTCGATCAGTAATTTCTCTCCTGGTCTTGACCGCGCTAGTCGCAATGGTGACGTTGCCATCCGTTGCTATCTCGCATACGGCCACTCTCTCCGCCGCAGCGCCGGTGGCAGGTGCCGATGTCCCAGGATATCTGCAGGACATTTCGGTCACGATTCGGGCCTCCAATTCTGAGGGTTCTGGCGTCGCGGTTTCACGCGACGGGGTCACCTACATCTGGACGGCGGCTCATGTGGTTGATGGACTCCGGACGACGCGTATGGTGATTGATCCTAAGACAGGTACACGTCGTTCTGTCGTTGAGTTCAGGGATGCCAAGATCATTAAGACGCACCTGGAGAACGGTCGTGCTGTGGGGCATTCTGAGATGTATGCCGAGGTCATCCGATACTCTGGCGCAGACCATGGACATGACCTGGCTCTCTTGCGCGTGCGTAAGAAGGACTTCGTCAAGGTCTCAGCCAAGTTCCACCTGGATAAGAATATCCCGGTTTTGGGAACTCGCTTATTCCATGTTGGAAGCCTTCTTGGTCAGCAGGGCAGTAATTCCATGACGTCAGGGATCATGTCTCAGCATGGCCGCTTGATCGGAAAAACTGTCTACGATCAGACGACTGTGACTGCGTTTCCCGGATCTTCCGGTGGCGGAGTTTACACGACTGATGGCAAGTACGTGGGGATGCTTGTTCGCGGCGCTGGCGAGGGGTTCAATCTCATCGTGCCGGTTCGTCGTATGCATAACTGGGCCAAGCGTGCGGGTGTTGAGTGGGCGTTGGATCCCCGGGTCAAGGTGCCACCCGCCGCCGATCTGCAGAAGATGCCCATTGAGGATGTAGGGGCTTCGTTTTCAAAGGGCGAGGGAAAATCGATTAGAGATAAACTCATCGATAAGCAGTTTCCGTATAGGATTCGTCCCTATGCGCCTTTTGGGTTTTTGCGGATTCCCAGGCTTACCGCCCCGTCACTGAACGATTCTCCGTAGGACAGATCATGATGATCGCTGAGCAGGTCAGCGCAGCAGCCGACGTCTACCTGTGGAAGACGGTTTCGGAGAACGTAGCGAACTACGTCAAAGCGGGCCGCGTTGCTGCGTCGCTTATGAAGAAGGCTACGGCCCGCTTCCCTCGGGGAGCGGGCTACCCTCTTCTTGCGCCCATGACTGGAGACGTTTGGATTCTCCGGCATGACGTTCTTCCGTCGAAGTTTGTGAAGCTTAACAATTTCGACGACGCGCGCTGGGAGAAGCTGGCCTGCCTGGACGAAATCAGCAGTGTGACTGTCTCTGATACCTTGCCCAAGGATATCGAGGGCTGGGTCTTCCTGCCTCCTGCCGGTATGGGCAAGGAAGCTCGTCTCATGACCAGCGATATCGGGCGTTGGCCCTATGAAGTCTGGAAGGCTACCGGAGCTCCGATGGGCGGGCATAATCCTGTTACGGGAGCTATTGCCGGCGGAGCCCTGGGAGGGCTGGGTGGTTACGCGCTCGGTAAGGGTCTTGGGTGGCTAATCAAGAAGCCGTTGCACTGGCTCATGCCGGATTACTTCGATGACGAGAAAGAGACAGCCTGGGGTCCCATGATGGGCATTCTTGGCGCTGGCGTTGGCGCGGGCCTTCCTTTATGGGCTGGATCCGCGCGAGGTAGGGCACACGGCACACCGTTCCTTAACAGGTTTGCTTCAACGCCCGAATACCCTGGTGTGCCGAAGTTCAAGGAAACCACTGCGTCTGTCCTTGATAAGTTCAGCCATGTACGTCTCGGTCACATGGAAAAGAACGCTATCAATGGTTATGGTCCTATGTTCCGACCGACAATCGACACTTCGCGGTTCGTAGACGATTTGAATAATAGCATGACTGCCATTAACGGAAATTCCTACTCTCCCGCTGCTGCCGCAGGTACAATGGCGGGACTTGTTAGTGGTGCATCCGCGGCCCGCGGGGTTAACTGGGTATCGCCTATGGATATTGCTCGTATGGCCATGGGCGCGGGGAGTGGTCTTGTCTCGGGAATCATTGTTGGAAAGATCGCTGGAGGATTGGCTGGTCTGCGACCATCTGCACAAAAGAAACTGCGACGCGTTGGGTTGTGGAGTGGGTTGTTGTCCACTGCCGCTAGAACACTGTTCTGACACGAGAGGATAAGCTATGGCAATCGTTACCCCTGGTGGCGGAGGCAGTCCTAATTTCGCCCTTGTCAAAGACGATTTCATCAAGCTCGGCAAGGGGCTTTTGATTGCTTGCACTGGTGCTGCCCTGACCTACGGTAGTGAGTGGGTCGCTGGTACTTCTTTTGGAATCTGGACGCCGATGATCGTGGCTGCTTGGTCCGTCGTGGCCAACATGGCCCGTAAGTTCATCGTCGATACGAATGATCCGGCTGTGCCATGAAGAAATCGTACATTTCTGTGCCCATGATCTTGGGCGGCGCGGCGCTCGCAATCTATGCGGTCGTCGCGGTCTTTATGAGTCGCGGCTCGTATCTCCAGTCAGACGTGCTCTGGTGGGGACGAGTCGTGACCTGTCTGCTTGTCGGTTCCGGTGTGTCATGCTGGGGTTGTTCTCTACTTGCAGAACAACGTCGAGCATTATCGGCTGTATCCGATGACGTGCTGCGGCCTCCGCGTAACGGGGCACAGTCGTCATGTTGTTGTGCGGACTGCGGCTGTGAGAATTGCGTTTGTGATAGCCCCACGATCAACTGCACTGAGCAGAGAGACCTGGCTGCCTTGCACCATATTTCGGAGCGGATGCGTGAGTGTCCGGAGGGCAGGAAGTTGTGCAAAGAGTTGCAGGCGCATTTCTTCGATGTGCATCATGCTGAGGATCGGGATAAGAAAGGGGCCTAGCGTAGATGGCTAAACGATTCGCGCCCCTGATTATTCTCATGCTGCTATCGGGTTGCTTGATTCCCGACGATAACGGGCAGGAACCAGAACCGCCCGTGGATCCTCCCGGTGTTTCTCCGGCAGAGGATTTGCAGGAGTTGGTGTCCCCGCTCAAGGGAATCATCACCGGCTCTGATCACGCATTGCTGGCGGCCCGCTTCTACCAGGACTTTGCTGACGTGGTAGAGCGCGACGATGATGTCATCAAGACCACGGGGGTTCTTCGTGATGGCTTCATTCGTTCCGAGAAACTCATGCTCCAGAAAACCGACATGGTGGGTAAGTACCCAGGATTCGGGGCTGCCAAGGATAAGATCATGCAGGATGCTCTGGGGCTGGACAACGTAGCCCTGACGCCCGAGAAGCGTAAACGCGCTGTGGAAGTCTTGCGCGCAATTGCGTGGGCAATAGATGGGTAGTTTCTTGATCACAGTGAACGGGCGTTGGTGAAGTTGTTGCTCTAGTGAAGGCATGTGACACATGACGCAGTACGCACGTCCAGATGCAGATTCCAGTAACCCAGGCGGTTGGGCGCAATCAACTGGAATTACCTTGTACGGGGTCATCGATGAGGACGACGATTCGGACAACTCTGACTACGTATCGGTCAACGACATGATAGGGTCCATGCTCAGTTTTGAAGTTGAGCTGGCCCCCGTGACCGACCCAGAATCCGATCTTTTGCACGAGTTCTCAATTCGCGCCAAGGCGGCTATCGTCCCGAACGACATTACGGTCACGATCCTTCTGAAACAGGGAGCCTCGACGATCGCCAGTAAAACTGTCACAACGCTTACAACGTCCGTGGCAACCTTTACGCACAGCCTGTCGGAGGCCGAAGCCGCTGCAATTACTGATTACTCGGATCTCAGGCTGCACATCACTCATCAAGATGCCGGGATGTCGATGACGGATACCGAGGTACACCAAGCGTATTTTGAATGCGGGAATGTTCCCACTTCAGACGACAAGCCGCCGCAAACGTTCAATCTTGTTCCTGGCGGTGAGCTAGGAACTTCGTTCAGCTTAGACATAGACGAAAGCATGTTCTCCTTGATGGGGTTATAAGCCATGGCATTTCCGAGACCGATTACGACTGGCAGGTTGAGCTCTATTGGCGATTCCCAGGCGCAGCTCACCGCTACGATTCGCAAGGCGAAGCGCGGCGTACAGATCACGGCGGACGCAAGCAATCCGTCCATCATTTACGTTGGGCTTACAGGCGTCACCGCGGATTCGGCCGATGCCACGGATGGGTACCCCATTGCCGCTGGCGATACCGTGGTGATCCCTACGCGCAATCCAGCTCTTCTGTACGTGATTGCAAAGACTGGATCTACTGGCAAGCTTTGGTGGATGATCATCTGACGTGAATGAGGCAACCTAGTGGTGTGGAACGGCCACCGTATCGCCTACATCTGTGCTGTTTTTTTCGGTCGGCCAGACGTGTACGGTGGGCACCGATCCGAGGCAAGTAAGGTAGCTTGCTTCTCTGATTCCTATCTACCAGCTCTTCGGAAACACGCGACGTGTATCGACAAGGTAATTCTCGTTTGCAACCTGAGACCTGGATCGCCTTAACGAAGCGAAGTTTCTGTGCTCTGAGCTTTACGGATGTAATCCCCCCATCATCGAGGATTGCGCACACGCCTGGGGCGCTACCTACCAGGACAAGCTGTTGGGGAACCACGGAAACGTTTGCTGCTTCAGCTTTCAGGCCATCAAGCACTTCACTACCGTCGACGGGGGCTTGCTCGTTAGTCCCAGTTACGACATTCACCAGCGTGCCAAGAAGCTGCGTTGGTACGGACTGGATCGTACGAGTAGCGCATCCTTCCGCTGCGAGCAGGACATTGCGGAGTGGGGGCTAAAGTTCCATATGAACGACGTGGCGGCCACTATCGGCCTGCACAACTTCCCCGCCTCGAAGGACGTAGTGGCGCGCCATCGCGAGAATGGCAAGTTCTATGACGAGGCGTTGCGTCACGATATACGCGCAGTCGTTTACCAGTTAAAATGGAATACCAAGAGTCGCAGCTTAGTCACAGTGAGGCCTTGAAGAGGGAGTTGGTCATAAAGAAACTGTCTCGACAGAAGAAGGAAGATTTATTTCGTCCAGGGCCGGGACTCGTGTAGGGGTAGTTGTCGTATGCCACATGTGAAAGTTTATGGCAAATCATTCAAGGTGAACGAAGTCTACCAACCAGTGTACGGGCAAGCTGGTACGGGTAAGCGAGGCTGCGACGATCGTCTTCGTACGCTATATATGTCGGATACCATGTTTAACGACAATAGGTTGTTGCGGGGAACCGTTGCTGACATTGGCTGTAATTTAGGATATTTCCTTTTCAAGATTAGCGAGAAGAACGAGTGCAAGCTGACGGGGATAGACAAGAATGCCCAGGTTGTTGCGATTGCGAATCACATTAAACGTCACAAATCTATTAACAATGTTACGTTTCAAACGGCCGCGGCTAGCGGGGACGAGTTTCCTGTAGCAGACACTTATTTAGTGTTCAGTGTGCTGCATCATGTGATGAAGGGTCCCAAGTTTGCCGATGATGTGTTTCTTGTGCAAGCAGCTAAGCACGCTTCTACGATTTATGTAGAGTTAGCCACACATTTAGAGTGGCCTGGTTGGGCAAAGAAACTGGTTGTCCCCGGTAATCCCTACGCACATTGGGAGCGTGAGTTATCACGCATAACAGGAGGCAATTTCAATGTGCGGCTTGTGGGAATGCATTCGACTCACATAAATACTGTTCGACCTATGTACCAGTTAAAGCGGAAACTTGCGGAATCACTGTCGGTGGATGGAAAAACTTACACTGTGTATGATAGGTGGCCTACTGCTTACCGGGGATATAAGGCGGGCGAGCTTTCCGCGCAGGAGATTAGTGCTGGGAGGGCCCCCCGATCGTCGTCGGAGTATATGTTTGCAACTTGTGACAAGGAGCATTGGTTTATTAAGAAACGGGGGAACAAGTACGTAGTAAGGCGTAAAGTAAATGGGATGATTCTTTCTGATATTTTGAAACATGCTCTGCTTAATTTTTACGATGTGGTTAAGCTAGAGCATCAACTATTGGACTATGCGTCAGGTTCCCGGGTCCATCCTGACCTCAACCCGTGGAATTTCATTGTGACGGAGTCATCTGATCTGGTGCCTATAGACGAAGAGGGTACATCACTTTTTGGGCGCGGAGCGGAGGCGTCAAAAAAGTTAAGTTGGGGATTGATGAACTTGATTTACTAAAGGCCAGCATGACATGCGGGACATTACGTCAGACTACTGGATTAACCGGCATCGCTCCCAGGGGCGAAATTACGTATCGAGGCGGGGTGCTGATAATTATGAAGAGCAGCGTACAATTATTACGGCCGCTGTTCGGGATCGCTTGGCTTGTGTAGGCGGGGGCAAATACGCGCGCACCCTGGACTTTGGTTGTGGCGTGGGGCGTTTTCAGGAGTTGCTTTGGGAGTTTTCAGAAGAAATTGATGCGCTTGATTGGGTAGACGCCGTTTTGGAGGAGGTTAAAACTAATAATCCGCGCACTAACATAATTTGTTACAAGGATTTACCTTTGCCGTTAGAGAAGGGGCGATACCAATTTGTGTGGACGTGTATGGTACTGCAGCATATTGTGAATCCTACTAGGTTTAGGGAGACGTGTAGGCAGCTAGGGGAGGCGGCAGCACCTGGGGCGAAGTTCGTGCTTATCGAGAACGCCTCCGACATAGCGCCGCACGTGGCGCTACGGTCCCCAAAAACCTATGCAGCATCCTTGGGATTTTCAGTAAACTACATAGAGCCCTTGGCAATTGATAAACCAGGTAGTCACTGGTTGATTGTGGGCGATAAGGAGGAGTGAACCGTGGTAAAGAAGATTGAAGTTGATCCATTTTTTGACGGGGAGACGCGCGTAAATGCCGAACAGCCGGCACCAGTTCACGCTAATATCCCTGCGGGACCTGCGGGATTGGGCGGGCACTTCACTTAAGCCGGGCGAGGCGGGCCATAAGGGTGTCATTGTTGTGACTAGAAACGAGGTAACCTAGTGGCAGACTTTCCTACAACCGCGGCTCCGCGGGACATCTGGCGGCTGTACTCTGATGGATTTGTCGGAGCCTACTGTGATCACGCAGCCCTGGCCAAGCTTCTAGGAGAGTTACCGCATCCTCTTTTCGGGGCTGCCGCGCATGCCCTGGACGACGACGGCGAGGACAAGGTTTCCTTGCCGTTCAAATCTCTTCTCAAGTTTGACCCTGAGTTCGGACCTGATGAAAGTCAGATGACCGGGGATTGTGTCAGCCATAGCACGCGCAACGCGGTGGATATTACCCGTGCCGTGGAAATCGACATCAAGGGTGAGTCCGAGGGGTTTGTGACGCGCAGTGCCACCGAGGTCATTTATGGAGCTCGTGGTCACGGGGGGCAGGGCATGGCCTGCGTGGAAGCTGCTCAATTTGTCCAAAGAGACGGCGGGATTCTTCTTCGTAAGGATTACGGCTTTGTCGACCTCTCTGTGTACGACGGAGATCTTGGGCATCGATGGGGGAGTCGTGGAGTTCCACAGGAAGTGGTTGAAGAGAGCGCAAAGCACCAGGTTCGTACGGTGTCACTTGTAACTTCGGTCGAGGAGGCGCGTGACGCGCTGGCTAATGGATACGCCATGAGTGTCTGCAGTGACGTGGGGTTTTCTTCTCGTCGTGATAGAAACGGGTATGCCAAGGCTAAGGGGTCGTGGGCGCACGCGATGGCGTGGATAGCTTGTAATGACACCAGTGAAAATGGCGGCCCGGGGTTTCTTGTGCAGAACTCCTGGGGCTTGTGGAATTCAGGCCCGCGGAAATACGAGCAGCCCGAAGGCAGTTTCTGGATCACTTACAAGACCGCGAGTAAGATGTTACGTGAGCGTGGTTCCTGGGTTTTTTCTGACGTGGACGGGTTTCCGCCTCGCAAACTTCCCGATTACGGGGGTTCGTTATGGGGTTGAATATCGAAACAGGGCGCGATCCCGTCATTGGAATCGTCGGGAATGGATTTGTGGGCAAGGCGATAGCTCGCGTGTTCATGGAGCATGGTCACGTACAGATTTATGATGTGCTGCCGGGCAAATCTCCGAATACCTTTGAGCAGGCCGTGTGCAGTGACATCGTATTCATTTGTGTGCCTACCCCTATGACCGATCCTGATAACGGAAATTTTGCTCCTGACATGAGCTACGTGCATGGCGTGTTCAAGCAGATCAAGGACACAGTGCGTTTCCACCACCATCCGGTTTACGTGATCAAGAGTACCGTGTGCGTTGGAGAGACAGAGAAGATAGCGACGGAATACGAGATGGACAACGTTGTCCACTCTCCTGAATTTCTGACCGCACGTGCTGCTATGATTGATGCACAAACCCCGGCTCGGAATATTGTCGGAGTGGTTCCCGGTAATGCGCGCAGCTACGAGTGTGGTATGGTTCTTCAGCACATGTACAAGAAGCGGTTTCAAGGGACACCCACCTTGTTTACCACGTCTCCGACGAGTGAGTTGATCAAGCTCGCGTGCAACGCGTTCTTTTCGATGAAGGTCGCCTTCTTTAACGAAATACAGGAGCTGGCCCGCGCAAACGATGTTCCGTGGGGGCAATTGATTGAGGGTGTATTGTCGGATGGGCGTATCGCGCAGGCGCACACGGCTGTGCCTGGGCCTGACGGGAAATACGGCTTTGGCGGAGCCTGCCTTCCTAAGGACTTGCGTAACTTGATTTCCGCGGGAGAAGAGTCCGCGCTTACCATGCCACTAGCGCGGGCCGTATGGACAAGGAACGTGGAAGACAGGAACCGCTCATGATGAAAAATTCAGCACGTTCATTGGCGCTCGTAGCGGGATCTTTATCTGTGATTCTTGTACTTGCTCCTGCGCCGGCAGCGCGCAAAGAGCTGGAGTTGCCGTCATCGCGCAATTGGACACCCGTAATCAGTGTTATCCTGGCGGCCGAAGCGTTGAAGCATGACGCCGACGGTCCGGATGCAGCGCCTGATAAGTACCACGAGCGGGAGGATTGCCCAAACGATCATTGGATCGTACATGGAGATGGGCACCGCAGCCGCTGTCCATGGTGCTTACCTCCGTGGGATGATGCGGGGCTAGCGCAGACGTACCAAATCTTGTTTTTTACGTGTACTGAGAACTACAAGCCCTGTCGGGATACCTTGCGTAAGACTCTGCCACGTCTCAAGGAAGGCGCTGGTTGGTCTGTTGGAGTAGGCGCGAAAAATCGTGTTGTAGTCCTTTTAGCTGATTCTGACGAGTACAATACTCTTGCGTCCAGATACAACGTGGATCAGATACCTTCCTTTGTACTCATTAACCAGGATGGAGAAGAGCTTCGTCGGTTGGTCGGCGGGCCGCAGTCTCCCGAGGAGTTGATGGAGTTTTACCCAGGAAGTGAAGAAGTATTGCAACCCGTTAAGCGCAAGCCGAGTATCGTGGAGCGGTTCATGGGTTTGTTCTCCCGCAAGAATAAGTCTCGGTGTCAGTGTGGCGCCGGGGAATGTCAGTCTTCTAAAAGGTAAAACCCATGAAGGAATAATTGACTATGACGTATTTTGTTTCCCTGGATTCGGTTTTTGCTTCTGATGCTACAACAGAAAAACTAGCGATAGAAGAAGCGACAGTTAACTTCATAGAGCGTCTTCAACGGTCCCAGCAAGGAGAAAAGGACCAAGTGGAGTGGCTCGTAGAGGAGGAAGACCGAAATTCGTTTCCGTGGGATGACGGTGTGTTGTCAGATGAAGAGTTCGTTGAGTTGTTGAAGAACGGGGAACAAAAGAAAGCTTTTTGGAAGTTGCCGCTGGAAGAGCAGTCCAGCGTTTTACACGCATCCGCCCCCGAGGGATCGGAAGCAGCTGAGCAACTGGATAAATTAGCCAAATACATCGACGGCTGGTTCAGGAAGACGGCGCTCAAGAAGGCTGCTGACATCGGGCTGTCAGAGCAGGACGCCGATAACATCATGAAGGCCTGGACTCTAGGGGAGGAAGACTAATGAAGGTAACAGACGAGTATGCAGGCCTGGGGCCAAAGCTTCCAGATATCGAGGATGCCCGGGAGACAATCAACACCGTAGCACGCACGCTGAATGACGTTTTGAATTCAGACAAGGGGCTGCAAGTTGGTAAGCGGGTGCGTATTTCGGGCGAATCCAAGATCTTGGCCACGATCACCGTTCCCGCAGTCTCTGGAGCCGTACCGCCAGAAATTCACATTGAGTTGGATAAGCCTTTGCCGCGGGTCAACTTGGCCGGTTGGCTGAAGGGTGACATCACAGGCGTGAAGATCACTGAGACCGCCGTACACGTTTTGATTGATGGTCTTCCTGATGTGGAGATCAAAGTAATTTCGTAACCTCCGCCATGGATGGCAGGTAAAAAAATGCCGACCAGCAAGGATGAGGCCCAGGCGATCGTAGACATTGTCGGGGAGTATTTGAGATCTCATAAGGCCAAGGAGCTGTGCGCTCGGTTGGATAGCGAAGTCGGATCTCTTACCGATAAC
>CAACVE010000196.1_pt1 | contig 11591 bp, 12 predicted proteins | sample 2381751 | NCBI WGS metagenome assembly CAACVE01 (sample SAMEA5211968, study PRJEB30684) | marine metagenome | biome: Marine; feature: Epipelagic; material: Water | collected 2015-10-15 | depth 2000 m | reverse complement strand
ACAAGGTGACTGGAGTTCAGACGTGTGCTCTTCCGATCTGTGAGAGACGTGGCGCCCGGGTCGAAGTCGTACATCGTCCGCTTGGCGTTCGCCAGGGCTCGTTCGGTAGTCACTGCACTGACCATGATTGGTCTCCTTGTCGGCCGGCATCACCGGCCTTGTGCTTCTGTTCCAGCGGCCGTCCGCTCAGGCTCGGACTGCCAGCGCGACGAACGGGCTCAGGCTGTTCGAACCCTTCTTGACCGTCAGCGCGGATCTCCACCACGGGGTGCCGGCGTTTCGCATCCAGAACTTGAACGCGCGTTCGTGGTTCGTGAAGCGGACGTGGATCGACTCGGCCTGCTGGAGCGGCTGGTACGTGCCCTCCAGGTACTGCGTCCAGTTGCCGAGGATCACGTCGCCCTGCGAGCCGAGCGTCTCGCAGTACTCGGTGAAGATGATGGGGCGACCGAGCAGCATGTCCGGTCGGTCGTCGCGGATCGACGGCTGCCAGATGATCTGGCCGCCCGAGCTTTCCGACAGGGCCAGCTGTGGGAATACGTCATGGTTGGCGAACCACACCGCGTTCTGGTAGCCCCAGCACCGGGCCCGCATCTCCACCGCATTCTGGTAGGTGAAGGTCGTGGCCGTCTGGCCGGAGACCTTCGCCTGTGCGATGAGGCATCCGCTGTTGTTGATGCCCAGGAACTCGCCGACGCCGGTGCCGTTCAGCCGCTCGTTGATGAGGTGGCCGTTGAACTCGTCGCGGAAGCCCGCTTCGATGATGGCCACGAACGAGATCGGGCTGTCGGTCAGAAGCTCCTCGGTCGCGTACGCCAGGCCGAAGATGCTCGTCGCGTTCAGGACGACCTGTTCGAACTCCATCCGGCTGGCGGTCTTCGCGACGGTTTCGGCTGACCGGCTGACGGTCAGGCCGCCCGAGACCGATGTGGTGTGCGTCTTGTCCACGCGGGCGGGGATGACGACGCGGGGATTCTCCATGGGGATCCCCGTCGTCCGCGCGATGTTGAAGGGATCGGGCTCTACGCCCACGGTGAGCAGCTGCGGGCTGAACCCGGTCGGCAGGAGGAACCCGCCGTAGGGATCGTTGATGCCCATCTGCTCGTCCGAGCCGACCGCCGCCTGGAACTGCCCGGTCGGCCGCAGGCTGAACAGCTTGTCGCGGGTGTCGGTGTGGACCGGCTTGCCCACGGTGATATCCATGACGGACAGAAGGAAGTCGCGCGGACGCGCGAAGCCCCGGCAGGGGTCCTTCATGAAGTTGGGCTCGTTGACCTTGATCCGGGGACCGGCAGCTGCCGGGTCGTCGGCAGCCGGGTCGGCAGCCGGGACGCGCGGCCGGGGGGCGTCGAGAACCGCCGCGGCCGTCCCGACCTGCTGCGCTCGCTCGAGACGGGTCGTCAGGCTGCCGACTTCCGTCATGTGGTCGTTGAAGGCGTCCACCTCTTCCGCCGTCCAGTCGCGGTCTTCCGCCTCCACCTTGTCAACGATGGCCTGTGCCTTGGCCTTGGCTTCCGCGATTCGTTCTGCGAGCGTCATGGCTGGTGTCTCCTGAGCCCAGCCAACACGCAACAGGGCGTGCGGATGCCGGGCGACGTTCGTTCGTCACTCTGGCAGCTGCACGCCCTGACTCGGCAGGTCGCCGCTGTCGTCTACCCGGTCAGCCCCACGGCTCTGCGCTGGGCTGGCGGGTGGTCGTTCGGTTGTCGGATCACTCTAGCAGAGCAACCCAGATCTTGTCAAGCCCGTCTGGCCACGGAGAGCCCCCCTAAGGGCGTTCATTTCCGACCCGGTCGGCACACGGCCGACGACGATGGCCGTCAGCCGGGCATCGTCTGCCCGCTCAGGATGGCCAGCTTGGCCTGAGCCGTCCTGGTCTGGCGGCGAATCCGGCCCTCCTGCATCTTGGCCACCGTGTCGGCCACTGCCTGGACCCCGTCGATCAGCCCCATGGCCTGAGCCTCCTTCGGCAGGAACATCCGGCCATCGGCGGCTGACATGACCCGGTCGCGCTGGGTGCCGCGGCCCCGGGCCACCTCACCGACGAAGTCCCGGAAGTACGAATCCACGATGCCCTGGAAGTACGCCCGCTGCTCCTCGGTGATCTCGGTGCCGTCCTCGCCGGCCGACTTGAAGTCGCCGGTGTCCACGGTGACGACCTTGACCCCTGAGTCAGCGAACATCTGGCTGGTGTCCCACAGCACCAGCTTCACGCCGATGGACCCCACCGTGTCGTGCCGTCCGACGAAGATCTTGTCGGCCTGCGACGCGATCCAGTACGCGGCCGAGGCGATGGTTCCCTCCGACTGGGCGATCACGGTCTTCTGCTGCCGGGCCTCCCAGACGGCATCCACAACCGACGCGAGACCGTCGATGGAACCGCCGGGGCTGTCGATCTGCAGCAGGATGGACTTCACCCTGTCGCTCGTCGTGGCCGTCCTGATGGCCGTTTCAACCTGCGTCAGGTTCGACGCTCCGAACAGCAGGCCGAACAGCGTGGGCCGCTTCTCAAGGGGGCCGCGGATCTTGATGCTGGCGACGCCGCCCTCCATCAGCATCGGCAGCCGCTTCACGCGGATCTCGTCGTCGATGTCAGGCAGGTCCTCTTCAGCCTGGATGGCCCGAGACTTGTACTCGGCACACATCCGGCTGAAGGCGCCGGGTTCGATAGACCAGACGTTGGTGAGCGGGGCGATGGGCGTTCGGGGCGTCTCAGGCATGGTTGAGCTCCAGGATCCTGGTAACTGTATCACCGGTCATGTCCGTCAGCCGCTCCACGATCTCGCTGATACGAGCGGCCAGCCAGTGTTCGATGCCCGCCTCACCCCTGAACAGCACCGCTGCATCCCGCTGAGACTGTTCCACATGGAACATCGCGTACCGCTCGGTGTCCTCGGTCAGCGTGCTGACCGTGTCATGATCCAGGACGTCCAGGCCGGCAGCCAGATTGATGTGCTCGGCTAGCGACAGCACAGGGGCCAGGAGAGCCGTCTGAGCCTCCCGCGCGAACCGACCGTAGAACGACGACACCCACGCCGCGAACGCCTGGTGGTCGTCCCTGTGCTTCGCGACGGCCCGCGTGACCGCCATGTGTTCTTTCTTCAGCAGCCGGAACGCCACCTCCGCGAACACGCCAGCCGAGGCCTTCTTCAGACCTGCAGTATCGGGCGGGGCTCCGGGGACCGGTGGTGCGATCAGTTCAGACTCTTCACCGGTATCGGTCTCGGTCTCGGTGCTGTCGTCGGCTGCTTTCTCAAGGGTCTGCATGTTCATCGGGACCAGCCGCACGTCGCCCTCGGGGCCGAGGGTGTTCCGGTCCTCCAGCTCCAGGATGTCGTTCGGGCTGAACGCGCCGAGGTCCCGCATCGCCTTGTAGAACGCCGCTCGCTGCTGTGAGTCGCCGCGCATCAGGGCCGCGAGGTTCATCTTCGTGAACAGGGTCCTCGCCTCGACGGACGTGAGCAGCTTCCGGTTCGCTTCCTCTTCCCACCGCTTGGCCCACGGCGCGACGGTGTCGCGGGTGAACGCGATGGCCTGCTGCTCCATGTTGTTGAAGTGGCCGTGCGTCAAGTCCATCACCTTCGACGGCTGCACGTTGAACCATCGACAGATCTCGGGGATCTGGAACTGACGTGACTGAAGGAACTGCGCATCCTCGGGCGGCACGCTGACAGGCATGTACTCCATGCCCTCTTCCAGGATTGCGAAGCGGTTGGACCCGTCCGCGCCGCCGCCGAGCAGACGCTTGATCTCCTTGCGAAACCGCTCCTTGCCGCCCTTTCTGGGATCGAACTTCCCCGGCATCTTGAACACGCCCGCCGGTCGAGCGCCGTTGCCGAAGAACGCAGCACCGAACCGCTCCATCGCCAGTCCAAGCCCGAGCGAATCCTGAGCCAGCTTGATCATGCTGTACCCGACGAGCCCGTTACCCGGACCTCGGATGTGGAACATGTCCTCAGCCGGGATCTCGACGGTGTCTTCGGACGATGCCGCCTGCTGAATGTTCTTCCCCGCAGGGCCGACCTCGTAGATCAGCGATCCATCCTCGCGCCGAGCGGGCTTCACGCGGTTCGGCGCGAGCAGCGTGAATCCGACCGGGCGTCCGAGCAGGTCGCGCACGATCTCTGCGTAGCCGTTGCCCCACAGCATCGCCCATCCCTGCATCGTCTCTTTGAAGCTGAACGGCGAGACCTCGGGGCTAGGGGCCACTGACAACAGCCTGTCAGCGCGATGCGTGTCCGCGATCTCCGAGCCGTTCGGCACCCGGCGTCGGACGTGCCACGGCATGCAGCCGAGGGCCTCCGAAACGACACGGACGCAGGCGAACACCACGGAGTAATTCAGGGCCGTGGATTCATTGATGACGACGCCGGCCCGAGACTTCGGAGAATGCCCGACCTCAAGCAGCCACTTGGCCGGGTTCTGGTGATCCGTCACTGCCTGCGGACCGAGGAACAGGCTGATCATGTTCTAGACCTCAGGATGCCCAGGGCCGACAGAAGGAGCAGTATCGCCCCTACCAGCATAAGCGAGCAGCCGGGGTGAATCCACCACCAGGCCCCCGCGCCGATGGATCCGAGCCCGAGAACGCTGCACAGATTGATCGCCAGGAGCTTCATTTTCACCTCTGGACCTCGCCGCTGTCCCCAGCCTCGAAACTGTCCTCATCGCTGTCCTCATCGCCAGCCTCATCTCTGTCCTCATCGTCCTCGTCCAGATCAATCGACATCACGCCGCGGTCGTCGTAGATGCTGTCGGCTGACCCGGGCGAGGCGATCACCAGAGACAGGGCAATGATCAGGGCCACGACACCGTCGATCCGCTCGGTGGAGGTCTTCTTGTCGGGCTTCACGTTGTCGGCTTCGTCGGTCTTGCCGCTGATGTTGGCCGCGTTCCACCTCATGACCGGGTTGTTGCCGAGCAGAAGCCGCTCGACGCGCAGCAGGCGAAGCAGCTCCTTGGTCGGCGGGCTCATGGTCAGCATGCCCTGTCGCACCTGAACCATCTCGAAACCGTCCTCTTCGCCAAGCTCGGTGACGAGGTGGCTCGCGTTGTACGGATCGAACCCGATCTCCTGGACGCTGAACTTGTCGGCATCCTCATTGATGATCTTGCGCATGTAGCGGTAGTCGATGCTGTTGCCGGGCGTCGCAATGATGTGGCCCTGTTGAGCCCACGTCGGGTACGGCACACGATCGCGCCTCATCCTGGCGTCGATGTTCTCCGCTGGCACAAACAGCCGAGGAACCACGATGTAGCTCTGCTCGCTGTCCTCATCGCCGTCCTCGTCCGGAGTGGGGAACACCCAGACGATGGCCGACAGGTCGATGGTTGTTGACAGGTCGATGCCGCCCCAGCACGGCTGTCCCGCCAGAGCATCCTCGTCCACCGGCTTCTGGCAGCAGGCATCCCACCGCTCCATCTGGATCAGACGCACGGCCTGCTCAGTCTTCATGTTGAGGTGCAGACGCTTGAACGTATTTTCGAACAGCGGGTCCTCCTGGGCACGCAGGCACTCCTTCGCGATGTAGCGTCTCGACACGCTGAGCCCGAGGCAGGGATTGGACTTCAGCCACGTATCCTCGGCGGTCCAGTCGTCGTCCTTCTCCGCTTCGTAGATGACGGGCATGAACTCTTCGTCGGGGATCACGCCGTCGCGGACCTTCTTCGCGTAGTCCAGCTTCTCGTTGCAGATCGACGGCCTGTCGTAGTCGGCTGTGGTGATGAACACAATCATCGGCTGGTCCCGTGCGCCAGTCGAGGTCTCCATCACATCCGTCAGCTCACGATTCTTCTGGGCGTGTAGCTCATCGACCACCGCAAAGGACGTGTTGTAGCCGTGCTTCGTGCTGGCCTCAGCAGAGATCGGCTTGTACACGGCCTGCATGGGCTGGTACACGATTGACCTCTGATAGACCCGAGCCCGTTTAGTCAGTTCGGGATGGTTGAGGACCATCTGCTTCGCGATGCCGAACACGATGGCAGCCTGATCGCGGTCGGCTGCAGCCGAGTACACCTCCGCTCCCGGCTCGTTGTCGCAGAAGGTGGCGTAGAGAACGAGTCCAGCGCAGAGCGTCGTCTTCCCGTTCTTCCTCGGGACGTAGATGAAGACCCGCTGGAAGCGACGCATGCCGTCGTCCACACGAACGAAGCCGAACGCCGCGGCTACGACGGGGATCTGGTACCGGGCGAGTTCGAACGGCTTGCCCGCCAACGAACCCTTGACGTGCGTCAAGCACGCCGGGAAGAAATCGACCGCACGCTGCGCCAGCTGCTCATCGAATCGGTAGAGAGCCGGGTCGCAGTCGAAGGGGTTGTAGCCGGGGATGCCGGTCCGAACGATCTCAGCCAGCGGTGTCCCCGAAGAAACGTCCGTAGTCATTTGCAGCCTTCGTCTTCTTGCCGTCGCCGATGGCAGCACCGATGGCGGCACGCGCGGATGGCGTGAGCCCGTAGTGCTGCTCGACGCGGAGCAGCGCCTGGTGAAGCTCGTGCGCTTCGCCCACCTGCGGGAAGCGACGCATGTACTTCAGCCGACGCTCGTACTTCATGTCGCCGGGCTTGTCGGGATCGGGGATCAGGATTTGCTCCCATACAGCGTGTGCGGTCCCGTGCTTTTGCACGAACTTCTCGGCCTTGACCCACCGGGCGAGCATCACGACGTACCGCATCAGGACCATCTCGTCGGCCTGAGACAGCAACCCCATCTTTTCGAGCAGCACGACTACCCGGGCCCAGTACTTCTTCGCCTCGGCGTCCATCCACTTCGGCATCTGGGGCTTCCCGGCCGGCGCGTCGGGTTCGCCGTCGCGCGTATCGCCCCGCCAGCTGCCTCGCAGCTTCAGCTGGCTCGTCGGTGTCGGTGCTGGCCCGCGTGTACCCATCAGGCTCCTACCTTCGGGACCCATCCCTTGCTGTGCTTCGTTCCGCCGCCGACACGCTCGGGCTGGCCGCGGTGGTCGTCCAGCCGATCCACCTCTTCCTCCTGCATGCCCAACTCGTCCATGATCTCGTCCTTCTTCATTCCCGACTTCAGCAGGTCCGACACGATCGCTGCCATCGGGTCGATCCCGTGCTGGCCGCGCGCCCGGTTATGTCTGATCGTAGCAGCCCTGCGCTGGTGGATACCTGCGTCGATCATGACGACAGGCACCCTGCCGCCCGTCAGCTTGGCGATCTCGGGCTCGGCCGCGAGCGACCAGCGGTGGAACCCATCAACAATCGTGCGTCCGTCGTTCAACACGACGATGGGCTGAGTCCATCCCTGCCTGAGCAGGGAGAGCTTGAGCAGCTTCTTCTCAAGAGGCGCAACGTGGTTGGGGTTGTAGTCGTTCGCTTCAAGCGTGTCGCGCTCGACCCACTTCACGTTGCTGACTGGTTGGTCTTCAGTAGCCAATTCAGTGACTCCCTGTTTGGAACGAGCTTTGCATCCTCGTCCGGTCGAACGCTGCAGAAGTATGTGCCGCCGGCCCGATCCCAGCACCACAGCGGCTGGCCGTGTCGATACGCGCCGAAGAAGTCGCGGTCAATCCACATCAGTGCCGAGCGGTCACGCTCAAGGATCGTGATGATGGCAGGCGGAAGATTGCCGTACTGATCGACGGCCATCTCATTCAGAATCTGAAGCAGCACCTCGCTGTCGCACTGAGTCTTCATATTCCATCTGGCGAGATCCGCCAGCGTCTTCGCGTCCGCGACGATGCCGTTGTGCGAGATCGCAGTCTGATCCATCACCAGCGGCTGGTTGTTCGCGGTGTCCTGCCAGTTATCGCCAGTCGTTGACAGCCTGCAGTGACCGAGCACAGCAACCGTCGATCCAGTCAATCCGACGAACGGCTCCACTACATCCGAGAACGGAACCGGGGCCTTGAGGTTGAACAACCGGCCACGATCGGCCCACGCGATGCCGTGCGCGTGCGGACCGCGTCGTTCCGCCAGCCGCGCAACATGATTGAGCAGGTCGGAATCAGGCCCGACGCCTCTATGCGACACGAATCCGTACAGTCCGCACATCACCTTGAGTCCATGAACTTCTTGGCTGAGTCAATCCGCTGCGCCGCTGCTCTCACGATGGACGAGTCTATCCGCCACACCTCCGACCAGCCGTGCTGGACCGACCTCGTCCACTGCCGGGCCGGCCAGCTGCCGGTCCCTACGCGATACCCGCGCGGCCAAGAGTAGCACGGCGGCAGTGAGCACTTGAAGTACTTGATGTAGGCCAGAGCTTCTTCGTGGGTCCAGTGCCGGAGCGGTGAGTACCGCGTAATGCCACGCCTGTTCGTGTAGACACCGTTCGGTCCGCAGTGGTTCCCGTCTGCCACGCGTCGACCGAGGATGATCATGTCGAGCCCGCGAGCCTTGAAGAACTGATCCTGCCCGAAGTGGTTGACGCCCTTGAACCACTTGCCCGCTGTCGTCGCGTCGGGCGGGAACAGCATGTCCGGGTGATCGCAGAGCCAGTCGAGATCCCAGCCGTTGTTGAAGATCTGTAGCTCGGGCGGCATGTTGACCGTGACCCACTGAAGGAACGCCGGGTATTCCAGGTTCGTCATGCCGAGGCAGCATCTTCGGATTCCGAGGTCTTCCATCAGGCCGCGGAGGACGACGCTGTCCTTGCCGCCCGACCAACCGTAGCCGACTCGCTTGCCCTTCGTCACGCGGAGGATCTCGCTCGACGTACGCGAGATCAGCTCAGCCAGGTGGACGCGCGGCACCGCCTGTTCGATGTTCGCAATGGCCTTGAGCCAATCACCTTGGTCGGACCGTTGCTTTCTTCGGAGCGTGACCATCGAATACCCGCGTCTTGATCTTCTTCGCGTCGGGGACCGCCGTGCGCTGTGCAAGCGACCGGCCCTTCAGAACACCCTTGCCGGCCACCATGGCCACGACCTTCCAACTCATCCCGCTCAGATCGTGCTTCTCCGTTTCGTGCATCGGCTCCACGAATCCGAGCTTTCGGATGCAGGTGTTCCGGTGATGCGTGAGCAGCTTCCGCACGTTCGCCGTGACCACCGCTCGGTGCGTCTCGGGCCAGAGCCCGAGCAGCCGGTGCGTGTACTCCTTCCACGTCTCGCCCTTCGACGGACCGAAGTTCCCTGTCTTCAGGTAGAGCGGCGACCGCGAGTACCGAGCTCCGCTGTCGGCGCCGGCGACTCGAGACTGCATCCGATCCCATAGCTCGGGCCACGCCTGAGCCCACATCCACAGGTTCTCGCTCGGCTCCTCGCCGTAAGGCGGGGCGATCCGGGCCTTGAACACGGAGATACCGAGCTTATTGAACGCGTCGTACGCCTGGTTGTAGTCCCAGCCGTGTTCCAGCGCGGCGAGCCACACGTCATGATCCTGCATGTCGTAGATCGGATCGGCCGTGTACATGCTCTTGTGAAAGCCGTTCGGCGCGATGAACGACTGGATGCCGCGGCGACGGGTGATCATCCGGTGCCGGGTCAGCGACTCGCTGCACCTGCGTCCGAGGAACTGGCAGCTGGTGCCCTTGCTGGTCGGAACGAAGTACGGCATCTGCTCCGCGATGCTGATGTCATGCGGGATGTCGGGCCTGTTCTCCGCCGTGAGTACACCGGCGCATGTGGGGCGCGGCCGGCACCAATCGGCTTCCCTCGCCGGGTCCCATGTCAGCCACCACGGCTCTTTGCGTGAACAGGCGTTGCGGTGCTTCGTGGGAACACACGACCAGAGCAGGTTCACGTCCGGGCGCTCGCGTATGCGGTGCATGTACTCAATCGTGGGCGGAGCCACGGCTTCCTCGTCCACGAACAGGACGTCGAGCGGACAGATGTGCCTGCGGTGCGCCTCTTCCAGGCAGAGGTTGAGCAGCACGGTGCTGTCCTTGCCGCCGCTGAACGCCACGATCTGGTAGTCCGACATGTCGAACGCCATTTCGATGCGCTTGCGGGCGATCTCGACGCAGGACATGTCCTGCTCCGACTTCCCGCCGAAGACATGGTGGCTGCCCTTCTTCGGTTTTGGCGTTACCTCAGCCAGTGACGATCTCCTTCGCGCGGTGTTCTTCGCCGGTGTTGTCGATCTTCGTCCCGTCCACCAGCGTCTTGTTCAGCATCGGGTGTTCTTCGTGCGTCGGGCCGAAGTCCGAGTCCGGATGGTACGCGACGACGTCCATGTCCTCTCCGTCCAGGGTCTGGAACTTGTGGACGCCACCGGCCGGGATGAACCAGATCATGCCCGGCCCCAGCGGCTGCGTTCGTTCGGGCGTCACGCAGGCACCCCGCCCTCCGACGACGACGCCCGCGCGCGTGGACGGATGCGTGTGGCTCGTCTGGTCGATCCCCTCCGGGAAGTGCAGATGATTGAAGCACGGATCGCCCTTGACGGGCGGCGAGATCAGCAGCGAGTCGGAACACCCGTCGATGTACCGCAGACGGCCCGCCTCTTCGATGGGCCCGCCGGTGCAGTTGATGCCACGCCAGCCGACACGCTGGACGAGGACTACGCAGGACGGCGGCCTGCGCGTGATCGTGAAGATTCCTTCCCACGCGACGCAGAACCAGCGGTTCATCGGCAGCACGGTGCCGAGCCCCGGTGACCCGATGGCCACGTCGCCGGCCTGGACGAACCCGAAGATCGCGCCCCCCTCTATCTTGACGGTCATGACCTCCGGTGCCGAGCCCATGTTGTTGAGCCCGTAGATCCTTGTCGGAAACCGCTCATCTTCATCGTCCATGATGAGCCCGTTGAACAGATTCCATGTTGTGAACTTGGTGCGGTCCATGCGTCAGGCCTCCACGGTTTCAGGGACGATGCTCAGTAATGCGGCGCACAGCGTCTCGTGGCCGCCCTGTTCTTTCGTGTCGTTCAGCCAGCGTCGGATCTTCTTCACGTCGGCCTCGGGACCCACGATCATGAGCGTGCCGGCGCCGTCGTCGGCCGGTCCAGCGTTTCCGTCACCTTCACCGTCGCCGCTCGGGTCACCCTCGCCGGCCTGGTCGTCGCCACCCTCGCCCTCACCGTCGTCGTCGGGGAAGTCGCTGATGTCTTCTTCCAGCTTCAGCTGTTGAGCGAAGCTGTTCATTTCCGCTTCAGTTAATCCGAGACTGCCGTCCTCGACATATTCCTCCAACTCCTTCAGTTGCTGAACGAGCCCCGTCAGATCGAAGTCCGACAGCTCCGCGATGCGATTGTCCGCAATCCCGTACGCCGTCCTGTCGGGTCCGACCAGCTTCGTGCGGACCACCGCGACGTGGGACCAGCCGATCTCGCGCGCCGCGCGTAGAGTCCCCGACCCGGCAACCACGCTGCCCTGCTCGTCCACGACGATGGGCTTCTGCTGCCCGAATCTCCGCAGGCTTGCCTTGATGGCTTCGATTGACCGCTCGTCATGCTTGCGGACGTTCGCCGGGTCCTCCGACACGTCTCCGACAGGCACCGCGAGGGGCCGCAAGGACTCTTCCATGAACGCTAAAGTCGGTTTCTTGCTCATCTTGAACGCATTCTCTGATGGCTACGCTGTGGCTTCCTGACGTTAGATCATCTACCCCGAAACCCGTGATTTTTTTTGCGTGCGAGATCGGAAGAGCACAACGTCTGAACTCCAGTCACCTTGTAATCTCGTATGC
>CAACVE010000185.1_pt1 | contig 11998 bp, 10 predicted proteins | sample 2381751 | NCBI WGS metagenome assembly CAACVE01 (sample SAMEA5211968, study PRJEB30684) | marine metagenome | biome: Marine; feature: Epipelagic; material: Water | collected 2015-10-15 | depth 2000 m | reverse complement strand
AGGTGACTGGAGTTCAGACGTGTGCTCTTCCGATCTGCTCGCTCCGAGATAGTTTGAGTATGCTGCACGGCCTGTATGAGAACGTGTCACCGCCGCGTAGTCGGTTTCTGGACTGTTTACTGGGTGTGGTGGTTGTTGTGCATTCCTTGGTCATCATGACCAATATTGTGGCGTTTTTTGTCTTGCCGTTTTTGTACTCGTTGTGGGTATGGGTGCCACTTAACAGTTTCATTCTCACGGTGACGTTTACCCGTGAGATTTGTCCCCTGACTCGCCTGGAGAATCGTATCCGGGTGGCGTTAGATAAGCCACGGATTGGCGGATTCATTGGCCATTACTTTATACGGCCAGTGCGGTCCCGTTTGGAGGACTGGAAAGCATGTCATGGTTCAGAGGCTTAATGAATTGGACGGGTGCCGTTTTTGGGGTGGTTGCTACGGTAATTTGCGTCGTTACCGTAGACGCGGAGCAAGCCACGCGCAGCTCGTGGCAGCTGGCCCAGGTGCGGGAGATCGCACAGCTTCGGAAGAAGACGAAGACGTCCGAGATCAAGAAGAAGCTTAACCGGATTTATCTGACTCTCAGTAGTACGGCTGCGTACGAGTCGATCGTTTCAGATCTCCAGGTTCGCAATTTTCACTATGCGCGACCGCATACGCGCATGCACAGGCTGTGCCCTGAGTGTACGGATGTCTTCGGAAAAAACCTGGGAGAGGTCCTGTTCATCCCCGAGACCCGTTTCGATGAGTTGATTGAACTTGAGCGGGCTCATAATGGCGTACGCAGGGTCGTGAAGAGGGCAGCTCAAGAAGAGGATGAACCGCTCGACGTCTTGGCTGAGTTGGAGGCCGTTTTATTCTTGTTGCGCGCGCACAAGACGATCATCTTTGGGCTCATGACCACGGCCGAGTTTGAGTATCACTATGCCAAGAAGCATGATCATCCTCAGCCGGGCGGTGTCGGGTTCGGCAGATGTCCGGAGTGCATTAAATTGCGTAAACGCCAAACAACCCCTACGCGAGCCATACATAGAAAGCGGTATGCGCAGCTCTTGGCGCTTGAGAAAAGCGTGGGAGCAAAATGACGGACCGATACAGGTTGGTAGCAGTTACGTGTACTGTCGCGGCAGTCATTTGTTCCGCGCTGAATTCGTTCAATCCGTCTTACTCCGCTGAGCTTCTTTTGTACGCGGCCTGCATGTTTTATTCGTTACCAGGAATTGCGGGGCGGCGATGATTGATCTGACGCGGGACAATTTTGTGGGATATAAAGACAGGTGGCTTAACATGGTTGCGCCGATGGAGCTTGAGTCTTTTCTGTAGAGGTCGTGATGATGGTCGACCCTGAGGAGTATTCGTACATAGACGGGGCGCATGCCGCTTGTTGTGTAGAAATTCAAACAGGTGTGAACATGAATGAACCCAGTAAATATTCCATGGCCGCAATCAAAACGAGGGTCCGGCAGGACGGAGAATTTGTCGGGAAAAAGGCGGCCATGTCAGATTGGATGTCTACACATGCCATGGCATGGTGGGTTTCCCGCCCGCGAGGAAACGCGGGGTATCGCGTGCCCGATGAGGCGAAAAACGCTTTGAAAGCGCACTTGAAAAGCCATGCGCGGCAACGCTACGGATTTGTTGGCGCGCTGTTTTTGTACATCATGATCCAGGTTGTCATCGCGGTTGTCAGCAGGACCATCATCGATTGGCTGTTTAACAACTTCGAGGAGCAGGAGAGGGTGGACCACCACCTCAAGCGTTACTTCCAGGACCCCCCGAAGTCGGCATGACACGCTCGGTAGTTCGGCTACCGTAAATCCGTTATGCTAAGAGATGTAAGCGCCCGAGGACCCCTTCGATGCCTGACCGATCCCTGTTTCCGCAGAAGCCGCGCCGAGCTGGTAACCGGTACGAATACCTCAGCCTGGTATTCTGGCCGGAGAACGGTTTCATCTACATCGAGGACAAGGACGATAATTCGTTCATCACGTGCAGCCGGGGGGATTGGCTGCTTCGCGCCAGGGCGTTCAGCGCAGACGCTACGCAACTGGCCGACATAGCTACGCGCGCTGGTAACGCATGGAAACAGCAAACGGCTGTCCAGGAGCGTGATGCCATGCTGGCCCTGGTTGAATGCATGGTTGAGTGCGCGCGGATTGCCAAGAAGCAGGGCGATCCAACGGATCCCAAGGTGATCAAGTGGATACAGAAGCATGCTCCTGATCGCAAGATCCAGGTCATGGCGCCCAGTAAGGACATCATCATTCCGTAAGGTGGATGAGTTGAGGAGATCGAAATGCCCCTTACCACGGAAGAAGCATTCAAGACGGGTTTTCTCTTGAGATGCGCCCACGAAGGTCTGGACCAAGACACGATACACAAACGGGCCGCAGAAGCGTTCGAGAAGTGCGCGGGTCCTGTTCAAGCAGCTGCGGATCTGGCCCTTGCTCCATTTCGTCTTGGGACGTCTGCGACAATCGCCGGTTCTAAGCTGACTGCGAATACATTGCTTAAGCTGTTGCTCGCAGCTCCGGCTGCGGGGGCGGTGGTGGGAGCAGGGACCGGGTATCTGGGCGCCACGATGCGTAACCAGTTTGATCCCGCTATCAATGTTCCGGACGCCAGCCCGGATGTGAAAGCAGTTCATCACGCAGAGCTGGTGGAGGCTTTGCGGCGTGAGGCTGCGCAGGCGCGCCATCGTACAAAGATTTTGCGTCGGAAGCGTAGAGCCGAGGGGGCGAAGGGCCGTACGCGGTATCGAAATATCTAGGAGACTTCGTGACAATTCTGAAGTACTTCGGAGAGCAGGGAGGCTCCACTACTGATCACGGCGGACAGTTACATTGGCCAGGAACTCATGCTGGCATTCCGTTTCGCGGGGGCCAGGTGCCGAACCTCAAATCGGAGGAGGAGACGGACCAGGTTCAGCATGTTCTTGACTTTCATTGCCACGTGTTTGCGCTGTGGGAGGAAGAGGATCTGAAGGCGTACAGCGCTATTCGGGACCGGGCAGCAAACGGTTGGTATCATATAGCATTCATTGAGCGCCAATTCGATGAAGACAAGCAACACTGGCGTGTCTACCTTGAGTGGCACCAGATCTATGGGGAACTTGCAGATGGAAAGCAACCTATGGGCGCAGCCGCACCGCGGTAACGGGATTGATGGGCAGGCACGGTTACAGATCAAGCGGGCTGAGCTTGTTGCAGCGATCGTTTCCGAGCAGCGTCGTGAGAAGACTGCCGCCACAGCTGGGCAGACACGCCTGTTCATTAATGGCGGTCGGTTGGCAGCAGATTTGGCTTCGTCATCGCGCCAGGAGAAGCGGGCCGAGGACCCCAAAAAAATCCTGGGGATGTTCATCGATCCGCAGACTGCTGGTGATCACGCCGCTGCCATCCGACATAACAAGAATCTTGGCCTTCTCTTGGGCAGCGGGTTGGTCGGTGGAGGTATAGGGCTCGCCGCTACGATAGCACGGATGATGCAGTATCCGGAAACAGATGAGCTGGCGACCGGTTACAGTCCTTCGGCTCCCATCAAGGTCACGCTACCTCGGCGGCTTCCGCGCGGACGCGAAGAAGAAGAGGAAGAAGAGGAAGCACTTGATAAGGCTGCGGGAGATAAGCAGGCGGGTATCGGTACAGTCGTCGGAACATTGATTGGTATGCTCAGGGCGCGCAGGGGCGAGAAATTACGCGGTGCTGGGTACGGCGGGGGCATTGGCGCAGCCACTGATGTTGGAGCGGGGCTCGGCGGATTCGCCGGCGCCGTCGGTGGCGGCCTGGCGGGTGCGGGGCTCGGTGGGCTTGCGGCGCTTGCTACTGGGGACGCCCGTGTCCCCTACCTCGACAACCCAATGGGATTGGGCGCGGGATTGGGCGCGGGGTTGGGCACAGGCCTGGGCGTAGTTGGCGGCGGTGTTGCTGGGTACGACGCCGGGACAGCTGTCGCTAGTGATGTTGCCAGTGGATCGAGGCAGGGACTTCCGTGGGGCCCAGCCCCAGAGGAAGAGGAGGAAGAAGAGGAAGAACTTGATAAGGTCGCCGCCGCGCCAAATCATCAGCCTTACGGAATGCTTTCCGGTGATTGGAATCCGTTGATCACGTACCCGGGGATGATCGCCGGGAGCTATGGATCATTTCACCTGGTTAACTCGATAGGTAAGTACCTGGCCAAGAAATACCGCGCATTTCATCGACGGGAAGAGCTCGAGGACGCTGAAGGTGAATATGAAGACGCCATCCGTGAGCAGTTTTCTGAAGCCGTTAAGCAGTCAGCGGTGAGCGATGATACGCCGCCGGATACGGGCTTGTTGCTGTCGGCAACCTTTGCGGGTTTGAGCGGGCATCAGGAGCATTACATCAAGGAAGCACAAGGCGTCCAACCTGGTGCCGCGGCCGCCAACAAATTTACCGAGTGGCTCAGTGACGCCTTCAGAGCAGCCCGAGATCAATCGAGAGATGTCGGCGATGCCGTTGGTACTGCATTTGGTGACGCCAGGGACAAGGTTGAAGAGGTGAGGGCGGCGCTCGTCAAGGACCCAACGCTCGGCGCTAGGAAGTGGGTTGAGGAGACGGCGTGGCCCGCTGTACGTCCTTATGGCGGCATGTACCTTGGAGGCCTGGCAGCGCTGGCGGCCATCACGGGAATTCCGATCGCGCACTGGGTATACAGTAAGACCCGGACCAAGCCGAAGGATCGCAGCGCGATTCTTGAAGCCATGCGCAGACGTAAATCAGAACAGGCACGGCGTAAGCCCGCTCCGCTTCTTCTAGAGTCCGGAGATACCGTTGAATATGATACGGAAGAAGAAGAGGACGCTGTCTCAGTCGACTAGGCTTGATCTATGCCAAGTGTACTTGCCGATTTACGTGCCCCATTAGTAAAAGCGCCCGTTATGCCGCGGACGCTTTCTCCCGCTATTGGGGCGACCAGCCCACGGTTTCGCGAGTTCGGTGATTCTGCTCAAACCAGAACGTTGCTCTACGACAACGTTTTGAATGCCGCGAGAACGCTGGAACCGATGACTAACCAGCTGCATACGTTGCGTCTTGTCGATGTAGATTACGATGGTCCGGATGCATACTCCCTGGCAGATCAGAAGAAAGCCATTCTGAGCCAGCAGTCAATGGGGCGTAGCCTGCGCGGAACCTGGGAGCTTGTTGATAACAAGTCTGGCAAGGTTCTTGATAGTAAGAAGGCAACCGTCGCGCGTGTGCCGCACCTCACGGGGCGCGGTACCTTTATCCGTAGCGGGAACGAGTACACCCTGTCTCACCAGATGCGTCTTCGATCGGGTGTGTACACCCGCGTCAAGGAGAACGGTGAGCTGGCCGCCCACGTGAATGTAATACCTGGCAAGGGGCGATCGCATTGGGTTTTTCTGGACCCGAGCACCGGGGTTTTTCGGATGCAGATCGGCCAGGCAAAAATTCCCCTGGTCTCGGCTCTTCGCGCAATGGGTGCCTCCGATAAAGAGATTCGTAATGCTTGGGGGAACGATTTGTCTTCGGCCAACATGGCTAAGGCGTCTCCTGCAGATGTGGATAAACTGTACGCGCGGTTGGTGCGGTACGGAGAGGCGACAGACGCACGTTCTCGTCAGGAGGCGGTTGCCCAGGCGCTCGCCAACACGGCACTGGATCCCGAGACGACCAAGCGCACCCTGGGTAAGGCTTTCAAGAATGTATCAGTCGAGAGCATGTTGGCGACAACGCGCAAGCTCTTGGCAATTCGGCATAAGGATGACGCGAAGCGATTGGAGAAGTTGGGGCTTCAACCCGCTGATCCAGATGATCGTGATTCCTTGAGCTTCATGCGTTTTCATGGGCCAGAGGATATGTTCGCGGAGCGTGTTTCCAACAGTGCAAGAATTCTTCGTCCTATCTTGTGGAGAGTTAGCGCGCGCAAAAGTGTGCAGGGGATTACTCCGGGTGTTCTCAACAAATCCATGGATGCCGTTTTGCTTGGCAGCGGCCTCGGGCAGCCGCTGGAATCAATCAATCCTGCACATATCTTCGAGCAGCAAGGGCGCGTGACCCGCATGGGAGAGGGCGGTATCCCTAGCATCGACGCCGTTCCCGAGTCATCGCGCAATGTGCAGCCAAGCCACTTTGGATTCATCGATCCCCTGGTGACTCCTGAATCTCTCCAGTCCGGTGTTGATCTTCGCATGGCGTCGATCTCTCGTAAGGGTCGCGATGGGCAGATTTACACCAAGGTACGGGACGCGCGCACGGGCAGTTTCGTTTGGCGGACCCCGTCAGTTTTGGCCGACGCAGCCCTGGCTTTTCCACGTGAGCTGCGTAGCGGACGTCCACGGGTTGCAGCCCTGGTCAACGGCAAGGAGAAGTACATTCCCCGTAAGCAGGTGGATTACGAGATTCCTCACATGGAGGGGACCCTGTCTTTCCTGGCCAACATGGTCCCGATGAAGTCAGCGGTTAAAGGCCAACGCGCCGCCATGGCCGCGAGGATGCTTACCCAGGCTCTACCATTGGTGAATGCCGAGGCTCCTTTCGTTCAGTCCGGTATCCCCGATATGGAGGGCACCAGTTACGAGGAGTTTTACGGTAACAAGATGGGCGCTTCCCGCTCATCGAGCGCGGGCAAGGTCACGAAGATTACGGAGGACACGATCACCATTCGGCAAGATTCTGGAGAAATCGAGACAATAGATCTGTACAACAATTTTCCGTACAACCGTAAGACATATATCCACCAGACCCCCGCCGTCGAATTGGGACAGCGCGTTTCCAAGGGACAGCTTATTGCTACGTCCAATTATGTGGATAAGAACGGTACAACGGCCATCGGGTTGAACGTGCGTACGATGTATATACCTTTCCGGGGCATGAATTTTGAGGACGCTATCGTCATCAGCGAAGGTTTGTCGAAGCGGTTAACCTCGCAGCACATGTACAAGTCAAAAGTCGAGGTTGGCGAGGGCGATCGTACGAGTAAGAAGACTTTTATCGGCATGTTTCCTGGAGCGTATAGTCGCGATCGGTTGGAGGTCATGGATGATGACGGAATCGTCAGGAAAGGCGCAGAAGTCCAACAAGGAGATCCGTTGGTACTTGTTACGCGAGAACGAGAACGGACAGCTAACCAGGTCCATCGCGGCCGTTCTTCCAGATTCGCAAACAGCACAGAAATCTGGAACCACCATTCGCCAGGCCTCGTCACAGATGTTGCCAAAACCAAATCCGGATACACAGTAACGGTTAAGGCGATGTCTCCCATGCAGGTGGGCGATAAGCTTTCTGGTCGTTACGGTGACAAGGGCGTGGTGTCAGAAATCGTCCCCGATGACGAGATGCCCGTGGATTCCCAGGGTATGGCTGCGGAAATGTTGCTCAATCCCCTGGGAGTCATTACCCGGACCAACCCGGCGCAGCTCGTCGAGGCGGCCCTTGGAAAGATTGTCCAGCGTGGTGGCCGGGAGGCTTACAAGATCCGTGATTTTGAGGACATCGACGACCTGACGGAGTTCGCAATTCGCGAACTTGAAGAGCACGGCCTGGATGACCTGGAGACGATCATCGATCCGGTTACCGATAGAAAGATTCCCAATGTCTTCGTGGGTAATCGCTTCTTCATGAAGCTGCACCACGTTGCTGAGGCCAAGGGATCGGGTCGTAGCTTTGGCGGGTATACCGCGGAGGGCGTCCCTGCTCGCGGCGGCGCGACGGGATCAAAGTCTTTGGGAATGCTCGATCTGAATGCCCTGTTATCTCACGGGGCCACTGAGGTTATCCGTGACGCCAAGATCGTTCGCGGTCAGCGCAATCCCGAGTACTGGTCAGCACTCATGTCGGGCAACAAGCCCCCGGCTCCCAAGATTCCGTTGGTGCATGAGAAGTTTGTGCAGCAACTTCGTGCTTCGGGAATCAATCCCGTTCGTGACGGATCTCGTGTTCATATCATGGCACTTACTGATCAGGACGTTGACGTCCTGGCTGGAACACGTGAAATCAAGAATGCGTCCACGGTTGATTGGAAGGGCAAGCTGAATCCTATCCGCGGAGGCCTGTTCGACGAGAAACTGACAGGCGGCCATAACGGGCGGCGGTGGTCTTATATCAAGTTGACGGAGCCTATGCCCAGCCCGGTGATGGAGGAGCCCATTCGCCGGATGCTTGGACTGACGGGCGCGCAGTACTTGCAGGTCCTTGCGGGTAAAGAAGAGCTCCGTGGTTTGTCTGGTCCTCGCGCAATTCACGCTGCCCTGGATGCGGTTGATGTGGACAAGGGGATCGAGCACGCTCGCCAGGATATTTCGTCTTCTCGCGGAAGTACTCGGGACATGGCAGTTCGTCGTCTGGGGTACCTGAAGGCCGCAAAGCGTTTGAAGATTCATCCCCGTGAGTGGATCCTCACCAAGGTTCCTGTCCTCCCCCCGATTTTCCGCCCTGTATCGGTTATGAGCGGCTCGGGAATTCCAGTCGTGGCGGACGCAAACTATCTCTACCGTGATCTGTTTGCGGCCGACGATAATCTCAAGAACCTGGCAAAGAAGACCGATGACATCTCGGAAGAGCGTTTGGCGGTTTACGGCGCGTTCAAGGCTGTTACTGGTTTGGGGGAGCCGATTAATCCCGAGGTCCGAGATCGAAGAGTGCGTGGCTTCCTTGGGCATGTGTTCGGGCGTTCGCCGAAGCATGGTGTCGTACAGCGCAAGCTACTCGCCTCGACTACTGACGTTGTAGGACGCGCCGCGATTACGCCTAACCCAGATCTGGACATGGATCACGTGGCGTTGCCCGAGGATAAGGCCTGGGAGGTTTATCGTCCGTTTGTGATTCGGCACCTTGTTCGGCGCGGTATGCGGCACCTGCAGGCATCGCAGGCCGTCAAGGATCATGACGAGAGAGCGCGCAAAGCTCTCTTGAAAGTCATGAGTGAACGTCCTGTGATTATTAATCGGGCCCCGGTTTTACACAGGTTCGGGATGTTAGCCGCCTGGCCCAAGCTCACGAAAAGTGACACAATGCAGGTTAGTCCTCTGGTGGTCGGCGGATTTGGCGCTGATTTTGACGGGGACGCCATGCAATATCACGTTCCCGTATCTAACGAAGCGCGGGATGAAGCAATCAAGAAGTTGCTTCCCTCGCGCAACTTGTTTTCCGTTTCTGACTTTGGCGTACAGTTCAAACCTTCACAGGAGTACGTCGGAGGCTTACATTTTGCGTCGACTGATCGATCCCGCAAGGCGGCCAGAACGTTTGCGACAAAGAAGGAAGCAATTCACGCTTACCAGCGCGGCGAGATAAGCGCTGGACAACGCGTCGAAATACTTAATGCATAGGAGCATAGACATGGGTATCAACCCAGAACTTCTCAAGCTCGCGACTTGGCGCGCTAATCAGCTGGAAAAGGAAGCAATCGTTCCCGCTGGTGGTGGCATGGACCCGATGGCTGGTGGAGCACCACCAATGCCAGGCGGCGCGCCCCCGATGGATCCGACGGCCGGTGGTATGCCCCCGATGGACCCACTGGCCGGCGGCATGCCCCCGATGGATCCGATGGCTGGCGGGGGCGGACCTCCGATTCCTCCGGAAGGTGGATCACCAGATCAGATCCGCACGATCATCCAGGAAGAGTTGGCCGCAGCTGGTATGGGTGGAAAGGGCGGTAGCGGGGCTAACGGGCAGAAGAAAAAGTTCGAGCCTGAAGAGATCAATCAGAAACTGCACACCATGGAGAAGTTGCTCGCCGCCATGGCGAATGCTCTTGGTGTGAGTTTGCCGCCAGAGGCCCTTGTCAGTGACAACCCCGAGACTGGTGAAGAGGTCGTACCTGAAGGCAATCAACCTGCTCCCACTGAAGACAATCTTCAGCTTGGCGGGGGTCCGCCTAGCGGTGGCGCTTACGCGGGCGTAAAGGATCAGCCGATGGACAGCGCCATAAAGCCGGTCGACCCGATTCAGCCTGCCATGCCTGAAGTTCCCAAGATGGCCGAGGCTGTTCCATCTGTTGGAACACCCATCGCTGACCAGTACGTCTCTCCGCGGGAACTTTTGACAAAGACGTCAGCATTGGCTCACATGGCTAGACGGGTATCGTCAGGAAGTGAGAATGCTACGTCTTGAATTTCTTGATGAGGATGGGCAGCCGCGGAAGGTGCGGGCTACTCGTTTGGTCGTGTATGACGAAGCGACAAATAATCCCATTTCTCTAGTGCTGGAGTTCCATCCCGGGGCGTACTATACATCTCATGTGGGCGACAAGGATTTTAACGGTCTTCTTGACTCACTAGGAGTAAATCAAACAGTAATAGTGGACGAGATCCAGCTTAACCAGGGGCCCGCGATTGAATCGTAGGTTGTCGACTGGATCCAACGCAGGGAAGCCACGGAATATTCCAGGAGGTTTACATGAGTGGTGATCGCTCCATCATTGGTGCTGCGTGTTTCGATTTGGAATGCAGCAACTTAAATGCGGATTTCGGAATCATCTTAGCGGCTGTCGTTAAGCCCGCATTGAAGAAGCCCGTTATTTTTCGGTCGGATAAACTGAACCCGAATTGGAAGACGAGGAGATCAGACGATTCTGCTATTTGTAAGCTTCTTTCAGCGGAGCTTCAAAAGCATGACATCCTTGTGGCGCATAACGGAGTGGATTTTGATCTTCCGTTCCTACGCACGAGGTTGATGATCAACGGCCTACCGCCTCTTCCCGAGACCAAGATCGTTGATCCAGTGAAGCTCGCTCGCAAGCATCTGCGTTTCGCGAGTAACCGGTTGGGGAATATCGCGTCGGCATTGGGCGTTAACCAACGGATTCCCGTGGAGGGCTACACCTGGATGCAGGCTGTCCTCGACGGGAACATCAAGGCGATGGACCAGATTACCGAGAAGTGCCTTGCAGACGTACTTACCCTTGAGGACGTGGTGATGAAACTGAAGCATTACACGTTCGCGTTCAATTCCTGGGGATCTGCATAATCGTTTGAGTAAAGAGCACGGATGCTTAGAACAACAGTCGGACAACTCATGATCAACGAGGCCCTTCCGCCGGGCTTGCGCGACCACGGTCGTACGCTCGACAAGAAGGGTATCGCTAAGATGCTCAAGGACGTGGCTGAGAAACATCCCGATCAATACGTGGATGTTTCCAAGGCCCTGTCTGACGTGGGCCTCGCCGTGTCCTATACCAGTGGCGGTGCTTCTTTTGGTCTTCGCCATATGCGTAGATCCAAGGTGGCTGCGGCAGCTTACACGCGCCTATCGCGCAAACTGCAACGCATCATGAGCAACGCCCGTTACAGTGATAAGCAGCGCGGTGATGCAATCATCTCGGCGGTGTCCGAGGCTAACGAGCCGCTCATGCAGAAGATCTTCCAGGAAGCCAAGGCGTCTAAAAATCCCCTGGCTGCCCAGGTCGCTTCCGGGTCGCGCGGTAATCCTATGAACTTGCGCAGCCTGTTGGCCGGTGACGGGCTTTACGTTGATGGGCAGGAGAACGTGATCCCGATTCCCATCCTGCGCAGTTATTCGCAGGGCTTATCTCCTGCAGAGTACTGGGCGGGTGCGTATGGAGCGCGCAAGGGCCTTACGGATCTTAAGATCGCTACGGCTGATGCGGGATATTTTGCCAAGCAGATGAACCAGGCAACTCACCGCTTGCTTGTTAGCGCCCTGGATGATGACAAGTACAAGGAATCGAGCTTACGTGGATTTCCCGCGGACATTTCTGATCCGGATAACGAGGGGGCGTTGCTCGCAGTGGGCGTTGGCGGGTATAAGCGCAACACGATCCTGACTCACAAGATTCTTAAGGATCTTCGGCGGCAGAGAGTTAAGCGTATCCTCGTACGGAGTCCTCTCGTTGGCGGTCCTGCTGACGGTGGTGTTTATGCCCGTGATGTGGGTGTCCGTGAGCGTGGCGGCCTAGCTCCCATTGGTGACTACGTGGGCATGGCAGCTGCGCAGGCTCTCACGGAGCCAGATCGGAAGAGCACACGTCTGAACTCCAGTCACCTTGTAATCTCG
>CAACVE010000183.1_pt1 | contig 12034 bp, 12 predicted proteins | sample 2381751 | NCBI WGS metagenome assembly CAACVE01 (sample SAMEA5211968, study PRJEB30684) | marine metagenome | biome: Marine; feature: Epipelagic; material: Water | collected 2015-10-15 | depth 2000 m | reverse complement strand
GTGACTGGAGTTCAGACGTGTGCTCTTCCGATCTCCATTGAGCCTGTCCAGCAGCAACAGTGTCTGAAGGACCACCCATAGGAAGATTAATATTTCCTGCGGCCCCAGTCTCTCCTACTTGAACACATCCAAGTCCAGGAACTACTATTCCATTATATCCGCCAGCAATATTAAAGGAGTATTGCTCTGGATCTGACCCAGAAAGGGTCAGGTCTGCATCACCAATGGAACATTCAGCTGGCCAGGCAGCATACTCAAGATAGGTTATCAGCATAGAATCCCCGTTGTCACCCACAATGGTATCAATTGCAGTGGCGGGAGTTCCATTAACGATGTCCACAACAGCGGTATTAGTAGCAGAAGGTGTTTCTCCTACTGGCTCTAAAGAGCAAAGAACGTTATTGGTATTATTCCAAACATATTGAACCGCAATGGCTCTGTTTGCAATTTCTACCGGAGTAGCACTCGCTGTAAAGACTTCGTCAATAGTCAATGCAGTTGCTGCTAAGGGGCCATGGTCATGTTGAGGGATATAGGTTACTCTAACTGATGTTACTGCATCACCAGAGACAAAAGTAAGAACACCAGAGGTGAAAGTAACAGCACATTCAGTAGTTAAAGGAGTTTCTCCTGTCGGAATAACTCTAAATGCTCCAGTAGTGCTTCCTGCAGTTACTTCCATGCATGTAATATACAAGGGAAGCTGAGCAAGAGTGCCAGTATTAGAAGCAACTGTTACAACTTCTTCCACAATCAGCATTGGCTGAACATTATAGGCTTTCAATAGACTATTGGTATAATCATATTCAAAGGTGTATCCATCAACAGGAGCCACCATGACCATATCAATGCTATCTAGTCCCAAATCAGCGGCAGTTAAAGACTCTCCTCCCCGTGGATAAGAAGAATCAAAGGCTGTATCCAAAGTAACTAATCTCTTGTTACCGAATACAGTTCTATCTTGTATTGTATTTGTTAAAGGCATATTTTAATCCTTCGTATTTATCTTTGGGCTTTGCTGAGCTTCTTTAGACAAAAATCTAGCCAAAGCCAATTCATTTGAATCTAAAGATTTTTTAGTCTCCCTTAATTTGTCTTTCACCTGTTTTAATTCTGAAGTCAATGAATAAATTTGTGTATCTCTTTTTTCAATTGCTTTTTTAGTGAATAATTTGTTTAGCGAGCCAAACATAGAATCAAAATATCGTGGGCCAGCAGTTACATACAAAAAATCACTGGGTTTGTCGAAAAGGTCTCTTGTTTTGTTAATTACTCGATAGGGTAAAACACCCAATATGTCTTCAAAATCATCGCCTTGCCAATTTTGAATCATTAATTTATAGTTGTCGTATTCTCTTTTATCATGTAAATCAGCAGCATCTAAGGCCTCTAACATTGTGTGAGTACAGTATTGTCTAAATGAATTTTTAAATCTTGTAAGAAACCATTTCTTGATAGGATTTTTCTTTCTATCAATGCCACTTTGAAGACGTTCAAAAATTAATCCACTATTAATATAGCCCGATATGCTCGCATAACTATTCATTTTCTCTCCTCTAACATTCGTTCTATTTGCCCTTGCCTGTTTCCCCGCTTTAGCGTAGGATCAGACATCCCACCCACAAATGCCTTTTGGCATTTCCTTTAATAGAACTACTTCCGAAAATTTAGGCAGTTAGGTCGCGAATCACGCCTTGTACCCAAATATTTCGTACTCGCAACTCACCAAGAGTATAGAAAAGACCTCGAACAACTAGCGCGTTAGCGGCGAAGAAGTCACGGTTCTCTATATATTGGGTTGGAAGCGCGATAGCAATCTCCATATAATCGGTATCGAGAATATAGATATTGGAACCAAGAACTGCATCAGCAGTGCTTACAGAAGCAGGAGTATCAGCATCAGGTAGGATTGGAATCCCCTGATAGGTTGCTAACATCATGCCACCACGAGTTCCTGGGAAAGTCTTTTCACTACCTACACCAACTTGGTACTCTTCATAGCCAAGATATCTTTGCTGTGTTTGAAGTAATCGCTCTAGGCGATAGTACTGGTCATGACCCAAAACAATTAGTTTAGGATCTCCACCATTAACACGAATATCTCGAATTACATTGTCAAGTAGGTTTAGAGTCAAAGGTCTAGTGACACCAGCGTTCCAATCAACGTTGGCACCAGCATTCCAAGTTCCAGCTGTTCGACCACCGATTGTTAGGTCGTAAGCTCGTACTCGAGATGCACTTCCACCCATACCAGTGTTGGCAGCAGCAGCAAAGTCTTCTTGAACGATATCATCAATTGAAGTAAAACCAGCTCGGTCAACCATGAAAACAACGTCACCGTCGTCAGCATTGACAGCACCACCAAAGGCAGTTCCTATTGTTACAGTTCCAGTGCCAGGATTGACAGTTACAGCACCACCAGTTTGGAAGGCACCACCAGTCTCATCATGGATTTGAACTGTATCACCAATCTTAAAGTGACTAGCAAAGGCAGCTGGTACATCGAAGGTAGTAGTAGTTCCTGCACTGATTAGAGAACCGGAACCAGCCAATAGCTCTTCGTTAATTTCTTTTATGTGGTCAATCTGGGCATTTTCCATTTCCATACCCATGATGTCACCGGCACCACCTTCTAATTGAGCGATGAAGGAAGCTTGAACGGTTACACCGAACGTAGACGCTACAATACGAGGCAAGCTAGATACTGTAGCGATGTCGGAAACATCAATGGTTGGAAGGGTCCCGGCTTCAGTAACTGGCCGAGATCGCCCAGAGCCACGGTCTGTTCTTACACGCCAACCAGCTGTGTTCCCCCAAACGACACGAGGTATCGCATTAAAGAAACGGGTTTGATTGTTTAGTGCGTGCCAGATCTTACGACCGAAGGTTCTAGTGAATATATCACCAGAAATGGAAGCTGAAGTAGTATCAACGCCCATATATACTTGCTTTTGCATGAAATCAGGACCAAATACTCCCATGAAGTTATTAGTTCGATTTGCTTGAGCAAGATATTCTGCTAAACTTGGATTAGTAGGCATAATTTACCTCTTAACTGAAAAAATTATAGAAGTTCCTGAGGAATACCATCAGTATTTCCAGTCAACTTCTTGTGACGAAGATTAGCTAATTCACCCCAAGACATGCTGGATAGTTGATCAACAATCTCCTCGGTGTTTTGAGACTTGATAATTGGATTTTCATCCAATCCCATGGTTGTGTTTTTGATCAAACGCGGCTGTTTGCTTGTTTCTTTATTCCAGCCATTTCTTTTTAAAGTGGATTCAGCTAGTTGTTTGGCCTTGTTTTCTACAGCACCATCAAAGCTCTTTTTGAGAGCATTAATCTCCTTTTTCAAGGATTTAACCATTTTGTACTCTTCATTCTCGTCCATTGGATACTCGTCTTCTGCTTCCTCGTCCATTCCCATGTCAGGCATTGGCACATCTGGCTCATCCATTCCCATCTCATCATCGCCCATTACTTCTTCTTTAGTCTCATCATGCTCATAAAGGTCAGCATGTTCCTTTAGAAAATGCTTCTTTAGATCAGCTATGCTTGCTGACATTGTTACCAATTCTTTCATCATTGCTTGAATTGGCTTTTGAACTTCGTTAGTCTCATTTCGTAGAGCAACATCTACTTGCTTATCCTCATCTCCGCCATCCTTTTCAAAAATATCGCTGTGAGATACAGACTCAAATTTATCTGCATTCAATTCCATATTCTCTTTTGTTAAGCTTTGAATCACACCAGCAGTAATATCCTTAATTAGTTGCTCCTTTGCCAATACACCCTGTTGCCTTTCCATTTCCATGTCTTCTTCATATTTCTTGTGCTCGTCATCCTCATCTTGTTTTTGGAGACGAGTATTCATTAGCTGCAAAGTTTCTGCAACAGCGCCAAGAGCTAATTGATTTCCTTGAGCAGACTTTTCAAATCGACCCAAATAGTCGGCTAGAACATTCTCTTCCATATACATATGTCACCTTCTTTAATTCTTATAATCATGGGTTGGTCTAAGCCACCTCCGACCCACAACCGCTACAAACATAAAAAAAGAATAGAGCTAGTCGAAACTAGAACTATCCTTAATCTCATGCTTATGCCGAATGTTATAATTCGGCGGAACTTTTTATATTATATAATATTTCTTATAGTAATAAAAGTATTTTACTTTCAATGAAAAATTTAGTAAAATATTCAATGCAGGGTGAAAACAAAATTGGAGGAGACTGATTCTCATGAATAATAATTTATGTAAATGTGGATGTGGAGAGCCAGTAACTGTTATTGGGAATAGATTTATTCTTGGACATTCCAGAAAGGGACTAAATATTAAAGGAGTCATCGCTTTAAGGGAACAACATCCTGATTGGACTCAAGTTGCAATAGCAAAAGAAATTGGAATTACCAAAGTGCGCGTTGGACAAATTCTCAAAGAATATAATTTGTCTTTGCTTAGAACCAAAGACACAGTACCATGTAAACTCGTTTCTTGCAATGCAATGCATACACGAGGCAATGGCTATTGCAGCGCTACTTGTAAAAGAGTAGATGCATATTTTCTAATTCCATGTGCCTTCTGCTTTAAATCAAAAAAAGTCAATAAAACAAAGTATATTTGGGCCACAACCAGAGCAGCCTTCCCCTATTCAGGAATGGTGTTTTGCAATAAAACTTGCCAAGGAAAATGGTTGGGCACTAATTTCAGCATATATAATAAAAAGAATGATAAAACAGGTTATTGTGAAATTTCACTTAAAGATAAAGATATGATTCGAGATATTTACAATTTTTATTGTCAAAGATGTGGTATGACAAACCAAGAGCATTTAATACATTTTGGACATCAAATACACATTCATCATATTGATAGCGATCCATTCAACAATGAGCCAATTAATTTAACGGTATTATGTTTGTCTTGCAATCGATACTTCAGTCAGCACAAAGAAGAATCATTAGATTTTCCTTATGGTGAATCAATTTAAGATTTTTGCCTTTAAGTAAAGTAATTTTTTATACTTCTTGCTGCTCCTCTGTGTATATTGACCCCATTAAAAAGCCAATAAATAAATTACCCATTAATACATCCATTATTTCATCCGGCATACCGTCATGTGCCAGTTCGAAAAAATTAGCTAGAACTCTTTCTTGGTCTTCATCAGGTCCAAAAAATTGTTTTTTGATATTGAAAAAACCTGGGTCATTCTCATGCTCTTTATATCGCTCTAAAGCCTTGTCGTATAAATTCATTTTGGCTCCAAATCTAAATCTTTTGATGTAAATAATGCTCTTATTTCAATATCTTTGTCTATTCTACGATCTAAAATAACAAGGCGTTCCACTACTTTTATTCCATTTTTAGCTAAAATTTTCTCCGCTTCTTTGAATGAATTACCTGTTGTTGTTACATCATCAATTAAAGAAACTGTCCTATCTTTTGGCTGAGGCCAATACAAACTTCCATCTTTACGAATAATACCAGACCGATTAGACCATGATTGCGCTAATAGTGCTCCTCCTAGCTCTATGCCAATAATTGGATGTCGAGGCCATAAGCCTACCATTAATGAACAGAAATGGTCTAGTTGGAGCAGCAAGTCACATTTCCAATTGGTAGTCTGTCCAGAGTGAAGAATGAAGTCACCATAAACAATACATTTTTTGACTACATCTTTTAATCTTTTATTACTATCCATTTAATATTCCAGCAATTTATTCACTGACTCTGGAAAAATTTGATATACCAATTGATGTATGGCTTGAGCATATTGTTGAATTTCATATTGAGCATTGTCTGCCATACGCTCTTTTAAAAAATGACAGATAGAAACAATGGATGCTGTCCAGCGCCAAGAGATATATAAACCATAAGATGGCAAGAACAGCCGGTTTAATTCTGGAGCCATTCCTTCTTCATTCAACAAATCATATAATGCCAAGCCAGTGCTGTAATTCTTCTTCAGCAGGGCAATAATTTCATCATATCTCTTTTGCTCTTGAAGAAATCCTCCGCTGCCTTGCTTTTTATTATCAGGTGCTAATCTCCATTTTTCCGGTACATAGAATTCAGGAGCTATGGTGAGATATCGTCGTGAGGATTCATTCCATGCAACTAATGCATCATCAAATCCTTCTTGGTCGCCTTGTCCAAAATATAATCCAATAGGCTCTTCTGTGTCTTCGGTGTGACGACTTCCTACTTTATATTTAAACCATTGTCGCGCAGTAAATAATGGAGCATAAACTTCTAATGATACTAAACTATGCCTAAATGGGGAGGTTTCGTGGTTTTTAGCTAAAAAGTTAATTAGCCTCTTTTCAGAGGCATTTAGGAATTGGGATGATTTTTGGAATGATGCTTTGGCTGCATTCACAGTAGTCAAATCATCTTTACCTAATAGCTCTTGTGCTCGTTCTAAATCTCCTGAGCAAATTGCTTCATGCAAATCATACATATTCCAAGGCAACCATGTTACCAAGGATACATATCCTTTGTCTAAAACCTTAATGGTTTGCTTCATCTATTTTATCAAGGGTTTTTTGTATATTTTCTTGGGTATGCAAATTTGCTTCGCGCACAGGCCCAGACGGAAGATATATTGATTCATTTGTCAAACGAGCCAATGCTCCTCGCAAAGCCCCTACTAAAGAATGTGTATCAACTTCTTCAATGGATATATAATATTGCTTTTCATTCTCTAAATTCCACTTTTGTAATATATTGATTGGTATGAGTTGAGTTACCTTACGTTGCTCTTCATCCAAAAATTCCCAAGAGCCATATAGCTCTGCATCATCACGAGAAATTAATACAATTCTTTGCATATTATCCTTATCTGCTGGCCTAGGATTTGCACCTAGGAGATGGAGATTCTCATGGTATCTCGGTTACCTACACATATTAGAGTTAGGTTCCTACAGCAAGGATGCACTACCTCTTCCAAACCCCTGCTGACCCGTGACCTCTTCTTGTCGGCATTTCCTGCGAAATTATATGGCGTCCCAGCCAACACACAGGGACCTGTCAATTCAGGTTCAGCGCGTAGTCACGCTTTACTCCACTCAGTCTGCTAGCGTCTACCTATTCCGCCACCAGCATTATATTCAATTGTTAATAGGAACGGATGAAATCTAATAGTTCACTCATAGCTTCAGCTTTGTTCGTTACTTTGCTGACAGAGACGGTTCTTCCTCCGGCCGATGCCCAATCTTTCAAATGCTTCATCACATTAGCATCATATCCAGAGACGAATGCTACACCAGGATAGTCACACTTTAATGGTGCTCCTTCATATGAGGATAAGTTCCATAAGGCAACCAATGGAGCCTCTCCAAATGCATCTTGCCATTCCTTCAATGCCAATTCCAATGGTGGCAATTTATGATTCATAAAACTACCATCCCCGCCTTGTCCGGGAGGATGAAATTGCATGTCAGAGAAGAAATATAGAATCTTAAACGGTTCTATATCATGGTCTTTAACATATTTTATAGTGTCCATTACAGCACCATATACTTGTGTTGAACCCCATCCTTTATTCATTTGTGGATGGTTTAGAACCAAATCAAATGGTCCTTTATATCCTTCAATATTAGCAATGTACCCATGGTCAGAGAATGTTGCTGCATATCCACTTGTAACAGCAACGGCAGCACATAAAACCTTTGAAACATCCAATAAAGTCAATGTGCTCTTCTCATTCAAAGACACTCCCATTGAACCAGACACATCGCCAAATCCTAGTCCGCGCATATTAGGGATATGATCTTCTACCATGCTCTTTAGGATTGCTTCAAAGACTGGTAGGTGCTTAGGATATGCTTCAGCTTCGAATCGTTTCTTACTCACTCCTTGACTTAATGCCTTGTACCCAGCATATGCTTGGTGAGGCCAAATTCCTTCAAACTTTCGATCCTGCATTTTCCCTATGATTTCATCAGCACTAAATCCAGCCTTGGCCATATTTCGAACATTTATTAAAAAGGCTAAATCCGGAACCATTCCCTTTTCAAACATCACATCCCATGATGCGCGGGTATTGCCAAAGACCGATAATACTTGCGGAAGGGACGGAGCAACTTCAAAGGCATTTGTGTCTTTGCTCTTAAAAGCTTCTCTTTGTGTAGTGAATGCAGGCCATAATTGCTTTACTGCATTGCGATTTCGGGTAGGTGTATGTAAAACTCGATAGACACCCTGCAATCGCGGTGACAGTTGGTTGTAACACATCCCCATCACATCTACCAATCGAATTGTTTTAGCGACACTTTCTTGCTTATTGCTAAAACGGGTTTCTTTTCGACCTACTTGGGTCTTGCTATATTTGAGCAGCTGGTAATCAGAAAAGGATTCAAGTGCAACAGCAAGAGCATCCCGGACCGCAATAGAAATTTCACTGATTGGGTTGAAACCTAAGTTCTCAAAATGAGCTACAAAGGCAATGACATCGTCAGGTCGGTGAGAAAGAGATTTTACCACATATTCTTTTATTAAGTCTATCTCTTCAGGATATGTGGCAGCTAAAACAGCAGGAACTACAGACCCTTGAATGCGATTCCCCTTGCCATTCTTAGGATCACGAACATAAGCTCCATATTTCCATCCAAAACCAGACTCAAATTCTTCAGCCTTTTTCAATGCTTTTATAAAGGCTTGAAGTTCATCTTGCTGTGACTGATAAAATCCTTGCTGAAATGTAACAGACCCTTTTGTAAAGACAAGGTCTAATAGTGGATTGTCAACATCATATTTTGCTGCACCCTCGTGTGTAACATTTGCTACTTGAGTGCCATATAAACTTCTAGCCATTATCTTTTACCTCTTGCTTTTTATTAGATTTGAGTGCCCAACAAGCTTTACAAAATATGTGCAAACCACCCCGCCACTTGTAAAAAAATTCTAAATCAGCAGGCCAGTATTCCTCACATCTAGAGCATCGCCGCATTCGACCCAGCTCATTGTCATCAATTTCTTTTGGAGGCTTTGCCATTAGATAAAAAAACACCCCAAGAAGACAGGAGTGTTAGATTAAGTTGGTCGAATCCCAATCAATAAAAAGAAGTAGGGGATTCAGGTAAGCTTTTCGTTAGGTCCCATTTAGCCCGGTTTGTGGCCGGGTTTCCGTAATAGAAGTAGGGGACCCAGGCAGTTAAAGGTCGGTTCTCAAATAAGCAATACATAAATTGTTTTGAAGTAGGAGAACCAGGTACTCCGTAATTATATACGGTTCTTTTATGAAAGTAAAGCCCTATTTCAACCTTTTTCTAACATCCATTAAAATCAACCCTAACCAATTATCTCCCTTCCCATTGCATACTCCCCATATTGTATCTCCCCAAGCATTGCCTTCAATTAATTCTTGGTCTCCGGTTTCTAGAAGTCCCTTTTTCAAATCCTCATGCAGAGAGAATTTTTGCCACACAAGGTCATACATGATACCAAATTTTAATTGATTCCACAGACCTCTGAGCTTAACATTTCGCCCAAGGGATTTTGCTTCCCATGGAGTCGGGGCACCGCAAATTGTTATTCTTTCATCAGGGTCTGTACTTTTTGCAGATTGATATGCATGTTCCGTGGTTGGATAAACAACCCCATCCAAAATTACTTTAGCTGGATAGAAATTACTTAAAAACCGATATTCTCCGGCGAATCTTGCTATCATAAATTCCTTTCTTGAAGAAAAGCCAATGTTTCCTGGTTTGTAAAATCCCTTCTGGAGATTTCATAAAACCTTCCCATAATTTGTCACACTTTAAACAATACCATCCACAAGGAATTGGCCCGTTTAATTCTGCGAGTATTACTTCCCCTTCGCAATTTTCATGAGTTAGCATTTCTATCTTTCATGACAACCAAATTAAAGCAGCACAAATAGCACTTATACCAACGGAAGCTCCAACATATGCTAATAGCATGGAAAAATCGGCTCCCCCACCCCAATACCAATCAGTATCTCTTTCATCTTCCCTTTCCTTTGCTTACCAAAATTCTTTTCTTACTTTCAGCAAAAACTCATTTACAGGTTCCATGTTGGTTTGCTTGTTGGGATTGTACTCGTATGCCATGTCTAATTCATGCTTAAGATATTCAGCGACATCAACTACTTGCCCAATCACTATTTTTCCATCTCTCACTCTCCTTAATAAATCAATCCATGAGTCTTCAATAATAATACCATCATTATCAGTTTCACTGGCGACCGGAACAGACAAGTCAGTATTATAGTCTGCCCAATAGTAATTCTCTTTAATAGCTACTGAAAAATCACCTTCCCTCAGCAATTCTATTCCTTGCAGCAAAACTCTTATATGTGCAACGGCATACTTGAAACGCCTCTTGGATAATTGGTCTCTCTCATCAAACATTCTCTTTTGCTGGTCGTGTGAATATCCTTTGAATGCATTTCGAACGCCTATAGAAGACCAAACATGAGGGAATAAATCCCTTAATTCTTGGCTGTAAATTCCAGCTGCACAGCTTTCTACATTTTTTCTGATTGGTGCTTTAAAAATTTCTAAAATAGAAGGATTAGATTTTATGGCCAACTGCAAAAAGTGGGCAATCTCATATTTGTAATTATCACCATTTGAGCTGAGTGCTCCCTTTTGCGGCTCATTAGAACCAATCTTCAATAATTCAGATGTTGGAGTAATAAATACACCACGAATATCTTCATCACTATTAACACGAGCAATCCCGTGCGCACGACTTCCAACAAGCACTTCTAAAATTTCAATTCTCTTGCTCATTCAAAAAACCCTACAACAATAGCTCCGGCAGCAAAGCCAAATATAAAACTAGCAATTACTGTTAAATACCATCATTCAAAAGTTGAATGATTCCAAAAGTGATTCCACACTGCTTTAATCATTTATTAAATCGGCTCCTGGCCAATTCATCAGCAGCCCTGGCAGTTGGAATATTTGCGGCCTTAGCCATAGCAATCACTGTTTGCATGGTATCAAATATTTGCCTTGTTTTTTCTTGTGCAACAATCACATCGTATTCGCCTTCTAACTCTGTGATTGTATTGATTATACCACCAGCATTGATGATATAATCTGGAGCATACAATATTCCCCTGTCATGAAGCCTTTCTACATCTTCATCTTCTAATAGTTGATTATTAGCGCCACCTGCTACTATCGCACATCTTAAATTGGGGATGGTCTTTTCATTGAGTTCACCGCCCATTGCACAAGGAGCAAATATGTCGCATTCAACGCTCAAAATATCACTGTAGTTCGCTAATACCCTTGCGCCGTCTAATTTCCTAGCATTATTCAAAGCAGCAGGAAAGGCATCAGCAATAATTAGATTAGCTCCAGCAAATAACAAGTTCCTTGCAAGTGCAATGCCTACTTTTCCATATCCCTGTATTGCAATCGTTTTATTAACCAGAAGCTCACTGCCCCACACTTCTTGGGCACAAGCCATCATTCCCCTATATATACCAAATCCCGTCATTACTGAAGTGTCTCCGCTGCCGCCATCATAAAGGGGAAGGCCAACTACATGGTTAGTTTCCTTTTTGATTTCCACTAGGTCACTGGTGAGTACACCCACATCGGTAGTTGTAACATATTGCCCATTGACCCTCTCTACAAAAGCACCAAATGCTTGTAGCATTTCATTTGTCTTCTGGGTATTAGGGTCAGCCATAATGACAGCCTTGCCTCCGCCCAGTGGAAGGCCAGCAGCAGCTGCCTTGTAGGTCATTGCCTCCGATAGTCTCAGAGCATCCATAATGGCTTCGTCTTCAGAGTGATAATTTTTGATTCGAAGACCACCACATGCCGGTCCTAAATTTGTATTATGAATCGCAATGACAGCCTTTAAGCCAACAGAAGCATCAGAACACATCAGCAGTTGCTCATGGCCGTGATTTTGCATGTACTTAAAGATTTCCATAAATCTCCTTCAATCTTAAATATTGCGCACGTTCACGAGTTGTTCGCTCCTCTTCCCTTTCTATTTCACGCTGCTTTGCTATCTCTGCTTTGGCTCTTAATCTTTCTTCAT